>SESD01001511.1_pt1 | contig 12808 bp, 11 predicted proteins | sample 3171411 | NCBI WGS metagenome assembly SESD01 (sample SAMN06051880, study PRJNA518727) | freshwater metagenome | biome: subpolar coniferous forest; feature: holomictic lake; material: water; isolation source: holomictic Lake 442, 16.5 m depth | place: Canada: near Kenora, Ontario | collected...
GGGATTGCCGGGATCCAGATGCCATGGATGGCAATATTGAATTACGCAAACCAATTTTTAACTAAAACTACTTTTGATCTGATTTTTCACATCCCTGTGTCCTGGATTCCGGCCAACCCTCGCTTCGCTCTCCCTGCCGGAATGACGGCTATATGATTTGTGCAGATACCTACGGTGTAAGAGACAGGTTGCTCAAGCATCTAAGCAAATCGTTCAATCATCTTTTCTGCCTGCTCGGCAAACTCTTCCAGATTACCTTTTTTTACTTTGTCGACTGGAATAACCAGCGCGGTGCTCAAATCAATATAAATATAAACATACCGCTTGCCGTATTCCACTCGAACCAAATCAGCCCACGCCATTTTATTTTTACCGCTGGGTGATTTCTCCAACAGATAATTGGGATTGGCAGGATCTATGCTTAATGTATAAGTACCGAATAAATTAAGTTTTTCTTTAGCGGTATAGTTTTTAAGGATTTGTCGTCGTAAATCCAGCATCATAATTTTGGGTGACAACACCGCCCACAGAACGGCCATGGCAAGGATGTAACCCGATGATTTCATATCACCATAATAAAAATAATAAAAGCCGCCGATAAGCCCCATGATACCTGGCACTATCCAACGATTTTTCTTGATGTTGTGTTGTATCTCGTCATTTCTCATGAACTGTATTTCATTAAAATGAATTAAATCTTCTTCGCCAAACTCGTATTCTATTTCAAACATTTTCTTAATCTTATTGAGGTTTAAAAAATTCTCGCCAGACCTGTCAGGCTTTTAAAGCCTGAACGATCAAATCCTGCGATGGTGTACTAGTGCATTTTTATTTTGGCATAAACACTGCGCCTAAAGGCATTGGAAAGCGTCAACATGGCCGTTCTAAAATAACCATGGATAGCCACCTGATGCATTTTATAAAGGGACAGATAAACCACTTTGGCAATAAAGCCACCGATACTCACGGTGCCCATCAAATTACCCATTAAATTGCCAACCGTGGTGTATTTTCCCAAAGAAACCAGTGATCCGTAATCATAATAAACGAAATTGACCAGATTGCTGTTGTTTAAACGATTAATAATCGATTTACATAACGCGGAGGCCTGTTGATGCGCGGCTTGCGCCCTGGGTGGCACGTTGCCGTTATGTCCTTCCCAAACACACGCGGCGCAATCACCCATTGCAAAAATGTTATCGTCATTGGTTTTTAAGGTACTATCAACTACCAACTGATTGATGTGATTGGTTTCCAGCCCATCCAGATTTTTCATCCAATCAGGTGCTTTAATGCCTGCCGCCCACACTTTTAAATCGGCTTCAATAAACTCACCATCATGGGTGGCGACACCTTCTTTGGTAATTTCGGTGACACGTCTGCCCATTTTAAGATCAACACCCAAACTAACCAATTGCTGTTGCGTGGCAGCCGCTAATTTAACCGGTAAAGCCGGTAATAATTGGGTTGCCGCTTCAATAATGGTCAGCTTTACCGTGCTCTTCTCGTTTAAGCCATAAATCGACAGTACATTGGTGACTTCGTGTAACTGCGCAGCCAGCTCAACCCCCGTCGCGCCTGCTCCGACAATGGCGATAGACAAAGGCTTAACATGAGTGCTATCTTTGCCTATATAGCTTTTTAAATAGGATTCAAACAATTGTTTTTGAAATTTAAACGCTTGGGAAGTCGTATCCAAAAACAGGCAATGTTCTGCAACTCCTTTGATATTAAAGGTATTACTAACACTACCCACAGACATAACCAAGGTATCGTAACTAAAAGTTCGTCCGGGAATCAGCTCTTCGCCGCTGTCGCTTAACGTAGGACTGACATAAATTTCCTTTTTCTGTCTATCCAGGCTTTCCATTCTACCTAATCTGAAATGGAAATTGTTGCGATACCCCTGTGGCAAATATTCAACCTGTTCAGATTCATCCAACGTCCCTGCCGCCACTTCGTGTAATAACGGCTTCCAGATATGAGTCGATGCGGCATCAATCAAAGTAACTTCGGCAACCCCTTTTTTACCTAATTTTTGACCTAAACCAGTGGCTAATTCAAGCCCTGCGGCTCCGCCACCAACAATCACTATTTTATGTTTTTCATTATTACTTTCAGCCATCGCCGTTACTCCCCAACTAAAGATAATTGCGTACTATAGCATTATATTTAACCAGCGCCTCAGTCACTGATTTTGCTATTCGTATAATTTATCTCTGATTCAGGAAAAACTGAAAAATTTATCATCCTTGCAGGTCAATTTGTCTATCGACTGCTACCCACTAAGGCAACTATCAAAAAACAAACCCCCATACACATCAACTTAAAGATATTACAGACCACGAAGACACGAAGTTCATGAAGAAAAACCAAAGCAAAATCTTCGTGCTCTTCGTGTCTTCGTGGTGAAATGTCTTAACTTGATGTCTATGAGGCCGGGATTTACGTACTGCCCAAGCAGGGACAGATAACATCTCTTTAAGGGATGGTATCTATAAAATCGTCCCGCTTTAAATGGTTAGATCTATTTTTTTACTGAGGCGTTACAACTTGTTGCGGCTGTATTTGTTGTGATTCTTCCTTGGGTCGTTCAGTCTGTTTTCGCTGAATTTCCGGTGGCTGTTGATTTTGCACACTCGGCTGACTCGCTGGTTGTTGTTGTTGTTGTTGTTGTTGTTGTTGTTGTTGTTGTTGTTGTTGTTGTTGCTGCTGCTGCTGCTGTTGTCGCGCGGCTTCTTGTTGTTGCATTTGCTGCGCTTCTTGTTGCGCACGTTCAGCTTGTTGGGACTGAATATCTAGTTGTTGTTGATTCTGGATTTGTTGTTGTCGCGCAGCCTCCTGTTGCTGCATTTGCTGAGCCTCTTGTTGTGCACGTTCGGCTTGTTGCGATTGCATGTCTACTTGTTGTTGAGTTTGGATTTGTTGTTGTCGAGCGGCTTCTTGTTGCTGCATTTGCTGGGCTTCTTGTTGCGCACGTTCAGCTTGTTGGGACTGAATGTCTACTTGTTGTTGAATTTGGATTTGCTGTTGTCGGGCGGCTTCCTGTTGCTGCATTTGCTGTACAGGCTCTACCGGACGTTCAACCTGTTGCGACTGCGTGTCTATTTGCTGTTGATTTTGGATTTGTTGCTGACGCGCGGCTTCCGGTTGCTGTATTTGCTGCGCTTCTTGTTGTGCACGTTCGGCTTGTTGCGATTGACTATCTACTTGTTGTTGAGTTTGGATTTGTTGTTGCCCACGCTCAACCTGTTGGGTCTGCGTGTCTATTTGCTGTTGATTTTGAATTGGTTGCTGACGCACGGCCTCTGGTTGCTGTATTTGCTGCACGGGTTCTACCGAGCGCTCAACCTGTGGCTGCGTACCTATTTCTTGTTGTTGCTGTTTATTTTGACTGCGAGCCAATTCTTGTTGCAACTGGTCTATTTTCTGTTGGCGTTGTAAACTTTCCATCTGCTGTTGATCCACTGCCGGAGCTTGAGATGGCGAGTTGTCCGATTGCTTAACCACTCCTGAAGGTTGCCGCTCATTTTGTAAAAATGGCTGGGCAGGCGCATCAGTCAAAACAGGTTGTTGTCCTGTAACCGGTATTGAAACAGAAGCGCCTTCAGTTTTTGGTAAAACAGGCGCTTGATCCACAACCGGAACTTGAAGTGGCAAGCTATCCGATTGCTTAACCCACTCTGAAGGTTTCAGCTCATTTTGCAACGGTGATTTGACGGGCGAATCAGTCAAAACAGGTTGCTGCCCTGTTAACGATATTGGCGCAGAAGCTCCGTCAATTTGCGCTGGAACTGGAGCTATCGGTTGCAGGGTAATAGAAGATTGCGGAGTGGTCTGTTGAGCAGGCACCAGCGTTTCTTGATGACTGCCAACGTTAAGCGCTTTATGTTGCGTATCAGGATCAAGACTCAGCAAGGGTGCTTTAGGTATTACTGGTTCCGGCAACACCTGCCCAACAGGCTCAACCAAACTCTGAGTGGGCCGTTCCGGCACTGCATAAGGCGCTTGAACAGGCGCTGGCGCTCCAACCAGACGCCCCGGGACTCTGGGTTCGTGTTCACCAGCTTGCCCTGAACTAGCTAAAGGCAACTCGGTTCGGGTACCATCCGGATTTTTTCCATCCAGTCGCCTTGCCAGCTCCTCATTATGGTGTATTTCATCAGGTGTGGGCTCCGCCATTGGCAACCGGATAATATCAGGCTGCCCCTCATGAAGATCGGCAGTATTGATATCCAATCGGTCGTGTACTTTTGGCACGACAGCTTCCAGCGGTCTTCGAGTGACTTCTTCGATTTGTTTCACCGGCACTCCTTGATTAACAATCGTGTTGTTAATCAAAGCGACATTATTGTTATAGTTGGTTACATTAATAACCTGCTGATTCTGTCCAGGCGGATTTATATGCTGGCTAATATGCCTGTTGGGCAGGTCATGTTCGTGTACAGCCACCCAAGAATCCCATCTTAAATCACGGTCATAATTAAAATAACTGATATTCAAACCAACGCCAGGTTGCCACACAACATTAGGCGGCATTGGAGCCCAAGCCGCATAACCTCCACCCGAACGCCAAAATACCCAAGCCGGCGCCCAAGTTCGTCCCGGCACCCAAACCCAGCCATACCAGTTATCCCAAGCCCAGCGCCCATAATGAAAAGGTGCCCAACCCCAAGGCTCATAGGAAACCCAAAGCCAGCCATAATCATCCGTATGTGCCCAGTATCCATCGGTGTAGGGGCGCCAGTTCCTTGCCACATTACGTGGATACCAAACCTGCCCGTAAGCTCTGTGATTAACCCAGTTTCCGTAAGGCGCCAGGGCATCCTGAAAAACACTGATATCAACATTATCATCGGCATTAGCCTGATGCGTAGGAATAAGACCGGAAAACAGCAATATAACAATTAAGGTCAATGATTTTAATACAACGCCAGCACGAGCATTCATGAGAACAACCTGATTAAAAAAGTTTAAGTTGGCTTTAATTGGGTAGTAAAAAACACGCTACTCATCATGATATTCAATCGCTGAACAAAAGCTGAACCGATTATTTTACTTTGGTTTTAGAATAATTATACTGCCTAATCATTTACTACCAAGGCAACTCGAAAAAACACCCTCCACATTATCCGCTTAGTTTCCACGCTCCGGTGTCACTGCCCACAGTTAAGCATCGTAATAATATAATACTGCGGCTGGAGTAAAACAGCTTTAGCTGTTTTTACAGGCAATAGCTGAAGCGATTGCACTCCGTTTTTTAAACAACTTTCGCTTAACTGTGGGCGGGGAGTATTTTTTTGCGAGTTGCCCCACTTTAAAATGATCTGTTAAAAGTTTTAAGCACGGTAGATAATATCAACATTCCGTTTTTTCGGATAAAAAAACCCGCTATAAAAGCGGGTTTTTTGTTTTTGGAAACCCTTTAATAATTTAAAGAGTTTCCTGTCAGTCAAGGTTTACTAACCTATTATTGAGGGGTTATTGCGGGGTATTCCTGAGGATTCATAGGTGGTTGTGGCTCATCAAGAACTTTCAATTCAACGCGACGGTTATTGGCGCGTCCTTCTTCGGTATCATTGGTATCAATAGGTTGAGTCCAGCCATATCCGCGAGTAGTCAGGCCAGGTACATCAGTTCCATCAACCAGGTACTTTTTAACTGCTACTGCACGGCGCTCAGACAATAACATGTTGTGCTTGAAGCCGCCCGTTTTACTGGTGTGACCTTGTATTTCAATTGCGATTCCCGGATGGTCTTTGATCATCTTGGCTGTATTATCAAGGTTTCCAAAATATTCCGCTGGTATTACAGCTGAATCATTGGCAAATTTGACATCGACAATCCAGCAACCGACTATGCTGACTTTAGCGCCGGGTAAGGTGGTAGGGCATTTATCAACACAGTTGTTAACGCCGTCTTGATCATCATCAAGTGTCGCACAACCAGCCACAACAGGTTGTGGAGGTGGAAGAGGCTCAGCAGCCGCGACTACAGGAGCGACTGGTTTTGGACCAAACGGAATAACGAAACCCACGTTTACAACCATGTCATGAAATTCGTTGGTACCAGGTTGTTGATTAGCGTTGAAATTTTGATTGTAGCGATAACGTACATCACTACGAACCAGAAAGTTATCACTCACTTCATAGGTAAGACCTGCGCCCGCTTCGCCGATGAAGCCCATACCACTGTCACCATTATGACTGGTGTTCATGGCACCTAAGCCGAGTACGGTATAAGGTGAAAAGGTACCGCGATTGATGAAGTATTGAACATCCGCCGTACCACCGGTCATATCCCAGTTTCCGTTTCCGTTAGCGCCGCTTAAACCTTGATAAAAACCTTTCAACTCAACGTTGAAATGCTCATCAAGCATTTTGCCAAAGCCCATACCACCGCCCCAGCCGCTATTTGCGCTACGATCACCACCTGGCTGAACAAATGTACCAAAAGGCGCGACATACCAGCGATCATCGACCACTTTGTCCGCTTGAGCCATTTGTACCAACCCCAAGCTTGATAATCCCACAAGTGCAATTAAGTGTTTCTTTAACATAACATTCTCCTTAAATTAACTTTAATTAAAACCGGTAACCCGTAAAAAAATCTAATTTCATTACTCTTATCCCTAGAGCTTTAAGAGTCCTGTACATAGGGTAGCGTAAAAGCTACAACTTTTACAAATTATGCCACAAAAATTTCTATTCTGTCATCATTTTATGCTGGTTATTTCTTAAAGAAACCTTTAGATATGTGCCTTAACCCGTTAAACAGGGCACTTTACCTAACGACTAACAAGACGCGAATCTAGCCACTCAATAGTATTGAGTTGTAACATCAACTTTCATTAAGCTTTTATAAATCTTGACCCCAACAAGCAAGATTTACCCTTACTTGAAAACCATGTCCATTCTGTCGCCAGCAATGCTGCCTTTAAAATACGCGTCAACATTAAGCAAAAAATCAACTCTATCGAATGGCATAATCCGGATTTCTGCAATTTAAGATCTCTGTTTCTTTGGGGTCACAACGTTTTAATGCTAACCTTAACACTTAACCATCAGGAAATGACATGATTAAATATTTTCACCTTACCTTTATATTACTATCCGTTTTCAGCTTTGTCGGCAGAGTCATTTTGTCAGAAACGCATCCGGCAATCCTTAAACAGAAAGCGCTCAAAATTGCGCCCCATGTTATTGATTCCCTGTTATTAGTCAGTGGTATTACCCTGATTTTTCAGGGTGGATGGCCATCTGCTGACTTTGGCTGGATTGTTGCAAAAATAATAGCCTTACTGGGCTATATAGGATTGGGTGTGGTTGTTATGCGCAATCGCGGAACCGTCAGATGGGCCGCTTTTTTTGGCGCAATGGCTTGTTTTGTCTACATTGGTATTGTCGCTGTCACCAAAAATGCTTTTTTCTTTATTTAAACCGTAAGCAAAACCATTATAAATAAAAGCCCGCGCCATTAATCTTTACCTCCAACCAGCGCAGCACATCCTTGCCGCTCTGGTGGCGGGCTTCATCAAGCTCAAGTTCTTGATGATCAGTGACTACATTCCAGCGGGATAACTGGTTTTTCAATTGCATCCGCTCATTAACGGTAAAATGATAACGCTGTATCAGTGTCTCGAATAGCGGGGGTTCTGGCGTGGTTATTGACGCTGCTTTTGCAGCGATTCGCGTCAGCAATAATTCAACCGAAGCCAGGTGTGCCGCTATTAATGCAGCCACCTGCTTGGGTTGAATATTTTCGGCCGGCGACAATTGATTATCTGAAATAACTTTCAGGCAAAGAATCAACTCGCTTGAAGAAAAACGCACCGCTGTTTCATAAAACGCGGAAGCCTCCATGTCGCAAAGATATAAATCATCATAATAAGGCCGTGGCTTTGATACCGTCTGAATACTGCCAGTGGGGCACGGTGGCGTAAAAATCAAAGAAGGATAATAGCTTCTTTGACTATCAAAATCGATAATTTTGTCGATTAAAAACAAGCTGCCCAAAGCGTGTTCTTTATGTCCGGCGACACCTATATTAAGCATAACCCGATGTTCAACTGAAGCAAACAGTGCCTGCGTATAGGCTACTCCGGCCGCCATCGCGCTTTTGCCAAGTCCTGTCACAGTCAGGCAAATATCATGATTTAAATAAACGGCAAAAGGCTGAACTGCAAGCTCTTTTTTTAAGTTAAAATGTTCAACCAAAGGCTTCGCCTCACAGGGTAAAGCCGTATATATAAAAACCTTGTGTTTATAGTGACGTATCATTAATAATCGTACTCGCTTTTGTTAAAATTTTAATGGCATTGCTTTCAGATAAAACAACTGACTTTTAAATCGGACTATTTAAACAAATTACTGACCATGTTTATTAATACTTTCCCCATTATTTTTACCTATACCCACCTGTTTTCGGTTCTTGAGGCCGTTATATTTTTGACGACCATTTTTTTTCTGGTTTATTTTTGTTCACCCTCAGTTAATAAAAAATGGGACAACAATCCAGGACATAGTATTTATCAATTTTTGCATTTTGCTTGGCAAGGCCATTCAGCATTATGGCGTGCTTTTTGGCCTTTTTTCCTGTTGGTCAATAGTGTCCTTTATTATATTGATTACCGGGCAATGAATGTAACTTATACCATAGCGAGTTGGAAAACAGTGCATGGCATGCTGTTACTGCCTATTGTCTGGTGGACGGTATCGGTCTGGCGCTGCTCCACGAATACCCGTTATAAAATTTGGAGCGGTGCCGCACGCACCATCACGATTTATCTTTTCTTGGAATATGTCTTACGTTTTATTATCAGCACTCAATACCCCAGTACTTTTTTTGACTGCCGACTTTTAATTATGGAGTACGGCGACTGTCTCTAAAGAAAAACCCACCAAAATCATGACGGACAAGTCTTGTGCAATCAAAAACCTCTTCACCGGATTTTCCTCGTATTGCCTAAAAAAGCTTAAAAAGCATCCCGTTTTAATTACAACAGGCATGTTTAAGCTTTATAATTTATTACCTCGAAAATATTTTTCTATCGTGAGCTGCCTAAAAACGCTGCCACTAATCCATAGAGACTTTAACATGCCATTAAAAAAACAGTTCCTCAGCGGTTTGGTTATTTTGTTAGCGTTATTTAATGGTTCTGTTCAAGCCGAGCCATCAACTTTAGAGCCCTTTACAGCCGGAAGTTACCAAAAGATACTAACAAACCATGCAAACCAGCCTTTTATGCTGGTAGCCTGGTCGATAACCTGCTCATCCTGCCTTAAAGATATGGCATTGTTAAGTCAAATTCATCAAAAGAGACCTGAGCTTAAAATAATTATGCTGGCAACTGATGATATTTCCGAAGCGGATCAGGTCAAGCCTATCCTTGAAAAAAACCAATTATCCGGGCTTGAAAACTGGGTTTATGCGGACGAAAACACCCAGAAACTACAATTTGAGATTGATCCAAAATGGTATGGCGAACTGCCGAGAACTTATTTTTTCGATAAGTCACATCAGCGGGAAGGTATTAGTGGTGTGTTATCAGAGGCAGATTATGAAACCCGGTTTACCCAAATTTTAAAATAAAAACCAGAGGCAACGCTTGAGAGAAGTCACTAAACACTGCGGCCATCAATTGCAACGTGAGCTGTAAAAGTCACCCGTATCTTTAATGATTAAGCCCTGCTCTGTGTTTTAGAGGTACATTTTTCAGCTTTAGATAAAAAGTTGCGTTAAAATGGCCGCTATTGTAAAACTACCGGTGCTTACTTTAATGTTAAAAAAAATCGTTGCTGTTCTGATGGCACCTTGTCTATTAAGTGCCTGCATCACCAGTCCTACAGGCAGAAGCCAATTTATTTTCATGCCTGATACGCAAATCAACCAAATGGGTTTGCAGGCTTTTGACACGTTAAAAAAAGAAAAACCTGTCAGCAGTAATAGTCAATACAATCAGGTTGCCAACTGCATTTCCCAAGCGATCATAAAAGAGCTGGGCGGCAACTGGGAGGTCGTTGTTTTTGAGGATAAATCACCTAACGCGTTTGCCTTGCCCGGTAATAAAATTGGCATCTACACCGGCATGATCACACTGGTTGATAATCAGGATCAATTAGCCACGGTTATTGGTCATGAAGTTGGGCACGTTCTGGCTAAACACAGCAATGAAAGAGCCTCGCAAGAAATGGCTGTCAACCAAGGCATGGCCGTCATTCAAGCGATGGGTTCTCCACAATCGGCTTTAGGTCAAACCGCGTTTGGTCTGCTGGGTGTCGGTGCACAATATGGCATACTGATGCCTTACAGCCGGATACAAGAAAGCGAAGCCGATATGATTGGCGTGGATTTAATGGCCAAAGCAGGCTTTGATCCAAGGCAAAGCATTGGACTATGGCAAAAAATGGAACAGGCCTCCCAAGGCCAGCAACCGGTAGAATTTTTGTCGACGCATCCGGCACATGCAACACGCATTCAAAACCTGGAGCAGCATATGCCGCAAGCCGTAGACTTGTACCAACAAGCCCAAGCTTCCGGCAAGCACCCGGAATGTAGTAAACCATAAGCCACTGACGATCAAATCCCTTTTTATTCGGAAAAAAGGGTATGATGAGCGCATTTAACAAACTATTTATTGCCCTCATCCCTATTCTCTCAAGCTAAGGAGAGGATTTTTCTTAACTGTGGGCGGCGTAGCAATGACTCCTAATTTAAAATACTTACATCCTTACCCGTTTGAGAAGCTGGCACAACTCAAGCACGGCCTTGTTCCACCTGCAAACAAATCCCCAATTGTGTTGTCGATAGGTGAGCCGACCCATAACACTCCGCATTTTATTGCCGAAGCGCTGTTAACCCATTTACACGGATTATCAAACTATCCCACTACGAAAGGCATACCTGAACTGAGGCGTGCGATTGCTGACTGGATTAGTAAACGCTTCCAGATTCCGGCTGGTTTTATTAATCCTGAAACCCAGATTTTGCCTGTCAGCGGCACCCGTGAAGCGTTGTTTTCCTTTGCCCAGTGCTTGATTGATCCGACCACAAACCCTGTGGTGATTATGCCCAACCCGTTTTATCAGATTTATGAAGGCGCTGCACTACTTGCCGGGGCAGAACCTTACTTTTTAAACACCGTAGATGAATCGAATTATTTACCCGATTTTGATGCCGTGCCTGAAGCCGTATGGCAACGCTGCCAATTAATTTATATTTGTTCGCCCGGCAATCCTAGTGGCGCTGTGCTCTCGCAAGCCGATCATGAAAAACTGATTAATCTGGCAGAAAAACATGATTTTATTATCGCGTCCGATGAATGCTACACCGAGCTCTATGATGATGAAAATACACCGCCTGTCGGTTTGCTGCAAACCGCTTACAACATGGGCAACAGCGCATTTAAACGCTGTATTGTTTTCCATAGCTTGTCCAAACGCTCCAATGCACCCGGCTTACGCTCAGGCTTTGTGGCAGGTGATGCCGATATTTTAAATCAGTATTTTCAATACCGAACCTATCAAGGCTGCGCCATGCCGTTGCCCACCCAACATGCCAGCATTAAAGCCTGGCAGGATGAGCTACACGTTATCGAGAACCGCCGCCTATACCGTGAAAAATTTGCTGCATTTATAGCGATTCTTGCGGATGTCTGCACCATTCAAAAACCGCCTGCCGGTTTCTATGTTTGGTTAACAACACCGATCGCAGATACCGATTTTGCCCAACAGCTTTTTGCCAAGGAAAACGTCACCGTTCTGCCTGGCAGCTTTTTATCCCGCGAATTTGCAGGACTAAACCCGGGTGTCAACCATGTTAGAATTGCGTTGGTTGCACCACTGGATGACTGCATAGCAGCAGCCCATCGAATTAAAAACTTTCTTAACACCTTATAGAATAAAGCCCATGAACCACACGAAAAATATTATAGAAACCGCTTTTGAACAACGTAACGACATCACCCCGGCTAACGTTTCAGCAGAAATTCGCAATGCGGTTACTGAAACCCTTAACCATTTGGATCAAGGCACATTAAGAGTTGCCGAGAAAATTGACGGTGATTGGGTTACGCATCAATGGTTAAAAAAAGCCGTATTATTATCCTTCAGAATTAACGAAAACCGTATGATGGATGGCGGCAACACTCGTTATTACGATAAAGTTGAATGTAAATATTCAAATTATACCGAAGCAGACTTTGCCAAAGCCGGCGTTCGCGTTGTACCTAATGCGGTTGCACGTCATGGTTCTTATATCGCTCCCGGCGCCATATTAATGCCCTCTTACGTTAACATAGGCGCTTATGTAGACAGCGGCACCATGGTTGATACTTGGGTAACGGTTGGTTCTTGTGCGCAAATTGGTAAAAACGTGCATCTTTCCGGCGGCGTAGGTATCGGTGGCGTATTGGAACCGTTACAGGCAGGCCCTACCATTATCGGCGACAACTGTTTTATCGGAGCGCGTTCTGAAATTGTTGAAGGCGTTATTGTTGAAGATGGTTGCGTTATTTCAATGGGTGTCTATATTGGCCAAAGCACCAAAATTTTCAACCGCATGACCGGTGAAGTCAGCTTTGGACGCATTCCGGCGGGATCTGTAGTCGTATCCGGCAACTTGCCCTCGGCAGACGGCAGTTATAGCTTGTATTGTGCGGTTATTATCAAACAGGTTGATGAAAGAACACGCAGCAAAACAGGGATTAATGAGTTATTAAGGGACTAATGATGCAGCTTGGGTCGGGTTGGTTTTTGCATAACCCGACTGCACCTGCCGAGTTACACGTTAGCCGTCTATGCTATGCGAT
>SESD01001513.1_pt1 | contig 12802 bp, 9 predicted proteins | sample 3171411 | NCBI WGS metagenome assembly SESD01 (sample SAMN06051880, study PRJNA518727) | freshwater metagenome | biome: subpolar coniferous forest; feature: holomictic lake; material: water; isolation source: holomictic Lake 442, 16.5 m depth | place: Canada: near Kenora, Ontario | collected...
CACCAAATAGCTGACCTTTTAGAAGATCGGGCAGATAACGTGACTTGGCAATATCATTAGATGAAAGCTGAATATAACGTGTACTTATGGAATGACACCAATAAACGAAGGCTGTCGATAGACAATATTCAGAAATTTTTGCCATGATAGGGATGGTATTAGATAATCCGCCACCAGCTTGTTGCCAAAATCCACCATATTTTTGTTCTATGGGAGGCTTAAATCCTCCTGTTTTTGCCAATTGACGAAAAAAAGACTCCGGAAACATCCCTGCCTGATCAATTTTATTCACTATTGGAGCCAGTTCGTTAGCCAGTAATAATTCAAGCCCATCATATACTGGATGAAGATCTAGCAGATAATTGGCCTTTGTTTTAGATAAAGGCATGGGTTATTCTTTTGAATTAGAGGGGCGGGGCCAGCTATATTCTGATAATTCTGGATTTAATTCTGTTTCAGCCATGATATTAGTGAAATTACACAGGGTGGCAAGACTAATACCTAAAACAGTTTCAATAGCCTGTTGCTGGCAATAGCCTGCTTCAAAGAAAGCAGCTAATTGCTTTTGCGTAACCGCACCATGCTGATCAATGACAGTACGGGTAAAATTAGCTAACGCATCCAGTTTTGGATCGGGCAATGAAGATTCATTCCTCAATGCATTAACCAGATCCTCAGAAAGATGCCCTTGCTTATATGCAATAGCGGTATGTCCCGCCACACAGAATCCGCAGGCATGCTTAGCGGCTGCAGTGATTTGAATGGTTTCTCGTTCAGCAAATGAAAAACTCGTTCTGCTATTAATTTCAGAAACTGTTAAATAAGCTTCAATCGCCGTAGGCGCATTACTAAGAATACCTAAAAGATTTGGAATATAGCCATTTTTATTTTTTACCTTTTCAAGATAGATTTTACTTGCTGCTACAGCCGTTTCAATTGATTGTAATACAAATCTAGTCATAATTAATTTAAGTACAGGATAAGAAAAGCTTTCACCCTTGATATGAATCTAAAAAAGATGCAGCGACAAATACTATATTCTGGAATATGCCAATTGATCATATTAACGCAAGTTATTAATTGTGTGGCCAATTTTTAAAACGCCCATCACCTTGGTTACTCCAGATGTTGTTTTGTAGGCTAATACATTTCCTGATTCATCTTCATAAGCTACCGTTGGCGAATGTCTCTTTATGGCACCAACCGAGCGATGAGGAAATAAATAATTTGCCCGTGCGTGCGTCCCTTAGTCAATATGAATTTTTTATCAAAGCCGATTTCATTGGGCAGACGTTTCCCCATTAGGCAGTACAAATTTGATGTCCAAGGTTCTCAAATACGTTTGTAAACCGGCGTCTTGCAGTGGTATTAAATGGGCTTCCTTAGCGGATTCATTGTAATGTGCGTGCCAGTAACCGGGCGGTGTGATAAAGGCTGAATACGGTTTCCAATCCACTCTTGTCGCGTTTATTATTTCTCCCTTTGCAGAGATTTTTGTGCCAACAAGTGTATAGCAACCGGGAGCACAATCTAAGATCAAATCCAGGGCTACCGACTGATGCCGGTGCGGTAATTGGACTGCGTTTATTGGCAGTACCCCAAGCATAGCCCAAAGTGTGTGGGTCACCGTTAAAGTTTGATCCATTGCTTTGTTGGCAAGCAAGACGCTAATGCGGCTTCGGTTTAGAGCTGCCGCGTCTTTTTTTACTTTGTCCAACTCCCGCAAAGAATCCTCGGAAGTATAAAGCGTTGGTTTGAAGCGTGGACTATTCGCTATAGCGCCCAAGTAGCGCAGCAGCGGCTCGTCATGGACCAAGTAAAAGACAGAATCGGTATCAGCAAAATGGCGTGTTTCTTTACCCATCGGTAATACCACAAAATCACCTGTTTTCCATGGGATGTGGATACCATCAAAATTAGTCAGTCCGCTTCCATAGATGACATAAAATAATTGCGAGGTGGCATTAAAATTTGTTGATAACACATCTCCCGCCAGAATGCGTGCAAAATTAGCGCAAAGGGCAGGACTGGTCGCGGGCCCTATGCAACCTAATTCCGCACTTACATCAAGCGGGATAAGCCGGGTGCTCCCAGATTCATGTAACTCACTACCGAAATCGGCAAATGGAATTTTAGAGATTGCTCCAGAACCAATAGGATCTGCGGCTTTTGTATATTCGTAAAATAGACAATTTTCAATCAAGCTTTTGAGCTTAATTTCCTTATCGGGTGCAGTCATAGAGATTTACCTCTTAGGTTAGGGTTGTAACTTCGAGTAGTTAAATTTGGGATCAACAAGTTCTTGTTCCTAATAAGCATGAATTGAACATCATAACCCTATAAACTTTATGCTTCGTTTATTTTTTTGTGATAGGCATTTTTCAGCCACGATAGAATCCACCCGTCAAGTCTAACAGGCGCTTTTGTGCATCAAAATGGCGTTCGATATAACCTAGTTCGAAGCGTTCATGTCGTGTTTGTGCAGCTACTGTTTCAATCATTTCGGGAGCAAGCAAGTTCAATGGTTGACCGCTACTCATGGCTAGAATCTGGGTTTGTGCAACTCGCTCGACGAAATAAAGGTCATCGAATGCCTGCGCTACCGTTGGCGCTATAGTGATAACACCATGATTACCGAGAAACAGAACATCGGTATCACCGATTATCCTTGCCATCCGCTCTCCCACTGAGTCGGATAAAGCCACACCGTCGTAATCGGTGTCATAGGTTACTCTGCCATAAAATCGACAAGCGGTGTGCATCGCCCATTCGATGCGACCACCCGTGATCATAGTCAGGGCTGTGGCGTAAGGCTGATGAGTATGTAGCAAAACACGGGCACGAGGAACCATTCGATGGATTGGTGCATGTATATGGTGAGCCGATGCTGAAGGCCCACCGTCACCGCGAACCACTTTACCGTTGAAATCACAAACGATAAGGTTTGAGGCTGTAATCTCAGAAAAATGCAGGCCGAAAGGGTTGACTAAGAAATGCGGCGCGTCGGGAAGTACGGCGGAGAAGTGATTGGCAATAGCCTCATGAAGATTATTAGCCACCGCCATATGAAAGGCTGCCGCTAAATCCACGCGAAGCGTCCACTCGGCTTCGCTAACGTTCAGCACGGTCTGACTCTATGTGATGATTTATGTTTAAAAAAATGTGCATGGCTTGAGTGCTCACTTGATAGGAAGAAGCGTTATGTTTCTTTAATAAGTTACAAAATTTGTGGACTAACCACTCCAGGAAGGTGATTGTTAACCTTTAGGATACCATCAATTTAATTATTTTATGTCCAGGTAATTGCTCATGCAAATTGTTGTCAGCTAAGGATTAACGTGCCGTTCATTTGAAATTAGCATCCGTCTCTTAATGGCGCTGCTGACGGTCAATTTTAATGAAAGGTAAATAGGTGTCGACTCAATGTAAAGTTTGCATAGTGACCTTCATGGTGAAGAAAGATCATCCCTCTTCTTCACGGGGAGTTTTGATTAAAAAAATTTAAGTGCAGTTAACCCTATTAGTGTAAGTTGGAAGCCGCTTTAACAACATGTTGGCAGGTTAATATCGTTGAGCCTAGTCAATCTCAGAGCTTTTCTCCATGTTCTTTAATTAAATGAAAAATCACACGTTTTCCTTGTTTTTATACTCATAAATTGTAACTTTTGAAGGCGCATTGGACATCGACAATCAATCCCACTATTATGGTGATGTTCTAATGTGCAAACCTCAATACTCTCCAAACAATTGGACGGTTCTGTGCCCAGTATAAATCGTTGCAATTTTTAAGTAGTAATATTTATTACCCAACCAACTTTATTTTTAAGAACTTATTGCAACGGAATTAATTTGCAATAAGTTCTTAAAATTTAATGAAATAGAGGAACATTTCAAAAAAGTTATTATTCAATGTACTATTTTAGCATCAATGGAGAATATCTATGGCTACAGAAGATCCTTCGGCAAACAACGCGTCATGTGCGACGATAGCTAACTTTTTATACGTGATCGGGCGTGTTCTCGCGGATTTTTTCAATCACGTCAAACCATTCGAGATCGTAAAGAAGCAGTATTACGGGGCGACGGCAATGGCCGCAGTTGCCCTGCTCACATCCGTCGCCACGGCCGTCGCGGGAGAGAGGTCGTCGGCACACAGCGCCAGAATCCAAGTCTGTGCGCTGCTGCCCGACACGATCTCGTCGACCCGGTGGGTGCAGTTCGACAAGCCCTACCTCGCCAAGGCGTTCAAGGCCGCCGGTGTCTCCGCGACTATCTATAACGCGCAGGGCAACGCCAAGAAGCAGTTGTTACAGGCGGGAAAGTGTCTCGCCAACGGCGCGCAGGTGATCCTGCTCGTCCCGCTCGATCCGGAGTCAGGCGCGACGATCACGAACTTCGTTGTCAAGCGCGGAGCTAAAGTGGTCGACTACGACCGCCTCGTCCCAGGCTCGAAGGCCTCGTACTACGTGTCGTTCGACCCTCTCAAGGTCGGCGTGCTCTTGGGCAAAGGACTCGTGGCGGCTCTAAAGAAGAACGGCAAGTACTCACAGATGCCGGTCATCGCCGAGCTGAATGGTGCCATCTCCGATAACAACGCGATACTGTTTAAGCAGGGCTACGACTCGGTCCTTGACCCGCTCTACAATAGCGGCACGTTCAAGAAGGCGATCGACGGCGACCAGTGGACCGACTGGGATCCGCTGAAGGCCCTGACGATCTTCGAGCAGATGCTCACTCTTAACAACAACCAGATCGACGGCGTCCTTGCCGCCAACGACGGCCTCGCGGGCTCGGTCGTCTCGGCGCTCAAGAAATCGGAGCTCAACTCGGTCGCATTGACGGGTCAGGATGCGACCGCGACCGGCGTCCAGAACATCCTAGCTGGCTTGCAGTCCGGCACCGTCTACAAGCCGATCAAGAGAGAGGCGGCGGCTGCCGTGAAGGTGGCGATCAACATCATCAATCGCAAGAGGGTGAACACTAACGGCAAGGTCAACGGTACCCCCTCGGTGCTCTTGACCCCGTCTTGGATCACGAAGGCGAACTTCATGACGCTCTTCAGTGACGCCTTTTTGAAGAAGGCTGACGTCTGCAATGGCATCTACGCGCATTACTGCCCGGGGAATAGAATCTAACTCGCAGACAATTTTGGAAACGGTGCGTTAGCGAAGTGGGGATTTTTTTAGTCGCCGATAGAAAGGGTATTAAGGATAATATACTGAATCTGGTTGCCCTTTTGTTGTTTTCAAACCACCTCCATTTTTCAATCCCACCGAGATTTTTCCGTCACGCCGCCACAAATCCCTAAAGGTCATGCCACTCAATACCTCAGGCGTGCGTATTACCCGCCACGCTTGACGCAACGCAAACTCCAGATTCATTTCGTGGTGACTTGTTCCGTAAATTCAAGAATGCCTGAAACATGAGCACAACGCAGGAGGCCTTGAATTAAATGCAAGTTGCGGCGTTGCTCATTTTTGGGGTGAGGGCGTATGAATATTTCTTAGGGAACATAAAGAATTCGGGTGGTGAATTCGACAGCATCTAAATCGATACGGTCAATTGAAAGAGTCATTTTCTGAATAAAACATTTTCATTAAAAACCTAATCAGTGCAATGTTACTCCAGTAAAATATTTTCTTTTTATTTTTGAGGATTGAAGCATGTTGAATACCCTCACTATAGAAGATGCGGTTAAATAAATTTGTTGTCTAAACACATCTTTTAAATAAACTGACTATACTTCCATTTGAAGATTTTTTCTCAAGTAACAAAGGATTGGCTTTAGTGTAACACTAATAAAAACCACATGCACTTAAAGCATCGTTTTAACAACAGACAATAAAATAAAGCGATGAAAAAACGTTATAACGCAATCATTATAATAACTGAAAGGTTGATAGCATTTATTGTAATTACCGTGTTGTTAGCCGGTTGTGCCAGTATTGGCAAAGGCGCGGCAGAAGCTGTCCTTGAAAAATCAGAAAATGAAGATACTCGGCAATGCCAAGTATGGGGGCAATCATTTAGTGGCATTCAAGCTGATCTGGAAAAAAAACAAGGTAAAACCAAAGTACTTTTTGTGCATGGTGTAGGCGATCATATCGCCGGTTATACCACCGAGTTTCTCGAAAAATTGGCGAAAGAACTTAAGCTGAATGTGCGATCCGACGTCCAGAAAAATATTGATCTGAATTCGCCTTTGTTGCCCGGAATAGATCTTGGTAATTTACGAGTGACTCATTTACTTAATGAGCAGAATGGACAAGCGCTTACTTTTTACGAATTGACTTGGTCGGAGATTACTCGGGAAGAAAAAGCATTGCTGGATTTTGATACCTCCGGTGAATATGATTTTCGAAGAGCCAAAATCAACGGCTTGCTGAAAAAGTTTAGTAATGATACTGGTCCCGATCCTATTATTTATCTGGGACAAAGTCGGACGCCTATTTTGGCGGCCTATGCACAATCTTTTTGTTGGATGGCCACGCAAAATTGGGAAGAGTTGCCTGCTAGCGGTAAGCATACTTGCTTGAGCTTGAATGATTCAAATGCCGATCAAATTGCTAACGATAATTATGTCATCATTTCTCACAGTCTAGGTAGTCGAATAGCTATTGATGGTACTCAGCGTATTGCTTCAATGCTGGCAACGCCAGATAAATATCGAACAGCCAATCAAAAGTTGGTTGTGACCAGCAAAGCCGTTCAAGCCTTGCAAAATAAACATATTGCCATGTTTATGTTATCCAATCAGTTGCCTATGTTGCAGTTGGGACGCGAGCTACCTGAGGTTGCAGGGCAAGAAGCCAGTTATTGTGAAGCTAATGGCGCTGATTATAAAAAACGCATGGTGAGTGAAACCGACATTGTCGCCTTTAGTGACCCGAATGATTTGTTAAGTTATGGCATACCGCCAGGCTTTGCAGATAAATATATTGATTCACGACTTTGCGTCAAGATCACCAATGTTAATATCAATATTGCTAAAGTCATGGATGCTTTTGGTATGGCTGATTTGGCAAATCCTATGGAAGCTCATGTTGGTTATGATACTGATGATCGTGTGATTGCCATGATTGCTAAAGGCATTGGCAATGCAGGGACATCACCACTCATTAAACAACGCTGTGAGTTTGTAAAAGAAGTTAAGCGGTAATGGGGATGTTGTCAGACTTATGAAACACCTAACAGGTAGCAAGCAAGTGGATGATTTTTCTTTGGTACTGGGTGGTCCGCTGTTTCAATTCTTCATCCGTGCACGAATTAATACCGATACGCTCGGTTTGCTCAAGCGTCGGGTGTTGGTTATTTCTTTGTTGACCTGGTTGCCTCTGTTATTGCTTTCGGTATTTTCTGGTGAGGCCTTTGGTGGTATGAGTAAAGTACCCTTTTTTTATTATTGGGATGTGCACGTTCGCTTCTTGATAGCTTTGCCTTTGTTATTGGTAGCAGAACTTGTCGTGCATCAACGAATCAGGTTGATTGTTCGGCAGTTTATAGCGCGTGGAATTATTCCTAAGCGGTTGCGTCCGGAATTTGAGGAAACTATCCGTTCTGCAATGTTTCTTCGTAATTCCATGGTTATTGAGGTGTTGCTTATCGTGCTGGTCATAACTGCAGGTCATTATTTATGGTCCAGTCAATTGGCACTGGAAACGGCAACCTGGTATGCGCTAATGGCTGAGGGTCAGCAGCGTTTTACTTTGGCAGGTTATTGGTATGCTTACTTTAGCATCCCTATTTTTCAGTTTTTGTTATTGCGCTGGTATTTTCGTATTTTTATCTGGGTACGATTTTTATGGCAGATTTCGCGAATGGATTTGCATCTTCTGCCAACCCATCCTGATCGTGCCGGGGGCTTAGGTTTTTTGGGTGGCAGCACGGCTGCTTTTATGCCGTTATTGTTATCGCAAGGCGCTTTGCTGGGGGGGCAGATTGCCAATCATATTTTTTATGAAGGCGATAAATTACTGGATTTTAAACCGGAAGTTGTCACGGCCGTGATTTTTTTAGTGCTAACTGTCTTGGGGCCTTTGTGTGTCTTCTCACCGAAATTGGCTCAAACCAAAAGACAGGGTTTACTTGACTATGGTGAACTGGCGAGTCGTTATGTTGAGGGGTTTGATCAAAAATGGCTACGCGGCGGTGCACCTCAGGATGAAGCATTGGTCGGTAGTGGGGATATTCAGTCATTGAATGACTTGGCCGGCAGTTTTGAAATCATTCAAAGTATGCGTCCTTTTCCGTTTAGTAAGACAATTATGCTACAAACAGCTGTTACCGTGCTGGTGCCATTGCTACCCTTGGCTTTGACGATGATTTCTCTGGAAGAAATCCTCAAGCGCTTGCTGGGGATTTTATTGTGATTCGCGAAAAAATAAAAAAACATTAACACATTGAATTTTAGATTTTAATGTAAAGCCAGGGGAATAAAAATGAAAAAAAATGCTCCTAAGAAACACACTCATGATGATGTCGACGCCATTAAGTTCGCTGAACCGATTGCCGTAGACAGACGCTCAAGAGCTGATCGAAAAGACGAAGGCAAAGCGCTGCGTCTGGCGGTCCCTTTGGCAAGCCATGCGAAATGGCATGCGCCAGCGCATCGTCGAGATCCGATTGAGCAATTGATTGACTCAGGTATTGGTCGAGTACCTGAATTGTTACCCATTCGTTATGGACGGATGATGCAATCGCCCTTCGCTTTCTACCGGGGGAGCGCAGCCATTATGGCGGCTGATCTTGCGAGTTTGCCCGTGACAGGTATTCGTGTTCAGGCTTGTGGTGATTGTCATTTGGTCAATTTTGGTTGCTTCGGTACGCCAGAGCGGCGCTTGATTTTTGGTATCAACGATTTTGATGAAACGCTGCCGGCGCCTTGGGAGTTTGACGTTAAACGTTTGGTCGCCAGTTTTGTCGTTGCTGGACGGCATAACGGCTTTACAGCGAACGAAGCGCGTGAGACGGTAAAGGCGTGTGTTCGCAGTTATCGGGAACAGATGCGAGAATTCTCAAAAATGGACGTATTGGAGATTTGGTACTTCAATATTGATGCTGAGGCTATGCTAGAGGATATTCAGGACGATACTGCTAAAGCACGGGCCAAAAAGCGTGCCGCTAAAGCCAAGGATCGTGATGTGCTGGATGAGGATTTTCCCGAATTGGTTACCTTTGAGGGTGGTGTACATCGTATTCGTGACAACCCGCCGTTGATCTTTCATCTCCAAACCGAGGAAACAGTGGAAGTTGAAACGCGTGTGCGAGAGGCTTTTGACCATTACCGTTCTACGTTGCCTGAGGATAGGCAGGTATTGCTTGATCGTTATGAATTCAAGGATTTCGCTATGAAGGTGGTGGGGATTGGCAGTGTCGGCACACGTTGTTCTATTATCTTGTTGATGGGAGGTGCAGATGATCCCTTGTTTTTGCAGGTTAAACAAGCACAAGCTTCTGTTTTGGAGCCTTATGTCGGTAAGAGCATTTATACCAATCATGGGCAACGGGTGGCCATGGGGCAACGGCTGATGCAATCAGTCTCCGACATTTTTCTAGGTTGGGCGGATACTGATATAGGCAACCAATTTTATATCAGGCAAATGCGCGACATGAAAATAAAACCCATGGTTGAGTTATTCAGTCCATCGCTAATGAAGCAATATGCCGAGCTATGTGGTCGGGCGTTGGCAGGTGCGCATGCCCGTTCTGGCGATGCAGCAAAAATTGCGGGGTATCTAGGCAAGAAAGAAGATTTTGATGACGCGTTGGCGGATTTTTCTGAAGCTTATGCCGACCAGAACGAGAAGGATTATAAAGCCTTGGTACGCGCGGTGCAGGAAGGACGCTTGGAGGTTTATCTTGAGCGCTGAGTTGGGGTGGTCCTGCATTTGATGTTATTTGGAGAACAAAATGGATCTAGGAAACAACTGCTTACCATCAACTTTGAAAGTTAGGCTATTTAACCAACGCGTTCAAGTTGGCTTGTTGCTGAGTGTTGTAATTGGTCTGATTGGCTGTTCAAGCTTTGGTCCGCCTAGCGTTGATAGAGATCGCTTCGAATACATTAATGCGATTGCCAGTTCCTGGAAGCAGCAAACGCTGCTCAATATTGTCAAGTTGCGTTATGCCGATACCCCCGTGTTTCTGGATGTAGGGCAAATTATCAGTGGCTACCAATTACAAGGCACTGTGGCGATAGGGGGATCGGTCAGTAGTACCAGTTACTATGGCGATATATTAAGTATGGGATCTACAGGAAGCTTTACCGATAAACCGACCATCACCTATACGCCTCTAACGGGCGCTCATTTTATTCAGGTCATGATAACGCCGATTCCGCCGCCGGCCTTACTCATGAGAGTCGAAGAAGGTTGGCCGATTGATATACTTTTACAAATGGGGGCGCAATCCATTAATGGACTATCGAATCGTAAAAGCGGCATGCAAGGTCAAGCGGCTGATCCGGATTTTCTGAGGCTTTTGGCGGCTCTTAGACGTCTTCAAGTCTCTGGTGTACTTGATTTTAGGGTGGATGTTTCAAAAGAAACGAAACAAGAGGGGTCGATACTTATCATTAATCAAATGAATCTTCCTCCGGCAGTTCAGGCGGATAGAAATCTGGTCAGGAAGCTTTTGGGATTACGAACTGATCTTAAAGAGTTTAAGATAGTTTACGGTACGATATCTAATAAAGATGACGTCATTGCTATACAGACACGCTCCGGCTTTCAATTATTGACGCAATTGGGTTCTTATGTCGAAGTACCGGCTGAACATATTGCAGAAGGACGTACTTACCCGCAAATAAAAAGAGCAGATGGGGCGCTTTCGCTGCCACCTTTGATCAAGATTCATGCTGATAAAGCGCAGCCTGCAGATTCTTTTGTTGCGGTTAGATACCGCGATTATTGGTATTGGGTTGAGGATCGTGATTTTAGGTCCAAGGGGATTTTTACTTTTCTTATGATTATCATGACTCTGGCGGAGACAGAGGAGAAAACGCCAGTTCCGATTGTTACGATTCAGGGGAATTAACGTATCGTTAGGTACAGTAGGGTGTTATAAAAATAAATTGTTTAGTAACTTGAGGAAAAAGGCATGAATCTGCATTCGACTTCACCAGAGATAAATCAAACGGGTGTCACAGGCTTACGTTTGGATGTCGTTGCAGGGCTGACTGCAGCGGCAGTCGTATTACCCAAAGCCATGGCTTATGCCACGGTAGCCGGTTTGCCTGTTGAAGTCGGGCTTTATACAGCGTTTATTCCGATGGTTATTTATGCGTTGCTGGGCTCATCAAAAGTACTCAGTGTGAGCAGTACAACGACGCTGGGTATCTTGGCCGGCACACAGCTCGGTCTGGTAGTGCCCGATGGCGATCCGACAAAGCTGCTGGTTGCGGTTGCAACCTTGACGGCATTGGTGGGACTATTGCTGATACTGGCGGCTTTTTTAAGGTTGGGAATTGTCGCTAATTTTATTTCCATTCCTGTACTGATAGGTTTTAAATCGGGCATTGGTCTTGTGATTGTCTTGGATCAGTTGCCGAAATTGCTGGGCATTCATATTGTCAAACAAGGCTTTTTTGTTGATTTGTTAAGTGTTATACAGCAGTTACCTGAAGCCTCATTCAGTACGTTGGCTGTTGGTGCTGTAACGCTGTTGGTATTGATTAGCATGGAACGATTATGGCCGCATTCATCTGCACCTTTGGTTGCTGTGGGTGGCAGCATCGCAGCTTCTTGGTTTTTTGGTCTTGATGCTCATGGTGTTTCAACCGTTGGCTTGATTCCGCAGGGCTTGCCAACGCTAACAATGCCTGATCTTGCCTTGGTCAAACAGTTGGTGCCGGGCGCACTCGGAATTGCGCTGATGAGTTTTACCGAGTCAATCGCTGCAGGGCGTGCTTTTGCTAGCAGTGTAGAGCCACCAATTAATGCCAATCGTGAATTGATGGCTATCGGTGCGGCTAATTTGGGTGGTGCCTTGTTCGGTGCAATGCCCGCAGGAGGAGGTACGACTCAGACTGCGGTTGTGCGTGCTGCCGGAGGTATGTCCCAGAAAGCTTCATTGGTGACGGCAACTGCCGCAGCGGCCATTATGTTGCTTTTGTCGCCGTTGTTGGGCTTGCTGCCCTACGCGACACTTGCAGCGGTAGTTATTGTTTACTCGGCTGGCTTGATACAGCCGTTGGAATTTCTGACTATTCTTAAAGTGCGCAAGATGGAGTTTCGTTGGGCTTTAATTGCTTGTTTGGGTGTATTGGTATTTGGTACTTTACAAGGTATCGTGGTGGCGATTATCGTATCACTGATTGGTTTGTCCAGTCAGACCGCTCATCCTCCCGTCTATGTAATTGCTCGTAAACCGGGAAAGGATGTTTTACGGCCCTTGTCGCCGGATCATCCCGATGACGAAACTTTTGACGGGCTTTTGATCGTGCGCCCTGAGGGACGTCTTTTTTTTGTTAATGCACAATATGTGGCCGACCAAATCAGCACATTCATTACACAATACAAGCCACAAGTACTTGCCTTGGATATGAGCAGAGTAACCGATATTGAATATTCTGCCTTGCAAATGCTTATTGACGGCGAAAAACGCGGCTTGGAAAGTGGAGTCACCATGTGGTTAGTCGGCTTAAATCCTGGCGTGCTTGAGATAGTGCGTCATTCTGGCTTGGCCGATCGTCTTGGTCGTGAGCGGATGTTGTTTAATGTGGATGCAGCGATTGAAAGGTATCAGGCATTGCTGGCAAGTCAATCTCATGATGGACAACAATAACATTATGAGTATTCATGTC
>SESD01001514.1_pt1 | contig 12794 bp, 9 predicted proteins | sample 3171411 | NCBI WGS metagenome assembly SESD01 (sample SAMN06051880, study PRJNA518727) | freshwater metagenome | biome: subpolar coniferous forest; feature: holomictic lake; material: water; isolation source: holomictic Lake 442, 16.5 m depth | place: Canada: near Kenora, Ontario | collected...
TGCTGCTGCAGGCGCTGGCCGAGCAGCACCAGTACGATCAGGTTTTGAAGCGCATGGACGCGTGGCCGGCCGTGGTCAGCGCGGCGCCGGATGCCGGCACCTTCGCCTTCTGGCGCGCGCTGGCGCTGCTCGGGGTGGGCAAGCCCCGCGAATGCATTGCCGCCGCGGAAGCGGCCCTGGCGGGGAAAATTTCGCCGGAAAACGCCGATGCGCTGCAGCGCCTCGTGGCCCGGGCCCGCATCTCCCTGGGCGACACTCCGGCCGCACTTTCGCTCTACGCGGAGGTCGACAAGCGCACCACGAACAGCGCCACGCGCGCGGCGAACCTGCTGGAATGGGCCAATGCGCTCGAGGCGATCGGGCGCGTGGGCGATGCGCTGGGCGTGCTGGTGCGGCAGGTGGAGCTGAACGTCACCGGCCCGGTGACCGACGAGGGCCGGCTGGCCTACGGCCGCCTGCTGGTGCGCCAGAAGCGCGCGGCGGATGCCGAGGCGGCGCTGCGCGCCCTGGGGCAGAGCAAGTCGGCGGCGGAGTTCAACCGCGTCCAGGCCTGGGTCGCGGTGTCGCAGCTTGCGCTGGAGGGCGGCCGCACGAACGACGCCCTTGCCGCCGCCCGCGCCGCCGACGAGCTGGCGGCGCGCCCCGAATCCCGCAAGCTCGCCGCGTTTCAGCTGGCAGACCTGCTGCTGGCCAGCGCGGCCACGCTGGAGGAGGGCGTGACGCGCATGAAGGCCTATGTGCGCGCGTTTCCCGAGGGGCAGACCGCCGCCGCCGCCCAGTTCCGCCTCGCCGAGGCGCTGCTGCGGCAGGAGCGCTACGAGCCTGCCGCGGCCGAGTACCGCGTCTTTCTCGAGACGTTTGGCGATGACCGCATCCACGAGGCCGCGGCGCTGGAGGGGCTGGGTGCGGCGCTTTTCCGCATGGCACGCTACGGCGAGGCCGCCAACATGCTCCTGAAGGCGCGCGACCGCACCACCAACGACCTGGCGCGAGCCGCGCGCCTGTTCCAGGCCGGCGATGCCCTGCACGCGGCCGCCCAGTACCGCCAGGCCGCCGACACCTACCGCCGCGTCTACACCGAGCATCCGTCGGCGCCGCAGGCGCCGCGCGCGCTGTTCCAGGCGGCAGACAGCCTGGAGCGCGCCGGCGACGGCGAAGGCGCGCTGGCTGCATTCGCCCTGGCGGTGCAGCGCGGCGCCCTGCCCGAGCTGACGGTGCTGGCGCAACTGCGACTGGCCGCGCTGCAGGCGTCGCGCGCCCTGGTGGACCCGGCCATCGAGACCTACTCGCAGGTGCTCGCGGCAACCACGAACGCGGCGTCGCGCGGCGAAGCCTTCATGGGACGCGGCCGCACCCACTACCGCGCCTATCATTTTGACGCCGCGGCGCTCGACTTCAAGGCGGTGGCGGACCTGCTGCCGGCGCGGCGCGACGAGGCTGACTTCCTCCGCACCATGTGCCTGTACGGCCAGGGTCGCGACGAGGACGCCCGTGCGGCCGCCGTCCTGTTCATCGGCACGTTTACCAATTCCACGCAGCTTTCGGAAATGGTCCTGTGGCTGGCGAAATTCGACTACAACCGCAACCGCCTCGACGACGCCAGCCGGCGGCTGCTGCAGTATGCCGACACCTGGCCGCGCGGCGCCTGGGCCGATGCCGCCGTGCTCTGGGCCGGACGCGTGGCCTTCCGTCGCACCGACTACACCAACACGGTCCTCCTGATGTCGCGCCTGCAGCGCGAATATCCGCAGAGCCCGCGGTTCGCGGAGAGCCTCTTCGTGCAGGGCGACGCCCTCTGCACGCTGGCGCGCTATGCCGAGGCCGTGCGGCTGTTCGACGAAATCACCAAGCGCTATGCCGACAGCGACTGGGTCACGCCGGCCTGGGCGCGCATGGGCGACAGCCTGTTCGCGCTGGGCAGCGACAAGCCCGCCCGCTATGACGAGGCCATCAAGGCCTATCGCGAGGTGCTCGGCCGGCGCGACGCCACGCCTGAGATGCTCCTGCAGGCCGAGTTCAGGATCGGCCGCTGCCTGCAGAAGAAAAATCAGGCCGACGCGGCCATTGACCAGTACTACAGCCACGTCGTGCTGCGCTACCTCGACGACCGGCAAAAGAGCATCATCTATTCGGAGGCAGCCAGCACCTGGTTTATCCAGGCGGCGTTCCAGGCGGCGGAACTGCTGGAGCAGAAGAAGGAGATCGACCAGGCCGAGCGCGTCCTGAACCGGGTCATTCAGGCCAATGTGCCCGGCCGCGAGGAGGCGCTGCAGCGCATCCAGCGGCTCCGCAAGGGGCCGGCGGGGAAGTAACAAATAGCGGAAGCGAGAACGCATGAATGCTTTTAACTGGTTTGGCGAGGGCGGCCCCGTGCTGTGGATCATTCTGCTCTGCGGTCTGGCGGCGGCAGGTGTTTTCCTGGAACGGATGCTGCACCTGCGCCGCGCCGCCATCAGTCACCGCGACTTCCTTCAGGGCGTCTGCAACGTGCTCGATCGCGGCAACGCGGACGAGGCGGTGCAGATCTGCGAGGAGGCTCCCGGTCCGGTGCCGGCCCTGATCCGCGCCGCCATCCTGCACCGGCACGAACCGCGGCATGCGCTCACGGAGGCGATCGGCAACGTGGGGCGCGCCGAGATCGCCCGCATGGAGCGGCGCGTGGCCGTGGTCGCCACCATCGGCCAGATCGCGCCGATGCTGGGGCTCATCGGCACGGTCTTCGGCATCATTGAAGTGGTCCTGGTCCTGCGCGACCAGCAGCCGCTGATCTATGCGGCGCACGTGACGGACGGGCTGCTGCGCGCGCTGGTCTCGACCGCCGCCGGCCTGATCGTGGCGGTGCCGTGCTTCATCATGCACAACCTGCTGATCGTCCAGATTGACCGCGTGGTTCTCGATATGGAGGCTGCCGAGACGGAGATCACGGCCTACCTGACCTCCCGGCACTACGCGGAGAAGAAGGCGCCGTGAAGGAACTAAAAGGACACTGGGGCAAGTGGCGCAGCGAAACGCTGCGCACCCGCTTCACCCGCGGCGGGTGGGGCGGCCGCGCCCTGTTTGCGGCCGCGCCCTGGGTCAACCTCGTGCTGCTGGTCGTGCTGCTGCTGGTGGTGGGCGACCGCATCCTGCTGCGCCCCGGCGTGGTTTTTGACCTGCCGCGCACGCCGTTCCGCGAGGGGATGCGCTACGGACTCACCGCGGTGATGATTCCCGTCGCCCGCACCAACGGGCAGGAGACGCTGGTGTTCTTTGACGATGAGCCGTTCGACCTGGGCGTGGCGCCCCGCCAGGAGCAGCTGGCGGCGCGCATCCACAACCGTGTGGCGCTCGAGCCGCGGCGCGAGTTCCTGCTGCTGGCCGACCGCCGCATTCCGCATGGCGACGTCATGACCGTGGTCAACCTCGCGCGCGAGGCCGGCGTCAGCCGCGTGAATGTCACCACCAAGCCCGACTGAATTTCGCGTGCGCGAAATTCATTCTTTCAGTGGCCACCCGACAGCCAAGCCGATAACATATCGCACCGATGCCTAGCCCTGCTTCCAGCACTTCCATAGCACCGCTGCCAGCCGGCACGCGGCCGTCATGGGTGCATCGGACGCGGTCGCCCGTGGCCTACTGGCTGCCGGCCGTTTCGGTTCTGGCCATGGCCCTTGTGCTGGTGCTGCTCTGGCCTCATAACCGGCGGCGCGGGGCGCATGCCCGCAGCATGCCCGAGGCTGCGGCTTCCTACGTGCTGCTGGAGGGCTCCTACCTGGTTCTCCCGGGCAACCCGCTTGGCAATCCATGGCCGGGGCCGGGGGGCGGTTCGCTGCCGGAACGCGAGGACGTGACGACGCGCCGGCTGCCGGCAGCGGAATACACGGGGCTGGGCATCATGAGCCCGTGGGCGCCTGTGCCGCCGGGCGTGCCGTCGAACACCCTTCCCAACCTGGCTGTCCGGCCGGTGGCCAACGTGCTGACCGGGTTGCCGCCGGAAACCATCGGCATCACGGTGGCGTGTTCCGCCGGGCTGCAGCGCAGCGGCTTCCGCTTTGAGGTTCCGCCCGGCGTGGAGACCGGCCTGCCGGCCGTGGTGCGGTTCCAGGTTGAGCTCGACGACAAGGGCGACGTGATTCATCTGCTGGCAGACCCGGGCGACAATCCCGCCAGCGCGCGCATCCTGGAGACCGCCGTCAGCCGCGGTCACGGCACCCGCGCCGGCCGCGGCGAGGTGCAGGTGAGCTGGGGGAAGTGACAGGAAAGGCTGAAGGCGCAAGGCGCCTTCAGCCTTTCCTCACGAACGCGGCGGCAAACGCGCCGTCGGTGCCGTCGCGCGTGGGGAGGCGCTCCGCGGTGGCCGCGAGTTTGACAGCTGGTTCAGCTGCCAGCGCCAGCTCGACCTGCCGCATATTCTCTTCGGGCTCGAGGCTGCACGTCGAATAGACCAGGCGGCCGCCGGGCGCGAGGCGCTGCAGCATGTTCCGGAGCATCGTCTGCTGCGCCATGCAGAGCTTCTGCTGGCGGCGCTCGGAGAAGCGCCAGCGCGCGTCCGGCCGGCGCCGCAGCACGCCGGTGTTGGAGCAGGGGACGTCGAGCAGGATCCGGTCAAACCGGATCACGCCGTCGGGCGCCGGCACGGCCGCATCGCCCTCGACCGCTTCCACCCACGGCAGGCGCGTGCGCGACAAGGTGGACAGCAGCATGGCCATGCGGTCCGCATGCTTGTCCATGGCGATCAGGCGACCGCGGCCGTGCATGCGTGCCGCAATCTGTGCGGTCTTGCCGCCCGGCGCCGCGCAGGCGTCCAGCACGGTCATGCCGGGTTTGACATCGAGCAGCTCGACGGCTGCCAGCGTGGCCGGATCCTGCACCACGAACGTCCCTTCGCGATAGCCGGGCACAGACTCGACCCGCATGCCATGCGGAACCGTGAAGCAGGTTTCCGGCGCCGCGGGGTGGGGCGTGAGGGGCAGGTGTTGCGTGTCAGGTGTTGGGTGCTCGGGTTCCGGATTCCGGGTTCCGGATTCCGGGTTCCGGACTCCGGGTTCCGGGCGCCGGGTGCCGGACGCCGGGCTCCGGTCGCCCCGTTCAGCCAGGTCCGGCAGAAGCGAAATCACCGTCTGCGCCGGCGTGTTGTTCCAGCGGCAGAGGGCTTCGGTCTCTGCCGCGCCGTAGCGGGCGGTCCAGCGCGTCAGCAGCACGTCGGGGTGGGAGAGGCGCACGCCGGGCGGCTGCAGCGCCAGGGCGGCCAGCAGCTCCTCGCGCTTGCGCCCCAGGTTGCGCAGCACGCCGTTGACGAAGCTGGCCGAGTTGGGGGAGGCAATCTTTGCCGCCGCGACCGTCGCATGCACGGCGGCATACGCCGGCACCTCCTCCATGAAAAGAACCTGGTAGGCACCGGCGAGGATGGCCGCGAGGGTTTCGCCTTCGGGCGGGCTTTTGACGAGCTGTTTCAGCGCCCACTCCAGCGCCCGGCGCTGACGCACGGTCCCGTAGACCAGGTCCATGATAAAGCCGCGGTCCGGCGAGTTGGTCAGCAGGCGGTCGGGGAAATCGGAAGTCTCCAGCCAGCGGGAGAGGATGAAGATCGCTTCGCGTCGGGAGGCAGTGCCGGTGTCCATGGGAAAGTGTCCGGGTGGCGGGTGGAAGGAAAACGTGGCGATTCGGCGTTCCCGGATCGTTATTCTGCGGGTCGGACAACAGCATAGACTAATTCGCGGTGCACGGGTTACTGATTCCGCGGGATTAGAAAAGCCGCCACCAGTCCGCAGATTGCGACCGGCAGCCAGGCGATGAATTCGGGATGCAGCTCAGGGCTTCGCTTGAGCGCATCGGCCAGGATCATCGCCATGTAGAACAGCAGCGCGATGCCCAGGCCGATGGCCACGCCCGCGGTGGATTCGCGCCGGTGGGACCGGATGCCCAGCGGCATGCCGATCAGGGCGAAGCAGAAGGCGGCGCAGGCCAGCGCAGCCCGCTTGTGCAGCTCCACGCGGATTTCGGACGGCAGCCCCTGGGCCCGATCGAACGCCGCCGCGGCCAGCAGAATCCGGGTGTGGCCGGGATCGGTGCAGGTGCGCTTGCGGCATAGCTGGCAGGAGCTCTTCAGCCGGGCCACGAGCGCCGGCTCGTACAGGCCGGCCGAGCTCTGTAGCGTGCGTGCCAGCTCGTGGACCGGGTTCCGGCATACGGTTTTGCCCCGGGTGTCTCGCAGGGAGCACTCCGGACAGGCCCGGATGATGGCCACAGCCTGCGCCGGGTTTTTCTGGAGCGCTTGGGCATCGGGGAGCATCTGCAGCAGTTCTCCGGAGCCGGACGTGCGCACTTTCTTCGGCCGGTTGGTCGTCTTAAAGGCGTCCACGAGCTCATGTGCAAACCGGTCGGCATGGGCTGCGCCGGGGTGCTCATCGTCAAGCGGGTCAATGGTGGCGTCGTAGAGGTCGAGCTTGAGATTGTCGCCCTGCCGGCTCACGGCGGCGCGCGCGGCGCGGATCTCACGGTCCAGCCCGCTTTTGGTTTTGTCGTAGATCCGCAGGTCGGTGAGCCATTTTCCGTCGCGGCCGGCGAACCAGATCTTCATGTGGTTCGGCCCCTCGTTGAACACGCCGGGGTCCATCATGTCCAGCCCCAGGTTCGAGGTAGCGTCCAGCGCCAGCTGGACGCGCGTCTCTTCGCTGCGTGGCGCGACTTCGCTGTGGAGGTAGAGGCAGAAGAGGCTGAGTGCGGCCGCGATGCCCAGCGGCCAGAGCATCACGCGCAGCAGGTTGATGCCGCAGGCGCGCATGGCGGCGATTTCGCTGTCGGTGGAGAGGCGGCCGAAGACCAGCATGGCGCTGATCAGCACGGCCAGCGGGATGGTGAACCCGATGGTTTCGGGGATGCCCGTCAGAAAATAGCGGCCTACGACGCCGACCGGCATCCCCTTGGCGATCAGGCCGGTCACCTTGACGAGCAGGCCGATCGAGAGCACAAACGTCAGCACCAGCCAGCACAGGGCAAAGGCGGAGAGAAAGCTGCCGACGATGTAGCGTGAGATCGTTCTCATAGCGGCTGGCCGGTATCGGTCATTCGAACGCTCCGCGGCTTGTGCCAGACAAGCCGTTATTCCTTTTCGCCTGGACGGGCCGGGGTGGTGTCGCCGAAGTAGTAGGAAAGGCCGGCTTCCGCGATGCCAAAGGCGGCCTGCCGCGCGCCCGGCCGCAGCGTCATCGCGGTCAGGCCGGCGCGCGCCGACCAGTTTTCCGAGAGCGTGTACAGGACACCCGCGCCGAGGCGTGGCGCAAACCCCTCCTGCCGGTTGTCCGGCAGGGCGCGGCCGTCGCTCCAGAGTGCGCCGTAACCGGCGCTGAGAAACGGGTCGAGACGCTCCCAGCGCGCCAGGTGAAAGATGGCGTCCACCCAGGTGCCGCGGATGTTGTGTCCGTCGCCGCCCGCGGTATGATCCCGGTGATCAAGCCTGCCCGCCAGTCCGCCCAGTTCGATCGAGACCGGCGCGTCCAGGTCATAGCCGAGGCGCAGGGTGCCAACGGCGCCGTCGCACGCCGCCTGGCCGGGAAGGAGCAGCACTCCGGCGCCGGGTGTAATGTGCCAGGATTCGCCCCCCCCGGCAGGGCCTGATGTGCCTGCTGCCAGCAGCAGCATGGCCAGCGGGAAGAGCCGTGCGGCGGCGGGAAAAATAGCGAAAACTCTCCACATGCGGCCAGTATAGGACCGGACGCGCGAGGCAGGCAAGGGGGAAGAGACCCCCAAAAGAAGTACTGGGTTGGCGACTGGGTGCGTCGGGAAGGTGATGCGTTGCCTTCAACACTCTGCGGTTGACATTTTGCGGTTGGCTGCGGATCGGGTAGCGCGGGTGCTGGAGGGAGGCGGCTCGGGAAAGAGAGAGGGGAACCCTTCGTTTCCTTCGTGTCCGATTCACCTGCGGCCATGCGATTTCTGAATTTACACTCCTGTCGCCGGGAGCGGCTTGATGCTGAAAATGGTTTCCTCTTTCAGCACGAATGACCGGTGGTCGGCGGCGGGGACTTCAATCTGGCGCGTGCGGATGGTGTCGAACACCGCCTGCAGTCCGGTCACGGCGGGCGTGGCGTAGAGCTTGACCAGCCCGAGGCTGCCGGCGCTGGAGAAGATGATCACCAGCAGCACGTCCGCGGTCACGGCGCGGATGAAGATGTTCTTGTTTTCGCCCTGGTGGAAGACGGTGTTGAATTCTTTCTCGCCCAGCATGCGGGCCAGCTCGCGGCTGGCCATGAAGACGCCGGCGCCCAGCGCCGAGATCAGGGCGGCATCCGCGCGCTCGACCCCCTCGTGCGCCACCAGGTAGCCGCCGGAGTCGCAGAGGAAGCATTCGTCCGCCTCCGCGCGGCTCAGCAGGTCGGACAGCACGCGCCTGATCTTTTCCGTGTCGTTTGCTTGAACAGCCAGTGGCATGGGGCCTACTTTCTGGGCGGAGTTTCGCGGGGAGCGGGTTCCGGGTTCCGGGCTCCGGGCTCCGGACTCCGGGCTCCGGGCTCCGGGCTCCGGACTCCGGCTGCCGTCTCCTGTGTGCGATGGGTCTTGATGAATTTGTGCAGCACCATGCGGCAGACCATGTTCAGCGTTTCGAACACGCCCTCGCCGGTGGTGGCCACGGCCGGGAATGCCGGCTGATGCATCTCGCCGTTGTTGAGTGTGAAGTCGAGGAAGTGTTCCGGCGCGATGTCGGCGAGGTCGCGCTTGTTGTACTGGAGCACGTAGGGGAGGGTGTCGAGCGATTCATTCTGCTGCTTCAGGTTGTCGCGCAGGTTGGCAAGGCTTTCCACGTTTTCGGGCATCAGCTTCCACTGGCTGTCGGCCACGAACACGACGCCATCCACGCCCTTGAGCACCAGCCGGCGGGTTTCGTTGTACATCACCTGCCCGGGAACCGTGTAGAGCAGGAAGCGGGTCTGGTACCCTTCGATGACATTGGCCGTCAGCGGCATGCAGTCGAAGAACAGCGTGCGGTCGCCCACTGTGGAGAGCGAGATCAGCTTCCCCTTGGTCTCGTCCTGGATCATCTCGTGGATGACCTGCAGGTTGGTGGTCTTGCCGCCGCGCCCCGGACCGTAGTACACGATCTTGAGCTGGATCTCCCTCTTGGCAAAATTGACAAACGACATAAGCAGGCCTCACGTGGGGTCGCCGACTGAGAGCCCAACAGGTAATATTGTAGGACAGCCATGCAGCCCGTGGCAAGCAGACAGGGCGAGCGTCAGCCCGCAAGCCAACGGACGTACGCGCCAAGGACACCGAGCGCACAGAGAGGAACAGAGACCACAGAGAAATTCCTACTTGCGGCCGGCAAGCCGGCCGCAGGCGCTGTCGGCCGACACAATCCTGGCGGTGGTAGCCGCGAGCGCGGGGGTGGACGTGAAAGATTTGGCCAAGCGACGGTCGGACGGTCGCTGGCGTGCGGTGGCGGCGCGGATGTTGTGCCAGTAGCTAAACACTTTGAGAAGTTAGGTTTCTGCTCATTCTTTGTCTGATATATCTTGAGATCTTTCTCGTAAACCAGGTCAAAGTCGTCGCCTTTACGATGTTCCATGCGGAAAGCCAGAAAATCAGTCCGGTCAACCAATGCGCGAAGAAAGAACAAAAAGGCGCACCTCTTCTGGTAAACGAAGCCTTGGAATATATCATTTGTTCGCACGTGTGGCTCTGTTCTTAACTTGGGATGTTCACGGCGAAATGCCGACGATGGCGATCGGTTCGGCGGAGTAGGACATTTCTGCGGTGATGATGCCGGAGTAGAGCAACTCCCGGTGTAGGGTGTCGTGAATCTTCGCCTTGTGCTTTGATGCCAGTGTCTGCCATTCGGATGCGGCGCTTTCCGACGGTGGGGTCAGTTCGAGGAGTTTGGCATGCATGCGCTCGATGTGCGGGGAGCGATCTCCATTGCGGTCGACGGCAATTCGAACAATGTGGTTGCCCGACTGGCCATCTTTCCCTTGTGTGTGGATCTTCCAAATTGTCAACAAGCCCGCCTCTGCGGCATCGGATATCCGGCCGGCCAATGCTCGCGGGGTGGCTGCAGCCGCCGTGTGCAACGCCAATAACCGGCTGACTTCCGGTTGTTCCAACCCGAGAAGTTGGATGTCCGCGTCCTGCAACGCCTGTTCGCGGACTGACGTGAAGCGGATGGCAGGGCCTTCCTTGCGTATCAGCGTCCATTCCGTGGCACTTTCAGGGCGGAAAACTGCGTTGGAAAGGCGCGCTGATCTTGCGACAAAATCTACCAAGCGGCTCATCCCCCGGCCTTGGTCGTCAAATCGTTGGTAGTCGCCCAGGTTGAAGCGATCCAGTTCCTGAAAGAGTTCAAACACGACCTGCCGCGCCATGTTGGCGTTGGTCATCGCGACTTCCAGTTCTTCGCGGGTGCGGCGAAGCGTGGGATCTTTGATGGCGTCCTGATAAAGTTGCACATAACTGAGGGCGCTGCCAAGTTGACCTAGCACCTGTGCGCGGAAATCCTCCGCGACTTGGCCGCGTTCATCCACCTTGCCGAGCGCAATGGCGATGTCCACGAGCTTTTCTTCCAGCAACAGGAATATCTTCCCTTCGATGGTGTCGCCAGATACAAGGTTGTACACCTGCGCGGTAGAGATCTGCCCGTAGCGGTGGATGCGGCCGATACGCTGCTCGAGGTCCATCGGGTTCCACGGTAGGTCGTAATTGAAAAGCACACTGGCAAACTGAAGGTTAATCCCTTCCCTCCCTGCGGCGGTACAAACCAGAACGCGGGGTCCATCTTTTCGCCGGAACCTTTTTTGCGCGGCGACCTTGGCCCCATGGTCGCCTCCACGTAGAACTTCGATGCCTTTATCAGGGAAGACCCGGTCCAACTGCCCCCGGATGGCATCAACGGTCCCCAGGTATGTGGCGAAAACAACAATCTTCTCGTCGGGGTTTTGTGCCCAGAGTTCGCGCAGCGCCCGGGTCAACACGGCGGTTTTGGATTCCACTCCTTCTGGAATACGCGACAGAAGAGACTGGATTCGTTGGCGTTCCTCGGGCAAAGCCAGAGTTACGAGTGTTGCGGCGGCCTCTTCGCCATCTCTCGAAGAAACTTCGGAGTCAGAGAAGCTTTCCGCTGTGTTTATGAATTCCAGCGCTTCCTCGCGTTTCCTGAGCAATTGAACCTTGGCGTCGGCCAGAATGCGATCAGTTTGTGCGTCGCCCACCGCGTTAAAAGGCAAGGCGTGCATTTCATGGATCATGCGGCGGGCTTCGTCAAAGATGCGGTTGCGGCCGTCAACGTCCAGATTGGCGTCGCGCTCGATGCCTTCCTGTATGGTGAGCATCAACAAACGGCGACGTAAGGTGGACTGGATGGCGGCGAAACTGCTGGCCGCAATCTTCTGGAAAATGGTCATCACGAAGCCGAGCGCACGACCTTGGTTGCCTTCTTGGGCTGCTAGGTTGTAGCCATCGCGGAGGTAGTCCAGCAAAGCGTCGTAGAAGGTCTTCTCGCCTTCATTAAGGGGGAATGTCTCTGTGTGGACCATGCGGCGGACAAACAGTGGATTTCCGTCCTGGTCACAGGCATCGGCCTTGGATCGGCGGATCACCACGGCGTTCAGCCGATGGCGATTCTCCACCATGTCGCGATCGTTCTCGAACAGTGTTGAGTTGAGCAGGTTGATCAACTGCCAGAACCGGAAATGGTCGCCTTGGTGGGGTGTGGCGGAAAGAAGTATGAGGTCGCGGCAATGGTTGCGTATGGCCTCGGCGAGTTTGAAATTATCGGTCTTCTTGATCTTGCTGCCATTGCGGTAGACACTGAGGTGGTGCGCTTCGTCGAACACCGCCAGGTCCCACATGGGCGCGGCAAGGAGTTTGCGAACGCGCGCCGGGCGTTTCAATGTATCAATGGAGACAATCAGCCGGTTGTGCTTGGCAAACGCATTGGATTTGCGGTCCGTGACGTCGCCTTCGCTGCCGAATACCTCAAAATCGAGTTTGAAGACCTCATTGAGTTCGTTGCGCCAGTTGTCCACCAGGCCGGCGGGAACGATCATGATCGCGCGTCGTAGTTCGCCGCGCGAGGCCAATTCGCGAAGGATCAGGGCGGCTTCAATGGTCTTGCCGAGACCGACCTCGTCCGCAATCAGGAAACGTTTGGGGTGCGCATTGGCGATCCGGTGAACGAGGACCACCTGGTGCGGCAGAAGGTCGACCTTGGCGGATGTCAGCGCCGCTGCGCTCTCCATCAGCGGAATTTGTTCTGCCTCAACCGCAAGCCACAATCGTTCGGCACCTTCGGTGGTGGCCGGTGCCATGGCCTGCACCAGTCGATCATACCGGTCAGCGGCTGGGCGCACGGATTCGGGCGGCACCTGCCGTTCTCCGTGTGACCGGAAGAACACGGTGACGTAACCCGCCGGTTCACGACCTACAACCACACCTTCACCCAGCGTGGGGTGTGTGACCTTCAGGCCTGGGGCAATATCAGGAAATTCTTGCGACATAGTAGCCAATCACGGCATTCTCGCCGGGTTGGGCTCCTTCCCTGATGATCCTGCGCATGTGAACGGTGGCGCTGCCATCCCACAATCCATCTGAAAGACGCACGGTCTTACGGTCGCGGCGTCGGAACAGGACCTCTTCGTTCAAGGGAGTTTCCTCGAATGACTTGGGGTGCGATGTGAGGCCAAAGACAATGCCACAGTTGGTCCAGCGATCTTGAAGCGACGTGAGAAGTGGCCGGATCGTGCCGACTAGGAAGGCTTCGGCCTTATCGGGTGGTTGGGTCTCGAGCAAGGTTTCGAGACCGGCCACCAACACCGTGCGGCCTG
>SESD01001516.1_pt1 | contig 12782 bp, 12 predicted proteins | sample 3171411 | NCBI WGS metagenome assembly SESD01 (sample SAMN06051880, study PRJNA518727) | freshwater metagenome | biome: subpolar coniferous forest; feature: holomictic lake; material: water; isolation source: holomictic Lake 442, 16.5 m depth | place: Canada: near Kenora, Ontario | collected...
GTATTTCCCGCAGCGAGGGCAGGAGCGAGTTTCCAGGCGGCCATCATCAGGGGGTAGTTCCAGGGGACGATTGAGCCGATGACTCCAACTGGATCACGGCGGAGCATCGAGGTGTACCCTGCCATGTATTCTCCGGCGGAGGGGCCGGTGGTGCAACGGGCGGCTCCAGCAAAGAATCGAAAGCAGTCACTGGCGGCGGGAATTTCATCGGCGAGAAAGAGGTGGCGAGGCTTGCCGCAGTTGCGGCATTCGAGATCGGCGTACTCTTCCGCGTTGGAGTCGATTGTATCGGCAATTTTGAGAAGAAGGTTGGCACGTTCTCCTGGGGTGGTGCGACCCCAAGTGAGGAATGCTTTTTCGGCAGCGTGGACGGCTTGATCGACCTGCTTGGGCGTAGCTTCTGGAATCTGGGCTAGGAGTTCACCTGTACGTGGGTTGAAGACGGGTTGAGTCTCGCCCTCGCCCGAGATAAGTTTGCCGCCGATGAGGAGGCGGGTTTCCAAGGAGGGGGTGGTCTTTGGCACAGGCGAAGCTTAAGGCAGAAGGGGTGAAGTTGCCAACTGGGGGAAGCGAGCCGGAGACGGGGGTTGAACCCGTGACCCTCTGTTTACGAAACAGATGCTCTACCACTGAGCTACTCCGGCGATAGAGATAGCTTAGGCTGAAAATGGGGCAGGTGACAAACTCAGGGAAGTTGGTTGGATGTGGAGGAAAATACGAGAGGTGCCCAAAGGGGGGTGGTTAGCAAAGTAACGGATGGAGAGAGTTGGAAAAGTTGAGGATTTAGGGCATCCTCTATCCCCTATGTCCGTAGGGCACCCTGTCTATCTCGATTGTAATGCGACCACTCCGCTGGAGCCAGCGGTGGGGGCGTTGATTCGTCGCTACTTTGAAGAGGAGTACGGCAATGAAGGCAGTCGGACCCATGGCTACGGAGCGCGTGCGAAAGAAGCAGTGGAAAAAGCACGAGTGCAAATCGCGGAGCTGGTGGCGGCGAAGCCGGACGAGGTAATTTTTACCAGTGGGGCGACGGAAAGTAATAACCTAGCGATTCTCGGCTTAGCAAACTGGGGTAGGCGTCATGGAAAAACCCACATTATTAGCACCCATCTTGAGCACAAGGCGGTGCTGGAGCCGATCGATGTCTTAGCCAAGGATGGGTTTGAGGTGGATCTGGTCGCCCCTGAGAAGAATGGTCGGGTGGATGCGGCTAAGATTGTTTCATTACTCCGCCCCACCACTCTTCTGGTTTCATTGATGCATGCCAATAATGAGACGGGGGTGATCCAGCCAATCGAAGAAGTGGCTAAGGCTTTGGCTCACCACCCAGCTTATTTTCATGTCGATGCGGCCCAAACCTTCGGGAAACTGATTGAGCCTTTGCGAAATCATCGGATCGATCTACTGAGCGCCAGTGGGCACAAGATTTATGGACCGAAAGGGGTCGGGGTGTTGCTGGTGAGACATCGCGGAAAGCAGAAAGTTCCGTTGGCACCGCTGGTATACGGGGGTGGGCAAGAGCACGGACTGCGGCCAGGGACACTGCCGGTACCCTTAATTGCAGGGCTTGGTCTTGCGGCGGAAATAGGGGGGAAGGATCATGAGGCGCGGGAGGCGAAGTGCCGTGCCTTTCGGGAGAGATTTCTCCGTGCGATCGAGCCTCTCCATCCAAAGATTCACGGAGAGGAGGGGCAGGTTCTCGCGCATACGGTGAATCTTTCCTTTCCAGGAATAAGTGCGGAGGAGGGGATGGTAAAGATCCGAGATCTGGTAGCAGTTTCCAATGGTTCGGCCTGCACATCCTCCAGCTACCAACCGAGTCATGTGCTGAAAGCGATGAGATTAGCCAAGGATGAAATTATCGGAGCGATGCGTTTTTCGTGGTGTCATCTGACACCAGATCCTGATTGGGCGGCGGTGGTGTCGAAACTGCGCTAAAAAAGGACTGGTCCCTTTTTAGACTTCGGTGGGGATGCCGACTTCCATGCCAAGATTGCGAGCAAGACGGATAGCGTCGGCGGGTAGGGCGGGGCGATGGCCTTTGACCTCCTCCAGAGGGGTAAGATTCATTCGTCCTCGCAGAAGGCCGACCATCGAGCCGTGCTCACCTTGATTTAGAGCGAGCACGGCGAATTCGCCCATGCGGGTGGCGAGAAAACGATCGGAAAAAGTTGGAGGGGATCCCCTTTGTAAATGGCCGAGAACGGTCAGACGGACTTCTTGTTGTAATTTATCTTTTCCTGCGGCGAGGAGGCGTTCCATGAAGTTTTGCCCTGTGCAGGCGCCTTCGGCAACCACGACGACGCTGTTGTTATGGCGGCGGAGGCGACGGCGGGTGAGATTCTCGATGATTAAATCCATATCGTAGCGGAACTCGGGGATGACGGCGATTTGGGAGCCTGAGGCGATGGCGCTCATCAGGGCAAGGTAGCCCTGTTTGCGACCCATGACCTCGACGACAAAGCACCGATTATGAGAAGCGGCGGTGGCTTTAATCATGTCGATGAGATGGACGATGGTGTTGAGACATGAATCGACGCCGATAGACATTTCGGTTCCCGAGAGGTCGTTATCGATTGAGCAGGGAATTCCGAGAACCCGAAAGCCATGTTTAGAAAGAGCGGCGGCCCCTGCCAAGGAGCCGTCCCCGCCGAGAATGAGGAGAGCTTGAATATGTTCTTTCTTAAGAATCTCGATGGCTGCGAGTTGGGCAGATTCCTCTAAAAATTTGAGGCAACGACTGGTGGAAAGGATGGTGCCAGCGTCCCTGATCCGACCACTGACTTCGATCACACCAAGAGGCATAAATTCACGGTCGAATATGCCTTGGTAGCCGTTTTGAATTCCGACAACATCGATGCCAAGATTGATGGCGGTACGTGTGACGGAGCGAATCGCTGGATTCATTCCAGGGGAATCGCCTCCAGAGGTGATGATGCCGATGCGCTTTAGCATAACGGGTGGATCGTGACGAAAGGGCAAGAAAAAGCGAGGTTAGATTCCTGTCGGGAGGGTGGAAGGAACGGAGTTTTCAAAACCAAAGGGAAACGGCTAGGGTTTGAGGATGGCGAATGTACCCACGGCGCAAGATGTACCCCCTTTAACCAACCTTCGGGTGCGGGAGGTGCGCCCTCTTATTTCCCCTGCAAGGCTTCGGCAAGAGATTCCCTTAGGAGTGCAAGCGGAGAAGACTGTTCGCCAATCGCGAGAAGAGGTGGAGGCGGTGCTTGAGGGAAAAGATTCTCGGGCTTTGATTATTCTGGGTCCGTGCTCGATTCACGAACGGGCCGCGGCTTTGGAATATGCGGGGCAGATTGCGCGAATGAGGCGGGAGTTGGGGGAGAAACTTCTCCTGGTTATGCGAGTTTATTTTGAGAAGCCGAGGACGACGGTGGGATGGAAGGGACTGATTAATGACCCGCACTTGGATGGCAGTTTAGATCTGGAGGGGGGGCTGAAGGCGGGTCGCAAGCTGTTGGCGGAGATTAACGAGATGGGAGTTCCTGCGGGAACGGAGTTTCTGGATCCGATTGTGCCGCAGTATCTGGCGGATCTGGTGAGTTGGGCCGCAATTGGGGCGAGGACAACGGAGAGTCAGACTCATCGGGAAATGGCTAGTGGACTTTCCATGCCTGTGGGTTTTAAAAACGGGACGGACGGGAGTCTGCAAGTGGCGGTGGATGCGATGCTCTCGGCGAAAGCAGCCCATGCTTTTGTGGGAATCGATGCCCAGGGTGCGACGAGCGTGATTCGGACAACAGGAAATCATTCGACCCATCTTGTTTTGCGCGGGGGTAGGGATCGGACCAATTTTGATCCTGCGAGTTTGACTTCGGCACGAGACTCCTTGAGGAAGCATGGGTTGCCTGAGCGGGTGATGGTGGATTGTAGTCATGCCAATTCTGGGAAGGAGCCGACCCAGCAGGAGACGGCTTGGAAAAGTGTCATAGAACAAAAGAATTCGGGCACGCCAGGGATTTTGGGGTTGATGCTGGAGAGCCATCTTCAGGAAGGACGGCAGAACATTCCTGCCAATGGTTTGGCAGGCTTGCAGTACGGAGTCTCGGTCACCGACGCGTGCATGGGTTGGAAGCAGACTGAGTCGTTATTGCGTTGGGCGGCAAAGTAAGGGTGCGGGTTGGGATTGGCCGAGAGGCAATTTACGTTTAAAATCTGCCCTTGAAGACGAGTCCTCAGAAGCTGTCAGATTCGGTGCGGGCAGGTTATGCCCAGCACGTGGTGCCTTCGTACAAACGGTCGGCCACGGCGCCCGTTCTGGTAAAAGGGAAGGGCGCGAGGGTGTGGGATGCGGATGGGAAGGAATATTTGGACTTTGGCAGTGGGATTGCGGTGAATTGCTTAGGCCACGCTCATCCGCGGTTAGCGGCGGTGATGAAAAAGCAGGGAGAGGAGTTGGTGCATGTTTCGAATCTTTTCTTCCACCCCAAGCAGGCGGAGTTGGCCGAGGCTTTGGTCCAGAGGACAGGTCCTGGAAAAATCTTTTTCTGTAATAGTGGGGCGGAGGCGAATGAGGCGATGATCAAGGCGGTACGAAAGGCTGGGGCGAAGGAGGGTAGATATGAGGTGATCACCACGATAAACTCTTTTCACGGACGGACCTTGGGGATGATTGCGGCTTCCGGCCAAGAGCGGTTGAGGGAAGGTTTTGGGCCTGTTCTACCTGGGTTTGTTTATGTGCCGTACAATGACTTGGCAGCGGTGGAAAGAGCGATTGGAGTAAAAACGGTGGCGGTAATGATCGAAGGCATTCAGGGGGAGGGAGGGATTCTTCCTGCGCAGGCGGAGTACTTGTTGGGTTTGCAGAAGCTGACAAAGGAGAAGGGTATCTATCTTTTGATGGATTCGGTGCAGTGCGGTCACTATCGGACGGGTCGGTTCCAGAGTTATCAGCGGATTTTGGAGGAGGCTGGGGTGAAAGTAGCTTTTCTGCCTGATGCTGTTTCCATGGCGAAAAGCCTTGGGGGTGGTTTTCCGATTGGGGCGGTCTGGTTTGGTAGTCAACTGGCGGAGGTGCTCACTCCAGGAACACACGCGACAACTTACGGGGGAGGCGCCTTGGCTTGCGCGGTAGCGCTGGAGATTCTGAACATTATTGAAGAGGAAAAGTTGGAGAAAAACATTGAAGAGAGGGGGGAGGAGCTGAAAAAGGGTTTAGGAAAACTTTCTGGAAAAGGTTGGGTTGGAGAGGTTCGCGGATTTGGTGGAATGGTGGGGGTGACGGTCAAGGGAAGGGCGCATGGCGAGGTCGCGGAGGCGTTGGCTGGGAAAGGGTTATTGGTGGTGCCCGCGGGTTCGGATGTTTTACGGTTCCTTGCTCCCTATTCTGTGACAAAAGAAGAGGTGCAAGAGGCGTTAAAAAAGGTGGAGGAGACCCTATGAAACATCTGTTGAAGTTGGAGGGAATGAAAGAGGCGGAGGCGCGGATTATTTTGGGCCTTGCCCAGGCTGCGAAGAAAAACAGGGGAAAGAAGTGCTCTGCGAGTGAGGCCTTGGCCGGACAAATCTGGGCGTTGATTTTTACTAAGGCGTCGACTCGGACGCGGGTATCTTTTGAAGTGGCCATTCGGGAGATGGGCGGGGTGCCGACTTTTCTAAGTGCGGCGGAGATTCAGTTGGGGCGGGGGGAGTTGGTGCGGGATACCGCGCGGGTAATGGGTCGGATGGTGCATGGTGCGGTGATTCGGACCTTTGCGCAGGCAGACGTGGTGGAGTTTGCGGAGTTTGCCAAGATTCCAACGATCAATGCGCTGACGGATGATGAGCATCCGTGCCAGATTCTAAGTGATATCTTTACGATTGAAGAGAAGCGGGGTGCGATTCGGGGTAAGAAAATTGCTTTTATTGGCGATGCGGCCTGCAATGTGCCGCGCTCTCTGGTCGAGGCGGCGAAGATCTTTGGTTTTTCCTTAGCTTGTGGAGCTCCGAAGGAGTTCCGGCCTGCAAAAACGGGCGATGGGGTATCGTGGACAGAGGATCCTGAAGAAGCGGCTTCAGGCGCAGATGTGCTCTACACGGATGTGTGGGTTTCGATGGGCAAAGAGGCAGAGGCGGAAATGCGGGAAAAAGTTTTCGCTCCGTATCAGATTAATCAGAAGTTGGTGGCCAAGGCCAAGAAAGATGCCTTGGTGTTGCACTGTCTGCCCGCCTATCGAGGGAAAGAAATTAGCGCGGAACTTTTGGAGGAGCGGGCACAGGATATTTTCGATCAGGCAGAAAATCGACTTCATACCCAGAAGGGAATCTTAGAGTGGATCGTTTCTAAATAATTTTCTGTTAGTGACTTAAAAATGAGCCTCATCGAGGCTCGACCCTCAAAATATTCGAGGTAGGTTTATGGTCATGAGCACAGCTTCCATCGCCCCCGTTCCTAAAAAGGTAAACTTGCGGACTCCTGAGGTGATGCAGGCGGTGCAGGCGCAAGTGGAAAAGCATTATCGCAGTTTGGCGGTGGAGTATGTTCGGGCGACGGGGCGGGATTTGGTGGCGGGGGATATGACGGTGGTTTTGGCAAAGGCGTTTGGTTTTTGCTATGGGGTGGAGCGGGCAATTGATCTGGCCTATGCGGCGGCAAAAGTCTTTAAAGACAAACGAATTTTCTTGTTGGGCGAGATTATTCATAACCCCGAGGTGAACGAGCAGTTACGAGAGATGAAGATTCAGTCTCTGAAGCGTCATCCCGTGGGGTATGACCTAACAGGTTTGACGGCAGAGGATGTGGTGATTGTTCCTGCCTTTGGGGCGGAAGTGGCGGTGATGGATCGGTTGAAAGCGATTGGATGTCAGACGGTGGATACGACTTGCGGGGACGTGATGAGCGTGTGGAAGCGGGTTCGCCAGTACAACAAGGAGCGGGTGACTTCGATTATTCACGGAAAATCATCCCACGAGGAAACGATGGCGACGAGTTCGAGAGCCCTGAGTACGGACGGGATGGGTCACTACTTGGTGGTCTATAATTTAGAGGAGACTGATTATGTCTGTGAATATATTCGGAAAGGTGGCGATCGGGCGGAGTTCTTGAAGAAGTTTGAGGGAGCGCACTCCCCAGGATTCGATCCAGAAAAGCATTTGCAGGCGGTAGGAGTGGCCAATCAGACGACGATGATGCGTGGAGAGACTGAGGAGGTGCAAAGAAGGTTGAAGAAGGCGATTGAGGATCGGTATGGGGAGAAAAAGACGGGCGAACATTTTAGATTTTTTGACACGATTTGCGGTGCGACTCAAGAGAGGCAGGACGCCTTGCGGGATCTGCTGGTGGTACCACCCGATCTCTTGCTGGTGGTGGGTGGGTACAATAGTAGTAACACCACACATTTGGCGGAGATGGGGGAGGCGAAGTTGCCTACTTACTTCATTCGCAATAGTTCACGAATGATATCGACCGATGAGATTGAGCACTACGACCAGCACGCTCAAAAAGAGAAGAGAACGATGAATTGGTTGCCCAAGGGGAAGGTGAAGATCGGGGTGACGGCGGGGGCTTCCTGCCCAAACAACGTCATCGAGGAGACAATTGCGAAGTTGTTTCAGTTTCGTGGGGTGGACGTAAAGTCGCTCATTCCAGAAACGACCGCTTAATTCTTTTTCTGTAAGGCGGCGGCAAGTTTTCCGACCAACCCACCAAAACTCCCATTGGTAAAGATGGCAACGACATCGCCCGATTTTAAGCGGGGAAGGATGTCTTTGAGAATTTCTTCTGGGCCAGGAAGGTAAAAGGATTCGCGACCTGCTTTTCGAATGTCGTCGGCAATTTTCTTTGGATCGAGGCGCATCTGGGGATCGATCTGTTCTTTGCGGGCGATTTCGGTGATGTAGACGCCGTCGGCGGCGGAGAGAGATTGGGCGAGCTCGTTTTGGAAAATACCGCGACGGGTGGTGTTGGATCGTGGTTCGAAGAGGGCCCAGAGGCGACGGCCTGGATATTTAGCTCGGAGGGCTGCGATCGATTCTCGTAGGGCGGAGGGGTGGTGGCCAAAATCATCTACGAGGGTGATTCCGTTAGCTTCTGCGCGAACTTCTAGTCGGCGGCGGACTCCGCGAAATGAGGGAAGAATGGCCGCCAGCTTATCGAGAGGGAGTCCAAGGGTGTGGGCGGCACAAAGGGCCATGGAGGCGTTGTGGACATTATGTTTACCTGCTAGCTGAAGATGAAATTCCTGGCCGTGGAGGGTAAAGCGGCTGCCTGTGGCATCCTCTTTGAGGATCTTATAGCGGGCGGCGGCCTGCGGACCTGAGCCTACCTCGAGGATTTCGCAGGGGGCGTCTTGGGCGACAGCGAGGGCGTTGGGATCGTCCGCATTGATGAGAGCCAGACCGTTCTGCGGGACTTGCTGAAGGAGTTGGCGAAAGGATTTTTGTATAGCGGCGAGGTCGGGGTAGATGTCGGCGTGGTCGAATTCAACATTATTGAGAATGACGAGTTCGGGAAGGTAGTGGAGGAACTTGCTTCGTTTATCGGCGAAGGAGGTGTCGTACTCGTCTCCTTCGAGAACCCAGAAGGAGCCGGTGCCGTGGTGGCATCCGCCGGGGAGGTCGAGGGGAACTCCGCCGATGAACCAGCTGGGATGGAGACCTGCTTTTTCAAGAAGGAAAGCGAGCATGGTGGAGGTGGTGGTCTTGCCGTGGGTGCCGGAGACGACGAGATTGCGGGTTTTATAGAGGAACCAACCGCGGAGGAGTTCGGGGAGGGAGACAAAGGGGATGCGGTGGGAGAGGACGGCTTCGAGTTCGGGGTTTCCGCGGGAGAGGGCGTTACCGACGATGGCGAGGTCGGGTTTAGGGGAGAGATTCTTTTCGGCATAGCCTTCGTGGAAGACGATACCCCGATCGCGAAGGAAATCGGACATGGGCGGATAGACAGCTTGATCGGATCCGGTGACTTGGAGACCCAGTTCGCGGAACATTGCGGCGACGGTGCCCATGCCACTTCCTGCGATTCCAAGGAAGTGGAGGTGTTTAAGCTGGGCTCGGTCTAGCATAGGGCAGACACATCGGATGGCGGAGAGAAGGGGTGGAGTCGAGGAAAAACCCTAGAAGCGAAGGATGATATCCGCTCCAGCGGAGGCTTTTTCTGGATTGATGTTGGCCAACCTAGTAACCGGGGGAGCGGAGGGAGGGATTTGCGCATCGGAAGGGACAAGGATTCGGGTGTGGGGTGCAAGGAGGGATTCCCAAGTACCAAGGGGTCCACCCATTTCTGGGTGGAGGAGAGCGGTGCCGCCTTGGGTCAGAATTAGATCGATTTGCAGTCGACCGGTGGCGGTGAGACCAGTGGCGAGGCGGAGAGCTTCTTCGGCTAGGCGACGTTTTCCGCCGGGTGCGGTTTGACAGAGGATGGCAACTTTCTTCATACAGGATCGAAAGATCGGGTGGGGGAGCAGCGTTCGATGAGTTCAGCGAGGAGGCCAGGTCCGCCTAAGACGACATCGAGTTGATTGCCTGAGGCAAATTGTTCGACAGCACGTGGGCAAGCGAAGAGGCGGAGACCGCGCGCTACGAGGTCGGGCAGTTGAGGGTGGAGGAGGGAGGTGGCGCCTTCGTGGAGAAAGTAGGCGGAAACTTTTTCATGGGACTCGAGCAAGGTCGCTGTCTGTTTCAAAAAAAGAGCGGTGGCAGGATGGTCCGGTGGCGAGGCGAGAAGATGCAGGTGATTCATCGGTAATCGAACGATGACAGAACAGAACCTCTAGATTCCACCATGGCGAAAGATCGCCTCTCGGCAGAAACCGTCCAAAGCCAGGTTGTTTTAAACCAAGCCCGCGCGTTTGAGAGTGGCGTAGGCACCATTCTTATCGATCGTCTTGAGGGCACGGGCGGTGAGACGCACTTGGATATGACGCCCGAGTTCAGGAACGAAAATGCTCTTGCGACGCAGATTAGGACGAAAGCGACGAGGAGTATTAGCGGTGACGTGGGTTCCGATACCGCCTGATTTCTTGGATTTACCACTCCGAATGATTTTACGCCCGAGGGAGGGCACGGCACCGGTGATTTCGCAGCGGCGGCTCATTTGAGGAGGAGGGCATTGCGGGCCCTCTTGATGGCGGTATTGAGTTGGCGATGCAGGCCAGCAGGCATGCCAGTGATCTTACGGGGAAGAATCTTGCCTGTCTCGGTGATAAATTTGCGGAGAAGCTCCACATTACGGAAATCGATTGCCTCGCCATTGATATCAATCCGCTTCCGAGAAGTGGATCGATTCATCCGACGGGGTTTGCGGCCTTTTTTAATGATCATATTGAATTATTCCTTCGCTTTCGTTTTCTCTTCTTCGTCGGATTCTTCACCGCTTTCCTCTTCGGATGATTCGACGCTATCCATGAAAGGCACGGCAGGTTCCCAACGGTTCTTACCTTTGTTTTCCTGTTCAAAGCGGGACTGACAATCGACGGTAAACCGGGCAAAGGGAATGGCTTCCAATCGCGAAACTGGAATAGCTTGGCCTGACATTTCGCATACCCCGTAGACATGGGCTTGGATACGTTTCATCGCTTGTTCGATCTCGTAGAGGGCGTCCTGTTCTTGGCTGAGGAGGCTGAGGGCGAAATCTTTTTCGTAGGCATCGCTGCCCGCATCGGCTTGGTGCATGCCGAAAGCGGAACCACCGCCTTCGCCTCGTTCGCGGAGGCTGTCTTTGGTTACGCCTTGGACTTGATCGAGAATATGGTCACGCAGTTCGGCCAGTTTGATGGTCTGGCGCTCTAAAAAGGAGGAGGAGAACTTAGGCGGACGGATGGGCTTGTGATTCTCTTCTAAAGGGCGGAGGAACTTAGCAGGAACTTTAATGGGGAAAGGAGGGCCGGAGAGCCTTTTCGCCACCACGGGAGGAGCGATCGGCTTCTTACTCTTGGCTTTAGGCTTGGAGGAGGAACGCTTAGGAGCCTTCTTGCGAGAAGCCTTGGGTGACTTCTTCGAAGAGGATTTCGAAGCTTTTTTGGATTTAGACTTTGTTGCCATGAAATTTCAAACCTAGCGTAGTGGCAAGGGTTTGCCAACCGTAAAAGGGGCGGGTTAGGGGGTTTCGAGGTTGAGGTAGGTAGGGTGGGAAAGGCCTTGTTCGTAGGATTCGAGCAAGGTCATCCCCTCGGTGGCCTTCATTTTATCGAGTTTAATCGCTTCGTCGACTTGGGCTTTGATTAAGCGAGAGAGCTGAGAGGGTTCGTACTGAACATTGCCAAGAACCCGACCAATAGAGAACCCAGGAATGGTTTCTTCAATATAGAAGCCGTCGGGCTCATCCGCATCGAGGTAAATATGGGCCTCATTGACTGAACCAAAGAGATTGTGGAGATCGCCCATGACATCTTGGTAGGCGCCGAGCAAGAAAAAGCCGAGGAGGTAGGGGTCTTTGCCTAATTCGTGTAAGGGGAGGCTCGATCGGGTTCCAGTACCGTCGACGAAGTGATCAATTTTACCGTCCGAATCGCAGGTAATGTCGACCAAGCGACCTTGGTGGATGGGGGCCTCGTGGAGACGTTGGATCGGGACGATAGGAAAGAGCTGTTTAAGAGCCCAGTGATCGATGAGAGATTGGAAAACGCTAAAATTGCAGAGGTACTGTTTGCCGAGCTGTTCCACCAGACTGCGGATTTCCTCGGGGGGCGGGCGACCGTTGGTGTAAAGGGAGGTGATGCGCTCGGCCAGGTGCCAGAAGGAGTCTTCCACGCGGGCTTTGGTTGGAAGATCGAGCAGGCCGAGGTCGAACCGGGCGGCGGCCTCCTCTTTGACCGCCATGCCGTCGTGGAGGGATTCCCGCCGATTTTTGCGGGTCAGGTTGACGACGAGATCGGAGAGTTGGCGAACAAATTCTGGATCTTGTTCCTTGGCGGGGACAAAGGCGCGTGGGGTTTTGTCGATCGTGCCGAAAACTTCCACAAGGAGAACGGAGTGATGGGCAACGGTGGCCCGCCCGCTTTCACTGACCAGAATGGGGTGGGGGACTTTTTCCTGTCGACAAACCTCGGCCACGGATCGAACGACGTCCCGAGCGTACTCGGCAAGGGTGTAGTTCATCGAGCTTTCCGAATCGGAGCGTGATCCGTCGTAGTCGATGGCGAGTCCGCCGCCGACATCGAGGTAGGCGGGTTTTAGTCCGAGATGATGGAGTTGGGCGTAGAAGCGGGTGGCTTCGCGAACGGCTCGGCGGAGGGCGAGAATGTCGGGTACTTGGGAACCGACGTGGAAATGAAGCATCTGCAAGGCCTCGGGACATCCTTCTTTGCGTAGGTATTCGACCGCCTCGAGGAGTTCACTGGTGGAGAGTCCGAATTTAGCGCTATCACCACCTGAAAGGGCCCATTTCCCTACTCCGCGCGCCGAGAGACGAACCCGGACGCCAACCAGAAGGTCAACTTGCATGGAGCGAGCGGTTTCGACGGCCAGACGAAGTTCCTCAGGCTTTTCGATGACGAGAATGACTTTTTTTCCGAGTTTACGGCCAAGAAGGGCAGTACGGATGAACTCGGCATCTTTATATCCGTTGCAGACGAGGAGACTTTCGGGGTCGCGATGATGGGCGAGGCCAGCGAAGAGTTCTGGTTTGCTTCCGACTTCGAGTCCGAAGTGGTACGGTTCGCCCGCATCGAGAATTTCCTCTACGACTTCGCGCATCTGATTGACCTTGATTGGGAAAACCCCGCGGTAGGCACCTTTATAGCGGGCGGACTTGATGGCATCGGCAAAGGCTTCGTTGATGGCACGAACGCGGTGGCGGAGGAGATCGTGGAAACGAATGAGAAGAGGGTAGTGCAGGCCTTTTTCAC
>SESD01001518.1_pt1 | contig 12767 bp, 15 predicted proteins | sample 3171411 | NCBI WGS metagenome assembly SESD01 (sample SAMN06051880, study PRJNA518727) | freshwater metagenome | biome: subpolar coniferous forest; feature: holomictic lake; material: water; isolation source: holomictic Lake 442, 16.5 m depth | place: Canada: near Kenora, Ontario | collected...
GCAGCGATATTCCGCCCCCGAACTTTTTGTTGTACGTTGTCATACCACTAAGGAATTCAAGCGCGTGAATCAGCCGCCTTTTGCCTCCCCCGGACGCGCCAGGCTGGCGCTACGCCCTTCGTGCGCGCGCTTCAGGCGCTCGCGGCTGTTGCCCAGATGGGTGCGCATTGCCGCGCGCGCCGCCTCCGGGTCACTGCGCTCGATGGCGGCGAAAATGTCCTCGTGCTCGCGGTTGACGCGGCGCAGGTAATCGGGCCCCTCCTCGCGCTGAAACTGCGCCGTGTTGACGCGGGTGCGCGGTATATGCGCCGGGCCAAGCTCGCCCATCAGGTCGGCAAGGTAACGGTTGCCCGAGGCGAGCGCGACCTGGCGGTGAAACTCGTAGTCGGGCTTAACCGCGTCCTCCTCGCGATCGACACAGGCGGTAAATTCATCCAGCGCGCGACGCATTGCCGCCAACTGGATGGCATTGCGCCGTGACGCCGCCAGAGCGGCGGACTCGGTTTCCAGGCTGATGCGCAGCTCGAGAATTTCGAGCACGTCACGGATGGTGGCAAGGTCTGGAATGGCGAGGGTCAGCGGACCGTTGGCGCGCGCATCGAGCACAAAAGTGCCGATGCCGTGGCGCGTGTCTACGAGGCCGCCCGCCTGCAGGCGCGAAATGGCCTCGCGCACCACGGTGCGGCTGACGCCATAGGCGCGCATGATCTCGGCCTCGGTAGGCAGCTTGTCACCGGGCCGCAATTCGCGCCACTGGATGCGCTCGGACAGGCTCGCCACCAGCTGCTGGGTAAGGTTGCGCCCGCGCTGGGCCGGCTCATCGGCCGCAGCCGCGGGGGCACCGACCGGGGCCGGCGCCCCTCTTCGGACCAGACGCTCTACGGGTTGGCGGGTTGGGCTTGACATGGTCTGGCAAGGACACCATATAATGACGACATAAGACGTATGATGACATATAAAACCTGGCGATATCAAGTGGCAGTCAGCTGCCGGTGATTGACGCCAGAAACCATGCCCCACTCCACCAATACTCTGGAACACCATGGCTGAACAAAAGCTCAAACGCCTGCTTATAACCGGCGCCGCCGGTGCCCTCGGACGCGTACTGCGCGAAAAACTCAAACCCGATGCCACCATCCTGCGCCTGTCGGACCGCGCCCCCATGGCGGCGGCCGGCCCCGGCGAGGAAGCGGTGGTCTGCGACCTCGCCGACAAGGACGCTGTCATTGCTTTACTCAAGGATGTTGATGCCGTGGTCCACCTGGGTGGCATTTCGGTCGAGGGTCCGTGGGAGCCCATCCTGCAATCGAATATCATCGGCCTGCATAATGTGTATGAAGCGGCACGCATCAACGGTGTCAAGCGCACGGTCTTTGCCAGCTCCAACCACGCCGTCGGCTTTCGCTTCCAGAACGAGACCATAGACGCCATCGCACCACAGCGCCCGGACGGCAATTACGGCCTGTCCAAGTGTTTTGGCGAAGACCTGTCGCGTTTTTACTTTGACCGTTACGGCATCGAGACGGTGTGCATGCGCATCGGCTCCTGCTTTGCCGAGCCGGTTGACCGGCGCATGCTCATCACCTGGCTGTCCTTTGACGACCTTGCTGAACTGGTGCGCCGCGCCTTGTTCACGCCCAAGGTCGGCCACACCATCGTCTTTGGCACTTCCAACAACCGCGACAGCTTCTGGGACAATAGCCAGGCGGCGCACCTCGGCTGGAAGCCCAAGGACAGCAGCGAACCCTGGCGCGCCAAACTCGAAGCCGGGCCGCCCTTGCCCGCCGAAAGTCCGCTGTTGCTCTACCAGGGCGGCACCTACACCGCCATGGGGCCGTACAAAAACTGAACTCGCAAGCTGCACATTTCCCCAACCCCAAAGAAATTACCACCTGGAGGCCTCAAATGAACCGGATCACACTCAAGACACTCAGCTCGCTTGCCCTTGCCGTCGCCGCAGCCCTCGCCGTTCCGGCCACCGGCTTTGCCAAGGAATTCCGCTCCGCCGACGTGCATCCAGAGGATTACCCGACGGTCATGGCGGTCAAGTACATGAGCGACATCATCAAGCAAAAAACCGGCGGCAAGGACTCGATCAAGGTCTTCACCGGCAACGCGCTGGGCGGTGAAAAAGACACCATCGAGCAAACCAAGATCGGCGCCCTCGACTTCGTGCGCATCAATGTCGCACCGATGAACAACATCTGCCCCGAGACCATGGTACCGACCATGCCCTTCCTGTTCCGCTCCAAGGAACACATGCGCCACGTGCTCGACGGCCCGGTCGGCGAGGAAATCCTCAAGGCCTGCGAAAAACAGGGCTACATCGGGCTCGCCTTTTACGACTCGGGATCGCGCTCCATCTACACCACCAAAAAGCCGGTCAAAACCCTGGCCGATGCCAAGGGCCTGAAAATCCGCGTGCAGCAATCCGATCTGTGGGTCGCCCTGCTGCAGGCAATGGGTGCGAATGCCACCCCGATGCCCTACGGCGAGGTCTATACCGCACTCAAGACCGGCCTGGTTGACGGTGCCGAGAACAACTGGCCCTCTTACGACACTTCCAAGCACTTCGAAGTAGCCAAGTTCTACTCCGTCACCGAACACTCAATGGCGCCCGAAATGCTGTTGATGTCGAAGAAAATATACGATGGCCTGACGCCGGCCGAACAGAAAATCATCCGCGAAGCGGCCAAGGCGTCGGTGCCTTACATGCGCAAGCTCTGGGACGAAAAGGAAAAAGCCTCGCGCGCGCTGGTTGAGAAAGGCGGCGCGCAGATTGTCGAGGTCGACAAGAAGTCCTTCTCCGACGCGATGAAGCCGGTGTACGACAAATTCATCACCGACCCCAAGCTCAAGGACATGATCAAGCGGGCGCAGGACACCAAGTGACAAAACCGGGCGGGCTTGCGCCCTCCCGGCTTGTCATTGCGAGTAGCAAAACGACGAAGCAATCTTGTCATAGGCGCAAGACGCCACTGCCGCGACGAGATTGCTTCGCTGCGCTCGCAATGACAGCTTCGCGTGTCAGCAGTATCCCACCCGCAATGACAAAGCAGCACCCCTGAAGGGCTACCCATGTTCACCCGTTTTTGCGCCACCCTGGCCAAGTCCTGCATGATGATCGCGGTGGCCGGCCTTGTGGCCATCATCGCCTGCGTCACGCTGCAGGTGTTCGGCCGCTACGTCCTCAATGACACGCCGACCTGGGCCGAGGCCCTCGCCATGATGCTGGTGCTCTACGTCACCATGCTCGGCGCCTCGGTGGGCGTGCGCGATGCCGGCCACATCGGCATGGAATCGCTGCTGGTCCTGGTGAGTGACAAGATAAGACTCAAACTCGAACTGGTGATCCACGTGCTTGTCGCCATATTCGGCGCCATCATGGCCTGGAACGGCGCAATCCTTGCCGAGTCGGTGTGGGGTTACAACGTACCCACGCTCAGCGTGCCGGAGGGCCTCAACCACATTCCCATCCTGGTGGCCGGCGCCCTTATCTGCCTTTTTTCGATTGAACACATTATTGCGCTCGTCAAGGGCACGGAAGTGGTGCCCTCATGGCACTGACCATCCTGTGCGTGGTGTTTCTCGCCCTGCTGATCCTCGGCGTGCCGGTGGCCTTTGCCATCGGCCTTGCCGCAGTGGCGACCATTTTGTACGAAGGCCTGCCCGTCGCCGTGGTGTTCCAGCGCATGACCGCCGGCATGGGCGTGTTCTCGTTTCTCGCCATTCCGTTTTTCATATTCGCCGGCGAACTGATGCTCTACGGCGGCATTGCCGACCGCATCGTGCAGTTCGCCAAGAACCTCGTCGGCCATGTGCGCGGCGGCCTGGGCATGTCCAACGTCGTTGCCTGCACGCTGTTTGGCGGCGTATCGGGCTCGCCGGTGGCCGACGTGTCGGCCATGGGCGCGGTGATGATCCCGATGATGAAAAAAGAGGGCTACGACGCCGACTACGCCGTCAACGTCACCACCCACGCGTCCCTGGTCGGCGCGCTGATGCCCACCAGCCACAACATGATCATTTATTCGCTCGCCGCCGGCGGCAAGGTGTCGATAGCGGCGCTGATTACCGCAGGACTGTTTCCCGCCGCAATTCTCACGGCGTGCAACCTCGCGGCCGCCTACTTCGTCGCCATCGGGCGCGGCTATCCGGCGGGCGTGTTCCCCGGATGGAACGCGGTGTGGCGCTCGCTTGCGGCGGCCATCCCCGGCCTGTTCGTGGTGGTCATCATCATCACCGGCATCCTCTCGGGGGTGTTCACGGCGACCGAGTCGGCCTCGGTGGCGGTGATCTACGCCCTCGCACTGACCATCATCGTCTATCGCAGCATGACCTTCGAGAAATTCCTCAAGGCCGCGGCAAAGGCCGTCAAAACCACAGGCGTGGTGCTGCTGCTGATCGGCATTTCCGCCACCTTCGGCTATCTCATCAGCCTCTACAGCGTGGCCGAACTCACCGGCATCGCGCTGGCCAAGGTGTCGACCGAACCGTGGATTATTTTTCTGCTGGTCAACATCATCCTGTTCCTGCTCGGAACCTTCCTCGACATGGCCGCGACCATCCTCATCTGCACGCCCATTTTCCTGCCCATTTGCGCGCAATTCGGCATGGACCCGGTGCAGTTTGGCATGGTGATGCTGATCAACTGCGCACTCGGGCTCAACACCCCGCCGGTGGGAACCACGCAATTTGTCGGCTGCGCCATAGGCGGCGTGTCCGTGGGCGAGGTGATGAAGACCATCTGGCCGTTTTACGGCGCGCTTATCCTCGCGCTGATGCTGGTGACCTACATCCCCGGCTTTTCGCTGTGGCTGCCCAAGCTGCTGATCAATTACGGCGTCTGATGCATGCGCCGTAACAAAACCGCAACATCAATGGCGTAACCTTCCGGTCACATTCCACCCGGAGGGCACATGGCCACCGTCAACGTATTTCGCGCCGAACAGTCCGAACTCGCTTCCTTTGCCGCCGGGCAGGTCATTTTCAGCGAGGGCGAGCCTGGCGAGTTGATGTACGTGGTGCACGAGGGCGAGGTCGAACTGCACGTGAAGGGCAAGCTTGTCGATACTCTTGGGGAAGGTGGTGTCCTTGGCGAAATGGCCCTGGTTGATCACGAACCGCGCGTCGCCACCGCAACAGCCAAGACCGCCTGCAAGCTGATGCCGGTGGCCGAAAAGCGTTTCATGTTCATGATCCAGCAGACGCCGCATTTCGCGCTGCAAATCATGCGCGTCATGGCCGAGCGCCTGCGCCGAATGGACCAGCGGCTGTAGGAAAAAAACGTATCATCCGCCACCAGCCAGCCACACCGATTTTTCTCAGGATCCTGCGCGGTCTTTTACCACCGATTCATGCCATGGAATGAGCATTTGGCGCACCGCGCCGATGGCAAAATAGAATACAAATCCGACCATGGTCATGTGAATGATCACGGCAAAGAGCGCATCCGTCTCATAAGCGTTCATTTTCGCGACCAGCATGTAGCCCAGGCCGTGATTTCCTCCCAGAAACTCACCGACCACGGCGCCGATAATCGCCAGGACAATGCCTATTTCCATGCCTGTCAGGATGTATGGCAGCGAAGACGGAAGCTCGAGACGCCGGAAAACCTTCCAGCGCGAGGCGTTCAGGCTGGTCATTACGTCACGATGGCCGCGGTCCACCGATTTCACACCCAGCACGGTATTGGTCAGGATCGGGAAAAATGCCAGCACGGCGGCGATTAATATCTTCGATGTCATGCCGAAGCCGAACCAGACGATCATCAGCGGCACCAATGCGACCTTGGGCACGACTTGTGTTGCCACGATGAAAGGCGTAAGCGTAAGCTCCAACCAGCGCAGCCTCCCGAGCGCGACGCCAAGGCCCACGCCAATGATGAAGGCCCAGAAAAAACCCGCCAGCGTTTCGTAAATTGTCGTGCGCGTGTGGTCCCACGTGGCCGGTGCGACAATCATTTCCTTCCATGCTTCCCAGACGTGCGCCGGTGGCGGCAGGATAAAGGCCGAAATGCCGGTCTGCTCGACATAGACATGCCAGATGCCGAACATCAGGCACAACAGCACCGGTGTCGTAATCCACGGCAACAACCTGCCAAGCGCAAAGCGCGGCCCGTCCAAGTCCTCAATGGGTACCGCAGCCGGGAAGGCAGGATCCCCTTCGCGCGGCGTCACGAAATTTCCTCCAACCTGTGGCGCAGCGAGGTGACCAGTGACGCGAATTCGACTGTGGCCTGCAAATCGATGTCACGCGGACGCGGAAAGTTCACCGTAATTTCACGATCTATCTTGCCCGGTCTGGGGGCGAGCAGCACGATACGGTCGGCCAAAAAAACCGCTTCGGTAATCGAGTGCGTCACCAGCACTATAGTCTTGCGTGTCCGCGCCGGCTCATCGTCGCCTTGCCCAAGGTCCATCCAGATGCGTTGCAATTCCAGATTCATCGCGTCCCGGGTCATCGCGTCAAGCGCCCCGAACGGCTCGTCCATCAACAGGAAATGTGGATCGTAGGACAAGGCGCGCGCAATGGCCGCACGCTGGCGCATGCCACCCGAGAGTTCGCGCGGCCAGCGCTTTTCGAATCCTGCAATGCCCACAAGCCTGGTAAGCGCGCGCGCCCGCGCGAGCCTTTCGATGCGAGACACTCCGCGCAATTCCAGAGGAAGCGCGATATTGTCCTCAATATTCATCCACGGGAAAAGATTGGCCTCTTGAAACACCATGCCCAACTCATGCACCGCATCGCTGTTCCGCGTCCGCGCACCCTTCGGCCACAATTCATGCCCGGCCACTTTTATGAGCCCGCGCGTGGGCCTGAGCAGACCGCCCATCATGCGCAGCAGGGTTGTTTTGCCGCAACCCGAGGGTCCCAGCAGCACGAGAATTTCACCCTGAGCCACCGACAGGCTGGTCTCCGTCAGCGCGTGGACAGGTTCATCGGTCGTGCCATACCACTTCTCGACGCGGCTTAGGTCTATACCCGCGCCGGACAAGTTAGCGTGCATCGTATCGGCGGTTCCGGTCATCAGGTCCGCTTAGCGGCGGCCGGTGCGTGATGCAGCGCCAGGTCGAGGTAGCGGTTGGTGTAGAGCGTGTCGACAGTCTTGGTCAGGTCACCCAAGCCGGCCTTGGCCATCGCGTCGGCGCCATCGCGCCAGAGTTTTGGCACGTTGCGCATCAAGTTCTCCTTGCCCTGCGAGAAATACAAAACCTTGGCGACTTCGGAGTTTGCGGTCAGCGCGTCGAGATTGCGGCGGCCCGGGATGTCGAAATCCTTCGATGCGCGAGCGATTAGCGGGCCGATGGGACCGGCCACGACCTGGTCGACCGAGGCCTTGAGGCCGCGCAACGCCCTCACCACCAAGTCCGGCTGTTTTTCCACCAGACCGCGCGTTACGAAATAGCATTGCGAGGGCATCGGCGCGTAGCGGTCAGTGCTCCAGTGAACAATTTTCTCCTTTGCCGTCTGCAGTGCCGCAAGCACGCCACTCGATGCAATGAAACCGTCAATCCGCTTCTGCCGTACCAACCCGAGCGCCGCCGGATTATTGCCCACGACCTCGCGGCGCAACTCGGCTTTGGGAATTCCCGTCTTCGCGCACATCAGGTCGAGGAACACATCGGTCGCACCGCCAATCGAAACGATGCCTATTGTCTTGCCACGCATCTCCTGAATGCTCCGCAGCGGCGCCTCCTCCGGACTGATTACCGAGAAGGTCGAGCCCTGGTAGATAGTCGCCACCGACAGCAGCGGCAGGTTCTGTGCCGCCACCGCGCGCATGAACTCGATGGACGCGGTGCGGATCATGTGCGCCTGGCCTGCGGCGAGCTGCTGGATGGCCTGGGCCGCGCCCTGGGCGCCGATTACCTTCGCATCTATGCCGACGTCGCGCCAGTGACCGCCGCTTTGTGCGTTCATGATTTCGAGAAAGTCGGCGATGAAGCCGAAGCCGGTACAAAAAACGAAGGGATCTCCCCGTTGCGCGCGCGCGATGCCTGGCAATGATGCCGAGACCGAAAGCGCGGCAGCGGTGGAAAGAAATTCTCGGCGGTTGTTCATGTGACTCCTCTGGCTAATGTCCGGATTCGATAAACGCAAGGATCTCGCGACCCAGGCGCTCATCAGCGGTATTGAAGTGTGCCATTGACGAACTGTGGTTGTGCCCCTCCAGCCAGATCGTCCGGGGTGCGCGGCCCTTGGCGACCGCGATGGCATGGGCCAGCTCCAGCCCGTAAATATCCAGCAGCGGATTCTCCCACTGCGCGATGGCGATCATGGTTGGCATCACGTCGGGCGTGACGTGTGTAATGACCGAGCCTTCCTTCATGCGCTCCGGGCTGGTTCCGAAATACGCGCGGACGTTATTCGCGTTTGGATTTTCCGGAAGGTCGTCAATGCGCACGCGCGAAGACACGAGAATCAGGCCGCTCAACCCCGGGCCCGAACCGTCGGACGGATGGAAACGCTTGTCGTAGGCATAGCAGCCGGCATGGGCACCGCCGGCCGAATGGCCGATCAGGTAGATGCGCTTGGGATCACCGCCAAAGCGTTCGATGTTCGTCTTCACCCATGCCACCACCGAGCCAACGTCGATGGCGCCGGAGGGATATTTATTCTGCGGTGCCAGCCGGTACTCCATGTTGACTCCGACGATTCCATGCCGGGAAAAGTACCAGCACACGTTTGAGAAAATCTCCGGCGTACGGTCCTTGTTCCCGACAACGAAGGCACCGCCGTGCACAAAAATAACAACGGGCGCGCCACGGGCTCCCGGCGGACTGAACACATCCACCACTTGGCGCGGATCGGATCCATAAGGCAGATTGCGCTCGACGCGGCCCTTCTTGGGCGCATCGCGAAGGATGACATCGAAGGCCGCGCACTGGATGCTCGTGTGCTCGGTGATGGCGCTACCCCATTTTGGGCCGAGCTCGGCCATCAATGCCAGCAATGACTGCGGGATCTCCGGCGGGGCATCGTTCAATCGATGTGGCACTCTCACCTCAACCGAGCAGAAACGCCGTGTCCGGATCGAGCGTGTCCAGATTAACCACGCGTCCGTCCCGCTCGGCGTAGAGCTGAAGCTCGAAACCGTCGAGATCCTCGATAAAGAGCGCATAGCGGCCGGGATGCTCTATTTCCCGCACGATCTTGACCCCGGTCTCGGCCAGCAGACGCGCCTTGGACTCCCTGAGCGCGGCCTCGCTGGCCATCTCCATGCTGCAATGGTGAAAACCCACCGGGCGCGACTCAGCCACGCGCCACAGCATCAGACAGATCACGCCGGTCGTGCCGGCAAGCGCGACAAAAGGCTTGTCGATGCCGCCAGCTACCGGCGTCAACCCGACGATGTCGCGGTAAAAAGCGACGCCCTGCTCAAACCTTGACAGCACTATGGTCGCGCGCGTGGTGTACTTGGGCTTGAAATAGCCGTGCGGCGGGAATGTCAGTTCCGGATTCAGGTGGTACTTTGGCTCGCGCGTAGGTTCGCCGCCCTCGGGCTTCCAGGCCGACTGTATGGTCGGCATGTAGCCGGTTTTCAGCTTCCACCACTCCTTCAGGGTGTCGGTATAGACCTCAACCTGGTTTCCGTCCGGATCAAACATGTAGACGGAATGCGTGTTGCCGTGGTCCCCGAGAAAGAAAAAATTCGCTTCGCGCCGCACCGCATTTCGGTACCACTCGTGCAGATGCCAATCGCTCTCCATCTCGAATGCGACGTGGTAGAAACCGATGAACTTCTTCGCCCGCTTGCCACCCAGGCGCTCGGAATACTCCATGACACCGAGATCGTGGTGGCTGTTACCGTTGGTCAGGAATCCGCCGCGGGACTTGACGCGCCGGTAGGACTCGCCGATACCGACGATATCCTTGTAAAAGTCCATCGAACGCTCCATGTTCTCGACGAAGAAATTCGCGTGAGTCAGGCGGCGCGGACCAATGTCTTCCCCCGAGGCGCTTATAAGCGTCATTTGCGCCCCGTCTGGTTGTGATTTTCTTCCACGGATGCCGCAGCACCGAACATGCGATCCAGGTAGTAATTGAGTTCGTGGTGGATGCTCGCCTCCAGCGGGGCCATTCGACCCGGATGGTTCTGCACCGACTCCATTGAGTTCTGCAAAGAGATCAGCACGGCACGATCCTCTTCCAGCACGTCGGTGTAATACCTGCGGTATTCGGCCACCGCCTCATCGAAGCCCGGCTTGCCGAAAAATGATTTTGGAAACAGATTGTAATAGACCAGCCGCGTTTTCTTTTCCGACAGCGGCCAGTGGATGCAGGGGCGCATATTCTCGGAACGCGCGAAAAAATGCATATTGGGCGCCATGAATCCGGATGCGGCAAAACTTTCCGGATGATCCGCCAGCGCCGGCATTTTTCCGATTAGCGGCTTGCCCGAATACGTGTGCGGCGCCGCCTCGTATATGTTGACCGTGCCGCCGCGCCGCGTCAGGCGCCGCCCGGCGTTGGGTCCCTGGCGTTTGACCTTGATGTGGCCGCCAAACGTGCGGCCGTGCACGACCGAGGCGTGATAGGTATCGAGCAGGTTCTCCACTATGAGCTTCCAGTTGCAGTCGACCTCGAACACCAGTTTGTCGGCGAGGAGGCAGTCTTCCTGACCAAGAAACCCGAATGCCTCCTCGAAATCGGCGATGAAACGCTCCAGCGGCTCAGCCTCTTTGTCGAGGCAGATGAAAATCCATCCCGCCCAGGTCCCGAGGCGTACCGGGGGCAACCGGCAGTCCTTGCCGTTAAAATCGGGCACGCCACGCATGAATGGCGTACCCACCGCCTTGCCGCCAAGATCGTACAGCCAGCCGTGATACGGACACTGGAAGGTGCCGCCTTCGGCATGGCCGCTGCCGCTTGCGACCTCAACGCCGCGATGAGCACAGACATTGCCGAAAGCGTTGAGCACGCCGTGTTCGTCGCGCACGACCAGCACGGGCTCGCCCATAATGTTGAGCGTTGTGTAATCGCCCGGCTTGGGCACTTCCTCGACGCGGCCGACGCAAAGCCAGTCCTTCATGAAAATGAACTGCTTTTCTGCGCGCAATATCTCCGGCGCGTAGTAAATCGGGCCGGGTACGTGGCTCGCATGCTCAAGCGGAAGTCGCGCGGACGCGATATCGCGCGGCGACAATATGCCCTCGAAAGGGTCAAGCGGGGATGCCATTGTCAGTCTCCGTTTAGGCCTGAATTTGCGGATACCGAACCTGCGGCCGAGCGCGCGGCGTTCAATATTGGCAATCAACCAAACGTCAGATCAGCACTCTGACAGGCACGTTCAGGCTACCCCATTTCAAAACCCGGCGCAAGGCTTGACCCCGTCCATGCGCCAGGCTTTCACCCTGCAGTGCGGTCCTATTTCCCCGCTTCGTCCGTGACGGCAATGCAATCGATTTCTATGTCGAACGGCCAGGGCCATGAACCGACAGTGACAAAAGTGCGCGCCGGAGGATCCTTGGTGAAATATTTCGCATAAACTTCATTGACGATTTCAAAATAGCCGGCGTTGGTGACATATACCGTACATTTGACCACCTGCTCCATTGACGAGCCGGAAGCCTCAAGGCGGCGCTTGAGGCCCTCGAGCACCAGCTCGGTCTGGCGCCTGATATCGCCAAACGCGATCTTTGCGCTCCCCGCTTCGCGCGGCGGCGTTCCCGACACGAAGACAAAACCGCCGGCTTTCACCGCGGCAGACAGCGGCGTTGAAGACAATCCCTGGTCAATGCTAACGACTTCCTTTTTCATACCGTTCCCTATTTAATTAAAAACCGCTTCAGTCAACCGTGACACGCACTTCCTGCACCAGCTTGGCGTAGATGGCCTGGTCGGCGCGGATACGCGCGGTAAATTCCTCAGGCGTGCCCGCCTCCACAGCATAGCCCGCTTCAGTCATTGTTGGCACATTGGGCGACTGCGCCCAGCGCTAAGATGAGGCCGCGGCAAGAATCAGCACCCTGCCGGCCTTGACCTGCTCGCCCACGCCAGCCGAGGTGGGTGAAACGAACATCTGCTGCGCGTCACCTGCAATCATCGCCGGCACCGCCTGCGCCACCCCCTTGCAAGGAATGTGCTGAAAAGTGCTACCCGACAACAGGACGAATTGTTCCATACCCAACCGATGCACGCTGGCATTTCCACTGCTCCGCGGTGGCTCGCGTCGCCCCTCATGGCCGCCCGCCGCAATCCGGAACAAGTGTAGCCTGAGCTACCTCGAACGCAAACCGCGTCGTCAATCGGCCGGAAACGCCCGTCTGGCGCGGCTTTCCAGCCAGCGCACATAGTCAGGCCGGCATTCCTGCCGCGGTTTAAAATGGCACATCCTCCGCCACCGCTACCGCTACCGGGAATCGCCATGAGCACCGTCATCGAAATCCACAACACCCATGCCGCCGGCCCGAGCATCCGGCTGCATGCCAACGACAATGTCGTCATCGCCCGCGCCGACGTGGGCATCGGCGTCGCGCTGCCGCAAGAGGGCATCAAGACGCGCGCCCAGGTCACCGCCGGGCACAAGATCGCCGCGCGCAAAATCGCCAAGGGCGAGCCCATCCTCAAATACAACGTCACCATCGGCTTTGCCAATGTCGACATCGAAGCCGGCAGCTACGTCCACTCGCACAACATGGAGTTTCGCGAGACCGACCGCGATTACGCCTACGCGCAAGACTACAAGGCCGTCGAGCTGCTGCCCGAATCCGAGCGCGCCAGCTTCATGGGCATAGTGCGCGCCAACGGCCAGGTGGCCACGC
>SESD01001519.1_pt1 | contig 12758 bp, 2 predicted proteins | sample 3171411 | NCBI WGS metagenome assembly SESD01 (sample SAMN06051880, study PRJNA518727) | freshwater metagenome | biome: subpolar coniferous forest; feature: holomictic lake; material: water; isolation source: holomictic Lake 442, 16.5 m depth | place: Canada: near Kenora, Ontario | collected...
CTAATTGATACACCATCCAATACCAAAGGTTGCACCTTGCGTTGCTTCCAAGAAGGTAAATCAGGAGTAATAGCAACGATGTCGGTAATGGGCACACTAGACGCAACTATAGCAAAATACTGTTTTGCATGGTTACGCGCTTCTGTGAAGCTGGCTTGTCTCATAGCAATCTCCTCTATTATGTACAAAGTAATGTACATAATAGAGGAGCAATATGCTATCGTCAAACCAACACGTGGGTAGGTTTTGTATTGATGGCAAGTAATAAAAATTGTAGCTATCGATTGAGCCTCTGTTAGCGGGCAATATAGCTTAACACTGACGATTCAAAATCCACGAGGGGCTGTTATCATGAGTGCGTTTGCTTGTTTGATGCTTTACTTTAAGAATGGTAAAGATAGTTCAAAATAGTACCTTTAGTTTACCCCCGCTGTTTTGTCATAAAACCTTAACTTAACTTTTATATAATAAAAAGTGAACAGCTTTCGATGTGAAAGTGAAGATTAATAAAACAGCCCCAGCAATACGCATGCAATTAAAACGTAATAAACAAAATCGCGCCTTGGCTTGGGTGATTTGGAGTGGATTGACCTTAGTACAGGCCGGTTTTGAAGGCTACGCACAGGAAGCCCAAAAAGAAGAAGCGGCCGAGCTTACGCAGCCCGCTGCGCCGCAGCCACCTGCTACGTTTGATTTATTGGAGTTGCGGGTAAAAGGTAGTACCAAACTGGATAAAAAACAACTGGAACGTACTATTTATCCCTTTTTGGGCCCGAAAAAAAGCCTGGAAAATGTTGATTTGGCGCGTACCGCACTTGAAGAACTGTATCGAACCCAAGGTTATCAAACGGTATCTGTAGATATCCCCGAGCAGGATGTTAAAAACGGTATTGTGTATTTGCAAGTGGTTGAAGGCAAGGTTTCACGCTTAAAAGTTAAAGATGCGCATTATTTTGCAATGGGTAAAATTAAGGACGGCGTACCTGAATTGGCTGAAGGTAATGTCCCGCATTTTCCAACCATGCAAAAACAATTGGCCGAGTTGGGTGGTCAAAGTGCTGATCGTAAAATCCAGCCGGTGCTTCGTGCTGGCGAGACCCCTGGAACTCTTGAAGTGGATTTAAAAGTAAAAGATGAGCTCCCTTTGCATGGCAGGGTAGAGCTTAATGGCCGAAATACTTCCGGAACGTCGCGTTTGCGCTTGGTTTCCTCCATGCATTACGACAATTTGTGGCAAGCCATGCACAGTGCTTCGTTTACCTTTCAAGTCTCGCCTGAGGATAGTTCGCAAGTTCAGGTGTTTGTGGGGACTTACGCAATGCCGGTTTTTAATACCGATATGCGCTTGGCTTTATATGGTGTTAAATCAGATTCCAGCGTGGCCAGTGTTGGTACCTCAGTTATTGGTAATGGTTCTATTTATGGCGCTCGTTTAATTAAGCCGTTGCCTGCACTGAATAATTATATGCACAGTGCAACGGTGGGGGTTGATTATAAAGATTTTAAAGAGATAGTGGCCGTCACTCAAAAAGTGGGTCAGGGCTTTAATACTCCCATTAGTTATCTGCCGTTTTTGGCACAGTACAGCGGCAGTTTACGCGCTGAAGAATCACTTACCACTTTTGATTTAGGGCTCCATTTTTCAGTACGGGGTCTGGGTAATGATCAGGCGCAGTTTGAAGGAAAACGATATCAGGGCGAATCCAGTTACTTGTATCTGTCCAGCGACTTCAAATTTATGCATGATTTGCCCTATGGTATGGAGGTCAGTACACATGTAACCAGTCAGGTCGCTGATTCATCGCTGATCAGTAATGAACAATACTCGTTGGGTGGTGCTTTGAACGTGCGTGGTTATTTTGAAACCATGGCGCTGGCTGATGATGGTGTGTTTGGTTCGTTTGAACTTCATTCACCCCGCTTGGGTACGCTGGATGGTGAGTATCTTAATAATGTCAAAGTAAAGGCATTTATTGATGCGGCTAATGGCTGGGTACAAAATCCTTTGCCGGGCCAAGTGAGTACTTATTCGCTGGCGGGCAGCGGTGTTGGTTTTGATTTTCAGATAAAAAAATTCATGACGGCAGCACTTAATCTCGGCATACCGTTTATTGCTTTGGGGCCGGTAAAAACGGGTGATCCACGATTGGATTTTATAGTGGCTACCGAGTTTTAAGAATTTAGCGGATTACAGCACTAAGCTCTTAATCTTAAAGAGCAGCAGTAAACGAATGAGTCATGCACTAATTGTGTTAATTATTTTTGGTAAAGGCAACATCTATGACCAACAGACAGCAAGCAACAACACTTAAATCCTCCGAGAATTTTTTTAGGCTCAAACCGCTTGTTGCCGGAGTACGGATTGTAATAGCGGGCGGTTTGTTTGTAGGTTCTGGTGTTGCAACGGCTCATGAACCCTTACCCATTCCCAGTTTTAATCCAATTACTGCAGGTCATGTACCTGTGCCTATCATTGAACAAGCGATACATGGTCAAGCGACTGCAGCCATAAACGGTCATGCAATGACCATTAATCAAATCACCGACAAAGCGACAATAGATTGGAAAAGCTTTGATGTTGATAAAGGTTACAGTGTCAATTTTGTACAACCTTCGTCGTCATCGGTGGCGCTTAACAATATACATCAGGCTGATCCCAGTGTCATTTTGGGTACGGTGACTGCCAACGGCCAGATTTACCTTGTTAATCAAAACGGCTTTATATTTGGTAAGGGCTCAGTAGTTGATGCTAATGGTCTGGTCGTCTCAGCCTTAAATGTATCAGCTGAAACAATTAATGCCGGTTTAATTAGAGTTTTTGATAGTAATCCGAATGCGCCAATAGCCAACAAAGCCGCCTTGGATGGCGTGACTAACCCAAATGCTAAAGTGCAGGTAGATTCGGGTGCGAAGATTCATGTGGGTAAAAATGGTAGCGTTATTTTAGCAGCACCGACTGTCGATAATTCGGGTTCAATTTCAGCCGATCAGCAAGGCCAGGTTATTTTGGTGGCCAGTCAAGATAAAGTATATTTACAACCCGCTTCCAGTAAAAGCCCCTTTGCGGGTTTGCTGGTTGAAGTAGGTAAAGGTGGTCAAGTTAATAATAATGTGGGGGGTGATGTTGCTGTACGTCAAGGTAATATTACGTTGGCCGGTTTTGCCGTCAATCAGTCGGGCAGGTTAAGTGCGACTACTTCGGTAAATGTTAATGGTGCAATCAGACTTTTGGCAAGGGAGTCGGCCACTGATAGTTTCGATCCCAGAACCAATACCCATAATTTAACTGCATCACAGACTGTTCGTAATAGTGGTGCATTAAATGAACAAGACTCTACTGTAACTTTTGGTAAAAATAGTTCTACCACTGTGTTAGCTGATGCAGAGGGCGGCGCCGCGATTGATGAGCAGGTGCAAAAAAAGTCCTTAGTTGAAGTTAACGCCGACAAAATTGATATGATGTCTCATTCATCAGTAGTTGCCACCAGTGGTCAAGTTGATTTTACAGCTTCAAATAACCCTATAGATGCTCCAAGTTTACCCTTGGTAGGTAACAAGGGTCGAATTAATCTTGAAAGCGGTTCTAGTATTGATGTATCCGGCAGCAAAAATGTTAAGGTTGCGATGGCTAGAAATGTCGCGGTTGTTTCAGTGCAAAGTTTTAATTTGCGTGATGCTCCTTATCAACGGGGCGGTGTTCTTCAGGGGGAAAAAATTCAGGTTGATATTCGTAATCTTCCTTCCATTGTTGATGCCAGTAGTGCTTCATCTTCAATCGAGCGTCCTATCAATGAAAGGTTAGGTAATGGAGGTACTATTAATTTGACGTCTGCCGGTGACGTGAATGTTAATACGGGTGCAGTAACCAATATTTCAGGCGGTTCGTTGAATTATCAGAGTGGTTATATCAATACAACTAAATTGATAGCGGCAACTACCGGAAAATTGGTCGATATTGGCGTTGCCAATCCTAATGCACCGTATTCTGGTATTTTTGGTGTTTTTAATGAGTCCCATAAAAAGTGGGGTGTTAAAGAAACCTGGAATATGTTTGATCAATTGGGATTAGCTCGATTTGAACAAGGTTACACGGAAGGTAAAGCAGGTGGTGCATTAAATATCCAAAGCCCAAAAACGGCTTGGGATGGACAATTGATTGCCGGAGCAATAACAGGTATTAACCAGCGAGGAAATCCGGTATCAGGTGGCTCACTCACTTTTAATCAGGGTGATAATGGCGGCATTACCAATCCACAAGGACAGTTTCTTTCCAGTCAGAATGTATTGTTTCAAAAGGTAGCCCAATCGTTACACACAGGTTTGGACGATACAATAACGTCGAGCGATTTGGTTTTATCAAATGCTTTGATTAATAAATCAGGTATCAGTAATTTAACGGTTAAAACTGCTGGAAACATCACCTTAGCTAAAGACGCAGCATTGGTTATGCCGGTCTTGGGTAATTTTAATATTGATGCACCTACCATTGATATAAAAGGGTCTGTTTATGCCGCAGGCGGTACTATCGCATTGAATAGTATCAATACCAGTAATAGTGATTCCGGACAGCTTAATTTATTTTCTAAATCAGTTTTAGATGTTTCCGGGCGTTGGGTTAATGATTTCCAAAATAGTTTGTCATCTGTCTTAACCGCTCCGTTGGTTATTAACGCGGGTACAGTGAATGTAAATGCAAATAATATTTTGAATTTTAATAAAGGCGCTTTAATCAAAGCTGATGGCGGTGCCTCGTTGGATATAACCGGTAATAAGTTAAGTGCCGGTAATGCGGGTAGTATCAAACTGGCTGCCGGAACCTCTGATATAACAGGTTTACTTAAAGCTGAGGGTGATTTATCGGCTTTTGGTTTAAGCAAAGGCGGTAATTTAAGTCTGACGACAAACAAAATTAATATCGGGTCTAACGTGGCTGAGGCCAATGCTCTCAACTTGGGTGTTACTGATGGTGAACTTAATCTGGTCAAAAATACCGGTTTTAGTTCGATAAATTTGACCAGTAATGAGCAAGATATTACGGTAAAAGCTAATACAAATTTAACGCTCATGGGCCAAAACAAGGTGCTTGATTCTAGTTTTCGTAATCAGGCTGGAGAAAACTCAATTGCCGGTTTTAGTCAAACCGTTACGTTACCTGAAAATCTAAAAGCGCCTGTTACCTTAAGTTTAACAGGCCAAACAGGTGTGACTCTTGAAACAGGTAGTCAGCTTCATGTTGATAAAGCATCGACGGTTAATCTGGCCGCAGAAAACGCAGGTCCGGGTATTTATATTGATGGTTTAATTGATGCCCGTGGAGGGGCAATTAATTTAAACCTAAAAGCTGATGTATCTTCACTGCCTTATGATGGCTCGCAATCCATCTGGTTAGGTTCCCATGCCAAGTTAACCACGCTGGGAACCACGCTGCTTAACCCAATTAATGCTACAGGCATAAAAGGCGGAAGCGTTTTAAATGGCGGTAATGTGACTATTAAGGCAGATCGGGGTTATGTAGTTGCCGAGCACGGTGCTGTCATTAATGTGTCAGGCACCCAGGCCAGTCTTGATTTACCAAGCCCTAATTCGGGCGGTTCGGGTCTCCAGTATTCCAGCCAGTTGATCGGATCGGATGCCGGTAAAATCAGTATTACGGCGGCAGAAGGTCTTGTACTGGATGGAGCAATTAATGCGAAGGCGGGTTCGTCTACTAATCTGGGTGGAAGTTTAAACTTAGCATTGGATCGTAATCAGCGTAAGGAACAAATAAACACCATTTTTCCGATTAATCCGCTGCAATTTAATGTAGTACAGAACGCTCAGCCTGTTTTACCTACCAGTGCAAAGTTCGGTTCTATCCCTGCCGATATGAACGGGCAAGCAACAATAAGCAGTCAGCAAATTGCAAAAGCCGGAATTGATCAACTGCGCTTGACAGTGCCTTTGCAAACGGACTCCAATAATGGCAGTTTGCGCCTTCCGGGTGCAATTAATTTTATGGGCGATGTTAAGCTCAATACCGCATCCAGTATAGTACTTGATACGCAAGCCATCAACTGGTCAGGCGTGAATGGCTCCTTAACCGGAGCGGTTAATCTGAATACGGGTTATTTACAATTAGGCTCTTCTACTTACAATTCTATTATTGGTACTTCGTTGCCCGGCGGCGGAAAGCTGACTACTCACGCATTGTGGACGCAATTGGAAGGCGCGTCTTTAATGAGTGGGTTTAGTGACGTTAGTTTAAATAGTGTTCATGATTTAAGAGCGGTGGGTGTGCTTGATCCTGTGCTCGGTCGTTCATATACAGGTAAATTAAGTACGGCTGCCAATCTGAATTTAAATGCAAGTCAAATTTACCCTACTTCGTTAACCAACTATACCTTTTCGGTGACTGATCCGGCCAAACAATTAACGATAACCGGTCATAATACCGATGCATCGCCGTTATCTGCCGCAGGTCAATTGACGTTAAATGCAGCTATTATTAATCAAAATGGTGTTTTAAAAGCACCTTTGGGTACTATTGCCTTAAATGCGACAACAGCCATGAATTTTGGCAAAGGCAGTGTTACATCAGTGTCCGCTAATGAAAAAACGATTCCGTTTGGGGCGATTGTTAATAATCTTTGGGAATATCCTTTAGCCGGTGGTAATAATCTGATCTTTAATCAGTCGGTGCTTAATTCAGATACCAAGTTATATGAATATTTAACATTGGGCGAGAAGCATCTGATCTTTCAATCACCCGATATTCAATTTAAAACCGGGAGTATTGTGGATGTTTCCGGCGGCGGTAATTTACAGGCTTATCAATTTCAACCCGGTCTGGGTGGATCTAATGATTATTTACTACCAGGCAGTTCGACCTATCAGGGCGGCTTTGCCATATTGCCGTCATTAGGTTCTTCGTTGGCACCGTTTGACCCTTATTTATCGGCTAATTTTGCTTATAACCCGGGTGCCTCAGTGTATTTAAGTGGCACAGCTACCTTAGCGGCGGGGATTTACACTATTTTACCTTCCCGTTATGCATTATTGCCGGGGGCTTATCTGGTGACACCGCAAGCAAATACTCAAGATCAAATGCTCACTAGTTACAGCACAACCGGTTTGTCTACTGTCTCTGGTTACCAGACCTTGGCGGGTACAGATGCTCGGACTAGTCGTTTAAGCGGATTTTTAATTGAGTCCGGTGCGGATGTAAAAAAACATTCTGAATATAATATTCAGACAGCAAATAGTTTTTTCACACAGCAGGCGTTCGCAAATAATACCAGTGTGCCTTTGTTGCCGGTTGATAGTGGTCAAGTATCAATTGATGCAAGTACACGGCTGATCCTTGATGGCCAATTTAAAGTAGCTTCTCCGAATGGTCGAGGCGCTAAAATGGATATTTCTGCAGAAAACATTGAGGTGGTAAACAACCTTGGCACCCAAGCAACGCCGGGTACCTTACGATTATTGGATCAGAATTTAAGTCAATTGCACGTTGATAGTTTATTTTTGGGAGGTGCTCGCCAATCCGATAGTTTAACGGGCGATACCAATTTAACAGTAACGTCTAACAATGTGACCTTTGATCAAGGTATAAAGTTACAAACCCTGGATTTGATTGCAGCGGCAAAAAACACCGTTGAAGTAAAAAGTGGCGCAAAGATTACCAGTAGCGGTACTGTCAATACCGGCGACTCGGTATTTAATCTGGCTGGTAATAGCGCCTTGTTACGGGTATCTGCTGATAAACAAGTAACAGTAAACCATTTATTACCCAACTCAGCAGGCAATTTGTTGATTGATCAAGGTGCAGTTTTGAGTGCTTCTAAATCCATGTTGCTGGATGCTAGTTCTACGCTGCTAAACGGTAATATTTTGATGCATGGCGGTTCGTTAAATTTAAGTGCCAACGCTATCAATATTGGTGACATACCTTCAGGATTGACAGGTAATGCCTTGAATTTAACCAATCAACAGCTCACGAATCTGTCAGTTGATGAGTTGGTCTTAAATAGCCAAAACTCGGTAAATTTTTATGGCAACGTAGGTCAGACAAATAGTAACGGCAATTTGGCTCCAATAAAATTCAATAGCTTGGTTGTTGAGGCGGCCAGTCTTTCGGGTTTTGGTAGTAGCGGTCAAGCGGCAAAATTACAGGCGACTAATCTGGTATTGGCCAATCCCTTGAACGCGATTGCCTCAGCGCCAGGTTCAGGGCGAGGTAGTCTTGATTTATTGGCAACTAATTTTAAACAAGGTAATGGAAACTTTGGGCTTAATGGTTTTAATACCGTTAATTTGACGGTTAACAACGGCTTTATCGCCGATGGCAAAAGCGTAATGAACGTTGCCGGAAACATGAATTTAAATGCCGGTTACTTAACGACGACGGGTGGTTCCAGTTTAACACTGGATGCTAGCGGTCATGGCTTACAAATCAATGGAAACGGCAGTTTATTTAATCCGGTTTCGCCCGTCTTTGGCGGTTCTATGGCGTTTATAGGCAATACAGTCGGTTTTAATACTAATGCGTTTTTGTCATCCGGTGCGTTAAATCTACATGCTTTATCCGGTGATGTAACCATGGGTTCTGCTGCTGTTATTGATCTTGCCGGTAAGACAGTGGCCTTTGCCGACACACTTGATTATACGCCGGGTGGTACCTTTACCGCTATTGCTGATACTGGTTCGGTATCGTTGGCTAAAGGATCTAAGCTGGATGTAAGCACGGGCGGCGGTTCAGCGGCGGGTGGCAATCTGGTTTTTAAGGCAGCCAATCTTAATCAAAATGTAACCTTGGCAGGACAGATCAAGGCTAATGGTGGTAGCGCAACAGTAGATGTCTCGACTTTTAGTGCAGCGTCGAGTTTTGATAGTCTGATGGCAGTCATTAATAGTGCAGGTGTTTCTAATTCGATTTATTTCCGTAGTCGAGATGCCGGGATTATTGTTGCTGCAAATTCTGTAATCAAGGCGAATAACATCACTTTGGTTGCCGATAAAGGAGCTATTGATATTTTTGGACAGCTTAATGCCAATGGTGTTAAGCAAGGTGGTAATATCAACGTTTATGCTGGTGATAAAGCTACGCTGGAAGCGGGTAGTTTGTTATCGGCGACCGGCATCAAAGGTGGCAAGGTCTTGTTGTCATCAGACGATTCGCAGGTGCTTGATCATAGCGGGATAGCGCTTAAAGCCGGTTCAATTATCGATGTTAGTGGCAGTACTTCAGGTGCAGGTGGTAAAGTCACCTTGAATGCCTTGCGGACCAGTAGTGACGGCATCAATAATGACGGTATTAATATCAAGCCGATAGCTGGTGTAGTTAATGGTGCGAGTCAGTTTTATGCACAGGGTGTGCAAAAATATAGCAGTGATAATATTGACAGTCTAACCACTGCAATAAATAGCGACACATTGGCTTATATGGCGGCGGCTTCAACTAATGTGGCTAGCTTGGGGCAAGGTCTAACGTTACGCCCCGGTGTTGAAATTGATTATGCAGGCGCTACTCTGTCACAGACAGGTTCTTGGGACTTTTCGTCATTAAGTCAGCCTATATCTCCTTCAGATACACCCATAATAGGCAACCTGATTATTAGAGCCGGTGGTCAGCTAAATATGAACGGATCTCTAACTGACGGCTTTAGTAATGGTGTGTTGCAGAAAGGAGATTCCTGGTCGTTTCAATTGGTATCCGGTGCTGATTTAAACAGCGCTGATAAATTTGCTACTGTTAATTTAACTGCCGCAGAAAAATTAGCTAATCCAACTTTAAAAGATCTGACTATTGGATCAGGTGCAAGCATACATACCGGCTCTGGTGATATTAAGTTGGCGTCAGGTGGAAATGTGGTATTTAGTGATCAAACGTCAACAGTTTATAACGCAGGTCGTGCCGATATAAATAACCCTTATGGTTCATTGGCATCAAATAAACGCCCGGTAGGTGACTATCCGATAGCCGGAGGTGACTTAGTTATTCGTGCGGGTGGAAATATTGAGGGTGCGGTTAGCAATCAATTTCTTTCTGATTGGATGACGCGTCAAGGTACCGTTAAGTCTGCTAGAGCAAGCAGAAACACCTTAACAGCTTGGGCTGTTAAGGCAGATCAATTTCAGCAGAACATAGGTTCCTTTGGTGGTGGTAAGGTAGATATAGATGCATCGGGCAATATTAATGATCTTTCAATAATGATGCCGACGACGGGAAAACAACTGGGTACGTCTTTTGAAAATAATAATTTGCAAATTCAGGGTGGTGGATCAATGCAGGTTAAGGCTGGGGGCGATATTAGTGGTGGCGCCTATTTCTTGGGAATGGGAGATGGGGTTATTGCTGCAGGCGGTCAAATCAACGGAAGTTCATCAACAAATCCCTCCGCTTTCAAAGCCGGGCCGCAAATTGTCATGAGTGGCAATCAAAGCGATCCAATCGGTGGCAACAGTAATCTGGCCTTAAATGCAGCTACTGGTATAAAAATAACCGCAGTTTCGGATGCGATGGTTTTAAATAAAGATAATCCGGAATTTTTTACTTATACTGATAAAAGCAAATTACTAGTGAAGTCACTAGCGGGTGATATTCATTTAAATTCAGATACGAGCGTTATAAACGCCATGTTGGGTATAACAAATCCCAATGAGCAGCAATTGTCTGCAGTTTATCCTGCTTCAGTTGACGGCACTGCTTTTGGGGGTAGTGTAAAACTTGATCATGATATTATCCTGTTTCCATCGCCGACTTCGAATGTAAAAATATTTGCAAATCAAGCTATCACTTCAACAACCGGCCAATATAGTCTTATTATGTCGGATGCCAATCCAGTGCTATTGCCAAATGTTTATTCGACAATAAATGCCGCTAATGATCAAAGGTTACTCGATGCTGCCAGCATATTTAATACCCAGGCAATAGATGCTAGTGGTATTCCCGGTATATCAAAGGGTGGAGCGAGCCCTTTAATACACGCAGCAACTCCGATTCATAGCGGTGATAAGCAAGCTGCGAGATTAGTTACGCAAGTTGGTGATATTTCGGCAGTGCAAGTTATTTTGCCTAAGCAAGCTATTATCCAGGCAGGTAATGATTTAAAAAATACCCCTATTCAGATTCAGCAAGATAATGAAACAGATGCTTCAATTATTTCAGCCGGAAGAGACATTGTTTTTGTAACAGATTTGGATAGGAATGGTGTACCGACCGACAAGAATAGCTTGTACCAGATTTCTATAAGCGGTTCGGGTAAAGGATTAATTAAAACCGGAAGAAATCTGGATTTGGGGGCTTCGATTGGTTTAACTTCAATTGGCAATTTATATAACGCAAGCTTACCCAGTGGAGGGGCATCTTTGGATGTATTGGTGGGTTTAAATGCGGGCACGCCGAGTTATTCGGCATTTATTGATAAGTATTTGTTAACAAATCCGCTTTATACAAAGCAGTTGGCACAGGCTGAAACCTTGATAACCGGGTTTATGCAACAAAGAACCGGTAATGCCTTGTTGTCTAATAGCGAAGCTTTAAAAGCTTTTGCAAGATTGACGGGCGATCAAACGCTGACTGTTCAGCCTCAGTTGAATGTGATTTTGACCCAGGTGTTTTTTAATGAATTAAAAATTGCAGGGTCTGCATCTGCGGGCAACAAGGCGTTGGGAAATCAAGGTGGATTTGCGGCGATTGACACCTTGTTCCCAGGTAATCAATGGAAGGGTGATTTAAATTTATTCTTTAGTAAGTTACAAACAGTGAATGGCGGTAATATCAATTTGGAGGTGCCTGGCGGGCAAATTAATGGCGGCCTTGCAGTGGCTCCCAGTGGTTCAGGTGCCAAGACAGCGGATAAACTGGGTATTGTTGCACAAGCGCAAGGTGATATTAATGCTTTTGTCAAAAATGACTTTATCGTTAATACTTCACGCGTATTTACTTTAGGTGGTGGTGATATTTTGATTTGGTCATCAGAGGGTAATATTGATGCGGGTAAGGGCGCTAAATCAGCCTTGGCGGTAACAGTAGATGCACCTTTTTACGATAACAATAATCAGTTGGTTATTCCGGCACCCAAAATAACCAGTGGTAGTGGTATTCGTACTGCAGCAAGTCCGGGTACTCCGGCCGGTAACGTCTTTCTTTTTGCTCCTGGAGGGGTTGTCGATGCCGGTGAAGCAGGTATCGGCGGTAAGAATGTCACTATTTCTGCAACGGCTGTTTTGGGTGCCAATAATATTCAGGTAAGTGGTACTTCAAGTGGTGTGCCGGTTCAACCTACTGGTAGCCTAGCCGCTGGTTTAACAGGCGCAAGCAATTCCGCTGCCAATACCAATCAGGTTGCTCAAGCATCGGCTGGATTAAACGATGATGATGCGGAAGACAAGAAAAAGAATATGACCTTGGGCATGCTAAGTGTCGAAGTGTTGGGTTTTGGTGATTAAGTGGTGAAGTACGATTAGATCAATTGAATATTAGTGGTGCAACTCATAATCCGGTTTTGCTTCGTAAAATCGGATTTTTTTTACTTTAAAATTGGTAGTTATGTAAATTCCAATGCGTCGTCATAATAATGTAATGATTGTTTGTGATAATTAATGTATTGATTTGTAATTGAGAGAAATAATGAAACGGTTTGGCTTTTTATTGATAGTTCTTATGTTAATTCCTTCGTTGGCATCGGCTTGGTGGAGCGATGATTGGGGATACAAGAAAAAAATAACACTAGATGCGCCAAAGTTAAAGCAGGATGGTTTGACAGTGCCAGCTGCTT
>SESD01001521.1_pt1 | contig 12729 bp, 9 predicted proteins | sample 3171411 | NCBI WGS metagenome assembly SESD01 (sample SAMN06051880, study PRJNA518727) | freshwater metagenome | biome: subpolar coniferous forest; feature: holomictic lake; material: water; isolation source: holomictic Lake 442, 16.5 m depth | place: Canada: near Kenora, Ontario | collected...
CTGCGATTGCCGGTGATACAAAGCGCATTGGACGGTTCATGTTCCCACCTCTTTATTGTTGGTGACCGCCAGTGGCAAGGACGGAAAGTAATTACAGCTTTTGCCCCCCTGCAAGGGCAAGCCCGCGCTCATGGAAGCAGCGGCACTTCGCGCGCGAGCTCGAATTTGACGATGGCGCGAATCTTGTTTTCGATCTGCAGGTAATGAGCGAGTTTGCGGCCCGGCAGCACCTTGCCAAGTTTGAGTGCATAGGTGCGCTTGAGCTTGATCTCGGTTTCATCCAGCGCGATGTATTCGTGCATTAGTTTCAGTGCGCTCGCATCGGTGACGGTGTTGGATCCGTACTGCTTGCGGTAATTGACAATCAGCAGTGCCAGCCGGTGGTTTATCTTGTGCAGGTCATTTTGGTAAGACTCATACAAGGGCCAGAAGGCTTTGGCTTGCGCCTCGGTCAGATCCAGGTTCGCCGCGACCACCAGACTCTTGTCGCCACTCAGCTTGTCGCGCAGTGTCTGCATATTGTCCACGGGCTTGGCCGCAGCAGCCGGGGCTTGGGCAAAGGCAGGCGGCGCGCTCAGCGCGGCAATCAGTATCAGCATATTTCGGAGCGAGGTCATGGCGTCTTTTTGCGGGTAGGTTATCACAAGGCCCGTGATTCTACACTGTAACCTGATCAAAAAAAGTCCTCGCTCAGACCGGAGCCAGGACCGGCACGGGTCTGCCTGGGTTTGCCAAAGACGAGTTCGAGGCCGTTCTTGAATGCGGCGTTCTGGCGCGCGAATTTCTGCGTGTGCGCGGTGCTGATTGCGCACATGAGAAGCTGGTGGCGTTTTTCTGTAAGCGGCGCAAGTGTTTTTTGTCGCGCGGCGCGCGGCGCATGGCACAGAGCGCCGCCGCGTTCATCGGCAGATCCGCTGGATCTCTTACAGGCGGCCTGACACTAAAGGCGAGACCGGCTCTGCAACAGGGGCGACGATCCCGCGCGGCCTGCGCCCGCACGAGTAGGGAGTGTTCACCAAATACTGCGCGATTTACTGCTCCCCGGGCTGGCGACTGAGCCGCGCAAGATGAAAAAGGTGGCTTGAATTTCCTCTACACAGGATGAATAGCGGAGCGCAATATGGCCATTCGCTGTTGGTGGGAACTGCCTGCAACGAGCCCGAGCAAAGCGTGTCGCCTGACGGGTTTAGCCAATTCCATAAGTAGTGTAAGCTCGAATTTCTTCGGCTGCTGCCGACAGGCACAGGGGCAAGGGCATGAAGAAATTCACTGATGTTCGCAGTCTGTCAATGCCGTTCATTGATCGTCGTGGATTTCTTTTGAGCAGCGCCGCAATCGGGGCCGCGCTGGCGGGCGGCGCGCGCATCGCGTATGCCGCGAGCGACACGATCGTCATGGGTCTGGTGAATTATCCGCCCAACCTCAATCCGCTGGAGAATAGCGGCTCTTCGCAGGGCGCGGTGAAGCTTGCGATCTATCGCTCGCTCCTGTCCTACGACGCCGACGGCAATCTGCAGCCGGAGCTGGCCGAGAGCTGGAAGCAGGAGAGTGCCACCACCCATGTGTTCCGGCTGCGTGACGCCAAGTTCCACAACGGCGCGCCGGTGACGGCCGAAGACGTGCAATTTACCATCGGTCTGGTCAAGCATCCGAAATCCACGGCGTTCCTGCGCGCGGATTTCGAGATTATCGACAGGGTCGATGTCATCGATCCGAAGACGGTTCGCATCGTGTTGAAGGCGCCGAGCGCGCCGTTCCCGCATCTGATGGCGAGCTATCACGCGCCGGTCTTGTCCAAGGTGGCCGGTGAGCCCGATCCGGCCAAGCCGATTGGTGCGGGCCCCTACATGTTCAAGAGCAGCGAGCGCGGGGTCTCGATCGAGGTCGAGCGCTTTCCGGGTTATTACCGGCCCGGCAGGCCGAAGACGCCGAAGGTGAAATTCGTCGCCTATACCGACGAGAACCTGCGCGTGGCCGCGCTCGTGTCCGGCGACATCGATGTGACCGAAACGCTGCCCTGGCAGGCGATGGATTCGGTCGAGAAGAATCCGCGGCTGAAGATGGATTCGACCGTCGGCCCGTTCATGTTTCTGATGTTCAACACCAAGCAGGGGCCGTTCACGAATGTGAAACTGCGCCAAGCCGTGGCGTTTGCGTGCAAGCGCGACGATATCATCAAGGTCGCGCATTTCGGCCGCGGCGAGCCGCTCCATGGCCTGCCCTTCCCGGGCAAACAGTTCTCTCAATCGCGGGCGAACAACCAATACAGGTACGATCCCGACATGGCGAAGAAGCTCATGCGGGAGGCCGGGTTCCCGAACGGCTTCAAGGCCAAGCTCCTGTCCACCACGAGCCCGACTTTGCATCAGACGAGCGCGGAAGTGCTGCAGCAGAATCTTGCCGAGGTCGGCATCCAGGTCGAGCTGACCCTGACCGAATGGGCGACCCGCACCTCCCTCGGCATTCAGGGGCGATATGAGTTCGGCATCATGGGCTCGGTCGGCGCCTACAACGATCCGGATTCGGTCACGACGTTCATCGGCAGCGGTACCAACGCGTATTCGCGCTCATTCGGCTTCTCAAGCCCCCACATCGATCGACTCTTGACCGCGGGACGGACCGAGCTCGATCAAAAGAAGCGAATGGCAATTTATGACGAGCTGCAGAAGGCGGCGTTTGCAGAGATGCCGTTCGTCGGTCTGACCTGGCGCGCGCAGGCTTATGGCATGCAGCGCTCGATCTCGGGTTTTCGCAATCTTCCCGGCGCACTCACCTTCTACTCGCCGATTTCGCTCGAAGACACCGTCAAGGCATGAACGCCAGCCCGGCCGGCGCCGTCGCGCTCGGCGGAACAACCGCACTCCCGTCGGTCGCACCCGTGCAGCCATCATGGTGGCTGGCGGAGGCGCTGACAGCGGAAGGAAGAGTCCCCGAATGTCCGCCCTTGCGCGGCGAAGTGACGGCGGACATCGCGATCGTCGGCGGCGGATACACGGGTTTATGGACCGCGCTGGCGTTGAAGGAACGCAAGCCCGATCTCGATATTGCCGTGATCGAAGCCGATATTTGCGGCGCCGGCGCGAGCGGGATGAATGGCGGCAAGGCTCACGGCTATTGGGCGTCGCTCGCCAGCATGGCGGCGCTGCTGGGCGACGAGCGCGCGTTTGCGGTGGCGAGGGCCGGGACGCGCGCGCAGGACGCGCTGCGTGCTTTTGCGCAAACCTGCGACCGCGATGTCTGGTGGCGCGAAGGTGGCAGCTTGCGCGTGTCTGCTGCGCCAGCGCAGGACAAGAAACTCGCGGGCTATGTCGCGGCGGCGCAGAAGTTTGGCGTTCCGGACGTGGCTGTCCCGATCTCGGCCCGGGAGGTGCAGCGGCACTGCGCTTCGCCGGTGTTTCGCGCTGGCGTGTATTTTCCCAGCGCTGCGACCGTGCATCCGGGCCGGCTGGTGCGCGCATTGCGCGCCGCGGCGCTCGCGCGCGGGATCCGTATTTACGAGCGTACCCGGATGGAGGGTTACGATCCAGGCCCGACGATACGCATTCGTGTTGCCGGCGGACAGATCCTCGCGCGCGAGGTCGTGCTGGCGACCAACGCGGCGCTCGTCACGCAGCGCGGCGTGCGCGAGTACATGACGGTGTTCTCAAGCTACGCGCTGATGACCGAAGCCGCGCCGCAGCTGCTGGCGCAAGTCTGGCCCGCCGAGATGGCCATCTCGGACCTGCGCATGTTCGTGCATTATTTCCGAAAAACGCCGGATGGCCGCGTGCTGATGGGGTCCGGGTCCGGCCCGATTCTCTACGGCGACAATCTGGATAACCCGTCGCTTACGCGCGACCATGCGAGCGCCGCGCGCGCCGAAGCCGGTTTGCGGCGGCTGCTTCCTGGGTTGGCGGGCGTGCCGGTCGCCAATGCCTGGGGCGGCGCGATCGACATCGCGTCGGACCATCTGCCTTATTTTGGGACGCTACCGGGTACGCGCGTTCATTTCGGCTGCGGCTATACAGGGCATGGAGTCAACGCGACCTATATCGGAGGCCAGTGTCTGGCTTCGATCGCGCTCGGGCTGAAGGACGAGTGGTCGACACTGCCGCTTTGCACGCGCGAGCGGCCGCGACTGCCACCGGAACCATTTCGCTTTCTCGGCGGCAACGCGATCCGCTGGGGAATCATGAGCCGCGAAGCGGCGGAAGAGCGGGGCCGCGAAGGCTCGGCCGCGGCGCGTGCGCTCGCGGCTTTGCCGCGGGTTCTTGGGATGAAGGTCGGGACGCGCTGACGGCGCGGAACAAGAATAAGAGCAATGATCCGGCTCGTCTGTCGGATCACAATCGGACCAAAGAGAGGATGATCGATGTATCGGATTGGAGTTGATGTCGGCGGCACATTCACGGATTTCACGGTTTTTGGCGAGGCCGAGGCCAAGGTCTGGTTTTTCAAGGTGTCCTCGACACCGCATGATCCGTCCGAAGCGATTCAGACGGGCGTGCGCCAGATCATCGACACCCTGAAGCTCGACCCGAAGAACATCAGCCATCTCGGTCACGGCACGACGGTCGCGACCAATATGATCATCGAACGTCGCGGCGTCCCGACCGGTCTTCTCACGACCAAGGGCTTCCGCGACGCGCTTGAGGTCGCGCGGCAGGTACGCCCGCAGCTCTATGATTATTTTGTGCGCAAGCCCGATCCGCTGATTGAGCGCGCGAACCGGGTCGAAGTCGAGGAGCGGCTCAATTCGCATGGCGAGGTGGTCGATCCGCTCAACCGGGAACAGCTCGACGCGGCGGTCGGCAGGTTGCGCTCGAACGGCGTCAAGTCGATCGCGATCTGCTTCATGCATTCCTACCTGAATGCGTCGCATGAGGAGGCCGCCAAGGAAGCGGTGCAGCGGCTGATGCCGGAGGCTTTCATCAGCGTGTCGTCGGAGGTCCTGCCGGAGTTTCGCGAATACGAGCGCATGTCGACCACGGTGCTGAACGCCTATGTCGGCCCGCGCATGCAGACCTATCTGGACCAATTTCTGAAGCGCATGCGCGACCTCGGCATATTGGCCGAGCCTTACACCATCCATTCCAATGGCGGCTTGCTCTCGGCGCGCACGGTCGCCGCCTTCCCGGTGCGAACCTGTCTCTCGGGACCGGCGGCGGGCGTCGTCGGCGCCGCCGTGGTCGGGGCAGCGGCCGGCGCGCGCGAGCTGGTCACCTTCGACGTCGGCGGCACATCGACGGACGTCTCCCTCATCAAGGACGGACAGCCGCTGTTCACCTCCAACCGCACCGTCGCCGATTATCCGGTGAAAAGCCCGATGATCGACATCCATGTGATCGGCGCCGGTGGCGGGAGCATCGGCTGGATCGATGATGCCGGCGCGCTCAAAGTCGGCCCCCGGAGCGCCGGGGCGGTACCGGGTCCCGCCGCCTATGACCGGGGCGGCACCGAGGCGACGCTGACGGACGCCAATATCGTGATGCGGCGGCTTAATCCGAAGGCCTTGTTGCGCGGGCAGATGCCGATCAGCTTCGCCAAGGCGCATGCGGCCATCCAGGAGTGCATCGCCGGCCCGCTCGGCCTTACGGTCGAGGAGGCGGCGCACGGCATGGTGCAGGTCGCCAACGCCAATATGAGCCGGGCGATCCGTTCGGTCTCGACCGAGCGCGGCCATGACCTGTCCAAATTCGCGCTGTTCGCCTTCGGCGGCGCCGGCCCCTTGCATGGAGCCGATGTTGCACAGGAATGCGGCATCGGAACCATCATCGTGCCGCAGGAGCCCGGCACCATGTGTGCGCGCGGCGTGCTGCTCTCGCCGCTCAGTTTCGATTTCGTGCGCAGCAAGATCATGCTGGCGGGCGAAACCGAATGGCGCAAGGTGTGCCGCAGTTTCGAGGAGATCAGCGAACGCGGCAGCGCGTGGCTCGATGGAGAGCGTGTGCCGCAGGAGCAGCGCTCGTTCCGGCTGTTTGTCGACGCACGCTATCTCGGCCAGAACCACGAGGTGGTCGTGCCGATGCAGAGCGTTGCGCCGGACAATCTAGAGACGTTTCTGGCGAATTTCCGCGACGCCCATATCCAGGAATATGGCTATGCGATCCCGGAGCGGCGGGTCGAGATCGTGAATTGCCGCCTGCAGGCGCTGGGCCAAGTGCCGCGCGCACCGCTTCAGGCCCCGGCCGGCGGCGCGACCCTCGCAGGCGCTAAGATCGATCAGCGCGATGTCTATTTCGGCAAGTCGCATGGCTTCGTTCCCACGGCAGTATACGAGCGCGACGCACTGCCCCGCGACGCGGTCCTGGAAGGCCCGACGATCATCGAAGAGATGAGTTCGACAACGATAGTCCTGCCGGGCCAGACCGCCGAGATTGATTCGACCGGTAACATCATTGTGCGGTCCGGCAGGACCGCGCAGCCGCGCGCAGCGGCTTGAGAATACGGAGAACCAAATGAGCACGCTTGCAGAAAAAGGAACCAAACGCTTCGATCCGATCGCCATGGAGGTATTCAGCAATCGCCTCCGGTCGATTACCGAGGATATGGGCAACAACCTGATCCGCTCTTCCTTCTCGACCAACATCAAGGAGCGGCGGGACTGCTCGGTAGGATTGTTCGATAGGCGCGGCCGGCTGATCTGCCAAGCCTCGCATGTCCCGCTTCATCTGGGCTCGCTGATGGGGGGCGTGACGGCCGTGCTGGAGCGCTACCGGATCGAGGAGATGCGGCAAGGGGACACCTTTATCTGCAACGACCCGTTTCTCGCGCGCGGCACGCATCTGTCGGACATCACGCTGGTGACACCGGTCTTCTTCAACGGCAAAGTCGAGTTCTTCACCGCCAATATCGGCCATCACTCCGATGTCGGTGGAGCGGTGCCGGGCTCGATCGATGGCGGCGCACGGTCGATCTTTGCGGAGGGAATCCGCATTCCGGTAATCAAGATCGTGCAGGCCGGAGTGCTCGACGACGATCTGATGAACCTGCTCGTGCAAAACACGCGCGAGCCCGAAGAACGGCTGCTCGATCTCAAGGTGCAGATCGGCACCAACGAACGGGGTGCCGTAGCCATTCTGGAACTGGTCGGCCAGATGGGCTTTGAGGCGGTTCAGAACACGATTGAGGATGTCCTCGCCTATACGGCGCGTCGCTTGCGCAACCGCGTACGAGAACTCAAGCCTGGCAGTTACAGCTATACGGGCTATCTCGACGACGATGGCTCGGGCGTGACCGATCCGGTCCCGATCAAGGTCACCGTGCAGGTCGAGGGCGAAGACCTCAAGTTCGATTTCACCGGCTCTGGGCCGCAGGCCAAGGGGGGGGTCAATCTGACCATCAGTGCGCTCGAAGCGGTGGTCTATTACTCGGTGAAAGCATTGCTCGACCCCGAATTGATGCCCAATAGCGGCATGTTCGATTCCGTCACCGTCACGGCGCCGCCGGGCACCATCGTCAATGCCGAGCCCGGCGCCGCGGTCGGCGCACGCGCCTCGAGTTGCCAGCGCGTCGCCGGCACGATCTTCGGCGCCTTTCATGACTTGTTGGCACCGGAGCGATGGATGGCGGCGCACAACAACGCGTGTCCGGCGCTGACTTTCTCCGGACCCTGGCTCGATCGGCCCGGACGTTACGTCTATCTGGAAACGCTCGGCGGCGGGGCGGGCGCCTCCGCCGAGCTGGACGGCATGAGCGCCATCCATGTTCATATCACTAATACGATGAATCTTCCGGCCGAGGCGCTGGAGAACGAATACAGCCTGCTGGTCGAGGAATACGGGATCGTGCAGGATTCCGGCGGCCCGGGAAAAATGCGCGGCGGCCTCGGGATCGCCCGTCAAATCCGCGCGCTGCGCGACGGCACGATCTTCTCCGTGCGCAGCGACGGCCATGTGATCGCGGCACAGGGACTTGCCGGCGGCGGGCCGGGCGCGACGGCGAAGCTCTACAAGAATCCGGGCAGGCCCGATGCGAGGATGCTGCATTCGAAGGTCTCGAATGTGATGCTGGCCGCGGGCGATTCGATCCGCCTCGAGACGCCGGGTGGCGGCGGTTTCGGCACGCCCTCGGAGCGTTCGCTCGAAGCGCTGGCGAAGGATCTGCGCGACGACATGGTATCGCTTGAGCAAGCGCGCAAGGATTACGGCGCCGACCGGATCGACCAGGCTCTTGCCCTGAATCAGGCAGTTCCAAAGAGCGTGCAAAATCCGGAATCCGCAAAACAAGGGGTGCGTGCGACGTGACCTGGATGATGAAGCGCATCGGTGTGTCGATCCTGCTGGTCTGGATCGTCTCCTCCGTTGTGTTCCTGGCGATTCATTTGGTGCCCGGCGACCCGGCCGAATTGCTCCTTTCCTCCGGCGGCGTCGCCCCGGATCCGGCGGCGGTCGAGGCGTTGCAGCGCCGCCTCGGCCTCGACCAGCCTATCGCCGTGCAATATGCGAACGCTTTCATGCGGCTGCTGCAGGGCGATATCGGCCGCTCGATGAAGGACAATTCCTCGATCGCGGAAGCCATCATGCGGCGGCTGCCGCGCACCCTCGAACTGATCACGGCGGCCGGATTCATGGGCATCCTGATCGGCCTGCCTGCCGGCACCTTGGCGGCGATCAGGCGAGGCGGATGGTTCGATCGCGTCGGGTCATGGCTTGCGGCGCTGGGTCTCGCGATCCCGGTTTTCGTGATGGGCACCCTGTTGGTGCTCCTGTTCGCGCAAATGCTGCGCGTGGTGCCGGCCGGCGGATATGTAACGTTCGCGCAAGATCCCTGGCTGCATCTGAAATTGCTTTCCATGCCTGCGCTGAGCATCGCGCTGCACCTTGCGCCGGTCGTGTTCCGGATCACACGGGCGTCGGTGCTCGACGTCGCATCGCGTGATTATGTCCGCACCGCGCGCGCAAAAGGCCTCAGTGCGCACGCAGTCCTGGTGCGGCACGTCGTGCGCAACGCGCTCATGCCCATCGTGACCGTGATCGGGCTGCAACTGGGCGGACTTCTCGGCGGCACCGTGCTGGTGGAATTCGTGTTCAACTGGCCGGGGATATCGAGCCTTCTGGTCGAGTCGGTGTCGAGCCGGGATTATCCGGAGGTGGTCGCCATCGTGCTGGTAATCTCGATCCTGTTCGTCGGACTCAATCTATTGATCGACTTGATCTACGGGGCGCTTGACCCGCGCGTGCGGGAGGGATGAAAGCGCGCCTGCTCATCCCCCTGGCCGGCGTCGCTGCGCTCGTGCTTGCGGCGGTTGGCGCACCGCTGCTGCCGATCCCCGATCCGATCCACATGACGGTCGGCCAGCGGCTCGCACCGCCGAGTCTGGCGCATCTTCTCGGCCAGGACGAATACGGGCGCGACGTACTGTCGCGTCTGATCTGGGGCGCGCGCGCATCGCTCTTCGTCGCCGGTGCCTCGGCGTTCCTGGCGCTGGTTATCGGAACCGCCATGGGCGTACTTGGCGGTTTCCTGCGCGGCTGGGTCGAGATCTTCACCGTGCGGGCGATGGATGTGGTGCTGTGCTTTCCGCCGATCCTGCTCGCGCTCCTGATCGTGACCATCCTGGGGCCGGGCATCGGGACGTTGATCCTGGTGCTGTCGGTGCTGTTTCTGCCGGGCTTCGTCAGAGTCGCTTACGCGGGCGTGCTGTCGGTTCGGTCGCACCAATATGTCGAAGCGATGCGCTCGCTCGGCGCCTCGCAGCCGCGCATCATGCTGCGCACGATCCTGCCGAATATCGCAGGACCGCTGCTGGTGCAGTTGAGCCTGGCGGTCGCGGCCGCGATCGCTCTGGAATCGGGATTGTCATTCCTCGGGCTCGGCGTGGTGCCGCCGGTGCCCTCATGGGGCGTGATGATCCGCAGCGCGCGCGCCATCATGGACCGCGCGCCGCTGTTGTTGTTGTTTCCCTGTATCGCGCTGACGCTGACCATCTTCACCATGAATGCGCTCTGCGACGAGTTGCGCGACACCTTCGATCCGCACAGCGCGGCGCTGCGCGCAAGGCGCCGCCGGCTGCTCGATTTCATCGCGCCCGGTCTGCTTCCCGATCGAGGGCAGGCGGTGCTCGACATCCGCGATCTTTCGGTCGAGATCGAAACCCCGAACGGCGTGATCCGCCCGGTGCAAAAGGTGTCGGCCGTGGTCGCGGCCGGAGAGACGCTCGCAATCGTCGGCGAAAGCGGCTCGGGAAAATCGTTGACCTGTCTCGCCGCGATGGGTCTGCTGCCGCCTGCCGCCCGCGTTACGCAAGGGGCCGCACTGTTCGAGGGCGTCGACCTCGCACGCGCCGACGAAGCCACGCTGCGGCGTCTGCGCGGCGGCGCGATGGCGATGATCTTCCAGGATCCGATGCATAGTTTGAACCCGGTGCATCGTATCGGGCACCAGATCGAGGAGGCCATCTTGGCGCACCACCCGATGCCGCGCCGGCAAGCTGAGAAAAAGGCCATCGCGCTTCTGGCGCGCGTCGGCATTCCGGATCCGGAGCAGCGTGGGCGCGCCTATCCGCATGAACTCTCAGGCGGCATGCAGCAGCGCGTGATGATCGCGATTGCGGTCGCGAACGGGCCGCGGCTTTTGATAGCGGATGAGCCGACCACCGCGCTCGATGTGACGATCCAGGCGCAGGTGCTTGAGCTGCTAGCCGGACTGAAGCGCGAGAGCGGGCTCGCAATGATCTTCATCACCCACAGCCTGCCGTTGGTGGCCGAGATCGCCGACCGCGTCGTCGTGATGTACGCGGGCGAGATCGTGGAGGAGGGCTCGGTTGCGGAGGTGTTCGCGCGTCCGCTGCATCCCTACACGGCGGCGCTAATCGCAAGCGCCCCCTCCGAAGGCGGGTCGGCTCCGCAAGGCGTCCCCGGCACGGTGCCGCAGCCGCATGCTTTGCCCCCGGGGTGCCGTTTCGCCCCGCGCTGCGCGCACCGGCTCGATGCCTGCGAGCAAGCCCCGCCGCCTTTCGTGACACCCGCAATCGGGCGCGGCACCCGCTGTATCCGCTGGACCCTGCTATGACCGAAATTTCCGCATCAGACGCAGCAGCCTCCAGCGCCGAGCCTCTGGTGCAGGCGCGCCGGCTGACGCGCCATTTTGCATCCACCGGTATCTTCCGGCGTGGCCGCACCGTCCAGGCAGTAACCGAAGTCGACATCGCCTTGTCGCGCGGCGAGGCGGTAGGCCTCGTCGGCGAGAGCGGTTCGGGCAAGAGCACCGTGGGGCGACTGTTGCTCGCACTGTTGCGACCGACAGCGGGACAGGTGCTGTTCGAGGGAACCGATCTCGCGACGCTCGACAAGGCGGCGCAACGGCGGTTGCGCCAGCGCATGCAGCTCGTGTTCCAAGATCCCTATTCCAGTCTCGATCCGCGACGCCGCGTCGGCGCGCAGATCGCCGATGGGCTCGTTATTCATGGCATTGTGCCGGCTTCGGAGCGGCTGGAGAGGGTGACGGCCTTGCTCGATCAGGTCGGTTTGCCGGCGAGCCATGGGGAGCGCTTCCCGCACGAGTTTTCCGGGGGGCAGCGGCAGCGGATCGGCATTGCGCGTGCGCTCGCCACGCAGCCGGATTTCCTCGTCGCCGACGAGCCGGTATCCTCGCTCGACGTCTCGATCCAGGCGCAGGTACTCGCCTTGTTGGCCGATCTGCGCACCCGGCTCGGGCTTGCGATGCTGTTCATCAGCCATGATCTGCCCGCGGTGCGTCACCTGTGCGACCGCGTCATAGTGATGTATCTCGGAAGGGTGATGGAAGAGGGACCGACGGCTGCGGTGTTTGCCGCGCCGCGCCATCCCTACACGGCCGCGCTCCTTTCGGCGGCGCCGAGCATCGACCCGGCGCGCCGCCGCAAACGTATCCTGCTGCGCGGCGAGCCGCCGAGCTCGGTCGATCCACCGTCCGGCTGCGTTTTTCGCACGCGCTGCCCCTACGCGCTGCCGGCTTGCGCCGAGAGCGTGCCCAAGCTTCGCCCCTTCGGCCTGCCGGGCCAGTTCAAGGCTTGCCTCCGCGACGATATCCCGATCGATGGTGATATCAACGGCGCGCCAGAGGACAGCAAGAAATGATCGGCATGATGCCCGGCGTCGCCGGCATGTTTCGGATCACCGGCTGAAGTACGGCCGCCTCCGCACCCAAGGCTTCAAGCACCCTTCTGGCTGCGCCCGCGCTGCTGCACCATTTTCGCGCCGCTTGGCCACGCGACCTCCTGGACACCGAGGCAGGTGCTTTTTACGTAGTGGATCGGGGCTATCTGGAGTTCTCTCGGCATTACCGTCTGCGTCAGGCGGCGGCCTTCTTTGTTACGCGAGCCAAACGTGGCATGGACGCCAGTCGCGTGTACTCGGGCGCAGCAGACAGGGCTGCGGGCGTGATCTGCGATCAGGCCATCGCGATGAACGGCTTCTACATCTGCAAGGACTACCCCGAGCATTTGCGGCGTATCCGCATCAAAGACCCGAAGTCCGGCAAGACCTTGGTATTTCTCACCGACAACACAACGCTGTCCGCGCTGACCATCGCCGCGCTCTACAAAAATCGCTGGCAGGTGGAGCTGTTCTTCAAATGGATCAAGCAACATCTGCGAATCAAGAATTCCCGGGGTAGGAGCCAGAACGCGGGGAAGACGCAAATCTGGTGCACCGTATGCACCTATGCGCTCATTGCCATCGTCAAGAAGGAGCGTCAACTCCATGCCTCGCTATACAGATTGCTGCAGATTCTTTCGGTCTCGGTGTTCGACAAAATACAGATTCTTTT
>SESD01001522.1_pt1 | contig 12725 bp, 8 predicted proteins | sample 3171411 | NCBI WGS metagenome assembly SESD01 (sample SAMN06051880, study PRJNA518727) | freshwater metagenome | biome: subpolar coniferous forest; feature: holomictic lake; material: water; isolation source: holomictic Lake 442, 16.5 m depth | place: Canada: near Kenora, Ontario | collected...
TACCGGCAAGCCCGGTGGCGCCCAGCAGCGCCCGCCCCGAGATGGTGATCAGGGGTGAGGCCACGTAGTTCTGGGCGGTCTGGTCAACGGAGACAGCTGTGTAGGACCTGCTGGTGGGGGCGAAGACATAGCCCGTCAGGCTGGGTGTGATCGTCCCGCTGAAAGGACTCGGCAGGATGAGGGTATAGGCACCACTGGCATTGGTGACGGCCGTCTGCCCACTGCTGGCCGTCAGGGTGACACCGGCTTGCGCACCGGCACCTCTGCTCACGGTTCCCGAAATGGAGACGACGTTGGCAGCGGTGAAGTTCTGCCCGGTCGGGCTGGACAGAAGGTTGGCGTAGCTCAGACTGGCCGGAGTGAAGGTCAGGCCCAGTAGTCCGGGAATGATGGACCCCGTGAAGTGGGGGGGCAGGCTGAAGCTGTAGTTGCCACTGGCATCCGTGACGGTGCTATCACCAGTTGTGGTCGTGAGGGTCACACCCGCCACGGGCACGAGGCCTGCGGGGGTAGATTTCGTGATGGTGCCAGACACGCCGGCGGCCTGGTTGAAGTAGGCCGTGTTGGAAGCGGCGGCATTGCCCGCCTGGTTGTAGGCGATGACCTGATAGTCGTAGGTCGCACCGGCAACGATGTTGAGATCCTTGTAGGTCCGCACATTTGGAACCAGGGTGGTGATGGTCACCCAGGGATCGGCGATGACGGTCCAGCCATTGCGGCGCTGGACGGTGATGCCGGTCTCATCGGTGGCGTTGTCCGTCCAGGCCAGGTCGGCCCGTCCAGGGGAAGCTGGCAGGGCGGTGGCGGTGAGCAGGGTCGCCGCCGCAGGCACGGTGGTGGCGACGGTGAGCACCACGGGGCGCATGAAGTCATTCTCTTCGTGGCCCAGGATGTGGCAGTGCCACGCGTACTCCCACTCAAAGTCGTGAACCCCATTGGGGGCCGTCACGGGGTTGCCGGTTGCGACGTCGGTCTGGGTGACAACATCGGTGGCCATGCGCGTCACCAGGGGCGAGCGCAGGCTGTGGGGTAGCACAAAGGGCAGGCGCGGGGAGAGGGGCCGGAAGGCGACAATGATGTCTTCCAGGGGGCTCATCCGCACGGTTTCCTTCCAGCCGATCTCGTTGGCGAAGGGCAGGCGCACGGCGCCGTCCCAGCCCACCCGGTTCACGACCTGCACATCAAAGAGATGGAAGTGCACGGGGTGGGTGTCCACGCCGTTGTGGGTGATCTTCCAGTACTGGGTGGTGCCATCCGTCAGGAACTCGGTGGCGGGATCGTCATAGACCAGGGGAATGGTGGTCTGGATGTTGAAGTTGGTGAGGGGCAGCTCCACGCCGAGGGTGGCGTTCATGCGGCCGTAGTCCAGCTCGAACAGCTCCTGGATGGCCTTCGGCTGCAGGGGTGGCTGGATGAGGTCGCCGTTCTCCGTGGCGGGGAAGGGGAAGGCGGACTGGTTGTCCTGGATGCGGAAGTAGACGTTGTTGGTAAAGGCGATCGGCGCGACCGTGGACGGCGTGCTGTTCATGGCACTGCGGTAGGCGAGCTGCGGCACGATGGGCGGCTGCTGGGACTCGGCGAAGGCGCCGACAAACGTGGGCGTGGACTGGAAGGCCGAGTTCAGAGCGGCCAGGTTGAAGGTCGCTGCGGGGGTGCTGGCGGCCACCTCGAAGAGCATCACGGTCCGGGTGTTGGGGCCGTAGCCAGCCTGGGTACTCGGGGCGCCGCCCGTGCTGGTCAGATCGACGTCGCCGGTGTAGAAGTCGTAGCGGGGATCGAAGGCCGGCCAGGGGGTGGGGGCATCGTTGTAGAGGATGATCTTCTTGCCCGCGAACCCGGAGAAATCAACGATGACATCCGCCCGCTCGGCGGCCCCCAGGGCCAGGCCCTGGTCAATCACGTTGAGCACCACGATGTTGCGGCGGTTGTAGTCATAGTTGACGGCCTGGGGCACGATCACGGTGGGGGTGGCCAGGAAGCCGCTCTCGTTGCCAATCTGGATGAAGGAAGGACCGGCGGTGGCGGGATCGGGCACGCCGCCATCCCGGCCATCCTTGGGCCAGGTGGAGGGCCAGAGTGGGTTGCTGTTCGCAGGGACCATGCTGACATCCGTACCCGTGGCATCCGCCACGAAGAAGGACAGGCTCCAGTAGCGGTCGTTGGAGGCATTTAGCATGCGGAAGCGATAGGCCCTAGGCTCGACAGCCAGCTTGGGATAGGCCGCACCGTTGACCACCGGGGTATCCATGAAGGCTTCCGGCGTGAGCGAGGGATTGGGCGTGCCGGGGTACTCGGTGCCGTTGGGGTCATTGGGAACGGGTTCGGCGCCATGGACCAGGTTGCCGCCGTTGGCGACGGTGGTCATGGGGGGCCAGAACCAGGCGCCGTAGTCCCAGCGGCCCATGGCCGTGGAACCGGACATGTCGGCGGGATTCTGGTTGGGCATGTAGACATGGGGGTACCACAGACTGCCGTCACCGCCCCACTTGGCCACGGACCAGGTGGGGTCCGTGCCACCCATCACGCCGAGGGTGCCCAGGGTGCTGGTATCCACGAAGGTCTTGTCCTGCAGGACGAGGGGGATGCCGTAGCGGTAGACGCCCGTGGGATCGCCGTTGTCCGGCAGGATGCCGGCGGTGATGAGCTTCTCCTCCACAGGATCCGTAAGCAGGTAGCCAGCGGCCAGACCGGCGTACACATTGAGGCGGGTGAGCGCGAAGGTGTGGTCGTGGTACCACAGGAGGCGACTGCTCTGCTGGTTCGGGTAGTAGTAGGTGGCGATGCCATCGCCGGGGGTGCCGGCGCCCATGTCGGGCACATTCTGGAAGGTGGCACCCTTGGGATAGCTGGTGATCTCGCCCTGGGGCGTGATCCACTGGTGGGGCGTGCCGTCGCTGATCCAGGGGTTCAGGCCACCATGGAGATGGACCCCCGTGCGGTTCTGCTTGTAGACCTCCGGGGCCAGGGCGGTGCCGTTGCCGATGCCCAGGGGGCCCATGCCGGCACCCACCATGGTGGTGTCCACCGGGAGGAAGAGGTCGCCCGCAGCGCCCGTGGGCAGCAGGTTGGTCATCTTCACCCGCACCGGCTTGTCCTTTTTGGCGAAGATGAAGGGCCCCAGGTAGTTGGAGCTGTTGGTGGCACCGTTGGCGGTGACTTCCGCATTGGCACTGATGTCCTGGTAGCCGCGCAGGCGGGTGGGGGCCAGCTCCGAGTGTAGCTGCTGGGTATACTCCACTTCAGCCAGCTCGTAGTAGTCGGAGCCGTCGGCGTACACGCCGGCCACGGGCTTGGCCACGGGGATGAAGTTGCCCAGGTTGTTCTTGTGGGCGGCGCTCAGGCCCGGCAGGGTGTCCACGAACTTGCGGATGGGCTTGGTGTAGTGGTAGTTGCCGGCGGTGCCGAACATGTAGTCGGGCTGCTCGACCTGGAAGCCGGGTCCGGGGACGGCGAGCCCCAGGAGGTGGCCGTCGCCTGGCTTCACGGTGGAAGCAGCGTTGGGTCCGCCTTTGATGGCATTGAGGTCGTAGGCGGGATTCCGCCCGAACAGCTTGGGGTCAACCTTCCCCCCCTTGGCTTTGAGGGCGGCCTGCTGACGCACGGCCGCCGCCTGGCGAGCCTGGGCCATGGCGCGCTTGCGCATGACCCGCTCGCCAACGGCAACCTTGTCGCCACTGACCGCGGGGGGTCCGGTGCGGCTGGGCACCACCGGGTCCACCGCCTGCAGGTTGGGCCCTCCCAGGATGATGGCGAAAAGTGCCATCAGACGCATTGATGGCTTCAGCATGAGGTACCTCCTGGTGGTAAAACATTTATAATTTTTTATAGGCGATCTAACCAATCATATGAACGGTAGTATATTTGACATATCTATTGATATTAAGTAAGCTAACAACTAATTAATTGCGTTTATAATGTGTATTTGTTGATTAATTTAACTTTTCTTTTTTCTTATTAATTTCGTTTTTTATTTTAGCCATAGAAACCCCTTAATAGTGTCCAGACCAAGAATGGAAGATCTCCATGGATTAGCTATACGGATAATTACTTAGACAAATTGATATTTTATTCATAACTTTTTTTATTTCTTCTTTTACAATTTTTTGATTTAATAAAATGCACGTTTTCCTTGTAGCGAATGGGTGTTTTCACTCACTCGCTACAAACGTATTCAATCCGCAGTTCGCCCTGGACGCCCCCGGAGGAGGCCCTGCCCCCCCAGCCGCAAGGCCGAGCGGACCATCCATGGGCGAGGCAGCTCCCCCCTAGGCGTCCAGGATCTGCCCGTCCCGCATCTCGATGCGTCGGGTGCCGAGGCTCGCCAGGGCCGGGTTGTGGGTCACCATGACGATGGTGAGGCCCGCCCGGGCACTGAGCTCCTGCAGGATCTCGCCGATCTCCTGGGTCCGCTGGGTGTCCAGGCTGCCGGTGGGTTCATCCGCCAGGAGCAGCGCCGGTTTGTTCACCAGGGCCCGGGCGATGGCCACCCGCTGCATCTCCCCGCCGGAGATCTGCCCCGGCAGGTGGTTGCGCCGGTGCTCCATGCCCAGCAGGGCCAGCAGCCGGTCCACTTCCCCCTCCACCCCGGGCTTGCGGTAGAAGGCCAGGGGCAGGGCCACGTTCTCAGCCACGGTGAGGGTGGGGATCAGGTAGAAGTTCTGGAAGATGTAGCCGAAGATCTCCCGCCGGATCCGAGTGAGGTCCCGCTCGCCCAGGGGGGCCCCCCCGCCGAAGATGCGCCGACCCGCCACGTCCAGCTCACCGGCGGAGGGGTTGTCCAGGCAGCCCAGGAGGTTCACCAGGGTGGTCTTCCCGGAGCCGGAGGGCCCGGTGAAGGAGATGAAGTCGCCCCGCTGGATCTGCAGCGACACGCCATTGAGGGCCTGGACCTGCTCGCTGCCCCGGCCGTAGAGCCGCGTCAGGCCCCGGGCCTCCAGGATGACGTCCGACCCGGGCATCACAGGCCGCCCCGGATGGAGTCCAGCGGGCGCACCCGCCCGGCCTTCCAGGCGGGATACACGCCGCTCAGCAGACCCACTGCCACGATGATCACCAGGGTGAGGGCGCACAGCTTCAGGTCGATGGCCACCAGCTCCCCGCCCGGGGCATAGGGCAGGACCCGCCGCACCAGGAGGTCGGAGAGCCGGGCGAAGGCCAGCGCCAGCCCGATGCCCAGCACCCCGCCGCTGGTGCAGAGGATGAGGGTCTCGGTCCAGACCAGGCGGAAGATGTCTCCCGGCATGGCCCCCATGGTCTTCAGGATGCCGATCTCGTGCTGGCGCTCCATCACCGACATGAGCACGGTGTTCACCACACCGACCATGGCGATGAGCAGGGCGATGACCGCGATGGACAGCACCATCACCCGGGCCGTGGCGATGAGCTTCATGATGGTCTGCTTGACCTGGCTGAAGCTCACCACCTGCATGTCCGGCAGCTGGTAGAGCGCGGCTTCCAGCTTCGCGATATCGGCATCCTTCTTCACCTTGATGCCGATGGTGGTGATCTTGTCGAGGCCCGCCACCCGCTGGAGGGTCTTCAGGGGGACGAAGATGGTGCCGTCATCCTGGGTGCCGGTCCGCTCCAGGATGCCCACCACCTTCAGCTCGACATTCTTCTCCGGCACGAGGATGGAGTCCCCCACCTCGCGCTGCTCCAGCTCGGCAGCCTCGAAGCCCATGACGGCCTCGGCGGCTTCGCTGCCCTGGGGCCACCCGCCCCGCTGGAAGCGCAGGAAGGGCTTCATGGCCGGGAAGGTCTGCATGTCCACGCCGTAGTACCCGGCGATGCCGCCCCCATCGCCCTTGTTGGGATCGAAGAAGGCCTGCATCAGGATCGGAGTCACCCCCGCCACTTCGGGCCGAGTCTCGATCCCCTTGGCCACGTCCTCCTCGATGTACCGGAGGCCTGCCCCGCCCTGCAGCATCATGGTGGCGGCCTCGTAGGGACAGCCCTTGGCCATGACCATGATCTGGTAGCCCATGTTGTCGATGTCGCGGTTGAGGGCCGCCTCGTAGCCCCGGTTGAAGCCCAGCAGGCTCACCAGCACCCAGGAGGACAGGACGATGCCCACCAGCGTCAGGAAGGTGCGCGCCTTCTTCCGCAGCAGGTTCTTGAAGGCGATCTGGTGCCGGCTGATCATGGGGCGACCGGCGTGGGGGCCAAGAAGAATGCATCCATGAGGACGAGGTTCTTGTTCACGGCCCGCAGCAGGCCGAAGAAATCAGTCGCCGCCTCCGGGGCCGGATTGACCATGGCCGCCACCCTGCCCCGGCCCTTGCCCGTCAGCAGGTTGTACTGGTCGAAGTCCCGCAGGGTCAGGCCCACGAACGGGGCGCCGAACTTGCTCGCAGTGAACTTGTTCGCCCACTGGCCGGCGATCCGCTGCAGGTAGAAGGCCTTGATCCGGCCTTCCAGATCCAGCGATACGAACACCTCCAGGACGCCGAACTGCCCCTTCTGGTTCACGCCGTGGACATAGCCGATCTTCTTGGTCCCCTTGTAGACCTCGTAGAGCACATAGGGCACATCCAGCGGGGCGTAGAGCGCAGGCACCCCGCCGAGGCGGGCTTCCACCTTCCGCAGCAGCGGCGGACCCCCGTGCCCGGCGAAGGAGAAGTAGATCGTCTTGAACCCGGTGGAACCTGGGAACAGGCGGGCCACATCACTGGCGGGAAAGTTCAGCTCGCAGCTGATGGCCGCCGACAGGGGGGTGGCCAGGGGGCAGAGACACAGGATGGCCGGCACGAGGAGGCCCTTCCCCGTGGGAAAAGACAGCCTGGTCCCGAAGCCTGTGTGCATGGTGGCCCCGCTCCCTAGAGATCGAACAGATAGGCGCCGTGGAACCCTGCGAAGCCCTTTTTCTCAAAGGTGAAACGCAGCTCCCAGTCCCCAGGCATGACCAGCGAGACCGGCAGGAGGTAGACGCCCTGCTTGGAGCAGGCGAAGGGCCTATCTCCGGAGCTGTGGGCGCCCCTCATGGACGGCATGTCCAGGTCGCCCTTGATCGTGTAGGAGGTGTCACGCTCGCCCCCCTTGCGAAAGACCTCGACGCGCATGACGGCCATGCCCAGCTTGGGCTGCTTGGTGAACCCGTAGATGAAGTAGGTGTCCGGATCGAGGGCGACCTTCTGGCCGGGCTTGGGCAGGGTGGTGTACACCTTGCGGGCCGCTTCCGGCGGCGGACTGCCCTCAAGGCGCCCCTCCCAAAAGCCTCCCGCCAGGATGAGCGCCAGCGCCCCAGCAAGGATCCGCTGGGCAGTCTCCGAAGCAGGCTTGAAGCGAAGCATATCCACCCCAATTTACAGTTCTATTTTGCGCCAATTTTTGCCTGTCAATTTTATATTTTATCACATGTTGTTGATTTTATTTGAACAAAATGAATAGAACTATATTTTTATCAATACTTTAAAGATATTAAACAAACTATAACAGACTAATATTATAGGACATCCCGGCCCCATGTCCATCTCAAGATTGGGTTAAATCCATTGAATACCAGTCAAAATTCAAGGTTTTTTCTATTATCCCGAAATCCCGTTTCGATCGTCCCTCTTCCAGGCCCTCGCCAGCCGTCCTGCCCCCTAGGGGTAATTGCGTTCTTGCCCACCCAGCCAGCCGTCTCTCGCCTCCCCCTCCACCCGTCCCCATGAAGGGGGTCCTGTGACCACCATGAACCTCCGCCGCTCCCTCGGAGCCAAGGTGCTGACCCTGGCTTCGGTCATCATCGTCCTGGTCTTCATCTTGATCCTTGGGGTTAATGCGATCGCCCAGCGCCGGGATGCCACGGAGCGGATCTCCCAGGGGGGCCGGAATGTGGCCGGAATGTTGACCCTGGCCATGGACGGCACCATGCTCCGAGGTGATGTGGACGAGATGCGGGCGGTCTTTCAGAAGGCCCGCGACCTCAACCCGAACCTGACCCTGCATCTCACCGATGCCACCGGTAAGGTGAAGTTCACCACCCGGGATGCCCTCCTGGGCTCGAGCCTGACCGCCACAGCGGCTCAAACGGACCTGCGGGAGATGGTGGCTGAGGCCATCCAGAAGCAGGCTGAGCCCCAGCGCCTGGTGGACCTGGACGGACGGCGGAGCTTCCTCCAGGTGCGGACCATCGTCAACGAGCCTCGGTGCCATGGCTGTCACGACCCGGCCGTGGCCATCTCCGGGAGCATGGTGACCGTCCAGGATGTGAGCGCCGACTGGCGGGCCATGAATGCCCAAAACGGTCTGGCAGCGGGCCTCTCCCTGGCGGGCCTGCTCATCCTGATGACCGGCCTTGGCTGGGTGATCCGCACCCAGGTGTCCCTGCCCCTGAAAGCCGTGGGGGCTGTGATCGAGACCGTGGCCCAGGGGGACCTGACCCGCCGGGTGGAGCTCCAGTCCAGGGATGAGCTGGGCGAGCTGGGCCGGGTGCTCAACGAATCGAATGAGGGCCTGCGCCAGATGGTGGTCCGGATCCAGGAGAGCGCCGAGGCCATCGCCACGGCGGCCGGCGAGATCTCCATGGGCAACAACGACCTCAGCCGCCGCACGGAGGAACAGGCCGCCAGCCTGGAGGAGACCGCCAGCAGCATGGAGCAGATCACCAGCAACGTGACCCAGACCGCCAACAACGCCCACTCGGCCAACGCCGAGTCCGGCAAAGCCCGTCAGGTGGCCCAGGATGGCGGCGCCGCCGTCACCCAGGTCATCGCCGCCATGGAGTCCATCAACGCTTCCTCCGCCAAGATCAACGAGATCATCGGCGTGGTGGATGAGATCGCCTTCCAGACCAACCTGCTGGCGCTCAACGCCGCGGTGGAAGCCGCTCGGGCCGGAGAGCAGGGCCGCGGCTTTGCTGTGGTGGCCGCCGAGGTCCGCAACCTGGCCAAGCGCAGTGCCGACGCCGCCAAGGAGATCAAGGGCCTGATCCGCGAGAGCGTGGCCAAGTCCGAGGATGGCAACAAGGTGGCCGCCCATGCCGGGTCGACCATCCGGGCGGTGGTCAGCAATGTGCAGCGGGTGACCTCATTGGTCAGCGAGATCGCCAACGCCACCCAGGAGCAGAGCACGGGCCTCAACGAGGTCAACAAGGCCGTGGTGCAGATGGACGAAGTCACCCAGCAGAATGCCGCCCTGGTGGAGCAGGCCGCCGCCGCCGCCGAGTCCCTGGACGGCCAGGCCCGCACCCTCACGGAGATCGTGGCGCGGTTCAGGACCTGAGGGCCCTCGGGCGGGACTCCACTGAAAAGGCGCTCCACTAAGGACACGAAGGCGCCCTGCGGGCGCAGGAAGCACACGAATGCAATGTGCCGCACCCCGGACATCGCGAAGGGGGCGGCGGCCCCAAGGTGGGTCCATGCGGTGGTCTAGGGAAAGAAGGAACGCCAACCGCGGAGAACGCAGAGAGCGCAGAGGAAAGCGGCGCGCCAGGGGTTCTTCCGGGCATGGTGAAACTCGCGAGCAAGTTCTTTAGCCGGGGATGCACGGTGATGGACGGTGATAAGGCGTCCTTGGTTGGGGGGCACGCGGGGCACGGGCTCCATCCCGGGGGCGCCGCTGCCGCGCCTTTTGGGGGGCGCGGCCGTGGCACCCCGGGATGACTTCCGGCCTCGCCGGAAGCCGCCTGCGGCGGGCCCATGCAGGGTGGGTCGGCGCAACGAATGGGCCTTCGTGGCCCTTCGAGGCAGTTCTTCGTGTCCTTAGTGGAGGTCCTTGACGCTCCGAGGAAACGAAGCATGGCCGATTGTTGGGAACGGCTTCAGCGGGTCAGGCGGGCAGCCGGAAGGACACCGCTTCCAGTCGGGGGGGGACCGGCCAATGGCTGCGCCGCCCCGCCGCCAGGATCGCCTCGGCCAGGTCCTGGGGGTCGAAGTAGGTCACCCCCCGGTACTCCCACTCCCACAGGTCCTCGGTGTAGAAGACGGTGAACACAGCGTCCCCGATCCGGCACTGCCCCCCGCTGGGGGTCTGGTGGGTGAGGGCGCAGATCTGGTTCTCGAGGAAGGCCTTGTAGGAGAACATGCGTCCCTCCTTCACGGTTTCCGGACAAGGGCGCCGGGGTGCCCAGAGGGGCCCCGGAAGGGACGCTGGCGCTGAGCGTGCGGGTGACGCTGGGCGCAGCACTGGCAGAGGCCCCCGGACACGGGGCCCGGGCTTGCGCTGGCCGCCAGCCAGGGGTGGGGTCCCGGCAACCAAGCCACAGCCACCTTCACGGCACCGCACCCGGCGCAGCGGACAATGGGGCTAGGAGGTGGCATGCCCGACTCCAGGAACTGCACTCGGCGTCGAATCGTAGCGCCCGGTACAGAAGAATCAGAATGTCGTTTCAACCACTGTTTTTAGCAAGTGGTGATTCTCTTTTTATTTCAAATCACCATTAAGTCCTTTGACGCACCAGGGGCCCGCCTCCCCTGCCCTGCAAGCCACCCGCCCTCCGAAACCGGCCATTGGGCCATGTGGATCCTCTATCCAAGGCTGACAAACCGTAAAAGCACCAGCCGCCTGCAGCGGGAATGGGGCTCTCCAGCTCTAATCTCTTGCCGGGACCCAGAGGTCCCTTAACACTTGGCTCCAGGGCTGCCCCCTTGCGGCGCCCTTGGAGCCTTGCCATGGACACCCGATCCTGCGGATTCAACACCAAGCTGGTCCACGCAGGCATCCCCGACGATGCCCATGGCAGTGTGGTGACGCCCATCTACCAGACCTCCACCTTCGCCTTCCGGGACGCCCAGCAAGGCGCCAACCGCTTCGCGGGCACCGAGGGTGGCTACATCTACACCCGCATCGGCAACCCCACCACCGTGGCCCTGGAAGAGAACGTCGCCCAGCTGGAAAACGGCTTCGGCGCCACGGCCATGGCCAGCGGCATGGGTGCTGTCAGCACGGTCTACCTGGCCCTGCTCAGTGCGGGGGACCACATCGTGAGCACCGACTCGGTGTACGGTCCCAGCCGGGGCCTCATGGAGAAGCACATGAGCCGCTTCGGCGTGGCCTCCAGCTATGTGGACACCTCGGACCTGGCCAACCTGCGGGCGGCCATGCGGCCCAACACCAAGCTGGTCTACATCGAGACGCCGTCGAACCCCGCCATGTCCGTCACGGACATCGCCGCCGCTGCCGAGATCGCCCATGCTGCCGGGGCCCTGCTGGTGGTGGACAACACCTTCGCCAGCCCGCACCTGCAGAAGCCCCTGGACCTGGGCGCCGACCTGGTGCTGCACTCCGTCACCAAGTTCATCAACGGCCATGCGGATGTGGTGGGCGGCATCGTGGTGTCCAAGACCGAGGCCCTGCACAAGCAGATCCGGGCCATGCTCATCAACCTGGGCGCCAACATGGACCCCCACCAGGCCTACCTGGTGAGCCGGGGCCTCAAGACCCTCGCCCTGCGGGTGGAGCGGGCTGAGCAGAGCGCCCGCCTGGTGGCCCCCTGGCTGGAGGCCCGACCCGAGGTGGCCTGGGTCCGCTACATCGGCCTGCCCAGCCATCCCCAGCACGCCCTGGCCGGACGGCAGATGACGGGCTACGGGTCCATGATCGCCTTCGAGCTGAAGGGTGGCACGGAGGCCGGCCGCATCGTCATGGACAGCGTGAAGCTGGCGGGCCTCGCCGTGTCCCTGGGCGGCGTCGAGACGCTCATCAGCCACCCCGCCTCCATGACCCATGCGGGCATGGCCCGGGAGAACCGCCTGGCCGCCGGCATCACGGATGGCCTGGTGCGCCTCTCCATCGGCATCGAAGACGTGGAAGACATCCTGGCCGACCTGGACCAGGCCCTCCGCCGCACCGTCGGCGCCTGAGCGGCAATCGCCGCAAAGGCGCTCTTTGAAGGCCCGAGTTGGCGGAGTCAGGCCGATCGTTAGGCGCTGGCGCTCTCCATGGCGCTGAGCTCCCCATCGGACAGCAGGCGGTCCAGGTCCAGCAGGATCAGCATGGTGTCGGTCCCTGTCGCTCCGGGCAGGCTGGCCAGACCCGAGATGAACTCCCGGCCCAGGGCGCTTTGGGTGCCCAGCTCCGGAGCGGGCCGGATGGCGCTGGCCTCCAGGTCCAGCACATCGGAGACCGAGTCCACGCGCAGGCCCACGGTGCGCCCCTGGACCTCCACGATGACGATGACGGGGCGGGTCTCCTCCGGTGCTGCCCCCAGGGAGAACCGCTCCCTGAGCTCGAGGATGGGGACGATGGCCCCCCGGAGGTTGATGACGCCAGGCATGCAGGGCGGCGCACTGGGGATACGGGTGAGGGTGGCCTGGGCCTGGATCTCCCGGACCTTGAGGATGGGCAAGGCATAGGCTTCCCCAGCCAGGGCAAAGCAGAGGACCTGCTGGAGGGCCTGGGAGGTGGTTCCAAGGGTGGCCATGGGGGTCTCCTTAGAAGGCCTGCCAGCTGGCGTCGTCGTCCTGGACCGCAACTGGGACGGAGGAACGGCCCTGACTCAGCGCAGGCCGTCCCGAAGGCTGCCGAAGGGCGGCGCGGGCCGCCGGACGAGGGGAGGCACTGCGAGGGGCTGCGGCCCTGGCCCGGGTGGCCTGGGGGCGACGCACCTCCACGCCGGTCTTGAAGCGGGCCACGATCTCCGTGAGCGCCTGGGCCTGGGCATCCATGGACTCGGCGGCGGCGGCGGATTCCTCCACCAGCGCGGCATTCTGCTGGGTGACCTCGTCCATCTGCACCACGGCCTTGTTGATCTCATTCAGGCCGGTGCTCTGCTCCTGGGTGGCGTTGGCGATTTCACTGACCAG
>SESD01001526.1_pt1 | contig 12708 bp, 10 predicted proteins | sample 3171411 | NCBI WGS metagenome assembly SESD01 (sample SAMN06051880, study PRJNA518727) | freshwater metagenome | biome: subpolar coniferous forest; feature: holomictic lake; material: water; isolation source: holomictic Lake 442, 16.5 m depth | place: Canada: near Kenora, Ontario | collected...
GCGGAATTCTTCCTGCCGACGGTCGTGCTCGGCTTCCTCGGCGCCGTCATCTCCTTCGCCGGCATCACCCTGTCGGCCGCCGCTGGTGCGACGACTTGCGCGGTGTTCTGCGCTATCTTCCTGGTCGTCCTGACGCTCGAGTTCTTCGCTTTCCGCCGCCTCTTGCCGCAGACCGCCATCGGCCGTTCGATGATCAACGTCAGCAGCAACGAGGGTGCTGCCGTGCCCGCCGCCGCCGGTTACGCGGTCTATGTCGGTAAGGCCGGTAAAGCCGCCACCGTCCTCGCACCTTCGGGGACAATCGAGATCGACGGTACCCTGATCGAAGCTTTTTCCCTCGACGGTTTCGTCGAGCGTAACGCTGCCGTCGTCGTCACCGAGGCTGGCTCCGGCCGCGTGACCGTCCGCCGCTCTCGCTAACCTTTCCCCTCTCATTCCTACCATGCCTAACATCATCATCTGGATCGCAGCCGGTGCCCTGCTGCTCTTCGTCCTCTTCCTGCTCTCCTTCCTCGCCGTCTGGGTGCGTGCGCGACTCGCCGGTGCCGAGGTCGGCCTGTTCGACCTCGTCGGCATGCGTCTGCGCAGCGTTCCCTACGCCGTGATTGTTGACGCCAAGATCGCCGCCACCAAGGCCGGTCTCTCGGTCGAGGTCGAGAAGATCGACGCCCACTACCTCGCTGGCGGCAATATCGTGCAGACGGTGCAGGCGCTCATCGCCGCCCAGAAGGCCGGCTTACACCTCGACTGGAATCGCGCCTGCGCGATCGACATCGCCACCCGCGGGACGAATAAGTCCGTCCTCGAGGCCGTGCTCACTTCCGTCAGCCCCAAGGTCATCGACGTGCCTAATCCGGCCAGCGGCCGTACCACGATTGACGCCGTTGCCAAGGATGGCATCCAGGTGAAGGTGAAGGCTCGCGTCACCGTTCGCACCAACCTCGACCGCTTCGTTGGCGGCGCCCAGGAAGAGACCATCATCGCCCGCGTCGGCGAAGGTATCGTCACCACCATCGGCTCCTCGGAGAGTTATAAGATCGTCCTCGAGAACCCCGACCGCATCTCCAAGACCGTCCTCGAGCGCGGTCTCGACGCCAATACCGCGTATGAGATTATGTCGATCGACATCGCGGACGTCGATGTCGGCGACAATATCGGCGCGATGCTCCAAGAGGCCCAGGCCAACGCAAACAAGAACATGGCGCAGGCTCAGGCCGAAATCCGTCGCGCGGCCGCCGTCGCGCTCGAGCAGGAAATGCGCGCTCGGGTCGAAGAGATGCGTGCCCGCGTCGTCGAAGCCGAGGCCCAGATCCCGCAGGCCCTTGCCGACGCGTTGCGTTCCGGCCGCATGGGCTATATGGATTTCCAGCGTCTCGAAAACCTCCGTTCCGACACCGAGATGCGTAAGGGTATCGCTGGTGACGGCCCTGCGCCCGGCACCAAGGCCTAAGTATGGAGCTGGGACTCTTTATTAAAATCGCCATCGGCGTGGTCGCGTTCGCGGCTTGGGTCGCCGGCCAGATGAAGACGGAGGCTGGCCAGCCCGCCCCGATTGCCGTGCCGCCGTCCGTGCCGCGTCGCACCCGTCGGGTGCGCAATGCGCCGCCGCCTCTCGCGCCGGAGCCGGAGCCTTCCGCCACGGTCGGCGCGACCCATCTCGACGATACTTCCCTCGTGGTCACGCGGCCCGCGCGCGCGCAGTCGCGCCTGCAGTTTCGCGGCTCGGCCGCGCTCCGGCAGGCAATTGTCGCCCGCGAAGTTCTTGGCCTGCCGCTGTCCCTCCGTCCGCCGCGCTTCTGATCAACGGCGCGGTGCGAAGATGCGCGCGGCCAGGTAGGGCAAAGCGCAACAAAGCACGATGGCGGCGCCAGAAGGCATCCACGCTAGGTAATAAGAAAGATAGAGGCCACCGATCCCGCCGAGTAGGGCGCAAGCAACCGCCCAACCCATCACTTGGGGTAGCGTGCGACCGAGCAGGACGCCGGTGGCCGCAGGAATGACAAAGAGCGCGGTTGTCAGGAGCGCGCCCACGAGGCGCACGCAGGCCACTGCACCAAGGGCCACCAAGCCGAGTAAGATGGCGCGCAGGAGAGCGGGTTTGGCGCCGAGCAGCCGCGCATATTCTTCGTCAAAAGAAGCCAGCTCCATTTCCTTATGCAGGATGCGCAGACTCGCGAGTACGACGAAGGCCGTGACGGCGATGATAGCGATGTCCTGAGGGCCGACGGATACCACGCTGCCAAAAAGCAACCCCGTGAAGTCGCGCCACGAATGCGCCAACTGCATCATGGCAATCCCGGCGGCGAACATCACTGAAAGCATCACGCCGATGGCGCTGTCTTCGCTGGTACCTTTGCGGGCAGAAAGCCAAGCCGCCCCGGCGGCGGTCAGCAAAGCGGCGGCGAGAGCTCCGAGATAAGGAGAGATGCCCAGCAACATCGCGCCGACGACTCCCGGTAAGATCGAATGGGTCAGGGCCGTACTCACGAAGGCCATACGGCGAAGCACCACGTAGGCGCCCAAGCAGGCGCAGGTGAGGCCTCCGAGCACGACAGCCCAAAGGGCTCGCACGAAGAAGGCTTCGGCCAACGGTTCGCGGATGGTCTCAAGCATGGTGATGGGGGCCGTGCCCAGCGCAGGAGTGGCTGGTGGTGATGGCACCGTTTTTTATTTCCAAAATACGATCAAACCGACGCGAGTCGGCCGGGTCGTGCGTGGCCATGATAACCGTGAAGGGGTGACCTTGGTCGAAAAGAAATTTCTCGACGATATCGCGACTCGCTTGATCCAGGGCCGCAAAAGGTTCGTCGAGCAGGAGGATTTCGGCGCCTTGCACGGTGGCCCGAGCCAGCAGGCCGCGTTGGAGCTGGCCCCCTGAAAGCGTATGTACCGGGCGATCAGCTAAATCAGTGAGCCCCATGAGGTCGAGGGCCCGATTCACCTCTTGATTGCCGTGATGGCATTCCTCGAACCATCCGTGGTGAGCATAGGTTCCCATTTGGACCAGCCGCCGGAGTTGCAGGGGAAAGTTTTCCGTAAAAGTTGGGCGTTGAGAGAGGTAGGCCACTCGGCTTCGACCCAGGGCGGGAGGCGAACCTAAAACTTGGACCTTCCCTGATCGGGGTTTGATGAGTCCGGCCAAGACGCGGAGGACGGTTGATTTTCCGGAGCCATTAGGTCCGATGAGAGCGGCACGGCAGCCGCAAGGTATCTCAAAGGTGGCCTGTTCGAAGGCGAGGTGGCCATCAGGCCTTGCGGATGCTGACAGATCCGTGGCTTGCACGGCGATACCCCGACAAGGGGCTTTTTCGACTGAAGCGTAGGGCAGTGTTGGGATTAATTCTAGGGGCACATCATTAATGCGTTGAAGCCAAGTGGGAAAATGAAGGCTCATGGTTTTAAGAGAGCGGCCTGAAGTTTTCGACCATTTCTAAGCATCATGCTTGCCCAAGTGCCACCTTCTAGGCCTTTGGGCTCTAGGAATTCGAAGGAAAGTTGAAGCGGAGGCGGTATTCCGGCGTCTCGGCAAAGTTGTTGAGCGATCACATCGTTTTGGCCGTCGTCGACCACCACGACCCTAACCCCCTGGATGCGGATGGTTTCAAGAAGCTTAGAGAACTGTTTCGCAGAGGGGTCGGCTGCCTCAGTTGAAGTGCTCTGTAAGATCGTCGAAGCTATGGTCAGACCGTAGCGATGCGCAAAAGGCCCAAGGTTGGCATGCTGGGTGATGATTCGGCGTTGATTTATAGGAACTAAGGCAAAAGACCTACTCAGGTTGTTATCAACGGACATGACATCTTTAACTAACTGGTTATAAGCATCTTCCATGCTTACCTGCGGGTATAAAGATTGGAGTTTTTCGCGTAATTTTTCGACGATTTTTAGCACCAGGATTGGATCCGTCCAGACGTGTGGGTCTGGCGCGCTTTGTTTACCTATTACCTGGAAGGTGGGCCCAGCTTCTAGGGTTAACCAGAGGGTGGCATCCTCCCGATGGTTTGCTTTAATCCAGTCAGCCAGCCAGGGCTCAAGCTCTGGGCTTAAACCAACGATTAGCTCAGCTTTTGCCAGGTCTCGGGCGTCATTAGCGTTGATTTGATAGCCGTGGAGCTCGCTTCGCTCCGGCACCAAGCTCCGGTGTCTATATCCAGATGGAAGGATAATGGAGACCCAGTCATCCGGAATGGTGAAGCTGGAAATCACCCCCCCCGCTTTGCTCGGAGAATCATCCCCCCAGCCGGGTTGAGGACTTAAGAAAATTAAGACTAAAAGGGTAAGTCGAAGCACCGGAGAAAGGGTGTAGCAAAACGGCTAACAATTGCAAGTTATTTGCAGTTACTGACTGTAACTTTAGTTCCTTCTTTTGCATTTGCCAGAGGAGCATTGTCGACTAACAAAGAACTCCCCATGCCCCACTTTCGAGTTGTTTTCGCTATTATTTTAGCGGTGCTCACCACGGCCGTTGGCGTCATTGGGCAGACTGCCAAGGGCGATGAGGCTGCTCCGGTCAAAGGAGCTGGGTCAAAGGCCCCCGTCTCTGTAAAAGATGTCAAATTCACCCAGACAAAATTGGGCGGCCAGATCTACCCCTGGAATCGGATGCAGGTTGAATTGCAGGCAAACTATAACCCCGCCAGCGCTGATCCGAAAGCCATCGTGAACAAGCGGTATGTGGATAAAATAAAAGTAACCGTGACGCAAATTTACAAGAATGCCTCTAAAGATGCCAAAGACTGGAATTATTATCGAGCGAGCGCGACGGTTTTGACCATGGAAGTGCAGCAGCCCCGCTCCGTTGTTTTTTACCTTCCCGGAGATATCGTCAAGCGCGACGTCTTGCACAAGGAGCCTGACTATTATTTCGTCCAAATTGAGGTCGGTGGTAACGAAGTTCCTTTATTTGATGCCGCTGGGAAGATCGCCGCCGATCATGCCCGGGCCGTTCATAAGGATATTTCCAAAAAAGCTGATTTTGATAACGCCAAAGACGCTGCCGATCGCGGAGTCGGGGTTTCGGCCGGGATCTTGCGCCCGCAGTATCTGGTTCTTTATGCGGATACCGTGGTCGTACCGCCTTCGCCGGAGTTTATCCGCGAGGACGTGCCTACTCGCTAATTAACCCATAAACCACGGACTTTTTTATGAGCCAGAAGAAGGCCACTATTGTAAATCTCGCCGCGTCGCATGTCTCGGTCTCACTTTTTGGCGTCCAATCCAAAGGGTTGGTGCTCGAAAAATTTTACGTCGAAGAAATCGCCCCCGGTCTGACTAATGATGACGAGTGGCTGAACACAGCGATGGGCGCTTTGGGCAACCTAGTCACCACGTACGGTATTTCGGGACAAGTTACGGTCATCGCTCCCAGCTTTCTGCTCCTCCAGAAATCTTTGAAGGTGCCTCAGGTTGAGCGCCAACGTCAGGCTCAGATCGTCGCCTTTGAAGCGCAGAATGCCATTCCTTACCCACTTAATGAGGTGATTTGGGATAGCCAGGTCATGGCCTCCGACGGGGTTGAGGCCGAGGTCCTCCTTTTTGCCCTGCGTACCGAGATGGCGAGCAAGATTGCCAACCTCGTTGCAGCCACCGGCCTGCGGCCCCTGTCTGTCCAGGCCGCTCCGTTGCTCGACAGCCAAGCCTTCCTGCTGGCCGGCGGTTCGGCTACGGAAGAAGTGCTAATCATCAACATCGGCGCCCGTTCGACCACCCTCAGTTTCATCGGCCCAAGCGGTTCCAATATCCAGACGGCCAATATCGGAGGTAATCTCCTGACCCAAGGGGTGTCCGATAATACCGGGCAACCCTTCATGAATGCCGAAGCCATTAAGGTCGGCTATTATTCAGGTGTCATCCATTTGCCGGAGTCGGACCCACAGGTCGCCATCCTTCAGGCGAATGCCCAAAGCTTCATTCGCCGCTTAACCCAAGATATCAATCGTCGGTTAATCAATGTGCGTCGCGGAACCGCTGGCCGTCAGCCCACCCGCATTTTGCTGACCGGGCGTGGTTCGCTGGTCTCGGGCCTTTCAGAGCAACTCTGCGAAACCTTGCGGATGCCCGTTGAGCCTTTTGACCCCTCCTCGGTTTTGGCCCTCGGTGCAGACGTGGATCCGGAGAACATGCAGCGCGCCCGTCACCAAATTTCGGAAGTCATCGGTGAGGCCGCTCGATTGGTCCTCACTCATGTAACGGGGGTTAACCTGATTCCCCGCGATATCGCCGCCCAGCTTGCCTTTGATGGTCGCAAGCCAGGTTTATTGGTCGCCGCACTTCTGATGGCCTTGATCCCTTGGCCGATTTGGTGGGCTTTTGATAAGGGCGCGGATACTAACCGAGAACTTTCCGCCAAATTGGTAAAGCGCAAAACCGAGTTGGGAGGCCATCAGGCCGCGATTGAAGAAACGCGAAAAAAGGCTACGGAAATTTTTGCGATTAACAAAAAATTAGAGGATGTGGCGCTGAGTCGGCCTAATTGGCCCGCCTTCCTGTCCGACCTCCAGTCGCGCGTCTCCAGCTGTAAGAATACGTGGATTGAAGAACTCGAGGTAAAGCGCGTCGTGCCCCCGGCCGTCACGTCCGTCGAGCCGCCGCCTCCTGGGACCGTCGTAGTTCCGCCCGTCGAAGTCACTAAAATCGTCCTCACGGCCCGTTTCCTTTTGCCTGAAATTTCACCAGGCTCCAATTTCGCAAAGAAGCCTTACTCCACCCGCGAACAAGAGTTGCTCGCGGTCCTGCGTAAATCGCCGTTCATCGCGGAAATCCCCGACGCCGACATCAAGCAGAATTTCAACCCGGCTAACTCTCCCAAGATCACCCTAACTTTGGTCATCCGTAAGGACACGGCTCTCTAAGATGGATAATTTTAAGAAAAACAAATTTTTTTACGTCGGACTCTCCCTCGTTGGATTAATCTTCATTGCCGGAATCTACTTTGCCGTTGTTTCCGTGCTCGACCAGAGCAAGACGGCTTTGGCGCTGGAGAAGGTCAAGAAGGAGACCGCGGCGCTTCTGGCCGGACACGTTTTCGCTCATGAAGACCGGGCGATTTCCCTGACGGATGAAAACGTTAAGAATGCGGCCAAGGACTTGGCAGACCTGAACGAACAGCTGGCGGCCTTGCGTACCAGTATCGCGAGTAATCCGGAACTGATTATTCGTGGTAAACAATCCACTAACTCCAACGAGTTGAACGCGACGTTGAAGCAGTCGGTTGACGAATGGAAGAAGCTGGCGGTCGACCACGACGTAAAGATTTTGCCGAACGACCAGTGCGACTTCGGGTTTCGCCGTTATATCCGCAACCCTGGCACCTCGCCTAAGCGCGAATTCCAGCGGGTCGACCAGCAGCGGCTGATCATCGATTTCCTTTACCGCCAATTGGTAGAATCGCGCCCTGCCTCGGCACCCCTGCTTCTGCTCTCGGTTGACCGTGAGCCAGTCGAGACTTACGTGTTGATCCCAGAAGGCAAACCGGGTGCCGGCACTTATGGTCCCGAAAATGAAAGCAGCCGAAATGAAAACGACGAATTTTCCCCGACCCGGACCTTTGACCGTATGGGCTTAGTCGAGACCTTATCCTTCCGACTGCGTTTTGCGGGAACGACGCCGACGCTGCGTACCTTTGTTAATAAAATAAGAAATTCCGGACGGGCGTTCGCCATCACCGCCGTGGAGGTCCGCCTCCCCAGCCCAGAAATCACCAAGGCGATCGGCATCATCGCCGCGCCCGGTGCCCCCACGGCTCCGGCTGTAGCTAACCTCCCCGGTTTTTTTGCTGAAGATACCGCGGCCAGCGCCAGCAAAGCCAAGTCTTCAGGTGCCACGCCCAAGGAAGTCCGAACGCTCGTCTTTAAAGAAACTCCCTCCGAGTTCATCGTCCAAGTCGACTACCTTAGCATCCCTGAGGAAAAACCAGCTGCCCTTGAGGGCGAAGCCAAGAAATAAGCCTACCATCCATGAACACACCTCGTAAGGATCTTATTTTCATTATCGCAGCTGGCGTACTGCTTACCTTGGCGGTTACGGTTGCTTGCCTCCTCGATGGTATTTCGCCCGAGCTTACCCCGAAATGGATTAAGCCAATCGTCTTAGACGAACAGGCCGCAGGTGTCCAAATCCCGCAGCTTTTAGCATCCCCTAAGGGTATCGAGTATCCGGCGACGCCCCGGGCATCCTTGCTTGATAATATTAAGGATTGGTTAAGCCCAGAGGAAAATGAAGACAGTTGGGACTACGATTTATTTACGACCATCGATGTCGTTTGGGATCCGGCGACGAAAGATTACGTCCCAAGCCGCCGAAAGATTGAACCTTTGCCGCCGTTCGGAGTCGCGTTGGTGAATGCCGAACACCCCAAATATCCCTACGTCTTAAGGTCGACGATGGCAGGGCGCTCAGGGAAAGAAGAGGATCGCGAGTTCTCGATCGAAAATATCGCCACCAAGGAATACTTTGACCGCTGTAAGATTAAGAAGCCGCTCAGTGCGACGGTTCCCATCACGCCGCTCTCTTATAAATCAGTAAAGGAAAAAGATGCCGAGGGCTTTACGTCGACCCGAAATGTTCTACGCCTTGATGATAAACAACTTGGGCAGGTCGTCGAAATCGACGACATTAAGCCGTTAGAATTCCCGAATAAAACCGACCTCTATTTGGCCTCAACTTCCGACCCAGCCGATACCTGGGTACTCCACGCGGTTGGGGATAAGTTCACCTATAAAGGGGCGCTCTACGTGGTCAAAGGCATTGACTTGGATGCCAAGACCGTGACCGTTGATAAGACCTTCACGCCGAATCCTAAGAAGGGGAAGAAAACATTTACCGAGGCCTTGACGGTCGCGGCTCCGATTCCGGTCGTAAAACCCATTTCCACTCCGAAAACGCCGCTTAAAAAATAATCCCTTTACCAACCCCAGAATTGTATGAAGAAAAAACTCCGCACCCCATTTACTTGGGCCATTATTGTCGCCATCGTTATCGCTGGCACGTTGGTCGCCCAAGATGCCGATCCCATTCAGAAGAAAACCCAACTTCTTATCGAGGCGCTGAAAGCGCGGGAAGAGGGTAGCCTGGCCCTTGCTCAAGAGAAGTATGAGCAAATCCTGCAAATTGATGATAAAGATGTCGGGGCCTTGGAAGGTCGCGATGCAGTGAAGGCTGCGATTGATGCCGCCGCCCTGGAGAAGAAAAAGGCCGAAGACGCCGCCGCCGCTCCAGCTCCGACCCCCCCCGCTGCTCCGGTCGTCATGGCAAAGCCCGAAAGCGCCTTGGATGCAGTGGTCAATGATCACCAAAAACTCTTTGCCGAAGTCGAAGCGGCCACTACTTACGCCAATCAGTTAGCCAAAGACGGGAATTTTGCAGATGCGTTGGCCAAATTAGACGGGGCGTTTTCTGCCTTGCCGAACACGAGTGCCGCCCAGCCTTACCGAGACAAAATCTCTTTAGCCAAGCAGGATATCATTTTGAGACGCGAGGCCATCAATCCTAGCGACGAGCTGAGCCGTTTGCGCCAGATTACGAAAACGACATTTTCAAACTGTGACGACGCCATCTCCAAGGCCCAATCGCTAATCCGCAAGGGCGGAGCCGCGAACCTAGATGAGGCTATCAGTGAACTCGATCGCGCGGAGAAAGCCCTGCCGGAGAATATTTCCTCAACAACTTTTAAGTCTCGCATCAAGGAAGCCAAAGCAGGTGCCTTGGCCCGCCGTGCGCTGGTCGCCATGGAAGCTCGCGAAATGAGCCGGGCGGATGAGAAAATCCGCGAATACGAAAAACTCATGGGGGCAGATGACGCGAGCGCCCGCCGACTCCGGGCTGAATTCAGCGCGAAGAAGATGAACCCTACCTATCGTAATGTCGACGACGTCTCGCCTGGCCTACGGGCGAAGGACGACAAGGTGGACGAACTTTTGGTCAAAGGCCGCGCGCGTTACCTATACGGTGATTACCAAGGCGCCCTCGAGGCCTACCGCGAAGTTCTCCAGTACCAGCCAAATAATTCGGAGTCCAAGGCCTATCAGGTCCGAATCCGGGAAATTCTTTCGGAGAACTCGGGTCAATGGAATCGCGGGGTGACTAAGGGTAAGTTGCTCGAGCTCCTCGATGAAACTTGGAAGCTCCCGGAAGTATTTAATCGCGAAAGCATCAAAGAAGGCGGCGTTTCTACCACCGACCCCGTCATCGAGAAACTCCGCTCGATCACCTTACCTGAATTGACTATCCGTGAAATGACCTTGGACCGGGCGATTCAGCAGCTGAACAATGCCGGCCAGACTTACGACAAGGACCAAAAAGGCGTGAATATGGTCGTAATGGATCCGGAACGTAAGAATCCGTTGATCCCGAATACCAGCTTGCGCAACCTGACGCTCGAGAAGGCGCTCGAAATCATCACCAAGCAGGCTAACTTCACTTTCACGATTAGCCAAGGCATCGTTGAAATCCGTCCTGATTCTGGATCCAACGATTTGGAAACCGAATTCTTCAGTCTTAACAGTGGTGCTGAAATGAAAATGACTGGCATGTCAGCCGGCGGTGGTGCGGCGGGTGCAGCGCCTGCCGCAGGTGCGAGCCCGTTCGGTGGTGCGGCGGGTGCGGGCGCGAGCGCTGGCGGAGACGGTAGCCCCCGTAACGAGGCCTTGAAGAGCTTCTTGGTTCGTTCGGGCGTCCCCTTCGAAGGCGTGACCGGTGCCCAACTCAATTACGATGGGACCAATCTCATCGTCACCCAGAATCGGAAGAATCTCGATCGCGTCCGTAATATTCTCCGTCGCTATTCGGACATTAAGCAGGTGCATATCGAGGCTAAGTTCATCGAAGTAGCCCAAAATACGCTGAACGAGTTATCGACCAACTTCCGTCTTTCGTCTCAGGTAGCTAATATCAGCGCGACTACGGGTCTGCCCGACGGCACGTTTACGAATACCGTCCGGGCCCAGACGAATCTTCGTTCGTTGAACTCGACCTTTGGTTCGACTTCATCCGCCCGCCAAGGACAAATTGTAGATAACGGTTCCTTAAGTGGAACCATAAGCACGACGCCCATTGTAAACACGGCCCCCATCGTCCCTGGAGCTGTCAATACCGGCGGTACCGAGCCTAACTTTGGCGGAATTAGCGGTCTCAATGGAGCCACGGGTACTTACAGTGGTATGATCGGAACGATGGGAAGTTTTGACTTGTCGGTCTTTCTCCGGGCGGTCGAACAGCAAAGCGGCACTGACTTGATGTCCTCGCCCAGCTTGACGGTGCTTGACGGCAAAACGGCCGTAATCAAGGTGGCCCAATTACTACGTTATCCTCAATCTTACGGGGATACCCAGTCGCAGGTTGCTTCCGGTACGGCGGCTAACGCCGCGAGCGGAACCGCGGCTGTCTCGGGTAGCGTGGCAATCACCGCGGGTACTCCTCAGGATTTCACCGTCATGGAAGTCGGGGTATCTCTCGAAGTGACGCCGACGGTTGGCCAAGACGACTCGATTGCCCTAAATCTTAAGCCCAAGGTGACTGAGTTCGAAGGCTTCGTCGAATACGGCGGAACTTCGATTGCTATCGCTTCGGGCATGACGGTTTCAGTGCCTTCTGGTTTCTTCCAGCCAATCTTCTCCACGCGTGAAGTTACGACTGAAGTCACCGTCTTTGACGGGGCTACGGTTGTGATCGGCGGTTTGACTCGCGAAGAAGTAAAGACGGTGAACGATAAGGTTCCGGTCTTGGGAGACATCCCTCTTATCGGTGCAGCTTTCCGTTCTACGGGAAAAACCACGACCAAGCGCAACTTGATGATCTTCATCACCGCCAACCTGGTTTCGCCCGGTGGTGCTACGCTCCGTAGTTCTCACCCTGGGATGCGCGCTGGCACGACCTTCTCGAATCCCACGCTCACTTCCCCGGGTGGTGCGGTTTACCGCGAACCGATTGAAGCCGTGACTCCGACCTCCGCTTCGGCTCCCTCCCAGCCAGCCGCCGAGCCTGTAAAATAAGCCTTAGCTTATTTAAGTTGAGAGACAGGCCCGCCTTTGGCGGGCCTGCTTTTTTCTCGATGGATGGGCCGGGGGGCCTGAGAATAATCGCATGCGCTGGCTGCTCGTTGACGGATTCAACTTAGTTTTCCGAAGTCACTTTGCCATGGAGCGCTCCAATCTGCGCCGGCAGTCGGATCAGTTTCCGACTGGGGCTTTGCACGGATGGATCAAGACCCTGATGGAACTGCGGGAAACCGAGAAGCCAGACCGCTGCGTCGTATTTTTTGACTTAGGGGGCTCGGATCGTCACCTGGCGGTCTTGCCGGAATACAAAGCTCAGCGCGATGAGACGCCAAACGAGATCGTGCAGCAATTACCTGAAATTAAAAAACTGACCGCCTTGCTCGGCTTCCAAGTGGTGGAGCAGCGTGGGGTAGAGGCAGATGATCTGATCGCCACAGCGGTCAAGGTGCTCTCGGGTTCGGGTAAGGAATGCATTATCGTCAGCGCGGATAAGGATTTCGGACAATGCGTGGGCGAAAAAGTTTTACAGCTAGCCCCCCCGCCGACGGCGAATCCGGCTTTGGGTTGGAGGCGGCTAGACGCGGCTGGAGTCACGGAGAAGTTTGGTGTTCCGCCAGAACGAATCGCTGACTACCTCGCCTTGGTCGGCGATACTTCAGATAATATTCCAGGCCTGCGCGGAGTGGGCCCCAAGACGGCGGTCAAGTGGCTCATGGAA
>SESD01001527.1_pt1 | contig 12692 bp, 10 predicted proteins | sample 3171411 | NCBI WGS metagenome assembly SESD01 (sample SAMN06051880, study PRJNA518727) | freshwater metagenome | biome: subpolar coniferous forest; feature: holomictic lake; material: water; isolation source: holomictic Lake 442, 16.5 m depth | place: Canada: near Kenora, Ontario | collected...
CTTAACGGCTTCTTGTAGAGTCACACCGCTAAAGTCCAACGCCTTTATGTCAGGCTTTATATGACGGGCATTCCTGTGCAGTTTGGGTGGTTTGCCAAACAATATGGACATCGGTATATCAACCGGTTTATCGCCAAGTAAGGCGTCATTGAGCAAGAGATGTTCTTGTTCTGTGGCGACGCCTATAACGGCATGCAGGCAATGTTCGCGCTCACAAAAAGCATTAAACAGGGGCAGTGATTCGGGTTTAATGGCAACGACATATCGCTCTTGCGCTTCATTGCACCAGATTTGCATGGGTGACATGCCTTTGTCGGCATTGTGTACATTGCGCAGTTCAAATTGTCCACCACGCAGACAATCATGAATAATTTCAGGGACGGCATTAGATAAGCCACCCGCGCCAATATCATGGATGGAAATAATCGGCGTATCGTTACCCATTGAATTGCAATGGTTAATCACTTCCTGGCAACGACGTTCCATTTCAGGATTTTCGCGTTGTACCGAGGCAAAATCAAGATTCTCACAACCGGCGCCGGAAGCTTGTGACGAAGCTGCGCCACCACCCAGGCCAATGAGCATGGCCGGACCGCCCAAGATAATAATTAAGGAACCGGCGGGGATGGGGTGTTTATCGACCAGCATCGGGCGAATGTTGCCCATGCCGCCGGCAATCATGATGGGTTTGTGATAACCCTTAAATTCATGGCCGTCGCTTCCCGGTGCCGGTTGCTCAAAGCTGCGAAAATAACCGGCGATATTAGGCCGGCCAAATTCATTATTAAAAGCGGCACCGCCCAAGGGACCTTCTAGCATAATATCTAAAGCAGAAGCAATGCGTTCCGGTTTGCCGTTATCTTGTTCCCAAGGTTGAATAAATCCTGGGATTTTCAAGTGTGACACGGAAAATCCGGTCAAACCCGCTTTGGTCGCCGAACCTCTTCCGGTTGCGCCTTCATCCCGAATTTCACCGCCCGAACCGGTTGCAGCACCCGGAAAAGGAGAAATGGCGGTAGGGTGATTATGGGTTTCGACTTTCATCAGCAAATGCACGTCTTCTTCGATATAACTGTATTCGCCCGTCTGAGCGTTGCGAAGAAAAACCTGCGCTTTGGAACCCGCGGCCACCGAAGCATTGTCATGGTAGGCGGATAATATCCCTTCCGGACTTTTATCGGCCGTGTTTCGTATCATGCTAAATAAAGACCGGGCTTGCTCTACCCCGTCAATCGTCCAATCAGCATTAAAAATTTTATGGCGGCAATGTTCGGAATTGGCTTGAGCGAACATCATCAGTTCAACATCCGTCGGGTTTCTGCCCAGATTATGAAAGCTGGAACATAAATAATCAATTTCATCATCCGACAACGCCATGCCCAGTTCTGCGTTCGCACTAACCAATGCCTCTCGACCTTGCTCGATGAGCTTGATGCTGACCAAGGGTTTGGGCGCGTGTTGAGTAAATAAATCCGGCTCGGCATGATCTGTTAAAACTGATTGGGTCATGCGGTCGTACAGTAAAGTCGATAACCGGATTTTAACGGCGGCTGACAAAGGTTTGCCGGCTATCAAGGCGTATTCAATACCCCGTTCTATGCGGTTGATGGCAGACAAGCCACAACGCTGGGCAATCTCTGTGGCTTTGCTGGACCAAGGTGACATTGTGCCTGAGCGGGGAACGACCAGAAGGGCTTCAGCCTGTTGACTGTTTGCCGGTGGCAGGGAACCATAAGCCAACAACTGGTTTAATAGTGCGGATTGGTTATCATCCAGAACCTGTTCAACATCGACAAAGTGAATAAAGCGTGCCGAAATGGCAGTGATAGCGGGCTCTATAGCCTGTAATTCAGACAGTAGTCTTTTGACACGAAAGTCAGATAATGCGGATGTTCCAGGGATTTTTAACATGTGATAAAACAATAAAAGTAAGTTCAGATTAGCGCAACGTAACCCGATACAAGCGGTTGCGGTTGTTGGGTTGGGTCGCTACGCGAACCCAACCTGATAAAGTTAAGTTATTTATTGGCCAAATCGGCTTTAATGGTGCTTTCCAAAAGCGTCAGTAATTTAACGCTGGCCGCATCAGACAATAGCTTGTTGTCTTTATCAGTGACCGTTATATCAGTCTGTTGATTATTTTCTTCCAGCTTTAGCAGATAGGTCTGTTCATTGCTTTGAATGCCCTTGAACATAAACACCACTTCGTCCAAGAAGGATTCATCTTTGGGGGCTTGCTCATCAGGGTCATATTGAACGGTAATCTGTTTTGCTTCCTGATTGCGTTCGGTGACTTCAATAGCTTTTCGGCTTAATGCTTTATTGACCATGCGCCAGGCATTAATAAAAGGCACATTAATACGCAATCGATTTTCGGCTTCAGTCGCTTTAACGCGCTCAATCGTAATGATTATGTTGGGTATTGCAGGTTCGGTTTCTGTTGTGCTAGCGGATACAGGCGATTCGTTTGCTGCCGGTGCTGTGGTTTCTTCAGCCGTGGCATTAACAGCAGTCACCGGCACAGTGGCGGCAGCATCAGTAATAAGGGGAGGCACTGCTGGTGTCGCTGTGGTCAGGCTCGGAATATGACTTTTCTTCAAATCCTCAGGCAAAATCAGCGGTGGAATTTCAGTGGTGTACTGATAGTCTTTTTCTTTATCCGGAAATAAAGTTTTAACATAACTACAACCCGACACATTAAGCAGGACCGTTGCAGCAATGATGAGCAAACCCGTTTTAATATTCATTAAATAACTTCAGCCTTGTGCATGGCGGCACGCACTACCGCAAAACAATCTTCGGTAAGCCAGGTTAATGGCAAGCGAATACCTTTTCCCATCAAGCCCATTTCAGCAACCGCCCATTTAACCGGAATCGGGTTGGATTGAATAAACAAATATTGATGTAAGTCGGCCAGTTTTTTGTCTATCGCCAAAGCGGTCTCTTTATCACCCGCCATGGCTGCCCTAATCATTTCATGTACCAGACGTGGGGCAACGTTACCGGTGACGGTAATGGTACCGTTACCGCCCAACAAACAAAACTCAAGACTGGTCGCGTCATCACCGGTATAAATTGCAAAATTGTCACCGGTTAAATCACGTATCATTTGGACTCTGGACAGGTCACCAGTAGCTTCTTTAACACCGACAATATGGGGAATATGGGACAAGCGACCGACGGTTTCAGGTAACATATCGCAGGCGGTTCGCCCAGGTACATTGTATAAAATCTGTGGTATATCAACCGCTTCGGCAATGGCTTTGTGATGCAGATACAAACCTTCCTGAGTCGGCTTATTGTAATAGGGCGTTACAATCAGACAAGCATCAGCACCGGCTTGTTTGGCTTTACGCGTTAGCGTAATGGCTTCCGTGGTTGAGTTTGCACCCGTTCCGGCAATCACAGGAATTCTACCACCGACATAGTCAACAACCGATTTAATAATGTCACAGTGTTCGTCTTCGTCCAGGGTTGCAGACTCACCCGTTGTGCCTACCGCAACCAAGGCATCGGTGCCTTGCTCAATATGATACTCAACTAATTTTTTCAGACTTTCTTTGTCTACTGCACCGCTTTCATACATCGGTGTGACTAACGCTACGATACTACCTTGAATCATGAAATCTCTCGATCAGAATTGATACGGTTACAAAACTGCGGCCATTATAACAAGCAAATACATAAAATAGGTATAAGGTGCCAAACTCAATACTAAAAGAGCTTGCGCATTATGTTTTGTATCGGGCTAAAAAACTATCTGACGCTTGAATAAAATTTTATGGTTTCGTAACAACTCAGTCGTAAAAAAATAGAACACCGAAAACACAGACTTAACTGATAAACACGGATAAGGGAAGTTTGTAATCTCTTGAAAACGTTGCCAGTCGGTGCTTGCAATCCCCGACTGAAACATTTATTTACCGATGTACATGAAATAACTTAGGCATCTTGCTCCCTCTTCCACCGGGAGAGGGTGAGGGGATATAAATAGCCAGGTTATTTCATGCACGTTCCTAAGCGACGGCTTTATTGCTGACTGGATAACTTGGCAGGCTGATCATTCTCGCCCAAACATCTAGAAATTTCCTTAGATATCATTTCGTTTGCTTCAGCACTCACCGAATGCCGATCACGCCCAGAACTTTTAAGCACAGGCAGAAAACAAACGCGCACTTCAATTTTATCCATACTTAACATTTTTATTAAATGTGGAAGAAAATCATCCTCACCAATAAACGGAGCTTGTTGTTTGGCTAACCCCTGATATTGAAGTGCTACCGGTTGAATAACCGACCGGGTTAGTAGCGCCGGTTGAAATAAAGACGCATGAAAGTTTAAAACCTCATCACCCTGAGTGGTTGTGCCTTCAGGAAAGGCAATAATATTTCGGTTTTGTTTTAACATCCACGCCATCTTTTCTGTGGTTGCCTTAATCTGTTTTTTGTTACCTCTACGGATAAAAATAGTACCACCCTGTTGAGCCAAATAACCGATAACCGGCCAACTTAAAATATCACTCTTGGCGACGAAATAAGCCGGCAAATACTGACCGATAATAATAATATCCAGCCAGGAAACGTGATTACTCACCAATAGCGCTGTTTGTGTCGGCAGTTCACCTTCTTGAATAATGTGCAGATTCATAATGGCGCTGAATCTTTTTAGCCAATGCGTTTTTAACCCATCACGTTTACTTTTGGCTATTTTTGCCGTAAACAACACATCCAGCGCAAGAAATATAACGCCTGCAATCAGTAAGCCATAGCTAAATAACAGGATAATTAGAGTCAGTTTATAAAGCAGCCGCAGTTTCAATTTCATTAGTCACCTGGTAGCCTCTCATATAGTGCTTGCTGTAACGATCTTTTAATTGATCCAGTGGCAACAACACAAATAAATCCATACAATTAAAGTCTTCATCCCAATAAGGTTCACCGCAAATCAAGGCGCCAAAACGTAAATAGGCCTTAAGTAAGGGTGGAATACCGGATTCATCCCGTTGGCATCGTAGTGCCTGGGGAACCGGAATACTGGGTATAACCTGAAGCGAGTCGGGTGCCCTGTTTTTGGCATCGATATTTCGATAAACCGCCTCCACAGCAAACCCGCTGGGACCGGGAGTGATACTGGCACAACCCAGCAAATAATTAAACTCACCTTCCAGTGCATATTGCACCAATGCCGACCACAGAGTAGTTAACACCGCGCCGCCGCGAAAATCAGGATCTATGCAAGTCCGGCCTATTTCCAAAAAACGGCCGGGCAATGCCAACACTTGATCCAGCTTAAATTCATCCTGCGAATAAAACCGACCCAGTCGTTTGGCCTGATCTTGGTTTAACAAACGTGTATAACCAACTATTTTTTTATTGATATTGTCATAAACAATTAAATGATCGCAATAACTGTCAACTTCATCGTAATCCAGACCTTCGGATTCCGTTTTGAGTTTTGCACCCATTTCTTGGGCAAAAACCCGGTAACGCAAAGCTTGGGCTTCTTTTATCAAAGCCTCTGAATTTGCCAAAAAACAATCCAGTTTTTTAGTCGGTTTACCAAGTATTTCTGTATCTATTTTTTTCATAGGTAGTCACGCAGCTGAAATAAACATGCGGATACAATAATCAACCAAGGTTTCAGTTTGATGTCAAATTTGTGAACATACGATGACAGTTATATTAATTATTTATGACAAGCCACTATTAAAGCGACCAGGAAAAATATCAACAGGCCTGCGCCCAGTGCCGTTAAGTTAAGCGCAATTTGTTTAAAAAACGAGAGTGCAATCGCTTCAGCTATTTTCTGTAAAAACAGCTAAAGCGGTTTTACTCCAGTTTTATACTTAACTTAAGGGCATTGGGCTTGTGTGTCCGTATTATTTTGATAATTTCCCGTAAGTGAAATGTGCTGCTTGTTGTTTTTTTAACCGACAAATCGGTGCCATTCCAGTATAATAAAAAATTTTTTGCACTGGATTTACGTTCCAGTTAGCAACGAGGCGGTAACATGAATCAAATAGTCGTTTGTGCTTTGTACAAATTTGTCACCCTGAAAAATTTTCAGGGGCTACGTCAACCACTACATAATGTTCTGGAAGCCAATCAGGTACGCGGTACCTTACTACTGGCCAATGAAGGCATTAATGGCACCATAGCCGGCTCGCGTACCGGCATCAACAATGTGCTAAATTGGTTACGTAATGACCCGCGCCTGTCTGATATAGACTATAAAGAATCTTTTACCGATAGTATGCCTTTCAATCGCGCCAAGGTTAAACTTAAAAAAGAGATAGTCACGCTGGGCATAGAAGGCATTGATCCTAAACGGGTTGTCGGCACCTACGTTAGTCCCGCTGATTGGAACCAACTCATTTCTGATCCCGAGGTAATTGTGGTGGACACGCGTAATGACTATGAGTTTAAAGTGGGTACGTTTAAAAATGCCATTAACCCGAACACCGAAAGCTTTCGTGAGTTCCCTCGCTTTGTTAAGGAAAACCTTGATCCCGAAAAACACAAAAAAATCGCCATGTTTTGCACCGGCGGAATTCGTTGTGAAAAATCGACGGCTTTTCTAAAAGAACAAGGTTTTGGCGAGGTTTATCATCTTAAAGGCGGCATTTTAAAATATCTGGAAGAAGTCCCTGCGACAGAAACGTTATGGGAAGGTGAATGCTTTGTTTTTGATGAGCGGGTAACGGTTAACCTACAACTTGAAAAAGGCAACTACGATCAATGTAACGCGTGTCGCTTACCGATTACCGAAGTCGACAAGGCCAGCGATAAATATCAGCAAGGAGTTAGTTGTCCGCATTGTTTTGATAAAGTCACCGATGCTCAGAAATCCCGTTTTATGGAACGTGAAAAACAAATGGAGTTAGCCAGACAGCGGGGTGAAGCACATATCGGTGCTGATGCTGCCAAGTCCCTAATTGCCAAGCGTGAAGCCAAGTTACAGCGACAACAAAAAGTTTTACGGGAACAGGCACAGAACGCATAACGTTTATTAAGCGCCAAAACCATAAGCCTAAAAAAATTCATCCACAAAAACCAGACCCTTCCAGGCGGCACGAAATAAAACAGGCGGTTAATTTTAGTCACCTCTCCTTTGAAAAACGGGGCGGTAACTAATTACGATTCAACTGCAACGCTGAGAATAGTCAGCCAACAAATTTAATGCACTAAAAGCTGTCATGTTACTCGTTTAATATGTCTTCAGGTTATAATAACTGAAACAAATAAGCAGGGGTATACCCCTTCGCTTTTTACGAGTCATTCATCGGTGGTTACCGCTCTATTACCTTTCGATAAAACCCAAAAACCTCACTGATTTCCATAAGAGTTGCCCAGATAAAATATGACAAAAAAACTTTATATTCAAACCAACGGTTGCCAAATGAACGAGTATGATTCCGATAAAATGCGGGATGTACTGCAAGCGTCACACGGATTTGAATTGATTGACGATCCAAAACTGGCCGATGTTTTACTACTTAATACCTGTTCAATACGTGAAAAAGCACAAGAAAAGGTTTTTTCAGCCTTAGGCAAATGGCGCAAAATTAAAGACAAGAGACCCGATGTCATCATTGGTGTCGGTGGTTGCGTAGCCAGTCAAGAGGGCTCTGCCATTCAAAAACGAGCCCCCTTTGTGGACATGGTTTTTGGGCCGCAAACCCTGCATCGACTGCCTCAACTACTGGATCAAGTCCTCAGCAAACATAAACCCGTTATCGATATTTCTTTTCCTGAAATAGAAAAATTTGATGCCATGCCCGAACCGAGAGCGGAAGGTCCAAAAGCCTTTGTTTCGGTAATGGAAGGCTGTAGTAAATATTGTTCTTTTTGCGTAGTACCTTATACCCGTGGAGAAGAAATCAGTCGCCCGTTAAAGGATGTTATTGCCGAAATCACCACATTAGCCAAACAAGGTGTAAGGGAAATCAATTTATTGGGGCAAAATGTCAATGCCTATCGCGGTGAAATGGAGGATGGTGATATTGCCGATTTTTCACTGTTACTGCATTATGTAGCCGCGATAGACGGGATAGATCGCCTGCGCTTTACCACGTCGCATCCACTTGAATTTACGGATAGTTTGATTGAAGCTTTTGCTGAACTGCCACAACTGGTGAATCACCTGCATTTACCGGTACAAAGTGGCAGTGATCATATCTTAAAAATGATGAAGCGCGGCCATACCAGCGCTGATTACAAGGAAACTATCCGCAAATTGCGTCTAGTCCGCCCCAATATTAGCTTGTCTTCGGATTTTATTATTGGCTTTCCGGGTGAAACCGATGCCGAATTTGAAGAGACTTTAGCGTTCATTGAAGACATTGGTTTCGATTTGTCTTTTAGCTTCGTTTATAGTCAGCGCCCGGGAACACCGGCCGCCGATTTACCTGATGATGTGCCGGCAGAAGTAAAAAAACAACGTTTGGAGCGTTTTCAAAACCGTATTAATGAAATGGCTATCGCTATTTCCAATAATATGATTGGCACCGTGCAAACTGTTTTAGTCGAAGGCCAATCCAAGAAGAATCCTCTACAAATGCAAGGCAGAACCGAAAATAACCGAGTAGTCAATTTTATTGGCCATCCCAGATTAGCCGGCCAGTTTGTCGATGTGCTGATTGCAGAAGCCTTACCCAATTCTTTACGGGGCCGACTTGTTGAGGCTTCTCTGGATAAAATCATTAACCTACTCTGATTTATCATTATGACTTCTCAGGAAATTTCTTTGCTCCCTGCCGATAACGGCAGGTTATCCAACTTTTGTGGTCAGTTAGACACGCATTTAAGGCAGATTGAAAAACGGCTTCAGGTTGAAATAGCCAATCGCGGCAACCAATTTAAAGTCACCGGCTTGGATGATTCTGTCAAGGCAGCTTGTGCAGTGATGCAAAAATTATTTGCCAGCACTGAAAAAGAGCAATTAACTGCCGAACTGATTCATTTAGCCATGCAGGATGCCTCTATTGATGACATTTTAGAGACTTCAGACAAAGTAACCGAACCAGAAGTCGCTATCAAAACCAAAATTGGCCTGATTAAAGGTCGGGGCGCTAATCAACAAGCCTACTTAAGAAAAATTGTCTCTCATGATATCAATTTTGGTGTAGGGCCGGCCGGAACTGGAAAAACTTATCTGGCAGTTGCCTGTGCCATTGAAGCACTGCAAAATGAACAAGTCAGAAAAATAATTCTGGTACGGCCTGCGGTGGAAGCCGGTGAAAAACTGGGCTTTTTACCCGGCGACATGGCGCAAAAAGTCGACCCGTATTTACGGCCTTTGTATGATGCCTTATATGAAATGCTGGGCTTTGACCGGGTTGAAAAAATGATCGACAAAGGCATTATCGAAGTGGCACCGCTGGCTTTTATGCGTGGACGCACCTTGAATGACGCTTTTATCATTCTGGATGAGGCGCAAAACACCACGACCGAACAGATTAAAATGTTTCTGACTCGGGTAGGTTTTGGATCGACGGCCGTTATTACAGGTGATGTGACCCAAGTTGATCTCCCCTCAGAAAAAATGTCCGGCTTGCGGCATGTGCTTGAAGTACTTAAAGATATTGAAGGCATCAGCTTTACTTTTTTTGGCGTGCGCGATGTTGTCAGGCATCCTTTGGTGCAACGCATTGTTTCCGCTTATGAAGCGTATGAGCAAAAAACCAAAACCAACTCATGAACTTAATCGAAATCCAAACCATTTTTAACTCAAAAGGACAACCTGACCAAGAACACATTCAACAATGGGTGGATGCGGCACTGGAAGGTTTCAATCAAGACACCGAAATCGTTGTACGCATTGTCGATGAACAGGAAAGTGCCGAACTCAATGAACAGTACCGCCATAAATCAGGCCCGACTAATATCTTAAGTTTTCCCGTTGAAGTACCTGAAGGCATTGAGCTGAACTTGCTCGGCGATTTGGTCGTCTGCGCCCCGGTTCTGGAAAAAGAGGCGCTGGAACAACATAAATCGTTAAGCGATCATTGGGCGCATATTATTGTGCATGGCGTCTTACATTTATTGGGCTACGATCATCTCGACGATGAGGAAGCCGAACTGATGGAAAATAAAGAAATAGCCATTTTAAAGCAGTTAACCATAAAAAATCCCTATCTACAGGACAATCAAGAATGAGCGACGACCAACCTCCCAGTAGTAACCTCCCCAGAAAACGTTGGGTGGAAAGAATCACCCAATTATTTTCCGGGGAGCCACAAGATTTGGATGATCTTCTTGAAATACTACGAGAAGCGAGGGAAAACCGGTTATTGGATACCGATGCCTTATCCATGATTGAAGGTGTGTTGCAAGTGTCGCAAATGCGGGTCAGGGATATTATGATTCCGCGCGTTCAAATGGTCGTGGTGCCCAAAGAGGCTGAACTGGAAGCCATCTATCCATTGGTCATTGAGTTTTGTCATTCCCGTTACCCAGTCATTGACGGTGATCGCAGTAAAGTGGTTGGCGTTTTGTTGGCCAAAGATTTACTGGCGCGGGTATTGCAAAACAAGACCATGACGGTTCAGGATATCATGCGCCCCGCCTGTGTCGTCCCTGAAAGCAAGCGTTTAAATGTATTGCTTAAAGAATTGCGAACCAAGGGTAACCACATGGCCATTGTGGTCGATGAATACGGACAGGCTGCGGGTCTCGTCACCATTGAGGATGTCTTGGAAGAAATCGTCGGTGAAATTGAAGACGAACACGATGATCATGAAGATGAAGGCTATATCTTTCAGCGCAGTGCTAATGAGTTCATGATAAAAGCGCTTATTCCTATTGAAGAATTTGATGACTATTTTTCCACTCATTTAGCCACTGATGAATACGATACCATCGGCGGTTTCATAGTTAGTCATCTTGAACACATGCCTAAAAAAGGTGAAAATCTCATTGTCGGCAACCTGCGTTTTGAAATAATTAGAGCAGATAACCGACGTGTTCATTTGATAAAACTCAAAATAACCCGATAAAATAACTATGAATAAAAAGACAGTTTTAGTAACAGGTGGAGCCGGCTATATCGGCAGCCATGCCTGCATTGAATTACTGCAAGCAGGTTTCAAGGTGGTTGTAGTTGATAATCTATCAAACAGCAAACCCGAATCGTTGACTCGCGTGCAACAAATCACCGGAAAATCACTGTCTTTTTATCAAGCCGATATTCGTGACAAACAAGCGTTGACTGAAATTTTTGCCAAAGAATCGCCTGATACCGTGATTCATTTTGCGGGTTTAAAAGCGGTTGGCGAATCGTGTGAGCAACCGCAATTGTATTATCATAATAACGTCTACGGAACGCTGGTGCTGACCGAAGTCATGAACCAGGCAAACGTAAAACAATTGGTCTTTAGTTCGTCCGCCACTGTTTATGGTGAATCTTCCTGTCCGCAGTACACTGAAGATTTTGCACTGGGCGCCATCAATCCTTATGGCCGATCAAAAGCCATGATTGAGGATATTTTACGGGATCTGTCGGCGGCAGATAAAATCAGCCCAACGGAATCTCCCTGGAAAATTGCCTTGCTACGGTATTTTAATCCTATAGGCGCACATGAAAGCGGACTGATTGGCGAAGATCCTAATGGAATCCCCAATAACCTGATGCCTTATGTTGCCCAAGTTGCCATTGGAAAATTAACGCAATTATCGGTATTTGGCAATAATTATCCAACCCGGGATGGAACCGGTATCAGAGATTATATTCATGTGGTTGATTTGGTAAAAGGCCATATTAATGCAATAGCGGCATTGAACAGCGAAAAATTCGAAGCGGGTGATTGTAAGGCTTATAATCTGGGCGCAGGTAGAGGCTATAGTGTTCTTGAAATAATCAATGCTTTCGAAAAAGTAACCGGAAAAACCATTAATTATAAAATTTCTCCACGTCGGGCAGGCGATCTTGCCGAATGTTTTGCCAATCCTGATCTGGCATTAAAAGAACTTAACTGGAAAGTGGAAAAAAGCCTGGATGACATGGTAACTGATACCTGGAACTGGCAGACTAAAAATCCTCATGGCTATATTTAGGGCTTAGGTAGGGCAACAAAATGACAGTCTGGTTATTTTTTAAAGCATTATAAAAATCAAAAGCTCTTCTAACATAAAGATAACGTATGGATAAGCGCACCTATACCAACCGCATAGTAGTTCTTGATACAGAAACTACCGGATTAAATCCTCAGGAAGGCCATAGAATCATTGAAATTGGTTGTGTGGAAATGGTTAAGCGTCGTTTAACCGGCAAACGCTTTCATGTTTATATTAATCCTGATCGAATCATTGATGAAGGCGCTATTGCCGTTCATGGCATCACTAATCAATTTTTAGATGACAAGCCGCATTTTGAGCAAATTGTTGATGATTTTATAGCATTTATTAAGGATGCCGAATTAGTTATACACAATGCGCCATTTGATGTCGGCTTTATCAATAATGAATTGTCACGACTGAATAATAAGTCGGGAACTGTAACAGATTATAGCGAAGTATTTGATACGCTAGCCTACGCCAGAAAAAAACATCCGGGACAAAGAAACAGTCTTGATGCACTTTGTAAGCGCTATGGTATAGATAATAGTCACCGTGATTTGCATGGGGCTTTACTGGATGCAGAAATTCTTGCTGATGTATTTCTGTTATTGACTGGAGGGCAATCTTCGTTGCTGG
>SESD01001530.1_pt1 | contig 12684 bp, 9 predicted proteins | sample 3171411 | NCBI WGS metagenome assembly SESD01 (sample SAMN06051880, study PRJNA518727) | freshwater metagenome | biome: subpolar coniferous forest; feature: holomictic lake; material: water; isolation source: holomictic Lake 442, 16.5 m depth | place: Canada: near Kenora, Ontario | collected...
TGATCCCGCTGGCATCACCACGTACTCATCGCTTGGAGCCGAGTATGGCTATCGACTGTTGTGGGTGTTGTTGCTGTCGACAATTGCGCTCGCGCTGTTCCACGATCTCGGTGCGCGCATGGGCATTGTTACCGGGCAGGGCCTTGCTGGGTTGATTCGTGAGACGTATGGCGTGCGCCGCGGTGGCGCCGCGTTGGGTCTGTTGGTCGTGGCCAACACCGGCACCACCTGTGCCGAGTTCGCAGGTATTGCTGCAGGCTTCGAACTGTTCGGCATCACTCGATACGTAAGTGTGCCGCTCGCGCTCATCGGTGTTTCGTATCTGGTGCTGCGCGGCACCTTTCATCGCGTTGAGCGTGTGCTCCTTGCCGTGAGCGCAGTGTTCGTTACATACATTTTGTCGGGCATCCTCGCTCATCCAGATTGGAGCGCGGCACTACGCGGCACGGTGGTCCCGTCGTTGCCCACGAGCCGTCAGGCAGTGTTGTTAGTAACCGCCACGGTGGGAACAACGCTGGCGCCTTGGGGGCTCAGCTTCATCCAGTCGTACGCCGCCGATAAGCACCTCACGGTGAAAGACCTTCGCTACGAACGGGTCGATGTGGTGGTGGGCTCCGTGCTCACCGGCGTCATCGGATTCTTCGTGGTGATCGCGTGTGCCGCCACATTGCACAAGGATGGCATCACGATTCGCGATGCATCCGATGCGGCGCTGGCGCTGAAACCGTTGGCGGGATCGATGGCGTCTTCGCTGTTCGCGGTAGGCCTGATTGGTGCAGCGGTGTTGGCGGCGTCGATCTTGCCGCTCTCGACCGCCTATTCGGTGGGCGAGTTTGCAGGCCGTGAAACGGCGCTGAACGACGGTCCTCGCGAGGCGCCGTTGTTCTACGGCACCTACGCAACCATCGCACTTGTCAGCGCTGGCATTGTGTTGATACCAGGCGCGCCGTTGATCCCGATTCTGATCCTGACCCAGGTGCTCAATGCCGTGCTACTGGTCCCTCTGTTGGGGTTCATGTACGGCATCTCGCGAAACAACGATGTGATGGGGCAACACGCCGCTGGCCGCGTCGCCCGTGGTGCGTATCTCGTGGGCATCGCCGCCATCGTTGTATGCATTGCGGCGCTCGCAGTTCTGAGCCTGACATGATCCACTCATGAACGTCGACGAACTCTTGCGCAGTCGTCACGTCGACGACGCCGATGCTTTTCTGCAGCACATCGGCCCGGGCGCCGATCTCATCGTTCCAATCGCCAATGGTGAGCCCGTCACCTTGCTCAATGCGCTTGAGCGGCGTGCAGCCCAGAACCCCGGGAGCTTGCACGACGTAACGGTGCACCAGATGCACGCGCTTCGTGATCGGCCGATGATGCATCTGGAGTTTGGCGATCATCTCGTGCACCGCTCGTACTTCCTTTCGCACGTGACGCGTCCATGCTTTTTGGCGGGCACCGTCGACCTCGTTCCGAACCACTTCTCCGAGGTGTACGACGTGTTGCGCCGTCGGGCGGCGAAACCGCTTGTGGTTGCCGCAGTGTCGCCTCCCGACAAGCACGGCAACTTCTCACTTGGAGTCAGCGCCGATTATGCGGCGAGTTTTATCGGGCGAGCCCCGTTCTTCGTTGAGGTGAATCGGCAGATGCCGCGCACCACTGGGCGAAATCAGATCCATGTTTCGCAGGTGCTCGGTTGGGTCGATGCCGACTATCCGCTCATTGAGCTGGCACCCGCTACGCCGAGCAATGTCGATGCTCGTATCGGAGCGTTCGTGGCCGAGCGAATCCCAAATGGTTCAACCATTCAGGCTGGCATCGGCGCCATCCCCAATGCGGTGCTCGGTCTGCTTGATACCCATGTCGACCTTGGTGTGCACACTGAGCTGATCTCCGATGGTCTCATCAACCTCATCGAACGCGGCGTGATCACGGGCGTGAAAAAAGCTAACAACCGCCTCAAGGTGATTGGCACGTTCATCTTGGGCACACAGCGGCTCTACGACTTTGTGCATGACAATCCCACCATCGAGATGTGGTCGGCGCGATACGTAAATGATCCGCGCGTGATCTCGCGTGAACCCAACTTCGTCTCGATCAACGCCAGCCTTGCGGTGGACTTCATCGGCCAATGCGCGAGCGAAACGATCCAGGGTCACTACTACTCGTCGTCGGGTGGTCAGAGCGATTTCGCTCGTGGCGCTGCATATAGCGAGGGCGGTCAGAGCTTCATCGTGATGCAATCCACCGCAAAAGACGGCACCGTGAGCCGCATCGTGCCGCAACTCGCTGCCGGCGATGTGGTCACGACGCAGAAGAACACGGTTGACAAAGTGGTCACCGAGTACGGCGTTGCCGAGTTGCGCGGTCGTTCGATTCGCGAGCGCACCCGAGCGTTGATCAACATTGCTCACCCGCGCTTTCGAGACGACCTCGAGCATTCGGCCCGGCAACTGAACTACCTGTAGTGAGCGCCGCTCAAGCTGCGCCGCAGAAATGCGGTGCGCTACGGTCGTATACATGCGTACACCAATCTGTGACCAGCTCGGTATTGAGTTCCCGTTGTTCGCGTTCTCGCACTGTCGCGATGTTGTCGCTGCGGTCAGCAAAGCCGGCGGCTACGGCGTGCTCGGAGCGCTTGCGTTTAGCCCCGACCAACTCGAGATCGAGCTGAGCTGGATCGACGAGCATGTTGGCGGCAAGCCATACGGCGTCGACTTTGCGATGCCCGAGAAGTTTGTCGGCAAGGGTGATGGCGCGTTCAGTCTCGAGTACCTGCAATCGCTGGTGCCCGAAGAGCACCGCGATTTTGTCGAGATGATTCTGGCCGACCATCACATTCCACCGATGCCCGAAGGTGTTGAGGGCACGATGAAGGCCGCAGGCCTTGGCGTAGAAGTAGAAGGTCCGGGTCAGGTTGAGATCGCGCTGCGCCATCCGGTGTCGATGCTCGTGAATGCGCTCGGCCCGCCCCCCGCATACGCGATTGAGGCAGCGCACGCCAAGGGTGTTCTCGTTGGTGCGCTGTGTGGCTCGCCGCGTCACGCGCTGAAGAACGTAGAACTTGGCGTCGATGTGCTCATCGCCCAAGGCACCGAGGCCGGCGGTCACTGCGGTGAGATTTCCACGATGGTGCTCATCCCCGAAGTTGTCGACGCTGTTGGTCCAGACATTCCCGTGCTCGCTGCTGGCGGCATCGGCCGTGGTCGACAGATGGCGGCGGCAATGGCACTCGGTGCCCAGGGCGCATGGACCGGCTCTATCTGGCTCACCGTTGCCGAGGCCGACACCCAGCCATGGGTTGTTGAGAACTTGCTCGCTGCCGGCTTCACCGACACGGTTCGCTCACGCTCGATGACCGGTAAGCCTGCCCGTCAGTTGCGTACGGCCTGGACCAATGCGTGGGAAGCGCCCGACGCGCCCGCTCCGTTGCAGATGCCATTGCAGGGAATCTTGTATGCCCCAGCGGCGCACCGTTTCTCGCGTGCCCGCTCGAAGGCGCTCGGTGGTTCGCCAGTGGGCCAGATCGTTGGCCTGATGAACTCGGTGCGCCCAGCTAAAGACGTGGTGTACGACATTGTTGAAGAATGGATCGAGACAAACGAGCGTATTGCTCGCGGTGTACACGGGTCGTAAGCGCAACGACCAACGAAGCGGGTGGTTCGGGGTTGTTCAACGGCCTGATGAATATCCGCGAGGCGCTCACCGCCACGTGATACGTTGCCGGAGCGGTTCGTCGGGCTTCGCTGGGCGCCGATAATCCTTCTCATGGTGTCCACCCGAGCACTACGCGTGCTTGGGTTGACTCTTTCATGCTGTTGTCACCACTTGGACACCTTGTGTTCATCTGTTCTTTAGCTGCGACCTTTACTGTGCGCCCTCATGGAGACGACACTGCAGCAGCACGACTTTGCTCGTGTCCCTGCGACCCCAACGGCCGAGGTAGCGAGTTTCTTTGAGGCGCTCAGGGGTGCCCACGCGAACTTTTTGGACACTGTTGGCCACGCCCAATCGCTGCTTGAGCACGACGCCGGCCAGTTGGCGCATATCGCATCCGTTCAAGGCCGTTTGACCCGCAGCTTTCTCGATGCGCAACGTTCGATCCTGATGCATCGAGCCGAGATCGACGCCGAGGTTGCCTTGGTCGGTCTTCCCGAGCGGGCGCAGGCCACCGAAGTTGTGGCGGCGGCCCGAGAAAAATCGTTTATTGACGCCGAGCGTCAGCTCGCAACGTTGCTTGATGCGTGGTGGGCTGCCGAGCGCGAAGAGGGTCGTGCGGCCCTCGACGACGCGTTTGCTCGGTCGGCCATGCACCACCACGTTGCCAGCGTTGAAGCCGCAGGCCCCGATGTATTGACAGCGCCGCAAGCCTTTCCCGCACCAACGATGCCAGCAGCTTCTCGCTCGTACGCCGTTGCGCCCGAGCTTGCGTTGACTCAGACGCTGGCGGGCCTCGATTCAGCTGGCGCCGGCAGCCTCGAAGACCTGTTCTTGAGCCTCGCCGAGGCGCTCAACGAGCCAGTTCAGGCTGCTGCATTCAGCAGCTTCGATGCCCCGAGCGCCGACGCTCAGCCAGTCGATCTCGCTCCGCCGGCCGCGCTGTTGGCACCGCACGTTGTTGTTCACAACGAGGAAGTGGCCCGCGCCGAGGCCTTCCAAGAGTTTTGGCAAGCACCACAACCAGCAGCGGTCACGAAGCGTGCCCCCACTTGGGTCGTCACTCAGGTTGTTGTGCCGATGGCTGCCGTGACGGCAGCGATCGCGATCATTATGGCTTGGGTCGGGTAGTGCAACATGAGCGCATTGAATGGGAACTCAACGAACGGCGTCACGCTGAACGGAACCGATGTCGGCGAGGTTGCGCCTGGTCATATCAGCTCGCCTGCTGCCGATGCATGGAGCTCGCCGGTGACCGACGACCTTGAGGCTGAACGGCGACGGCTTGAGCGCGAGATCGCCGAAGCCAGAGAATTAATCGCACGCGCCGAGGCGCGCAGCGTTGAACGCGATGTCGAGGTTCGTGCGATGTTGCGCGCCGAGTTGCTCGCCTCGAAAGAGGCCATCGCTGAGATGGAGCGCAATCACGAGCAGGACCTCGCGGCTATCCGTGAATCGGTGCGAGCCGAGATTGAACAGATTCGAGCTGAGCATGGCTGACGAGACCGTATCGAAGAGTGCTGCAGTGCTTTCGCCGCGCGCAGCAGTTGCACTGATGACGCTGCAGCTACGCACGTTGAACCAACAATTCGTAGCCCTCACCCCAGACGCTGTCGATGCTGACTCTCTCGCAGCACGGGATCAGCTGCGGGCGAAACTTGAGCCGCTGGTGTCGGCTCGTCGTCGAGAACTCGACCTCGAACTCGAGGCCGAGCGTGAGCAGGGCGCAGCGTTGATAGCGCAAGCACGCCTTGAGGCCGCCGAGGCCGCCGAGGCCGCAGCTCGCAGCCGGATTGTTCCGGTTGAGCTTCCGGTTGAGCCGATCGCCGAAGTTGTTGAGCCGTTGGCCGAAGTTGTTGAGCCGATCGCCGAAGTTGCCGAGCCGGTGGCCGAAGTCGTTGAGGTTGTTGAGGTTGTTGAGCTTCCGGTTGAGCCGATTGTGGATCCGGTTGTTGAAGTTGTCGATGTTGTCGAGGTCGTCACCGATGCTCCTTCGGCGCTGAGTGACGGACCATCCCCGCAGCTTGAAGCACGCCCTGTGCCAGCAAATAGCGTGGTGCTCGACCCTGAAGCGTTTGCGCAGATGTTGGCAACGGTCGTTGCTACTGCGATTGCCGCTGTGCTCGAAGACCGTGCCAGCTTCGCTCCGCCTCAGGCGCACCAAATGGCTCAGCAGCACCAAATGGCGTTGCCGCAGTACATCCCACAGTACGTTCAGATGGCTGCGCCAATGGTCGCACCAGTGCCCGCGAAGGCATCGTTTTGGAGCCAGGCACGCCACCCCGACGTGCTGCTCATGGGCCTTGCTGCTGCGATCACGATTGTCGTACTCGCAGCGTGGCTGGTCTGAGTCATGGAGCTGATGACGTCGATTCCCGGCGTCGCTGATGCGAATGCTCCCGCGCCGCAGCCTCGCGAGCTGCAAGCGCATCCAGGTCGCGGCGATCGCTACTTCAACCGAGGCGCATCGCTCAGCGGAGTCATCGTGCTGTCGGTTATGGCGGCCGTCGGACTCTTTCTTGGTATCGAGGCATGGCAAGCGCTAAGCGCTACTGGGTTCTCGTTTCTCACAACAGCCGAATGGCAGCCCGATCGCAATAAGTTCGGTATCGCCGAGGTCATGCTGGGCACAGTGCTGATTGCACTTGTCGCAGGCATCGTTGCGTTCCCGATCGCAATGAGCGCGGCGTTGTTCATCACCGAGGTTGCCCCAAAGTGGCTGCGTTCGTCACTGGTGGCATTGGTCGACTTGATGGCTGCGGTTCCCAGCGTGGTCTACGGCCTGTGGGGATTGTTTCTCTTGCAGGGTCAAGTGGTTGGTGTGTCTCGATGGATCAACACATGGTTCGGATGGATTCCCTTCTTTGCCGTGGATGGCGCCGACCCGAATAGTCCGTTGTCAGCGGCCACGGTGTATACGGCATCAACGCTCGTGGCCGGAATCGTTGTTGCGATGATGGTGATGCCCATCCAGTGCGTGGTGATGCGTGAGGTGTTCTCGCAGGTTCCGGTAGGCGAGCGCGAGGGCGCGTTTGCGCTGGGGTCCACCCGCTGGGGAATGATTCGCGTTGTCTCGATTCCGTTCGGTCGCGGCGGCATTATTGGCGGCACGATGCTCGGGCTCGGGCGAGCACTGGGCGAGACCATCGCGGTGTTGCTGATCATCAGCCCCGTGTTCCAGATCAACTTTCATGTGCTGCAGCAGGGCAGCAACTCGGTGTCGAGCCTCATTGCCTTGCGCTATAGCGAGGCCTCTGATTTCTCGCTCTCGGCTTTGATGGCCGCCGGCCTCGTGCTGTTCGGCGCCACCTTGGTGGTCAACTTCACAGCATCGTGGTTCGTAGCCCGATCGCGTTCTGGTGCGAGCAGCGAAGCATGACCGCCGCAATCTCACAACGTGATGCCGACGCGCAGCAACCTCTCACCACGGTCATCGCGCGGCGTAGCAGCGCCGCAGCCGTTGCGCCGCCCCGGCGCGCCATTGGCGGCACCTCACGCCAAGACGCAATGGTGCTTGTCGGCGCGGGAGTCAGCTCGTTGTGCACCACCATGTTGTTGTTTGGTCGGCTCACGTCGCTCTCGGGTCGCCTCGGCTTCGTCATTGTGTGGTTCCTGATTTTCTTGGGAATCTATGCGGCACTCTTGTCGCTCACTGAAGACCGCCCCGCCGTCGTTGATCGTGTGATGGCGGCGTTGCTCACTTCGGCCTCTGTGCTTGCCGGTGTGGCCCTCGCGTCGGTCATCATCTTCGTGCTGTGGCGCGGTCGCACAGCGTTGGTGCACTCGAACTTCTTCACCCAGGACCTCAGCGTTACCGGACCCAGCGAACCACTGAGCGTCGGCGGAATCACCCACGCCATTGCTGGCACGCTGATCATGACTGCGATTTCGTTGGTCATCACGGTGCCACTCGGTGTTGCGTGCGCAGTGTTTCTCAACGAGACGCGTAGTCGCGCTACGTCGCTGGTTCGAACAGTTGTTACGGCGATGACTGCACTGCCGTCGATTCTGGCCGGGTTGTTCATCTTCGCAACGTGGGTGCTGATCCTCGGGTTCCCCCGTTCTGGGCTCGCCGCTTCGATTGCGATGAGCATCATGATGCTGCCCATCATCATCCGCTCGGCCGACGTGGTGTTGCGTCTCGTGCCAGGCAACCTGCGCGAAGCCTCGGCAGCATTGGGCGCTCCGCAATGGAGAACCGTTTGGCAAATCGTGTTGCCAACCGCCCGGTCTGGTCTGACCACCGCTGTCATTCTCGGTGTCGCTCGAGGTGTTGGCGAGACCGCTCCGGTATTGCTCACGGCCGGATTCACCAACACCATGAACGTGAACCCGACCAAGAACCCGATGGTCTCGTTGCCGCTCGCAGCGTTCAAGTTGGTGTCGGCAGCTGAACCCAATCTCATCGCCCGCGGTTTCGCTACTGCCGCAGTGCTGATGTTGCTTGTGTTGATCTTGTTCACTGCTGCCCGCATCCTCGGTGGCCGTCCCGTTGGTCGTCTCACGAAGCGTCAGGCTCGCGCCGCTACAGCCCAGTCCGCTCGCGATCGCGTGCGAATTGATGGCATGTCATCGAGCGCCAATCGAGTTCCCCAGGAGATGTCATGACGAACACGAGTAACTCGTCCACGAGTCGCACGACGCGCCGCCGCAAACTGGGTGTCGCTGCCTTGTTGCTCACCGGGCTGATGCTTGGGAGTGGCTCGCTTCCGAGCGCGGTCGCCGAAGGCGGATATCAGCGCATCTCTGGCGAAGGTTCGTCATGGGCCGGAGCGGCTATCGACGCCATGCGCGTCAACGTTCGCCAGTTCGGCGTAACCGTCGACTACGGCGCTACCGGATCCAGCGCCGGTCGTAAGAACTTCCTCAACGGCACCGTCGATTTCGCGGCCTCCGACATTCCGTTTCAGTTCGAACCCGAAGACGGTTCGGCGCCCGAGAATCCAGCTCCCGGCAGCTACGCCTATATGCCCGTAGTTGCCGGCGGTACAGCATTCATGTACAACCTGAAGATCAACGGCAAGCGGGTGACGAACCTGCGCTTGTCGGGCGAGAACGTGACCAAGATCTTCACGAGGGCGATCACGACATGGAATGATCCTGCGCTGCAGGCCGACAATCCCGGCATCATCCTTCCGGCGAAGCCCATCACACCAGTTGTTCGATCCGATGGTTCGGGCTCGAGCGCTCAGTTCACCAAGTGGATGATCGACCAATACCCAGCGTTGTGGACCACGTTCTGTAACAGCTCGGGCCGCGCACCGAAGTGCGGGTTCACGTCGTACTACCCAACGGTGAAGGGAATGATTGCCCAAGCCGGTGACCTTGGCGTGGCCGGTTACGTTGCTGCGAGTTATGCCGAAGGTGCCATCGGCTACGTGAACTACGCCTACGCATTGGGCAACCAGTTTCCGGTGGCAAAGGTGCTCAACGCTGCGGGCTACTACACGGAGCCGACACCTGAAAACGTGGCGGTGTCGCTGCTGAAGGCGCAGATCAACACCGACGAGAGTAACCCAGCGGTGTATCTCACTCAGCAACTCGAGGGCGTGTACACCGATACCGATCCGCGTAGCTATCAGTTGTCGTCGTACTCGTACCTGATCTTGCCCACCACAATCGCGGGCCAGTTCAACATCGACAAGGGACGCACCCTTGGGTTCTTTGCGTACTACGCGATGTGTCAGGCCCAGCAGCAGTCGGCCTCGCTTGGCTATTCGCCAATGCCGCTCAACTTGGTTGAGGCGAGCTTTCAGCAAATCCGCAAGATTCCTGGCGTCGTGGTTCAAGACATCGATGTGTCCACGTGCAAGAACCCTGCCTTCGCCCCAGATGGCACCAACTTGCTCGCCGACAACGCGCCACGGCCGTTGGCCTGCGACCTCAAAGGCGGGGTCACCCAATGTGCCAACGGAACTGGCGGCATGAAGGATGTTCCAACGGCAGTGAAGCCTGGACCCACGCAGCCTGGTACCCCCGGCGGCACCGGCGCCGGCGCCACCGTGCCCGGCAAACCGACCGTCCCCGGCAAACCTGTTGATCCAACAGCCACAACGGTTCCCGGCCAGCCGGAGGATCCAACGGCCACCACGCTCCCCGGTGAGGTTGCGCCGCCGGTTGACTGCGCAGACACCGGCACCTGCGACCCAGGCACACCTTCAGACCCCAATGCCGCCCCTGCGCCCGCCGTCTCGACGATTTTGGATCAGTCGTCGGGCTGGGGCTCGGCACAGGGTCTCATTATCTTGATCGCGCTGCTCACCTTGGCCGCTGTAGTGGCTCCCGCTTTTGCGTGGCGCCACTTCTCGAAGAAGGCACCAGCATGAGGTTGCACGCTCGCTCGGTGAAATCGATTTTGTGCCTCTGCTTTGTCGGCGGTATTGGTGTTGCTTCGGTGTTTGGTGATGTTGGTGCGGTCGCTACGCCGCTGCCCGGTAGCCAAGGCACCGACACGTCGTTGGCGGCCACCGACTCACAGGTCACCGTGAAGGGCCGCGGGCCGTACGCAGACCTGGCGATTACGGTGAACCAGACCAAGAACCTCACCAGTCAGGCCACCTCGATCACGTGGACCGGCGGCACCCCAACGGTGTCGGGCCCGGGTCGTTTCGGCAGCCAGTACATGCAGATCATGCAGTGTTGGGGCAACGACGACGGCAGCAACCCCGATAATCCGGGGCCGCCACCCGAGCAGTGCGAACAAGGTGCTGTCGCAGGTATCTATGGTGGCCTTCCTGGAGGCTTGTACCCGGCAGGCTTTACGCTCAGCCGAGTGATCTCCCGATCCGATTGGGCGAACTTCAGCCCCACCGTTGGGCATCTCGATACCCGCACCACCAACGTCTGGCTTCCCTTTCGTTCGGTTGGTGGCACGGTGATCGATGTCCAATCGGATCCCAACTTCAACCCGTCGGTTGTTGGTGGCAACTTCTGGTTGAACCCGTATTTCAACATCATCACCACCAACGAAATTGCGGGTGCCGTCACCGGCCCCAACGGCAAGGGTGCCGAGCTCTTTCAGGTGCTCACCGGTGTGCAGTCGTCTGGACTTGGCTGTGGGCAACGCTCGCAACCAGTGGCGGGCGGCGCGGCGAAGGTTCCGCAGTGCTGGATCGTTGTAGTGCCCCGCGGAAGCGCTGACGAAGAGAACGTCGGCACCCCGTTCGGGACAAATGCGGCGCAGTTCGGCGTGGCGACCTCACCATTGGCGCCTTCAGCTTGGCAACATCGCATTGCTATTCCTCTTGAGTTCAACCCAGTTGACTCGCCGTGCTCGCTGGCCAAAGAAGAACGTCGCATCGTTGGGTCCGAGCTCGCCTTGCCAGCAGTTGCCAACTGGCAGCCGGCATTGTGCACCGGTGCCGGATTGCCGCCATATTCCTATGCCCCGGTGAGCGACGCATCGGCTCGCTCGCAACTTGCCGCACACGCTCCCGGTGGCCCCGGCATGATTGCGGTGTCACGCCCATTGGCTGCAGAAAGCGTCTCGGCGGCGAATCCGGTGGTGTATTCCCCGCTGAGCTCATCAGGTCTTGTGGTCGGTTTCAACGTTGAGCGCAATCCGAACTTGGAGGCGCCTCCCGAAGAGCGGCAAATCGAAGGTGTACGCATTGCCAACATGAATCTCACGCCGCGGCTTGTGGCCAAGTTGCTCAGCCAGTCATACACGCAACAGGTCAGCATCTTAGAGCCACCGAAGTATCCGTGGCTTGCTACCAACCCTGCTCACCTTGGCCTCGACCCCGAGTTCATCAAGTTCAACCCCGAGTTCAGCCTGTTGCAGATTGCCGATGGTCGCACCTTCAGCGGCCTGCAACTGCCCGCCGGCAACTCCGATGCTGCGCAGCAGGTCTGGGAATGGTTGCTCGCCGACCCAGAAGCCAGCGCATGGCTCAGCGGAGTTCCCGACGAATGGGGCATGACGGTGAATCCGGTATACAACACCACTGCAGCTACGAACCCCACCGGTCTTGCCTTTGGTGACCCGATTCCAAACTCGTTCCCGAAGAGCGATCCGTATTGCTTCCAGGCGGCACCGTTTGGGCCGAACAACTCAATCGTCCCGAGCCAAGTGTGTGGCACCGACTGGATGCCGTACCGAAATGGTTTCGCGGAGTCTGCCTTCGTGAGCCGAGTTGCATTCGACGGCGCCAAGATCGTGCAGAACCCATTCGCGCAAACGCAGAACGAAGTGTGGACAAAAGACATTCCGCAGTTCCTCGGTCGCCGCTCGATGCTGTCGCTCACCGACACTCCATCAGCTGCTCAATACGGTTTGCAGGTTGCCCGTCTGAGCCGTGCCGGCGACAATACAGACAATCGGACCTTCGTTGCACCTGACTCGGCGGGCATCGCTGCCGGTGTTGAATCTATGGTTGCCAAAGATGTACCCGCAGTGCGCGAGCCAGCGCCGACGGCCGTGGCACCTGGTGCATACCCGCTCGCAACGATGACCTACGTGGCCACGATGCCGCTGACGCTCGACGCAAAAGCTCGGTCCGACTATGCGGCGTTCATCGAGTATGCAACTGGCGCTGGACAAGTACCAGGCCTTGAGCTCGGTCAACTACCGAGGGGCTATGCGCCACTCTCGCAGAGCCTCAAGACACAGGCACTCGGCGCGGCCGCATTGGTTCGTAGCCTCGTTGCCGCCCCGGCCGAGACAGGGCCTTCGACAACCGTGCCCACGACCTCTCGACCTCGCCCGTCGCGGCCACCAACGACTGTGCCATCGGCCCCCGAGACAACCGAAACCACCGTTGTCCCCGAGCCCACTACAACGACATCTCCTATCGACCCTGCCGATGTACCCAAGCCCACGACGCCAAGCGTTGTGACGCCAATCGTTGGTCTGGCCGGGAGTCGCTTTGCTGTTCCGGGGCTTGCGATCATGGCGTTGGGTTCCGCGCTTGGAGTTCTCGAGATCACCAAGCGCCCTCGACGCAAGGTCACTCCCGATCCAGAACCAGACGCCGACGCTGATGAGCCAGAGGACAACTGATATGGCCACCGTTATGCCCCATAAAGCTCGCC
>SESD01001531.1_pt1 | contig 12682 bp, 10 predicted proteins | sample 3171411 | NCBI WGS metagenome assembly SESD01 (sample SAMN06051880, study PRJNA518727) | freshwater metagenome | biome: subpolar coniferous forest; feature: holomictic lake; material: water; isolation source: holomictic Lake 442, 16.5 m depth | place: Canada: near Kenora, Ontario | collected...
GCGGGGGCTCCAGGCAGGGAGTCCGATGGTGGCCTCGATTGTCCCTTTCCAGGATTCGGAATCCCACCGCAGGCGGAAAGTCCGCGAGCAGGTGGCCCGTTGCTGGGATCTCCTCCAGATGGAGGAGGAAAGGAACCGAACCGACTGCCGGAACTGATTCCGATGGGCGGGCCCGGGAGGCACGCACCGTCGGATCGGTGTGGCCGTCTGAGGAGGAGCAGAATATGGACTGGAAGCAGATGATGAGAGGCAAAATGGCGTGCGGCTTTTCCTGCCGCCGAGATGAGACGGGTCGGGTGGAAGGACACGGCATCGTGAAACTTCCCAAACGGAACGCGTATGAGTTAGTGGGACTACGACGACCTTTACGACGGGAAACCCTCCGGCTTCGCCCGGTGATCTAACGAGTGGAACACGTCCCTGTTTTATTGGAAGCGACTATGGAAATCCTGCAACCTGCCGCTGGCCGCACGGTGATTGACGCGACCTTTGGTCGTGGCGGGCATAGTCGCGCCCTTTTAGCGAAGGGGGCACGGGTGATTGCTTTGGATGTGGATCCTGAGGCGGAGGTTGAAGCGAAGAAATTAGCGAGTGAGGTGGGGACGGATCGGTTTTGTTTTCACCGAGCGAATTTTGGTCAGTTGGCGCAGGTGATGGAAAAAGAGGGACCGGTGGATGGGTTGTTGCTGGATTTGGGGATTTCTTCGCCTCAGGTAGATCAGGCGGAGCGCGGATTTAGTTTCCAGCAAGACGGGCCTCTGGATATGCGAATGGATCCGACAACGGGAACGACGGCGGCGGATTTGGTGAACAATCTTTCGGAGCCTGAATTGCGTGGCCTGCTGCGTGAGGGGGGAGAGGATCGGGATCCAGGGAAAATTTCCCGAGGAATTATGCGGGCTCGTCCTTTGCTGACGACGGGGGAGTTGGCTACGGCGGTGGCTCGGGTGACGAGGCAACCGAGACCCGGAGCGAAGCATCCTGCGACAAGGACTTTTCTGGCGTTGCGCCGTGCGGTGAACCGCGAGGGGGGAACCTTGGATGAGGTCTTGGCAGCGGTGCCGAAGGTCTTGCGGGCGGGAGGTCGCTTGGTGGTTTTGACTTATCACTCGGCGGAAGATCGGGCGGTGAAGGTGTGGATTCGTGAGCACTCCGAGGAGGAGAAAAGAGAGATGGGCATGGCGTTTGGGCATCCGAATTTAGAGCGATGGGTGAAGCGGTTGGATGAGGTGGTGCCGACGGAGGAAGAGATTGCGATGAATCCGCGGGCGCGAAGTGCTCGGTTACGTGCTGCGGAGCGGGAGAAGGAGAGGTCCGCGTGAGTCGTAATCAGATCCGTCGGACGAATCACGTAGGGGGAACGCCGTTAATCCGTTTTATGGTAGGGGCAGGTATAGCGACCTCCTTGGTAGTGGTTTTTGCGCTACTCCATGTGACGAACATTCATGAAGCGGGGGAGTTGAAGAAGTTGGAGGTAGCCCGAGGTCATTTAGACGATTTGGTTAAATCGGCCCGACTGCAAGCGGAGCGGTTAAGTTCGCCGCGTAATCTTTCGGAGCGTGCGGTGCAGATGAATCTAGGTCTGATTAGCGTGAGCCAATTAGAAATTGTCGAAGGGCCAACCCGCCGGAATTGGCAGGGAACTGACTTAGCGAAGGAGGGGACACGATGAATTCGCGGGCGCGAGTGATGGCGGTCACCGCGGTTTTCGCTTTGGCTTTCACGGTGGTCTCGGTGAAATTAATTTGGATTCAGCTGGTGAAGCAGGATTTTTACCAGGAGAAGGCGATTCGGATGCATACGAACGGGGAGCCAGTGGCAGCGCAGCGGGGATCGATTTTAGATGTGAGTGGGCGGGTCTTAGCGCAAAGCATGCCGTTGATCGAAGTGCGGTTGGATGGAAAGGTGCTGGGGGAGCGTCCGAAAGAGTTGCCGGTTTTGGCGGGATTGCTGGGAGTATCCGCAGAGTGGCTCAAGGGCCAAGCCGATCCCGGCAATCGCTATCAGAAGATTGCGGAGGGCTTAACGCCAGAGACGGAAGGTAAGATACTTGCGGCCAAACTTAGTTGTATTCAGCTGAAGCGGAAAACAGTACGAAACTATCCGAACGGGACGGAGACGGCGCAAGTGCTGGGGTATGTGGATTTGCGGGAGCAGACGGTGATGGGGTTGGATCGGCCGATTTCATTTGAGGTGGGCGAAGCTGGAGTGGAAAAGTCGATGGATCGTTATTTGCGGGGAGTCGCAGGCGAGAGGCGGATCACCCGAGATGTGCATCGTCGGGAGATACCCTATTTTCGTTTGAGCGATCGTCCAGCGAGAGATGGGTATCACGTGGTGCTGACTTTGGATCAAAGTATTCAGCACATTGTGGAGCGAGAAGCGGACGACCTACTGGAAAAGTTTGCTCCAGAGAATTTGCACATCGTGGTCTTGCGACCGGCGACAGGAGAAATTTTGGCGATGGTGAGCCGGCCGTCCTTTGATCCTAACCAGAGAAAGACATTTGAGCCTGAGGGGGTGAAAGATCGTGGGTTGGCGGATACCTATGAACCAGGATCGACCTTTAAGGTTGTGACGTTAGCGGCGGGGTTGAACGAAGGGATTGTCGATTTAGAGAGTCAGTTCTTTTGTGAAAATGGGGAGATGTTCTATGCGGGGCGTTCCTTGAAAGATCACGAGGCGTACGGGATGCTCTCGTTGCGGCAGGTGGTGGCGAAGTCGAGTAACATTGGGATGGCGAAGTTAGCGATTCAGCTGGGGGATGAGAAATTGCACGAATATGCGCGGCTATTTGGGTTTGGGCAGAAAACACAAAAAGGGGAGGGAGTATTGCCTGGGGAAGAGCCAGGCATGCTCAGCTCGGTAAAAAACTGGACGAAATTATCCATTACTCGAATTCCGATGGGTTACGAGATTGCGGCGACGAATTTACAAATGGCGTTGGCTTATGGAGCGATTGCCAATGGGGGGAAACGAATGGAACCACGTTTTATCAAGGCGGTGGTGGATCGTGATAACCGAGTGGTTCTGCAATTTCTTCCAAAGGTGGTGTGTCAGGCGGTGAAGCCTAAAACGGCGGCGCAGGTGGTGGAGGCCCTACGAGGGGTTGTTTCGGATGAGGGGACAGCGAAGGAGGCGGAGGTTCCTGGATATGAAGTAGCGGGGAAAACGGGGACGGCGCAGAAAATATCCAATGGAGTTTACGCCAAGGACAAGCATCGGGCTTCTTTCATTGGATTTTTACCTGCGGATCGGCCTGAATTTCTGGTTTCGATTTTGGTCGATGAACCGAAAGGGAAAATTTATTACGGAGGGCAGGTGGCGGCGCCTGCCTTTAGTCGGATTGCGACTCAGGTGGCGGAGCAACTCAACTTAAACCGAGGAACGGTGGTGGCGCGCCGAACAACATTATGAAGTTGGCCGAGATCATGGACGGAGTGGTGGTGAAGGAGTGGCAAGGGGGCCGGCAAGCGGAGGTTTCGGCCTTGGCCTATGAGTCGAAGCAAGTGGCAGCGGGATCCCTTTTCTGTACATGGAAGGGGAAGGCGAGGGACGGACATAGTTATATTCCTGAGGCGATGGAGCGTGGGGCGGTGGCGGTGGTGGCGGAGAGGAAGTTGGTGGATTTGGCTGGGCCGAATATTCGGGTTGAAAATGGGCGAAGGGCGTTGGGTCGGATGGCGGCAAACTTTTATGGGCATCCCTCGAAAGAGGTTCAGGTGATTGGCTTGACGGGCACAAATGGAAAAACTTCGACGGCGATGCTGATTCAAGCTCTTTTTGAAGCGGGCGGACTACGTTGTGGCCTTTTGGGCACGGTGGGGAACGACACAGGGAAAGGAAGGGTTGTGGCGAAGCAGACGACTCCGGAGGCCTTGGATCTGCAGCAACTTCTGGCGGAGATGAGGGAGAATGGGTGTCGGGCGGCGGCGGTGGAGGTGAGTTCGCATGCTTTGGAGCAGGGGAGAACGGAGGGGGTTGATTTTGCGGGGGCGGTCTTTACGAATTTGGGAAGAGATCATCTCGATTACCACGAGAGTCTGGATAAGTACGAGGAGGCAAAGAGTCTGCTTTTTCAGGGTTTACGACCTGGATCGTTTGCGGTGATCAATCAGGAAGATCCAGCGGGAATCCGAATGATGGCGCAGTGTGCTCCTGGGGTGCGGGTATTGACCTATGGAGTGGAGAGGGGAGATGTGCATACGCGCGATCTGAAGATGGGGGTGGGAGGGAGCAGTTTTATTTTGTGCACTCCTGAGGGTGAGGTGCCGACGAGTTTACCATGGTGGGGACGATTTAATGTTTTGAATGCGCTGGCGGCGGCGAGTGCGGCGATGTTGGGTGGACTTTCCGCAGAAAAAGTGGCGAGCGCTTTGGGTCGTGCTCCAGTGGTCCCTGGGCGTATGGAGCGAATTGCTGGAGGGGGTGAAATTTCTGTGTTGGTGGATTTTGCGCATACGGAGGAAGCAGTAGGGGCAGCGCTGGAGACAGTTCGTCCGTTGTGTCGTGGAGATCTTTGGGTGGTTTTGGGAGCGGGAGGGGATCGGGATAAGGGGAAGCGGCCGAAGATGGCGGCGGTGGCAGCGCGTCTGGCGGATCGGGTGATTTTGACTTCGGACAATCCACGAAACGAGGATCCTAAAAATATTTTGAGTGAAATGTTGGCGGGGGTGCCGAAGGGTCGGGCGGTGGAGGTGATCGAGCATCGGGCGGAGGCGATTCGGGCGGCGGTCCTCGGGGCGAAGGCTGGGGATGTGGTTTTGGTAGCAGGCAAAGGGCATGAAGAGTTTCAAGAAATCCGTGGGGAAAAGATTCCATTTTCTGATCGTCGTGAAATTGAGCGATCGCTAACGGAAAGGAGTCGGGGATGAAGCCACTTTCTTTGGCGACGATTGCGGATATGGCGGGAGCCCAAGTGGTGAAGGGCAAGGGGGAGCGGGTGGCTTTCGGGGTGGGAATTGATTCGCGGACGGTGAAGCCAGGGGAGCTTTTTGTGGCGATACGCGGTCCGAAGAACGATGGGCATGAATATGTGGTGGCGGCTTCAGAAAAAGGAGCGATTGCGGCTTTAGTTGAAAAAAGCGAAGTGGGGAAAGTTCCGGCAGGATTTACCATCCTGCAGGTAGCGAACACCCAAGAGGCTTTGCAGAGATTAGCGCAGGGTTATCGACGAAGTTTATCGGTGCGGGTAGCTGCGGTGACGGGGAGTTCAGGGAAAAGCAGTACGAAGGAAATGTTGGCGGCGGTATTGGGCACAACGGGGCCGACCTATCGGACTCCAGGTAATTTTAACAATCATTTTGGGGTTCCCTTGACCTTGATGGGAGTGGGAGCAGAGGATCGATGGGCGGTGGTGGAGTTGGCGATGAGTGCGCCAGGAGAGATTGGGCCCTTGGCGGAGTTGGCAGGACCTGAGGCGGGTTTGGTGACGAATGTGGGATGGGCGCACATCGAGGGGATGGGTTCGCGGGAAGCAACCGCGAAAGAAAAGGGTGCACTCATCCGGGCGTTGCCATCGTCGGGGTTGGCGGTGAGCAATGCGGATGATCCTTTTGAAAAACTAACGTTGGAGGGATGTCAGGCGCGTGTAGTGCGGGTGGGTCGCTCGGCGCAAGCGGATTACCGATTAGAAGAGATGAAGTGTGGTGGGGAATCGACGCGATTTATCTGCACCGGGCCGAAGGGGCGGATGGAGGTTTTGTTGCGGATTCCTGGAGCCCACATGGCGATGAATGCGGCGCAGGCTTTTGCCACAGGAGTGGAGCTGGGAGCAGAGCCTCAGGCGGCGGCTTCGGCGTTGGAGGGAATTGTTTTGCCGAAAGGCCGATTGAAGTTGGAAAAGCACGCGGAGGGGTGGCTCTTGGATGATAGTTACAATGCGAACCCAGATAGTTTGGTGGCGGGGTTAGAGACTTTGGAGGGGTTGCCTGGCTCGGGTCGGAATGTGGCTTTGCTTGGGGCGATGGCGGAACTGGGATCTTTTAGTCCGCTGTTGCATGAGGAGGCGGGGGCAACGGTGGCGCGAGGATCGACGGGGTTGTGTTTTGTGGTGGGGGAGGAGGCGAAGTTTTTAGTGGAGGGCGCACAAAAAATTAGGGCGGGGAACTGGGTGCGATGGTTTCCGAGTCGAGAAAAGCTTTTGCAGGCGTACGGGGCGGAGGCGAAAGGGGACGACAGAATCTTGGTGAAAGGAAGTCGGCGTGAAGGCATGGAAAAAGTGGCGGCAGGATTACGGGAGGAGAAAAAGTAATGTTGTACTACCTGAGCCTGCTGAGTGACTGGTTCGGCCCACTGAATGTTTTTCAGTATGTGACCTTCCGAACAGTCGGGGCAGCGCTGACCTCGTTTGGGTTTTGTTTATGGATGGGGCCTTCGGTGATTCGGGGTCTGCATCGACTGAAACTTGGGCAACCTCTTCGTCGGAAAGAGGAGGTGCACCAATTGGCGGATTTGCATGAGAAGAAACAGGGGACACCGACGATGGGTGGAGTACTGATTTTGTTTGCGCTAACCTTGTCCTGTTTGTTTTGGGGGCGTCCGACAAATCCTTATTTGTGGTTAGCCTTGGGCAGTACTTTGGCCTTGGGAATTTTAGGGTTTTGTGATGATTACGCCAAAATTAAGAAAAAGACCTCTGGAGGTTTGAGTGGCAGGCAGAAACTATTGGTGCAGGGGTTGGTGGCGGCGGGGGTGGCGGGGGCGTTACTCTTGATGCCTCAAGCGCGCGAGGCGGCGCTGAAGTTACAAATTCCATTTGTGCGGGAAGAGTTCTTTCTTTTTAACCTGCCGATATGGGGCGCGATGCTTTTCTTTGTTTTTATTATTGTGGGTAGCTCGAACGCGGTGAATTTGACGGATGGGCTGGATGGGTTGGCCTCGGGTTGTATTTTAACGGTGGCGATGGTCTTAGGGCTGTTTGCCTACCTCTCGAGTCACGCGAAGCTTGCCTCGTATCTATTTCTACCGCGTGTACCCGGAGGGGAGGAGTTGGTTATTTTCTGTGCGGCTCTCTTTGGGGCCTCGTTAGGATTTCTTTGGTTTAACTGTCACCCCGCCCAGGTTTTTATGGGGGATACGGGTTCATTGGCTCTGGGGGGAGCGGTGGCGGTCGTGGCGATTTGTTTGAATCAGGAACTGCTCCTCGCGGTGATTGGCGGGGTTTTTGTGATGGAGGCGGTTTCGGTGATTCTTCAGGTCCTTTCTTTTCGCCTAACGGGGAAGCGAATTTTCGCGATGTCGCCGATTCATCACCACTTTGAACTCCGCGGTTGGAGTGAGACGGCGGTGGTGACGCGGTTTTGGATCCTCAGCGTGGTCTTTGCCCTGGCGGGCTTGGCCTCGCTCAAGCTGAGGTGAAAGGAATCTTGAGTTCATGGAACGGCAAAAAGATTATCGTGGTGGGGATGGGTCGCAGCGGGGTCGCGGCGGGCGAGTGGTTGCTTGGAGAAAAGGCGGAGGTGACCATGTTTGACGAATCTACCGATTCTGCCGTGGCGGAAGTGGGACTTCGGATGAGAGCCCGCGGGGCCGAGGTGATCACGGGGCAAAAGAGCGTGGTGGGGAGAAGTTTTGATCGGGCGATACTGAGCCCAGGGATTTCGCCTGATCGTCCGATGGTGCTGGAGTTGAAGGCCGCTGGGGTACCGATGCTCGGGGAGTTGGAGTTAGGTGCGCAGGCTTGTCTTTGTCCAGTGGTGGCGGTGACGGGCACAAATGGAAAAAGCACCACGACAGAGCTGATCACAAAGATTTTACAAGCGGCAGGGAAACGAGCGGTGGCCTGTGGAAATTATGGCAAGCCTCTTTGCGAGGTGGCTCTGCTGAGTCGGGAGCTGGATTGGGCGGTGGCGGAGGTGAGTTCGTTCCAATTGGAGACGATTGATACTTTTCGTCCAAGGATCGCGGTTTATTTGAACCTAACTCCTGATCATCTGGATCGGTATCCCACGTTGGAGGCGTATGCGGCGGCCAAGGCGCGGATTTTTGAGAATCAGAAAGCGGAAGATGTGGCGGTGATACGCAAGGGAATGGTTTTCCCGAAGCGCCAAGGGAGGACGATGGTTTTCACGTCCGAGGCGTCGGGGGCGGACTACACTTTGCAGGAGGGTTGGTTATGTGCGCAGGGAGATAAGGTGATGAGGCAGGATGGGACGAAGTTGCGGGGAGCGCACAACGCGGAAAATCTTTTAGCGGCCTTAGCGGTGGCGGATGCGATGGAGGTTTCTCGTGAAGTGGTGAAAAAGGTTTTTGCTAATTACCAAGCGTTGCCCCATCGATGCGAGGTGGTGGCGGTGCGGGCAGGCGTGACCTGGATCAACGATTCGAAGGCGACGAACCTCGATGCGATGGAGCAGGCGGTGATGGGGATGGATGGTCCGGTGATCCTGATTGCGGGAGGAAAGGACAAGGGATTCGATGTGGCAACGAGCCGTCCGGTTCTGGAGGGAAAAGTGCGTGCGGTGCTCTTGCTTGGGGAGATGGCGGAAAAAATGGAGAAAGCTTGGAGTGGAGGGACGCCTTGTCGGAGGGTGAAAGATCTGGGGGAGGCGGTGCAAAGGGCGGCGGAAATGGCGCGCGAGGGAGAGAGTGTTTTACTGAGCCCAGGATGCTCCAGTTACGACCAGTTTAAGAACTTCGAGGAAAGAGGAGAAAAATACAGGCAGTGCGTCATCGCTCTGCCACAGGAGGAAAAGAAACCATGAGTGATGAACTGCTAGAATACTCAACGAAACGTACGAACCCCACGGCAATGGAAGGTGAGCCAACCGAGCGCCCAGCGAAGACGGGAGGCCTGAACCGGCTTTCCACCATCTTCTTGGTGGTGCTGGGCCTGCACGTAGTGGTGATCGTAGGAATCAGCGCCTATCACCTGCTTCGGGGTAACCCGGAAACAGGAATAACGGCGATTCCTGAAACGATGCCTGCCCCCCAAGCGGAAGTAGCCAAAGCGCCCGAAGTGGCGGCGGCACCCGCGGCAGAAGTGACGAGCACGATGCCTAGCCCTGACGATAAAGTCTGGCAAACGCAGGGGTCGGCCCCGAGCGAAGCCATGCCTCCCGTGGCGGTGGCACCGGCACCGACTGCAGAGCGCAGTCACGTGGTGAGCAAAGGCGAAACAGTTGCAAAGATCGCCAAAGCGAACGGGGTAACATCCGCCGCCTTGATTCAGGCGAACGCCCTGAAGGGGACGACAGTGAAAGTCGGTCAGAAGTTAATCATCCCTGAAGTGGCGGGAGCTGGGACGGCGAAAAAAGCGGTGGTGACGGCCTCGACGCCAGTGAAAGCGGTAGTGGCGGCGGCGGCGAAGCAAGAGTCGAGTCCTGCAGGTAGCTACAAAGTAGCCCCTGGAGACACTCTGGCGAAAATCGCAAAGAAGTTCGGAACCAAGGCAGACACCCTAGCCAAACTCAACTCCATCACCGACCCGAAGAAATTAAAGGTCGGGATGAAAATTCAAGTTCCTGGGGAAGCCTCCGCCAAAGCGGCGGTTCCGGTGGCGACACCCGCTCCTGCCGGTCCGACCGACATGGCGATGTTGCCGAAGCCGACTACGAACTGAGTTCACAATGGGACGAAACACTGCGCGCACCCTGCTCGTCTGCGTGGCCCTATTGATCGGGGCTGGCCTGGTCATGTTGACCAGCGTAGGCGCGTTCTCAGCCGAAAATAGGGGCCAACCTCTTTTTTTCCTCCAAAGACAGTTGATCTGGCTTACGGTTGGAATTGGGGTGTGCGCGGTGTTGAGTCGAGTGGATCCGAAGATTCTACTTACTCGAGGCGCCTGGATTCTGGGACTGGCGACCTTGTTAGTTGTTTTGTGTTTGATTCCAGGATTGGGGAAATCGGTCAAGGGCTCGGCGCGATGGATCCCGCTGGGTCCTTTTGCGGTGCAACCGAGTGAGTTCCTTAAGTTAGCTACGGTTATTGCGGCGGCGGGGTGGGTTCGGTTTCAAGGAGCCAAGATGAAGAGTCCGTGGCACGGACTGATCTTGCCCATGCTGATCCTGCTCTTGCCGGTAGGTTTGTTGGTTAAGCAACCTGATCTAGGTTCGGCGTTGTTTGTGATTACGGCGGCATCGGTGGTTCTTTTCGTCGGGGGCGCTCCAATTATGCCTTTAGGAATCTTGGGTCTTTTGGCGGCTGGGGGATTGGTGGCGGTGGCTTTAACCATGCCTGAGCGGTTGGATCGGTTAGTGGCGTTTATGGATCCGGAAGCGCATCAGCAGGCGGGAGGGTACCAAGTTTCGCAGGCGCTGGTGGCCTTGGGATCAGGAGGAACCCGTGGGGTGGGTATCGGGCAGAGTATTCAGAAAATGTTTTATTTGCCTGAAGCGCATACCGATTTTATTTTCCCGATTCTGGGGGAAGAGTTTGGTTTGGGGGCGACGCTATCTGTAGTTTTTATTTTCTTACTTTTTACTCTTTTGGGAAGCTACATCGCTTGTCACGCCTCGGATCTAACGGGGATGGCCTTGAGTATGGGCCTGACGACTCTGGTGGCGATGCAGTCGGTGGCGAATCTCGCGGTGGTCACGGGATTATTACCGCCGAAGGGGGTGGGCTTGCCTTTTATTAGTTATGGAGGATCGAATCTGGTTCTTTGTTTGGCGGCGGTGGGGTTACTCCTTTCGCTGCATCGGCAGGCGCATTATCAGGAAGAGGCTAAAAGTCGGCGCCTGGTGGGAAAGCACAAGTGATCGGACTTATGGGACAACTGGCGATCGCTTGCGGGGGAACAGGAGGACATCTCTTTCCTGGATTGGCAGTGGCGGAAGCGGTGCGCCGACGCGGGCATGAAGTGTGTTTCTTTATTTCGAACAAAAAAGTGGATCATCGGGCTTTATCGGGAGCAGGGGAAGCGGCTCATGGGGTGGAGATTCCTGCGGTGGGTTGGAGCGGGGTATGGGGAGCGGGTTTTTTTGGATGGAGTCTGGTTTCAGCGGTACGGAAGGCTGGGGTCGAATTAAAAAAGTTCAATGCGGGGGCGGTATTGGGCATGGGAGGATTTGTTTCGGGAGCAGCGGTGGGGGCGGCGCGGTTGGCGGGGCTACCTTATTTTCTTCATGAATCGAACGCGATTCCTGGCCGAGCAACCCGCTGGCTGTCGAAGGGTGCAGAAAAGGTTTTTCTAGGGTTTGAGGAGTGCGGGGCTCATCTCCAGGGGGTGAAGCTGGAGGTAACCGGGACACCAGTGCGGGCCCGTTTGGGCGGAATAGGCAAAGAGGAGGCGTTGAAAAAACTTGGGCTCCATCCGGGACGTCATTTGGTTGCGGTGGTGGGAGGAAGCCAAGGTGCGCGGGGTTTAAATGAAGCGATGCTTCGCGGATTGGGGGCACTGGAGAGTCAGGCGCAGAAGATACAGATTTTACATGTGGCGGGAGAAGCGCAGGTGGAGAAGGTTAAAAAAGGATATGCTGGCCGAGGCTTTCATGCGGTGGTGATGGGTTTCTGCGATGAGATGGAAGCGGTCTATGCGGCGGCGGAGTTAGTGGTATCGAGGTCGGGTGCGGGAACTTTGGCGGAGTTAGCGGTTTGTGGGGTGCCTGCGATTCTGGTGCCATTTCCCGCAGCGGCGGGGGATCATCAGATGGCCAATGCTCAGGCGTACAGTCAGGGTGGGGCGGCTGAGGTGGTCGGAGAAAAACATTTAGTGGGAACGGAGTTGGGGCAAAGGATTGCTCGGTTGTTGATGGAAGTAACTCGTCGGGAGCGGATGAGTCATTTAGCCCGTGAAAAGCAGAGTTCGGCGGCGTCAGAAAAAATTGCGGAGGCGATTGACCATGTCCTTTGATACGCAGTGGTGGACAACAGGGCGACGTCGGATCCATTTAATTGGGGTAGCGGGATCTGGAATGGCGCCGTTAGCAGAAATTTTGATAGATCTGGGGCATGAAGTGAGTGGTTCTGATTTGAAAGAAATTCCTGAACGGTTAAAGAAGCGTGGGATGGCCGTGGCCTTGGGTCATGATGCGGAGTCGATCGGGAGTGCGGAGGTGGTCGTGGCGTCAGCGGCGATTCCCGATAGCAACGCGGAGTGGGTGGAAGCAAAGCGGCGGGGTATGGCACGGGTACGACGGTCGGAAGTGCTGGCGAAATTGGCGGGAGCACGAAAGTTAGTTGCGGTACTAGGATCGCATGGAAAAACCACCACAGCGACGATGCTGGCACAAATTTTTCGGGAAGCAGGGGAGGACCCTTCCTTTTATCTGGGAGGATACGCGCCATCGCTGGGGGCATCGGGTGCGTGGAGAAATGGGAAGTGGTTGATTGCGGAGGTGGATGAAAGCGAGGGAGCTCCAATGGAATTGTCCTCGTGGGCAGCGCTTCTTTTGAATGCGGATCACGAGCATGCGGATCGCTATGCGGATGGGGCGGCGGTGATTGCGGCGTACGGGAAAGTTTTAGGGCAGGTGGCGGGTCGCTGTGTGGTGGTGGCGCGGGAGGAGAAGGAGGCGATGGAGGCGGCGGAGAAGATTCCGGCGAAAGTGACTTTTGGTTGGGAAAAAAGTGGGGCGGATTATGTGGGAGAATGGCAGGGGGAGAGTGCGGAGGGGCTAAAATTCTCTGTGGCGAAGGCGGGAAAAGATTTGGGAGTATTTCAAGTGGCGGCGACGGGGAGGCATAATGCGGGCAATGCCTTAGGGGCTTTGGCGGTGGCGGCGGAGTTGGGTTTGAGTGT
>SESD01001537.1_pt1 | contig 12658 bp, 9 predicted proteins | sample 3171411 | NCBI WGS metagenome assembly SESD01 (sample SAMN06051880, study PRJNA518727) | freshwater metagenome | biome: subpolar coniferous forest; feature: holomictic lake; material: water; isolation source: holomictic Lake 442, 16.5 m depth | place: Canada: near Kenora, Ontario | collected...
TCCTCTCGCGCAACCCGCATTTTTGCCGCTCGGCGCTGGCGCGTTTTTCGTCGCGCGACTTCATCACCATGGTGGAAAAGCGCGGCATCCGCTATCACGAAAAAACGCTCGGCCAGTTGTTTTGCGACGACTCGGCGCAGGACATCATCAGCATGCTGAAAGCTGCCTGCGACGGCGCCGGCGTGCGTTGGGCCATGCCCTGCGCGGTGCAGTCGGTAAAGCGCATCGACGGCGGTTACTCGCTCGCCACCGACCATGGCGAGCAACGCTGTGCGTCGCTGGTAATCGCCTGCGGCGGACTGGCGCTGCCGCAAATCGGCGCCACGCCTTTCGGCTACAAACTGGCCGAACAGTTCGGCCTTGCCATCGTGCCGCCGCAACCGGCGCTGGTGCCGCTCGCCCTGCCGCCGGAAACCCTGACCCCGTTAAAGGCCTTGGCTGGCCTCGCTATCGACACTGAAACGCATTGCCTGGCCGCGCATTTTCGCGAAAACACCCTGGTCACCCATCGCGGCCTGTCCGGACCGGCGATATTGCAGATTTCAAGCTATTGGCAAATGGCCAACACCCTGGCCGATGGCGCAAAAAAGCAACCGATCGAGATTGACCTGTTGCCCGGCTTCGATGCCGGCACCTGGCTGGCCGCACAGCGGCACGCCAAGGCACTGCTCCCGACCCTGCTGGCCGAACGCCTGCCGCGCCGCTTTGCCCAGGAATGGTGTGCGCTTTACGGCTGGGACAAGCCGTTAAATGAACTATCCAACCGCGACATGGAGGCGGCGTCGCGCGCCCTCAAGCGCTGGACGTTGATGCCCTCGGGCACCCTCGGCTACGCCAAGGCCGAGGTCACGCTGGGCGGCGTTGATACCGACGGGCTGTCCTCCAAGACCATGGAGGCCAAGACGGTACCCGGACTGTATTTCATCGGCGAGGTGGTCGATGTCACCGGCTGGCTTGGCGGCTATAACTTCCAGTGGGCATGGTCCTCCGGTTGGGTGGCCGGCCAGTTCGCCTGAGCTGGCAAACACCACACCAGCAAACAAAAAAGCCACCCGAAGGTGGCTTTTTTGGGGCTTGCCTGATGCTGCTTAGGCTGCCTGGATCTTGCTCGCTTGCTTGCCCTTCTTGCCATCAACGATATCAAAGGACACCTTCTGACCCTCTTTCAGGGTTTTGAAGCCGGCCATGCTGATTTCGGAGAAATGCGCGAAAAGGTCTTCACCGCCGCCGTCCGGGGTGATGAAGCCAAAACCTTTGGAGTCGTTAAACCACTTGACGGTACCTGTTGCCATGTTGCGTTCCTTTCACTATCACTTGAGAAATTGCGGGACCATCCCGCGTCATGTTTGAATCTCAAGGCACTAAAGAACGAACATTTGAAAATGCAGGCTTTATAGACTTGAAACTAAACACCTAGGGCGCGTTATACGCGTTTTGCTGCAATCGGTCAAATTCCGGGTTTTGCACAAAATCGGCGCCCTCTGGCGCATCTAAGCGTTTGTCCCTGTTCGGCTTTCCCACAACCGCCCGACCTGGCCCCACGGCCGTGGCGCGGCGCAGTCGGCCTTCAAACGAAAACGGCACCCCTGGGATGCCGTTTTAGCGCCAAAACCGCTCTGGCTACCGGGCCAAAGGCCCGCTCAATCAACCCTTTACGCGGTTTCGGTATTCGCCGGTCCGGGTATCGATCTCGATCTTGTCGCCGGTGGCGCAAAACAGCGGCACCTGGAACTCAAACCCGGTTTTCAGCTTGGCCGGCTTGAGCACCTTGCCCGAGGTATTGCCCTGCACCGCGGGCTCGGTATAGGTGATCTCACGCACCACCGTATTGGGCAGCGCCACCGAAATGGCCTTGCCGTCATAGAACACGACTTCGCAGGGCAGGCCCTCTTCGAGGTAGGGCAGCGCGTCTTCCATATTCTCTTGTTCGATTTCGTATTGGTTGTAATCGCCGTCCATGAACACATACAGAGGGTCGGCAAAATACGAATACGTCACGTCCTTGCGCTCGAGTTCGACCATGTCGAACTTGTCGTCGGCGCGATAAACGCTCTCAGACGGCGCGCCGGTAAGCAGGTTGCGCATTTTCATCTTGACCACGGACGCGTTGCGCCCGGATTTGCTGAATTCGGCCTTCTGCACCACCATCGGGTCATTGCCGAGCATGATGACGTTGCCTGCGCGGAGTTCCTGTGCGATTTTCATGAGTCTAGCCCGGGTAAAAAGTTAAGGTTTAACAGCCTGAAAAGCCTGCTATTTTAACTTGCTTTGGCAAAAAAACGCCAGATTATCCGCGAGGCTGGGTGCGGACTGCACCCGGGTGGCCCAAGCCTGCGCACCGGCCTGCCAGGCCGGCCTTGTCGCCAAAATCGCCTGCCACAACGCCGGCCAGTCAGGCCGGCCCTCCAGGGGCTGATTCCAAGCCTGCCAGAACTGCCGCAGGGCGGTGGCAAGCGCGCCGTCCATGCCACGACAATAGCGCCCGAAAAAGGCATCGATCTTGAGCAGATGGGCACCGGCATCCTGCGTGTAGGCCTGCCAGACCAGCGGACGCGCGGCGAGTTGGGCGCGCACGAAGGAATCCTCGCCACGGACAAAATTGATATCGCTCGCCCATAACAGGCGGTCATATGCGTCCTGGTCAAGAAACGGAATGGCAGTGATCTGCAAGCTGCCGCTGCGCCAGATCTCGCCCGGTCGCAACGGGCCGGTGAGCGCCGCAGCGCGGCGCAATGGCGGACCGGCGGGAACCAGGCACTCGATGTTGCTTGCGCCCTTGGCCCATGCATCAAGCAATTCGGGCACTGCGGCGTCTTCGTAGCAGAACAGCGACGTCACCAGGGTATCCGGCTGTGCCGGCGCAACACCGATGGCGGCGCGAAATGTGTTGACCGCAGCGGCATCGCGCTGGAACGCCTCGCGCCGCGGCGCCAGGTTCCGCTCGGCCGGCAAACCCCCGGTATTTTCGGTAAAACCGGGGAAAAAGAAATACTTCACCAATGGCAATTGCGGATGCGGCGAAGGCATGCGGTGGTGGGATTCGACCCAGTCCTCGGCACTGAGGTATTCGAGGTTGATCCACACCGGCTGCGGCGTGCGCGCCGCCATCGCGGCGAGATACCCAGCGGGCAGGCGGCAACCAAAGCCCTCCACCACCACCTCGGCCGGCACAATCGTGGCGTCCTGCTCAAAAACCGGGGACCAGCGCCGGACCTCCACGCCCTGCAGGGTCTGCACCGCAAGGCGGCAATCGACTTGCGGACACAGCGCCTGGAAGCTTTCCAACTTGTCCACCCACAGCCTGACCGCCGCACCCTGCTCGCCCGCCAACTGACGCGCCAGCCGCCAGCACACGCCGATATCGCCGAAGTTATCTACTACGGCGCAGAAAATATCCCAGGATTTTGGCATGCTGTTTCGCGCGCTTCGTCACTCAAACAAAACGGGCGCCGAAGCGCAACCGGTTTTACGCGGGTCTTCGTCGCCCGACAAAACGGGCGCCGAAGCGCCCGTGAAAGGAAAAACCTACCTCGATGCCTTGCGATTGCCCCGGCTACTGGGTACGACTCTTCACCCAGGCAGCCAGTTCCTGCACTTCGGCGCTGTTGGGCTGGCGCTTGGCCATCTCATCCACCACCGGTTTCATGTCCTGGTAGAGCAAATAGTCCTGCAGCACGCTGTACAGGTACAACTCGGGGGTGATGTCGTCCGAACCGGCCTGGTTGCGCAGCTTGCCGTAGGTGTCCTTGGCGGCCTTGACCTCGGCTTGCTGCTCGGTGGTCAGGCGCGGAGCCTTGGCAGCACCACGCACCGCGACGCCGCCCGAGCGGCCCAGCTTGGCGATCTGGATGAGTTCGGGAATTTGCGCGATTTTCTGCGGCACGCTGGAAGGCAATACCGTGACCTCGGTCGGTGTGCCACCCTCACCCTGCTGCGCACCGGCCTTGAAGTTGGCCGGACCCTTCCAGGTTTCCTGGCGGCCACCCTGGAAGAACACCACTCGCACCGCAGCACCCGCGGGTACGCTAAAGCGGTCGCCCTGGCGCACTTTCATGTAAGGCTGCACCTTGGCGCTAGCCGCGCCCTCGCTGGCATATGAAACATCGCCTGAAAGCATATTGACAAGGCCGACATCAGCCGATTGCGCCTGCACGCCGCCCGTGGCGACCAGCAAGCCCAACAGGGCCGTACCGAGTACTGATTTGATCGATTTCATTTCCCCGCTCCCTTACCGATGAACTACGGTGAAGTTTAGGCTCCAGGAGCCCGACCGCACAGTGAATTTATCACGCAAGTGCCGCATTCCGCTGCCCGATTGCCGAATTTGTGAGCGCAAAACCGCAGCCAGCCGGCATACAGGACTCATTTCGGCCGATTCAGGCGTTCCGCCACCCAATTGGCCAGTGCCTGGGCGTCGGTATTATCCGGCTGCAGGCGGCGCATTTCCTCAACCACACCGGCCATTTCCGCGTACTGCAAATATTCGCCCAGCACCGCGGCAAAATACACCTGGGCGGTGATGTCATCCGCGCTTTGTGCGACGCGCATGCTCTGGTAATTCACGCGCGCCGCGGCGATCGCCGCCTGGTCATCAGCGGACAGCGTGCGCGCGCGCGCCGGGCCGCCGCGCACGCTGATGCCGCCAAGCCGCGCCATGTGCGCCTGCCTGAACATGTCCGGTGCACCGACAATGCGCTGCGGTACCGCCGGCGGCAACTGGCTGACTTGCGGCGGTTTGCCACTCAGTACCTCACCGGCAATCGCACCCAGCTTCAGACTGCCCGGACCGGTCCAGGTTTCCTGCCGACCACTTTGCAGATACACCACCCGCAACATTGCGCCCGCGGGCAGGACAAAACGATCGGCCTCGCGCACACGCATGTAATCCTCTACCTTGCCGGCACTGCCACTCTGGCCGGTGTAGCTGACCGCGCCTTTGACCTGGCTTACCAGGCCGACATCAGCGCCTTGCGAAAATGCCGTGAACGTTGCCAGCAGTGACAGCAGCCCAAGCACAAGTTGTTTGCCCATCATCAGTCCCCCTAAGCCTTCGAACCAGTACTGGCATGGGCCAGCATCCCGGTAATTTCAAATACCAGCAGCGGTTCGGCCCGCCCCTTTACCGTAACCGTTTCACACTTGCCGGTGGCAAAACCCGGACCCGCCGCCTGCAGCGTCGCGGCACTCGCGGCAATGACACACTTCAGGTCCTTGGTCACCCCCTCTAGGCGGGAAGCGGCATTGACCGTGTCACCGATGGCGGTGAACTCGGTGCGCTTGACCGAACCAATGTCGCCGATGACCGCCTTGCCGGTATGCATGCCGATGCCGATGCCGAATTCGGGCAGGCCGCGATCGGGGAAGCGCTGGCGCATCCAGTCGCGAAAGCCCTCGGCTTCCCTTGCCATGCCGATCGAGGCGAGCACCGCGCGCCGCGCATGGTCGGGGTGGCGCACCGGCGAGCCGAAAATCGCCATCACCGCGTCGCCGATGTACTTGTTGACCATGCCGCCCTGTTGCAGGATGGGTTCGCAGGTCAGGCTGAAATAGGCGTTGAGCATTTCCACCACTTCGTGCGCCGAGAGCTTTTCCGAGATGGTGGTGAAATTGCGGATATCCGAGAACAGCACCGTCACCTCGACTTCCTCACCCGAGAGATCCGGGCGTTCGCCCTCGGTCAGCACCTTCACCACGTCATCGGACACATAACGCCCGAACATCTGCCGCAGCTGCGCCTTCTGGCGCTCCTCGCCGGTCAGGCGCAGGCCCAGCGTGATCAGGAAAGCCACCGCGAGGCCGACCTGCGGCTCGGCCACCGGCAGCACCACGTCCTTGAGAAAAAACAAAAACGCCGGAATCGGCAGGTTAAAGGCGATGATCACCCCGGCGAGGGCCGCCCGCTCGGGCGTGAGGCGCAGAAACAACAGCGTCGCCAGCACCAGCAAGACATAAATGCACAGCATGCGCAGCCACAGCGGCGGCACCTTGGGGTAGTGGCCGGATAAAATGGTCTCGACAATGTTGGCGTGAATCTCGCCGCCGGCCATCTGGTCGGCATGGGCACCGCGCGAATACGGCGTGAAGTGGCGGTCCGAGGTGCCGGCGTTGTTGGCCGCCAGAATCACCACTTTGCCTTTCAAGGCCTGCACCGCCGGGTTGGCAAGGGCATCGGGCTGTAACAGCAGCTTCATCGACACCGTCGGAATGGTTCCTGGCGGGCCGGTATAGCCTATCCACTGTTTGTTCAACTCTCGGCCGATTTTCACCCCCGCGACAGTCCATTCGGCCAGCGCCGGGTCCTGGTCAGCGGCACGCAAGGCCAGCTGCGTGGCAAAACCCACGCCGGGAAAGGCCGGGTCGGCGACCATCACCGGGTAGAAGCGGCGCACGTGCTTGTCATCATCCGGATGCAAATTGGCAATGCCCAGGTCGTTGATGCCGCGCGGCAGCAGGATCAGGTGGTCCTGCGGCGGCAGCAACAAGGACAACTCGCCGTTGCGCAGTTCGACCATGTGGGTGATCAGCACGGTGTTGCCGCCGGCCAGCGCCGCGCGCAGCGGGGAATCGTAATTGCGGCTGATCGCGCTGTCGGGCAGGTTGAGCTTTTTCAGCCAGGCCTCGGCACTGACCTGGTAAATGAAGTCCAGCCCCACCGCCTTCACACCGGCCAGTTTCAGCACATCCATGGCCTTGCCAAAATGCGGCGCCCAGAAGGCCAGCGGGTCGTCCTTCAAGGCGTCGAGCGTGTCGTCATCAATGGAAATCACCGCCGCGTGCGCCGGCACATAGCGCACGCCGGCAAACACATGCCAGTAATCGTAATAGACATTTTCCAGCGACTGCAGCCAGCTGGTCTGCGCGATCGCACCGGCGACAAGGCAGGCGACCAGCGGCACGACAAACACGCGCAACAGCTTGCGCCACAGTGCAACACCGAACAATGCGCGGTTTTGCGTCACGCCTCAGTCCCCGACGTAGACAAACGGCGCCCAGAAAAACGGGTTGCTGCGTGAAAAATGGTAGGGGCCGTTGTTGAAACGCCCACCAATGAGGCCACGCTCGGCGTCGCTGATCGACTTGATTATCGTGTCGCCCTTGCGAATATTGCGAAACGCCGCGGTCATCAGCGCCTGGGTGGACAAACTGTCCACGCTCCAGTGCGACACCAGCAGGCTGCGCGCCCCGGCATACATGAAGGCGCGAGTCAGGCCGGCAAAGCCCTCGCCGTTGTTCGCCTGCGCGGTCTCGCCGGCGGTGTTGCAGGCCGACAGCGCCACCAGGTCGGCGTCAAGTTCGATATCCTCGATCACCTCCTTCATCGTCAGCATGCCGTCCTCGCCCTGCAGGTCGCCGACCAGCGACAGCGCCAGGGCCGGCTGCGCCGTGCGTTTCTGGCGCGGCGCAGATGCGGCAGCCTCGGCACTTTCGGCGACCTGCAGAAAATCGCCGCCCAGAAAACCGTGCGTGGCAAACAAGACGTACCTGGCATTCTTCAGGTCGGCCCCCTTGGCGCGTTTTTCCTGCGCGTCCTCGCCGACAAACAACTTCGACTCTCCGCCCAGGATACTGGCGATCTCGCGCGCCTCATCGGCCGTCTCCTTCAATCGCGGCACGTCCGGGCTGCCGTCCTGTTTGCGCGGAAAATTACCGCCCAGCGCATCGAACAGTGCGCGTGTCGCCGGCGGGTAAGTCTTGGTCGAGCCATCCGGCGGTGAGAACTCGGGGTCGGCAAAGGCAACCAGGGTGCGCTCTGCCCTGCCCGCCGGTTTGGGATAGAGCCGCTGCGAGGTCAGCGCCGACAGGCTGGGCAGGTAGGCGAAGCGCGACTGCTTGCCCAGGTATTCAATCGCGCCATACTCGGCGAGAAATGGTTTTGCCTCGCTGCCGTCGGCGGCGGCACGCGCGCCACGAAACACCTGCTGGTCAGTGGCGTTCCAGCGCGTCACCAGCATTTCCATGGGCAGGGTAAGCAGCGGTCCGTCTCCCACCAGCAACACCTTGTCCTGCCCCGCCACCATGTCGGCCACCGGCGCGATGAGCTCGCGATACAGCGAATTGAGCACCGCCGGATCAATATCACGCAGGAACAGCACCGACTCGCCTGAGGAAACTTTTTCAATGGCGCGGCGCACACCAAGGATGTGTCGCGCGACATCGTCGCGCTTCACCGGCACATTGGCCATCTTGAAACGTTCGCGCGTCACGGCAAAAATCGCCGCCTCGTTCGGCAGCAGCACAAATGACAGCAGCACCTCGCCGGGCTTGAGCAGTTTTTTCTGCAAGTCGTCGAGTGTCACCGGCTGCGGATTGGTGAGTTCCTGGAAGCGCGGGTAGCGCTGCCACAACTGCTCTTCCACCACCTTGAGCTCCTTTTGCGAGCCTTCGAGCTGGACGGCGAACTCGGCGCGGCGCGCCTCGGCATTGGGGAGTGAAGGCGACACCGTGACCATTGCCTGGCGCTGGCCGTCGATGCGGTCCTGCAACAGGTCGCGCCGGCTGCGCAAAACCAAGAACCCCGGCTCGCCGGAAAAGCGCGACACATCGGCCTGGCGCATCATTTCGGTAAACACCCGGCTTTGGTTGCGCGAGGCGATTTCCAGCACCTGCCGGTCAAAGCCGCCCTGCGACGCGACGCGGTGCAACTCGAGCAGCAGGCGTATGGTTTCGCGGTAGATATTGCCGAACTGCCCGAGAAAGGCCTGGCGTGTTTCCTCGGACAGGCCGCGCGTGCGCACATACAAGGCGTCCAGCGTCTCGACCGCCTCGCGGTAAAAAGGCAGGGCCTCGCGATAACGCCCGCGCTTGGCCAGCGAATAGCCGAGCCGGCTGGCGTTGAGCAGGAGGATGCGCGGGTTGCCGGCACGCCGCGCCGTCTCCACCGCCTTCAGGTAGGACGCCTCGGCATCGACCAGCTTGCCCTGGCGGTCGAGCGATACCGCCAGCGTGGTGAGCGCTGCCGCCGTGTCCGGGTGCAGCGGGCCGAGCGACTTTTCGAATATCGCCACGGCGCGCCGCTGCAGCGGTTCGGACTCGTCGTACTTGCCGCGTTGGTCAAGCAGGGTGCCCAGGTTGGCCAGGGTGTTGGCAAGCGCCGGGTGGTCCGGTCCCAGCGCGCCCTCCTGGATGATGATGGCGCGGCGGTAATAGCCCTCGACCTCGGAGGCAATGGCACCGGGCGAGCGCGCGGCGCGCTGCGCCGAGGGCAGCATTTGCGTGTCCTTGTCCTGTTGCTGCAGGGTGTTGGCGAGATTGTTGAGGCTGGTGGCGGTATCCGGGTGGGCAGGGCCGAGCACTTTTTCGCGCGATGCCAGCACCTTGCGGTGCATCGTCTCGGCATCGGCGACCTTGCCCTGCAGGAACAACACATTGGCGAGGTTGGATTGGCTGGTGAGGGTTTGCGCATTCTCCGGCCCCAGGGTGCGGGTGTGGATCGCCACCACGCGCGCCTGCAGCGTTTCGGCTTCCTGGTACTGGCCCTGGCTCATCAATTCGTTGGCGCGCGCCGCCAATTGCAGCGGGTTGTCCGTGGCGGCAATGACCGGTGCGCCGGGCTTGGCAGCCCCCACCGCCCCGCCGTCGCCAAGTCCCGCCTGCGCTCCAAACTTGCCCTGGCTGTCGAGCACCCGGCCGAGGTTGGACAGCGTAATGGCGGTATCCGGGTGATTGGCGCCGAGTGATTTTTCCAGTATGCGGTGCGCGCGACGCAACAGCAGTTCGGCACCGGCGAAATCGCCGCTGCGCTCGAGCGCGAGCGCGAGATTGTTCAGCGCCGATGCGGTGTTGGTGCTCTCCGGCCCGGAGAGTTTCTCGTAAATCGCCAGGGCCCGGCGCAGCTCGATTTCGGCCGCGCCGTACCTGGCCTGGCGCAGCAATGCAGTACCGAGGACGGTGTGACTCACCGCCGTGTTCGCATGCTCGCCGCCGTACACACGCAATCCCTCGGCCACCAGTTCGCGCGCAACGCTTTCCGCCTGGGAAAAATCGCCCTTGGCGAGCAGCGCATCCGCCTGGTCGGCAAGATCGTTCCAGTGTTTGTCGTCAAAGCGCTGAGCCGGTCGCGCCGCGTCCTGTACCGGTGCCGGAACCGGTGGCTTTGCGCCGGGCGGCGTTTGTGCGGCAGCCGGCGGCATCACCACAGACAACAGGGTGAACAGCGCGATGCCGGCGATAAAGGAAGGCTTTTCCATGGACAGACGGCGATTATCGCTCAACCCATCCGCCGGCATCCCGGTACTGCGCAAATGCCGGACCCTCCGGGTGTTTTGCTAGCGGTGGCGCGCGATCAGCACGCTGCACGGACTGTAGTCGAGCAATGACGCACCGACCGAGCCCTTCCACCAGCGCGCTGCGAAGGTCGTCTTCTGGCGATGGCCCAGAACAATGAGGTCGCATTGCAACTCGGTGGCAACGCGGCAGATCTCCTCCACCGGCTCTCCCACCGCAAGGTGCCCGGTGACGGCCAGCCCTTTGGCCTGCATCTGTGCCACGCCCTCATCGAGCACCTGCTGGGTGCGTTTTTTCTCCTCGTCCAGCAATTCCTCCGGCAGGAATCCCTCGGTCAGAAACATGCTCGAGGGCATCCCGGCCACCGCCAGCAAGTGCGTTTCGGCCTTGGTCATCGCGACGAAGTCGGCGCACTCGATGAGCGCGGCGCGTCCCTCCTGCGAGCCGTTATAGGCCATCAGAATCTTACGGTACATGGCTTCCTCCTCAAGATGCCGCTGCACTAACCACGATTGAATACCGCCGATAGCTTGCCCATTATGCGCGCCAGCGTCAATGCGCGCACTGCGCCGGGGCAATTGTTCCGCCGGTGCCCATTAAGGCTAAAATACGCCCTCTCCAGCCGCCCTCCCGTCCCGCCCAACCATGCCCATCGACATCGACAGTCCCGCGCTCACCCTTGGCATCGTCGGTTCCGGCGTAATGGGCCGCGGCATCGCCCAGATCGCCGCACAATCGGGCATTCGCGTGCTGTTGCACGACAGCCGCGAAGGGGCCGCAGCCGCGGCGCGCCAGTCGCTCGACGCCATGTTCGGCAAGCTCGCCGAAAAAGGCCGTATTACCGGCGCCCAGCACGGCGAGTACCTCGCGCGCGTGGAAATCACATCACTCGAAGCCTTTGCCGCCTGCGATGTGGTGATCGAGGCCATCGTCGAGAACATCGCCGCCAAACGCGAATTGTTCCAGCGCCTTGAGGGCATTGTGCGCGAGGACTGCCTTATCGCCAGCAACACCTCTTCCCTGCAGGTCACGGCCATCGCCGCCGCATGCAAACGTCCCGGGCGCGTCGGCGGCTTCCATTTTTTCAATCCCGTGCCACTGATGAAAGTGGTCGAGGTCATCGACGGCGCCCTGACTGAAGGGTGGGTGGCGCCGGCGCTGACCAAACTGGCCGTGCGCATGGGCCATGCGCCGGTGCGCGCCAAGGACAGCCCCGGCTTTATTGTCAATCACGCCGGACGCGGCTTTGGCACCGAGGCTTTGCGCGTGCTGGGCGAGGGCGTGGCCGAATTCCACCAGATCGACCGCATCCTGCGCGACCAGGCCGGTTTTCGCATGGGCCCGTTCGAATTGCTCGACCTTACCGGCCTCGACGTGTCGCACCCGGTGATGGAATCGATTTACGAACAGTTCTACCACGAGCCGCGATTCCGGCCGTCGCCGGTCACCGGCCAGCGCATGTCGGCCGGGCTGTTCGGGCGAAAAAGCGGCCGTGGCTTTTACCGTTACGAGGGCGGCAAGCAGGAAGTGATCGCCGCACCGCCGCTGCCCAACATCCGCCCGACCCGCGTCTGGGTGGCGCCCGATGACATGCCGGACGAGCAGGACGGCCTGTCCACCGCCCACGATGCCGTGGTCGAACTGGTGAAAAAACTCGGCGGACGCCTGGATACCGGCGACAACCCGGCACAGGACTCGTTGTGCGTGGTCACGCCGCTCGGGCACGACGCCAGCAATTCGGCCGCCGACCTCGAACTTGACCCGCGCCGCACCGTGGCGCTAGACCCGCTGATGGGCTTTGCCAAACACCGCGTGATCATGACCACCATACTCACCGAACCGTCGATGCGCGACGCCGCCGTCGGCCTGTTCGGCTCGGACGGCGTACCGGCCTCGGCCATCCGCGACTCGGCGGGGTTTGTCGCGCAACGCGTGCTGGCGCATGTCATCAACATCGCCTGCGACATCGCCCAGCAGCGCATCGCCTCGCCCGCGGACATCGACCTTGCCGTTACGCTTGGCCTTGGCTACCCGCAAGGCCCGCTCGCCTGGGGCGACGCGCTGGAGCCGACGCGCGTGCTGCAAATCCTCGAAGGCCTCGAATCGTATTACGGCGACCCGCGCTACCGTCCCAGCCCCTGGCTGCAGCGGCGCGCACGGCTCGGCGTATCATTGCTAACACCTGATGCTTAAAGAAATGCCAAATATCCCCGTCATTCCCGCGAAAGCGGGAATCCAGCGACGTTCGTCAAAAGTCACTGGATCCCCGCTTTCGCGGGGATGACAGATCAGTGACCTATATCCCCTATACGTATTTACGGAGCCACCCGTCATGAACGCCCCCGAACGTAAAGTCAAAGCCACCTTCAACTGGGCCGACCCGCTGCTCTTGGACCAGCAACTCACCGAGGACGAGCGCATGGTGCGCGAAGCC
>SESD01001538.1_pt1 | contig 12653 bp, 8 predicted proteins | sample 3171411 | NCBI WGS metagenome assembly SESD01 (sample SAMN06051880, study PRJNA518727) | freshwater metagenome | biome: subpolar coniferous forest; feature: holomictic lake; material: water; isolation source: holomictic Lake 442, 16.5 m depth | place: Canada: near Kenora, Ontario | collected...
CTATCCCGAAATGATCGCCGCAATTTCCCGCAGTCGTGCTTCTAGATATGGCAGCCGCCCGCTGACTTCCTTAGCGGCACCATTCTGAATACGGCGCGACCCCATCGATTCAATGTTGCAGCGCAGCGCCGAAAACGGCACTTTTTGCTTCGAATCGACGCAAAGGCCAATCAGCGACCAGCGGCGACGATCCGGTCGAAGTCGGCCTGCAACGTCGCTGCCGTCAGCGGCCCGGTCAAGACGGCCGCCAGCGCGCCTTGAGGGTCGACGACGAAAATCCCACCCGTATGGTCCACGGAGTAGTTACCGCGCTGCTCGCCATGGACGATCACGCCTGTATCGAGGGATCGTGCAAACCGATCGATCGTGCCTTGGTCCGGTGAACTCAGGCCGATGAAGCTCCTGTCGAATCGGCGGACGAAATCGTGCACGTCGCGAGGGGTATCTCGTGCGGCATCGGCGCCCACAAAAAGAACCTGTGGGCCCTTGCTGCCAGTCGCTCGCTCCCGACGCTCAAGGCTCGCGAGTGTCACCAGCGTCGTTGGGCACAGGTCTGCGCAGTGTGTGTAGCCAAAAAAGACCATCGACCATTGACCGGCGAGGTCGGCTTGAGTGAAGACGCGGCCCGCGTGAGTGATAAGCCTAAAAGCCGCGACCGCCGGTCGGGGCGCGAGCCAGTCGCCGGTCGCAAGCTTGACGGTGGCTGGCGTCGAGGCGGAAGCAGCAAATGCTGACGCAAGTAGGACCACGCCAACCGTCCACGGGGCCCACCGGGCTTGCCGAATCACAGTAGTAAACCGTCGGCGCGCGCCGTCCGTGCAACATAGCCGACCTTCGCAAACGTACGCTTTCGATCGAGCAAATCGCCGTCTCTCGATTCGAACAGGCTGGCGTAGCGACGTGAGCACGCAGCGGCCTTCGCGAGCGCGAGCTTGACCTGGCTCACCGTGCCGCTGTAGCACGTCAGGGACGACTGCTTGTTGGTGACGTTGAGTGGCAGCACGTAATGGTAGACCCCGCTGGGGAACTCGGGTGTCGGGCTCGTAATGCCGTTGCAGCTGTCGAGTGCGGCGAGCGAGATGATATTGCCGTTTATGTCGCGGCCACCGTAGATCGGAAATCCATCGAGCGCGATGCCGATCAGGTGCGAGGGTCCGTTTGCAGGATCGACGGACTCCGCTAGGCAGGTCGGAATCCCGTGGTAGTGCCAGTTGTAGCCACCATTGAGCGTGACATTGAGCGGCGTCGCGTGGGAATTGCACTTGTCGATGAAGGACGCGGTGTATCTAGTGCCGCCGCTGTCAGAAAACGTATATGACACGTTGTCCGACATCGCCGGCGTACCGCTACCCTCGTAGGCGTTGAAGATGGCCTCGCCGGACAGCATGTAACCGATCGCGCCCATGTTCGTGGCGGTGTTCGACGCGGCCTTCGTGGGGCAAATGTTTATGGTCGCCGTGGAGCCTGTTATTGCCGACGGTTTGTAAGGGACGACAGCAAGCTGCAGGCCGCTAACCGGTGCCGTCGCCACCACGGTCGGATAAGCCGTGTTGGGTGGTGCGAGGTAGTACGCATCGTGGTACGCCGGCACGCCAGTCGTCGAGAGCGTCATGGTGCACGAGCCGCTGTAGGTCACCGAAACCGTCGCATCCCAAGCGAGGGTCTTGTATACGGCCGGGTAGACGCTTGCCGCGCTGGTTGCCGCCGGCGTGACCGAGATCGAGGTCGACTCCGCGCCGATACCGACCGAATTTGTGGCCGACACGCTGCAGGCATAGAGCGTGCCGTTCGTCAGCCCACTGACGGACACCGGGCTTGCGAAGCCGCTCCCTGTTGTCGAAATGCTGCCGGCCGTGCAGGTCGCGGTATAGGCGGAGATTGTCGCACCGCCATTCGCGGCAGGCGCGCTGAAACTCAAGGACGACGAGGCGTCACCCGCGGTTGCCGTGACTGCAGTCGGGGCACCGGGCACGGAGGCAGTTGAAACCGCGTTCGTGGCAGACGAGCCGCCGCCGGCGCAGCCTGCGAGCACGGAGAGGGTAATGCAACCGACCGTCGTACGCAGGAGCCACAGCGCAATCGTTGTCCGGGTGGCCGCAGGAGTCATCTGGGTAAGAAGACGTGTGAAGGAGGCAGGAATCGACATGACAGTCTCCGTTACGGGCCGTTAATCGCGCAGCGGCTGTCGGCATTGGCCAAAGCATCGCTGTGAGGAGCCCAACTTGAGGGGCGACTGTGGGGAAAGTGTGGAGGCCGAGAAACCAATCGGGATCGGTGGCTCGAGAGCAATCCAGCCCGCGATGACAGACTAGCTATTGCGGCTGATCGTCGACGCGAGCCTGTGCAGACGGCACGAGTTCTTTCGCCGCGATAAGCCCTGTGCAATTCGGCTGGAAATCCATTCGCATGATGTCGAGGTCGGAAAACGTTTCGGGCGTCATCGATGACGAAGGGCCACACCTATGTTCGTTCGGAGCTCGTGATGGAAGACGGAGCTAGGCGTCCCATCGCCCGGGCAATCGATTGAACCGCCGTCATTGCCAATATCGTCCTCAAACCTAGAGCGGATCCTCTGGCGTCAGCGGACTCGTCTGCTTTTGCGGCACAGCGAAACCACCTTAGTTCGACCCAAAAACGCCGGAGCCTCCACTGCCGCAAGGAGGCCCCAACACCGCAATCCCACTGGGTTGATGCAGTCAGGCGTCAGGCTTTTAGCCCTAAAGCGTATCAACGCGATTTACAATCATGGCCCACCTCTATCGGATCAAAATTCAATACTGAAGCCCGCCGTTGGCAACAACGGCATCGTGTTGTTCCTCGTTGCATACACGACTGGATCTGCACCTGACTGCGGATACGCGTAGTCGGCGTATCGCCAGTTCTTGTGCCCGAAAATATTTGCGACTTCCGTGTAGATCGTCGCCTTCAGGCGCTCGCCGTAAATGACCTTGTTGAGGCGAAGGTCGACGCGGGAGTAGGACGGCAGCCGATACCCATTCTGCGACGAAGACAGCGCGAACGCCGACAACGGACCACCTGCCCCACCTCCTGGGGACCCAGCTTGTAACGGCGGTGCCGCCAGGCCCAGTGTCGAGAGGTACCCCGGAACAGGTGTACCGCTGCCATATCGCACACTCGCGCTGACGCTCAGCGTCGGGCTCAGGCGCAGGCTGCCGTAAGCCGTGAATGTATTCCTCTGGTCGTTGTCGCCCCAGAAGTCGACGCTCGTGCCTGGCTGCCGATACCGGTTGTAGCTCCGGCTATACGAGATCCACCCCGAGAGGCCGTTCGCGCTGCGTCGCTGCAACGACACTTCGACGCCCCGGGCGTAACCGACGAGATTGTTGCTGAGTACGGATCCAAGCTGCGGAAACGCATACGCTCCGCTGTCCAGGAGCCGGAACTGCGTGGCAGGCGAATAAATCACGTCGCTCTCACTGCGATTGTAGAGCTCCACATGCAGTCGAACTCGCTCGCTGAAAAAGTGGTCGACGGAGAGCATCTCTTGGGTCGATCTTTCTGCCCGCAGGTCCGGAGTTCCGAATTCGCCGTAGAGATTCTCAAGTGTCGGGAACTGTGCGTATTGGCCAAAGGCGGCCGTCAGCTTCGTGTCGGGGCGCAAGTCATACGAGGTATCCAGATGAGGCAGGAATACAGTTTGTCCGGTGGCCGCGTACCGGTCCCAGCGACCGCCCGCCGTTATCTTGAAGCGGTCATCGAGTAGCTCCACCGTGTCCTGGAGGTAGCCGCCAGTCTGGAGCGACGACCTTGAAAACTGCGCGACCGGCACCAGGCCTGGCGCGAGCGTTCCAGTTCCGAAGTCCCAAATCGAGCTTTGCGCACGCGTCTCCTGCACCTGCCGAGCGCTCAGCCCAAATTCCAGCCTCTGCGTCGACGATAAATCGTGCGTCAGCATCTCGCGTAGGCCGAGCTGGCGCGAGGCGGTCTCGAGAAGCGTATTTCCATCGGGATTTCGCTGCGACTCTTTGTCGCGCGTCCAGTACACCTGAGCCTGCGATCGCGTCTGAGGACTGATCGCCCAACTCCAACGAAGGGTCGAAAGGTCTGTACCTCCCGTCGCCCGAGTGAAGAAGCCCTGACTTTGGTTCGCCACCGTCACCGGGTCGCGGGTTGCCTTCGAATATCCCAGCAGCGTTGTCATGCTCAGCTCATTGGAATCGTTGAGCCGGTAGTTCCATTTCGTGGCGACGTCGCCATAGCCGAGTGCGAGCCCGTTGGCATTGAGCTTGGACGTCAGGTAGTTCAGGTAGCTCTCGCGCACCGACACGAGCCAGGATCCCTTCCGCTCAGATCCAATCGGGCCTTCCACGGTACCCGACGCGCCGAGAAAGTTGGCGTCGAGGCGGGTGGAAACGTGGTCACGGTCGCCGTCCCGGGTCTCGACGTCCAGGATGGCTCCTGTTCGATCGCCATACTTGACTGGGAACGTGCCGCTGATCAGCGCCATCGATCCGACGGCGTCACCGTTGACGATCGAGACAGATCCCAGGTCGCCTGAGTCTGTAAAGCCGTGCAGCGGCTGGTTTACCGTCACTCCGTCGATCACGACCCCGATGTGGGACATCCCCGCACCACGCACTGCGAACTGGGAGTAGAAATCGTTGTTGGCAGTGACGCCGGGCAGGTTCGCGACGGCCCGAAACGGATCATTCGCGAGTACCGTGGATAGATTCTGTAGCTCCGTGTTATCCAGCGTGTACGCGGACATCGCACTCGAGTCGGGGGCAGCAAAGGGCCGTGCGGATACGACCACCTCCTCCAACACGGCGGGCATGGCCTTGATGGCCTCCTGCCCTAACGAAATCTCGAGATTCGAAACCGCTCCGGGCTTTAGGCCGATCTGCTTTTTCGCAACGCCATAACCGACCGAACTGACATACACCTCGATGTCTCCCGGCGACAAACCCGTCAGGGAGAAGTGGCCCCGTTCATCGGTGGATCCCGTTCTATCCTGGCTGCGAATCGCGACCAGAACATGCGTCAACGGCTCGTGGGTCCTGAGATCGAGCACGACGCCCTCGAGAGTCGAGGTCTGAGACTCGCCGGCAACCCCTAAACCAGGAGCGGCGCACAGCAGCGTCAATGCCAAAAACGGCGGTCCAGCTGGCTTTCTAGTCATGGGGGGATTCGGTGCCTCAGTGTGTGCCGTGAAAGCGGTCTGCAAATTGGACCGACCGGTTCGCACATTGGCAACGAAATGTGGGTCCAATTTGAGCCGATCGCCACAATTCCCTCACAATTTGGGCGAGACTGACGAACATGCGTCTCCGCCTCGCCCACAAGATGGTGCTGTTACTGACGGCCGCGGTGTCGATCGCGGTGATCGCTTTCGGCACGCTGCTCGCCTGGAACTTGCGAACCGGGTTCGGCGCGTATCTCGAGGGCCGCGATATCGAACATCTGGAACAGGTAGCCGTGGTCGCTTCCGAACGCCTGGTACGCCCTGATCAGGCTGAGGCTCTCGCCTCAGGGAGGATCGACGGTGACGCGCTTCTAGAAGAGAGCTCTCGCCGGCACGGTGATTGGGGCCTCCGTCACCGCCCACCGCCGCCCTCTGCCTCGCAGGAGGACGCCGCCGCGCACGATCTGGAGCGTCCGCCGCGAACTTTTTTCGGTCCGCCGCCCCATCCACCGCCCGATGGGTTCGAGGACCGCGTCGCCATCTATCGGCAGGATGGCGTGCTCGTATTCGGCAAAGACTTCCGGCGCGAGTCAGTCGGTGCCGTCGAGCGGCCAGTCGTGATTGCCGGCAAGACAGTGGCGATCCTGAGCCTGCGCTCCGCACCTCCCGTTCCCCACGACCTTGAGATCGCATTTCTCCGCCGCCAGTACATCGGAATCGCCGCCATCGGTGCCGCTCTCATGCTGCTCGCCGCAGCCGCCGGCGCCTGGTCGGCGGCACGGCTGGTCCGACCGCTCCTGTCTATCCAGGATGTGACCAAGCGCATTGCCGGGGGCGAGCTAACAGTCCGGCTGGACGCGAACCGATCCGACGAAGTCGGCGATCTGATTTCCAACGTCAATCGAATGGCCGAGTCCCTAGAGAGGCTCGATGGCGCGCGTCGACGCTGGATGGCAGAAATCTCGCACGAACTGAGGACACCGCTGACGGTCCTGCGAGGCGAGTTGGAGGCGCTCGAGGATGGCATCCAGCCCCTGAACGCACAGGCCGTCGTCTCTTTGAGAGAAGAAGTCCTCCGGCTCAATTCGCTGGTCGACGACCTGCACCTGCTCGCGATGGCCGACCTCGGATCGCTCCGGATTTCGTTACAAGAATGCGATGCCGTAGATATTGTCAGACGGGTACATGCCCGTTTCGCATCCAGTGCGGCCGCCCGGGGCCTCCCACTCGACGCAAATGGGCTCGCGGCATCTGCCTGGCCCGTCATTTGGGACCCTCAGCGGGTGGACCAGCTGCTCGGCATCCTCATGGATAACAGCCTGCGCTACACCGACGCTCCCGGGAGGATTAGAACGTCCATGAGCCGGCAAGAGGATCGCATCATCATCGAGGTCGAGGACAGCGCGCCGTCCGTGAACAGCAAGCACCTCGATCGGCTGTTCGAACCGCTGTACCGGGAGAACGCGTCGCGCGGCCGCGCGGACGGCGGCAGCGGTCTCGGCCTCGCGATCTGCGCCGCGCTGGTACATGCCCTCGGCGGCCGAATCGAGGCATATCCGTCGCCGCTCGGAGGACTTGGCGTTCGGGTCCATCTGCCATCGGCCGCGCGGACTGCTTCATGAGCATATCGGCGCCGCGCCACGTGCTGATTGTCGAGGACGACCCGAAGATTGCCCGTCTTCTTGACAGCTACATGAAGCGCGACGGCTATGAGACTACCTGCATAGGGGATGGAGAGCTCGCCGTCAGACTCATCCGGCAATCGTCGTTTTCGGCAGTCGTACTCGACCTGATGCTGCCAGGAGTCGATGGAATCGAGGTCTGTCGTTCCGCCCGGCGCCACAGTGACGTCCCTATCCTCATGCTCACAGCGCGAGTCGAAGAGGTTGATCGCCTGCTTGGCCTAGACACCGGCGCAGATGACTATGTGACAAAGCCGTTCAGCCCGCGCGAGGTCGCAGCGAGAATCCGAGCACTGATCCGCCGGTCTGAGGGCCGTCTGGCCAGCGAACCGGTCGCGTGGCAGGTCGACGACCTCGGCTATCGAATTGCCTGGCTCGGACAGTGGCTGCCGCTCACCCCGGTCGAGTTCCGGATGTTGAGACTCCTGATCGGGAGTCCCGGGCGGGTATTTTCACGAGCGCAGTTGCTCGACAATGCGCACGCGGATCTGCGCGACGTCAGTGACCGGGCAATCGACACGCATATCAAGAACATTCGCCGCAAGCTCACCGCGGCAGAGCCTGCCTGCGACTGTATTGCCTCCGTGTACGGCGTGGGCTATCGCTTCGACGCACCGATTTCCCCGCCCTAGCGGGGCGCGTTCGATCGAGATTCGGTCCGACCTGTTGGGTATCGTGTAGTGCAAGCATCGGATGGGAAATCGAGAGGGCGACGCGCACCTGCCCATCGCCGTCGTCGGCACGCTCAAATTTTCTCCACATTCGACGCGGAGACTCCACGTATCTCGGCAAGCCACGCCGAGTTCAAGGAGTCCGAATGAAATCCCATGCACAGAACATCCTCCGCACAGCGGTACCGATGACTGCGCTTCTGATCTCCTTTGCCGCGAACGGCCAATCCGCGCCAAGCAAGGCTGCCCACCCGTGCGGACCGCCGCCGGAGGCGATTGAGGCATGCAAGACACAGAAGAGCGAAGCGCAATGCAGCTTCGTCTCGCCGCGGGCTACCGTAAAGGGAACGTGCTGGGCGCCGGAGGGGAAGCCGCTGGCATGCCGTCCGAAAGACGCACCGCCACCGCCGGCCGACGACGTCCCTCGGAATTGACCCACGGGAGGCTTTGGCCTCTCATTCTAAAAGCACCGCTACGACGTGCCTCGCAGCCACCTCGGCCGCGTCGCCTATGCAGGAACTGCGTTACGACGAGCGCGCCGTCGCTCCTCTTCCACTTGCCGCTTTTCGCGATGGCTTTTCCCCGAGGGCATTATGAAAACGGGTGCGCTATAACTGACCGTATCGCGCCTCTTTGTCTGCGGCATGACAGGCGCAACTACACGCGCCGATGGAAATCCTGGCGCGCCAGTGCGCCGTGGATTCGCCCGCAGCCGCCTCTCATCGAGTGGGTTGCGGCATCAGTCTTGCGAACCTAGACCAGACCGAGCAGCCGCCACCAGTCCATTGCGCCGTGCAAGACACGGACAATCGAGACGCCGTCGGGTCGTGGGCGGTAGAGAATCAATACGTCCCCGAAATCGCGGGCTCGCCATTTTCTGGGCCCGACGAGCTCTGGGCGACGCAACACGACGGGTGCGCCCATTTCCGGCTGGGCGGCGAGGTCGGCAAAGCTCTGTTCTGCTCGCACCAGGAAGCGATCAGCAACTGCTTCGCCTGCAACCCCGGCGAGTTAGACGTAATGATCGATCAAGTCCTGTCGCGCAGAGGCACGCGTGAATGTACGCCGCGTCACGACCGCTTCTTCTTTGCCCCCACTCTGGCGAGTCCGTCTCTCCGGATCGCTGCCCAATCTTCGCTGGTCAGCGGTGATTCGTCGCTCTCCAGGCCCTCAAGCAGCAAAGCTTCGAGGCGATCCTCGGCCTTGCGCTTCTCGTCGTCGCGAATCAGCTCGCGAACGTGCTCGCTCACGCTGCTGTAACGACCGGCGGCGATTTGGTCGTCCACGAACTGCTTGAGCGGTTCCGGGAGAGAAATATTCATGCTCTGCACGGGACCTACGACATCGTGGCTCGACCGAGCATGCCATGAACTGCCATTTCGTCACTCCTGCGCTGCTCCCGCGGGGCTCGACCTCATCAAGCGAAGCCTCGGCACAACGGGCGCCCCTGAAAGCGTCAATGACACGGGGATTCGGCGCGCGATTTGGATCACCTTAGGAAGCCATTTCCGCCGCCCTGTCCGGACGTCCGCCACACGCACCCACGTGGGGCATTCTGTCGGCGAGCGCGTTCCTGACGATCATTCAGGACATCGGGTGCTGGGCGCTGTCGAACTTCGAAGACAGGGCAGCGCACCCGCCAATCTACCCGCCACCGCCGGGATCGCCGAGGGCGGATACGCCCCTATTCACCCACAAGCGACGACCCGTGCCTCCGCGTCGGCGCGACCGGAGCGTGCGAACGCTCGCCGACGTCGTCAACCCTGCTGCCCGGTGCGCAGCACTATGGTGGGCCTATGGCTTGCCCGCAGACGCCGAGCCTGCGACCGGCCTGCGTCCCGAATCCGAACCACGCCAGATCGTCTTCATCGATCCGCTCCTGGCGGAGGGGATGGCATGGCTGCGGCTACGGCTGCAGCAGTGGCCCAAGGCTTACGTCTCCTACCGCTGGGAAACTTCGCCCGGTCCCAGAGGCCGCCGGCCCGCTCGCCGAAGCGGACTCGGTCTCATGATTAGAGGATATTTTCGGGGTTTAGTCTCAAATCAAGGGATATGAGTCTCACCTACTAAAGATGACGACACTGGGTTAAGGTTCACCGTGCCCGCACCGGACGGCGGCGTCGTTTCTGCGGCCCGGCTCTTTGTGGGTTGCGCGGCAAGGCCGTCTGCCCGAACACGTCCGAGTCCCGCGTGAGGACCATGCTGCGACGCCTCTTCCCGGCCCGACGACTCGTCACGCGAGTACTCCTGTCACTGTTGCCGCTGGCGATCTTGCTGCCGCATGTGTTCGGCTGCGTGCAGCTGGGCTTCCTGCAGCGCTTTGAGAGCTACCTGTATGACGTGCGCGTGCGCGCGATGCTACCGAACGTGCCGGACCCCCGCATCGTCATCGTCGACATCGACGAACTCAGCCTGACAACCGAGGGCGAGTGGCCCTGGCCGCGTGACCGCTTCGCGAACCTGCTCAATGCGCTATTTGATCGCTACGGCGTGCGGGTCGTCGGGTTCGACGTGTTCTTCGCTGACCCCCAGCAATCGGCCGCCCTGCAGGTCGTCGACGAACTCCGGCGCGACCTTCCACAGGAGACCGATGGGAAGTTGACGCGGCTGCGACGGCAGTTCGAGACCGACCGCGTGTTCGGCGAGTCGCTGATCGCGCGTGACGTCGTGCTCGGCTACGTGTTCAAGCAGGCACTGCAGGCGGGGGACCACGTGGAAAAGGGACTCCTGCCGCCAGCCCCGCGACTGCAGCCGCCCCCGGGCGCGAGGCTGCTTCGCCCCAAGGGCTTCGTCGCCAACCTTCCCGGCCTGCAGGCCAACGCCGCGGCCGGAGGCTTCTTCGACACTCCGCTTGTCGATGATGACGGACTCGTCCGACGCATGCCGCTCCTCCAGTACTACAACGGCCGCGTCTACGAGTCGCTCGCGCTCGCGGTGACCCGCCTGTCGCTGGGCTCGCCACCACTGTCGCTGGGCGTCGAGGACGGCCGCGGCGCACTGCAGGAGGTGCGCTTCGGGACACGCGTGGTACCGGTCGACGCCGTATCGGCCGTGCTGCTGCCGTTTCGTGGGCCGGTCGGGTCCTTTCCCTATGTCTCCGCCACCCGGGTCCTGCGCGACACCGCGGCGCCCGACGTCCTCAAGGGCGCGATCGTGCTGGTCGGCACGAGCGCGCCGGGGCTGCTGGACCTGCGCGCGACGCCGGTCGGCAAGGAATACATCGGGGTCGAGGCACACGCCAACGTGATCTCGGGACTCCTCGATGGATCGATCCGCTACGTGCCGACGACCGCCCCGCGCATCGAAGCGGCACTGCTGCTGGCGCTTGCGCTGCTGGCGACACTGCTGCTGTCGCGCTCGCCATTGGTAGTTGCCCTCACCGTGGTCGGCGCACTCGCGGCGCTCGCCGGCAGCAACGTCTTCGCCTGGCAGCACCTCGGTATCGTGCTGCCACTGGCCAGTTGCTTCGCGTACCTGCTGGTCGCGACGCTGCTGCACCTCAGCTACGGTTACTTCTTCGAGGCGCGCCGCAAGCAGCGGCTGGGGCGGCTGTTCGGCCAGTACGTGCCGCCGGAGGTCGTGCAGGAACTCGAGGCCAGCGAGACCGAGATCTCCCTTGCGGGCGAGAACCGCGTGATGAGCGTGCTCTTTTCGGACGTGCGCGGATTCACGACGATCTCGGAGGGACTCGACCCGCGAGCACTGGCGCAGTTCATGAACGAATTCCTCACGCCGATGACGGCCGTGATCCAGGGCCACCGGGGCACGATCGACAAGTACATGGGCGACGCCGTCATGGCATTCTGGGGCGCGCCACTCGCCGACGACGAGCACGCGACCCATGCCGTGCAGGCGGCTCTCGACATGGTCGACTGCCTCGACGAGGTCAACACAAACTGCAAGGCCCGGGGCTGGCCCGAAATCCACATCGGCGTCGGCGTCAGCTCGGGGCCGATGAACGTCGGCAACATGGGCTCGCGGTTCCGCATGGCCTATACGGTCCTTGGCGACACGGTGAACCTCGGCTCGCGCATGGAGGGCCTGACCAAGGAATACGGCGTATCGGTGATCGTCAGCGCGGCGACCACGCTCGCGGCACCCGGCTTCGCCTACCGCGAGCTCGACCTCGTGAGGGTGAAGGGCAAGCTCGAGCCGATCGCGATCTACGAGCCGTTGGGCCCCCTCGCCTCGCTCTCGCCCGAATTGCTGGCTCGGCGGGATGCCTTCGTCGCCGTGCTCCGCGCCTACCGGGCACGCGACTTCGCGACGGCGCAGCGCCTGCTCGCGCCGCTCCGCGCCGCAAATGACGACCGACTCTTCGCGCTCTATGAAGGCCGCATCCAGGCGTACCTGTCCTCGCCGCCGCATGCGGACTGGGACGTGGTATACACTTTCACCACAAAGTAGCCGCTCGTACCGCCGAAGCACCGGGGTTGGTTGCGGCGTTACACGCGCTGGCGCAAGATGCGCAAAATGCCAGTGGAATCAATACGGTTGTCCCGTAAGGAGCCACTGGAACACCTCGGAAAAGGGACAGGAAGGGGGCTCGATGCGACCATCGCGTTGTGCGCGACTGGGTGCAATCATCGTCGCGGTCGCGATCTTCTCCGGCCAACCCGCCGTCGCGGCAGCCGCGGACGCGGATCCGCTTGCCGCACTCTTGGACGCGGCACGTCCACTGATCGCCACCGGCAAGGCGCGCGAGGCCTACGAAATCCTCTCGCCCCGCGAAGCCGACTTCGGCGGCACGCCCGCCTTCGACTATGCCTACGGGCTCGCGGCGCTCGACACGGGCCACCCGGCGGACGCCGCGTTCGCGCTGCAGCGGGTCGTGGCGGTGGAACCGGACTTCGATGGCGCGAGGATGGACCTCGCGCGCGCGTACTACGACAGCGGCAACCTCGCCTCGGCCCGCACGCAGTTCGCGTACCTGCGCGATCGGAGCCCGCCGACCGGCACGCGCCAGGTGATCGACCGCTATCTCGCCGCGATCGACAGCCGCGTCGCCGCCATCCGTCCGCGGTTCGTCGCCGGCTTCGACCTTGGCGCCGGCTACGACTCAAACGCGAACGGCTCGACCCCAGACAAGCAGTTCCTCGGCTTCAACCTCGACACGCGCAATGTGGCGACCGCCACGGCGTTCGTCGAGGGCGCGCT
>SESD01001540.1_pt1 | contig 12648 bp, 9 predicted proteins | sample 3171411 | NCBI WGS metagenome assembly SESD01 (sample SAMN06051880, study PRJNA518727) | freshwater metagenome | biome: subpolar coniferous forest; feature: holomictic lake; material: water; isolation source: holomictic Lake 442, 16.5 m depth | place: Canada: near Kenora, Ontario | collected...
GCTTTAGGGTTAGTGGTGGGCCAAATGCGGCCAGTCAAGATCGACAATTTCGGCCAAAAGCTGTCGGTCAGATTTGACGATAATATTTCCATATCCCTCCAAAATTAGCAGGTTTACCATTTATATAACTTTATCCAGATTGTATTTGGGTTTACAAATTGATTGAAATGGATTATAATTTGCGCTTTGCGCAATATTGATATTAGTGACTTGCCTGTCATCCACTCGGACCTAGTTCAGGGTCAAAAATGGAAGATCGACTAACTCTAGAATTGGAGGTGAATCGATGATTGATGACTCAATTAGATACCCAGATAAATCAAATGTAACGAGCATGAAAACTATCGCAAATGCCTGTACATGTCATAGCGAAGAGATTACAGCGGTGCTTACACTTTATGATGATGGCACGATATGCGAATGCAACAAAGCCGCTGGGGAATTGTTGGGTTGCGCACCTATCAAGTTAACTTGGCAACATGTCTCCATATTCTTGCCTCAGCTAGCAGACGCGGTGCTAATGCAAGGCGAAAGAATTAACCCTAACTTACGCTATCTTTCACATATTGGTTATGGCTTTGATATGATTGGATTCGGTGGCGTACACTTTGCCTGTGCTCTATTTTTTAATGAAGTAGAGAGTCTTGGCAAACACTACTTACGACTTATTATCAGGCCAATGTATTTCACAGAAACTTCAATGGCTTAACTTGGCCAGCTCGGTATATGGCAGAAATGTGGATGTCGTCGTCATTCAGTAAAAATAAGCGAACGGCTGCTATGGGTCGACACTTAACCTATGGCACCTAAATGACCACTCCTCAAAGCAGTCATTGATTTCCAATTGAGCTGATTTGCGACAAAGCTGACGTTCATAAATGAAACTAGGGGCCATAAGCGGACGACTACCTAAAAAAGCTGACCTGGAAAAAATCGGGATTCTAGTAGAAGTTATCCCATCGATATCTTAAGAAATGATTCTCCAGTGCAATTCAACACTTAACAATATCAATCGCATGTCATTAAATCGCAATATTGCTTAGCTATGATTGATAGTAGTTAAAAAATAAATGTTACGGTGCAAAAGTACGAATATCCCATGAGCCAAATCACCAACTTGCAACTGGATGAACATCAGCTACTATCTATTGATAGTTACTGGCGTGCTTGTAATTATCTAGCCGCTGGAATGATATACCTACAGGACAACCCATTACTAAATCAAACACTTAAGCCCGAACATGTTAAGCAGAGGTTACTTGGCCACTGGGGAAGCAGTCCAGGCCTAAGTTTTGCTTATACCCATCTCAACCGATTGATTATCAAATATGATTTAAATGCCATTTTTCTTGCTGGACCTGGGCATGGGGCGCCAGGCGTCCTAGCATCAGCTTACTTAGAAGGCACTTATAGCGAGGTTTATCCTAAAAAAGGTGAAAACAGCAACGGCATGTTGCAGTTCTTCCGGTCATTCTCATTCCCTGGTGGCATAGGCAGTCATTGCACCCCAGAAATGCCGGGCTCTATCCATGAGGGCGGTGAACTAGGTTACAGCATAAGTCATGCATTCGGCGCGGCTTTCGATAATCCTGATTTGATTGTGGCTGTAATGGTGGGCGATGGCGAAGCAGAAACTGGACCGCTGGCAACGTCTTGGCATTCCAATAAATTCCTTAACCCGATTCGGGATGGCGCTGTCTTGCCTATTTTGCATCTTAATGGCTATAAAATTAATAACCCCAGCATTTTGTCACGTATCCCTCATGATGAACTGGCAAGCTTATTTATAGGCTATGGCTGGACACCTTACTTTATTGAAGGCAGTGACTCCATGGCCATGCACCAACAAATGGCCATGATAATGGAACATTGCGTGCAAGAAATCCGCCGCATGCAAAATGAAGCTCGTAGCAGTGGTCAACCGATTCGTCCACGCTGGCCTATGATTATACTGCGCTCGCCAAAAGGATGGACTGGGCCTAAACAAGTTGATGGCCATAAGGTCGAGGGCTACTGGCGAGCTCACCAAGTGCCGCTGACTAAAGTACGAGAAAACCCAGCGCACTTAGCGCAATTGGAGGCATGGCTTCGCAGCTATCATCCGGAAGAGTTATTTGATGAGAACGGCAGCTTAATGCCTGAGCTTAAGGCGCTAGCACCCAAAGGTTCTCGACGCATGAGTGCAAACCCAATTGCCAATGGCGGATTGCTAAGAAAAGCTCTACACATCCCCGATTTTAAAAACTATGCCACAGTTCTACCAAGTCCGGGTAAGGTCCTGGCAGAAAACACCCGCCCACTAGGTAAGTTTCTACGAGACATCATGGCGGCCAATATAAACAACTTTCGTGTATTTGGCCCAGACGAAAATAGCTCAAATAAACTTGATGATATCTACCAAGTCAGTAAAAAAACATGGTTGGCTGACTATTTGCCAGAGGACGATGATGGCGGGGAGTTATCGCCTAATGGGCGAGTAATGGAAATGCTGTCCGAACACACGCTTGAAGGTTGGTTGGAAGGCTACCTTCTTACTGGTCGACACGGCTTCTTTTCAACATATGAAGCATTCGTTCATGTCATAGACTCTATGTTTAACCAGCACGCTAAATGGCTTTCTATTTCGCGTGAAATTTCTTGGCGCGCACCCATATCATCACTAAATTTATTGATAACCTCAACTGTATGGCGACAAGATCATAATGGATTCACGCATCAAGACCCAGGGTTTCTTGATGTTGTGGTAAATAAAAATCCGAGTGTGACTCGTATATATTTGCCCCCCGATGTAAACACACTGCTCGCCATTTCTAACCACTGCTTACAAAGCACCAATTACATTAACGTTATTGTTTGCGACAAACAAAAACATTTGCAATATCTGGATATGGATGCCGCTATAAGGCATTGCAGTAAAGGTATAGATGTCTGGGACTGGGCAAGCAACGATAAGGGCGGTGAACCAGATTTAGTTATGGCAAGTGCTGGTGACATTCCAACCAAAGAGGCCTTGGCAGCAGTTATGATACTTCGTGAACATTTTCCTCAACTGAAGATTCGCTTTGTTAATGTAGTTGATCTGTATAAACTAAGCCCTGCCAAAGAGCACCCTCATGGCCTAACTGATCTTGAGTTTGACGGACTATTTACCACTGACAAACCTATCATTTTCAATTTTCACGGCTACCCTTATTTGATACACCGATTAGCCTATCGTCGAAACAATCATAAAAATTTACATGTGCGTGGCTACAAAGAAAAAGGCAGCATCAATACGCCGCTCGAATTAGCCATGCAAAATGAGATAGACCGATTTAGCTTAGTTATTGACGTCATAGACCGCGTACCTGGTCTTTTGCTACTAGGCGAGCATACTAGAAAAAAGATGCAAGATGCCAAAATAGAATGTTGTAATTATGCCTATAAATTTGGCGTTGATATGCCGGAAATGGATAATTGGACATGGTCCGCACCATTGGATGGTAAAAACTAATGAAGCGCTCCATCGGCATCATAGGCATTGGTTGGGTAGGTTCAAGTATCGCCATGTCTATTTTACAATCTGGCATTGCCGACGAACTTCTTCTGTTTGATAGCAACACTCAAATCGCCGAGGGTGAAGCCATGGATTTGTCGCATGGCGCCTCATTTTATTCTGCCGCTGAAGTTAAAATGGTAACGATAGATGAAATGTTGCATGCAGATGTCATTGTAATATCTGCTGGTAGAGCGGGTAATGCCAGTGAATCCAGGCTGAATTTACTGCAAGAAAATGCCAAAATTATCCGATCCATCGGTGCGCAGCTAACTAACTATAAAGGCATTGTTGTCGTTGTAACAAACCCCGTCGATATGCTCACAAAAATTCTAACGGAAATTTCCAAATTACCCAGTCACCGCGTCATTGGAAGTGGCACAATTCTTGACACGGCAAGACTTAAACAAACGTTAGGAAAAATACTGAATATAGACCCTCACTCAGTTCATGCTCAAGTAATTGGCGAGCATGGGGATTCTGAAGTTATCTTGTGGTCATCCATTAAGATAGGTGGTGTTGAATTAAAAAACCTTAAAAATTGGGATATAACTTGGCAAACAAAAGTGGATGAAGAAGTGCGATATGCTGCCTATAACATCATCCAAAGAAAAGGCGCCACCAATCACGCCATAGGCCTTGCCACAGCGCATTTATTAAAATCCATACTACGTGATGAACGCCGAGTTCTTACTGTTTCAAAAGTTCAAGATAGCATAAAAGAATTGCATGGCATAGCGTTATCGCTGCCTACAATCATTGGGGCTAAAGGCGCTATAGATACACTTATGCCCGACATGAATGCAATTGAAAAAGATCAGTTAATGAGTTCAGCTAATATATTAATTAAAGCGGCAGAAAATTTAGATCGTAGCTAAGCATGTCTATACTTACAATTAATACTGGGTCATCTAGCCTAAAAGCTTGTCTTTTTATGCCAACCGGTGCTCGACTTAATTACCATTACAAATTCACCCCTAAAAATACCAATGAAAGTTATGCAGATGCCTTCAATGGTCTGCTAGACAAAATAAAAGGCCTAAACCTACAAGCAATTGGTCATCGCTTTGTTCATGGCGGTGAAATTCACGACCTTAGTCGTATTTTAGATGCGACAGAGATTGCCAGGTTAAAAAGTATTGCCGGCTTAGCACCCCTTCACATGTCTAATAATATTTTTGGGGTTGAATATTTATCACGTCACTTTAATGTTCCGCAAATAGCCTGTTTTGATACTGCATTTCACGCTACCCTTCCTGAATCTGCTTGGCGATTGCCAATTCCAAATAGCTTTAAATTAAGGCGATACGGTTTTCACGGGATTAATTACTCATATATAGCCAGAGAATTACCAGCCTTAATTGGTGAAAGAGCTAAAAGCAATATAGTGGTTGCTCATTTAGGCAGCGGATCAAGTCTGTGCTTGATGCAAAATCTTAAATCTATAGACACGTCTATGGGCTTTACCCCAGCCGGAGGCATCCCGATGGCTACCCGAAGTGGCGATTTAGATCCGGGCGTTATATTGGAGCTAGCTAAGTCACACAATCACGAACAACTAACTGATCTTATTTACCACCAAATGGGGCTCTTAGCGCTATCAAATAATGAAAGTGGTGACATGTCACAGCTGTTAATCAGCAAAAGTTCACATGCGCAATTTGCAGTGGACTATTACTGCCGCCAAGTGTCTGCGGCTATAGGTGCTTTTGCAACAAAAGCGGGGGGTATTGATGCTTTGGTATTCACTGCAGGAATTGGAGAAAATGCCGCAGAAGTGCGTTCAAAGATATGTAAACCACTCAACTTTCTTGGGTTTACACTTGATGAAAGTGCTAATCAGGCACATGCCACTGTTTTGAATAGGCCTTTATCAAAACCGGTACTCATTATTCCTGCTGATGAGGAGTCTGTGATTTTTCGTCTAACCGCCAAATACAACTTAACGCCTATTACAACTTAACTGAGATTGGCTTGACCTTCCATATGTCGTTGGCATACTCTTGAACAGCCCGATCAGATGAAAATTGACCAATGCGCGCTACGTTAAGGACAGACATCTGAGTCCATGAAGCTACATTAAGATACTGTTGATTTACATTGTCCTGGCAGTCTAGATAAGCACGATAATCAGCGCACACTAAATAAGGATCGTGCTCTCTAAGGTTGGCAACCAGTGGCGCAAAAAGCCGTAAATCCCCATGTGAAAATAAACCGCTGTCAATAAGATTCAATGTGCTTTGTAAATCCCCGTCATTTTTAATAACATCCCAAGGGTTATAGCCCTGTGTAATTCGATCTTCAACCTTCGCAGCATCCATGCCAAACAGAAAGAAATTTTCCGCACCTACCGCTTCTCGTATTTCAACATTTGCTCCATCCAAAGTACCAATAGTCAGGGCCCCGTTCATTGCAAATTTCATGTTGCCAGTGCCCGAGGCTTCTTTCCCGGCGGTGGAAATTTGCTCTGATAAATCTGCTGCTGGATAAAGATTCTGGGCATTCCTAACATTGAAATCAGGAAGAAAAACCACTTTTATTATTTGATTGACTTGCGGATCATGATTAATTAATTCAGCAACCGAGTTGATCATTTTGATAATCAATTTAGCCATGTAATATCCAGGCGCAGCCTTTCCAGCAAAAATAAATGTGCGCGGGGCAATAACTAAGTTGGGGTTACTCTTCAAACGATTGTAAAGACTAATAATATGCAAAAGGCTTAGATGCTGTCGCTTGTATTCATGGATGCGCTTTGCTTGAACATCAAACATCGATGATGGGTCAACCTTGATGCCTGTTACTTCAGAAATATAATTGGACAGATGATTCTTGGCGGTAAGCTTAACCCGACGCCAGTCAGACTGAAAGTTTATGTCGTTGGATAAAAGCTCCAAATGACGGAGTAAATCCATATTTTTAAGCCAATTTCCATCAACAGCACTATCAATCAACTTTGTCAGCGGTTGATTAGCTAGAGCCATGAATCGTCGCGGGGTAACACCGTTGGTTTTATTGCTAAATTTATCTGGCCACAACTCATAAAAATCGCCCATTACAGTTGATTTCAGCAAATTGGTATGCAGTTTTGAGACTCCATTAATCGCGAAACTGCCAACAACGGCAAGATGAGCCATGCGCAATCGTTGATTTTCGCCATGACTAATTAAGGACATTCTACTGATGCGCTGAGGATCATATGGGAATCTCTGGCGCACCTCATCAAGAAAGTGATGATTTATCTCGTAAATAATTTCGAGATGCCTAGGTAAAATTCGTTTGAACAATTCCAAAGGCCACGTTTCTAGGGCTTCCGGCAATAAAGTATGGTTTGTATAGGCAAAGCTAGCGCGGGTAATATCCCACGCATCTTTCCAGCTCACATCATTCTCATCGACTAGTAAGCGCATCAGCTCTGGTATTGCAATAGCAGGATGCGTATCATTAAGCTGTGTTACAAACTTCTCATGGAAATTATTTAGATTGCCCATGTCACGCAGAACAATACGAACCATATCCTGCAAGGAGCAAGAAACAAAAAAATACTGCTGCTTTAATCTAAGCTCCTTACCAACCTCAGAGCTGTCATTAGGGTAAAGGACTTTGCTAAGGTTTTCAGCCACCACTTTATCTTCTACGGCAGCGCAATGGTTGCCCATGTTAAATACTTGGAAATTAAAAGCATTAAATGCCTCCGCTTTCCAAAGTCTTAATAAATTTGTATTAAGTGCACCGTAGCCTAGAATAGGGGTGTCATAGGCAATGCCATACACACTGTAATCAGCAATCCATCTTACCTGTAAAGCACCATTCTCATTTATATAATTATCTGTGTGACCGCCGAGCTTAACTTGATAGCGTCGCTCCCGGTTAGGCAGTTCCCATGGGTAGCCATCACGCAACCACGCGTCGGTTATCTCTTCCTGCCACCCATCCTTAATCACCTGTTGGAATAAACCAAACTCATAGCGAATTCCATAACCAATCGCAGGAATTTCTAGCGTTGCAAGAGAGTCCATATAGCAAGCAGCCAATCTACCTAAGCCACCATTTCCTAACCCCGGTTCTGGCTCATGTTTTAGAATGACGTCCATATCCAGACCCAATTCAAGCGTAGCTTGGACAAGATTTCCCCATAAATCCAAATTAAGGATATTGTTAGCTAAATGGGGCCCAAGCAAGTATTCTGCAGAAAAATAACAAACCGTCTTGGCATTGCTGGTTTTGTAAGTTTTACCAGTAGAAATAAATCCCTCTAGCATGCGATCTCGTATGGTGTAAGCCAACGCGATGTAGATATGGTTATTACTGGCTTTATCTAAAGAGCGCCCTGTAATATAAAATAAATTGTCAATTAAAGATCGACGCAAGGCCTCGGTAGAACGACCAACCCGAGTATGTAAGGCTCTTTCAGCAACATCCGACATAGCAATCATCCAGTAAAAATTTAGTCACGCCTAAACACTACCAATGCAAGCGTCGTAACAAGGCGCTTTTTTTATTCTGATGCCCTTGCATGCGCTGCAATATATCATCCAACATTTGGATAGCATCTAATATATGGGGGCCTTTATTCAACATGACGCACTCAGCACGCTCACCCATGGCCGCATCCGTGATTTCGGCTCGGCTCGGCTTGCCAGTCTTTGCCAACCCTTCCAGCACTTGAGTTGCCCAAATCAAGGGCAGATGCGCAGCTTCAGTTAACCACATGATTTCTTCCTGAAGTTCCGCCAAACGCTCATAGCCACATTCCACCGCCAAGTCACCGCGCGCGATCATCACCCCTACATTATGCGATCGCAATAAAGTGAACAGCAACTCCGGTAAATGCTCGAATGCAGTACGAGTTTCAACTTTAAGCACGATACCAAGTTGATCTGCATTGAGGCGCGTTAAATTGTGTTGCAATAATTCAATGTCTGTTGCACGGTGTGCAAATGACAAGCCAACCATGTCGGCATGCTGTACTACAAATTCTAGATTATCGATGTCTTGGGCGGTCAAACCTTGCAAGTCAACTTGCGTGTCTGGCAGATTAATGCCTTTGTCAGACAATAATTTCTCTCCACCATCACGTGCTTGTGTAATTTCAACCATAAGTTCATCGGTGTTAACGCTTCTAATAATGCCACCTATACGTCCGTCATCAAATAAAATTCGCTCACCGGCTTTAACCATAGTGAACACTTCGGGTAACGAGCAGGCAATGCTAGCGGCGCGAAGTAAATTGCCACATTCATCATATTGTTCAGGGACGCCCAACATAGGCTTACTTGTTAGAATTAATCTATCACCGCGATACAATCTAATTGTTTCTGCCGATTGCACTAAAGCACCAACAGCTCCAGCATGCCCAACGCGGTCTAATTTATCAGATTTTGATTCCCTGATTAAATGCAACGGCATATCAGAAAGTAAATAGGCTGTTTGGCTAGATTCAGCCCAGAATCCTTCTCCAACTTTAGTAGTCAGGAGCAATTTACGCTTAGCGCCTCTAGCATCAGTGAATTCTATTATGTCTTTATTTTTTGCCTGCGACAGCCAATCTTGCTGAATTGGAAGGTAAGCATCGGCACCCGACGGGCAGGATAGATGCTCATTTTCATGATGCAGCCATATTCTTGCTGGCGCAACAACATAACCTTTCGCATCGCGTTTTGGTTGTAATTTAAGTATCGGTGGACCAAGTGCAATATCCCCTGTTCGCAATTTTGGTCCGCCCAAATCCATTAATATCGGACAGCTTTTACCTGTCTCACGGCAGGCCTTTTTGATGTTATCAATAATACGCAACCAAACACTAGATTCGTCATGCGCACAATTAATGCGTGCACAATCCATACCCGCTATTATCATGTTTTTTATTAGGCTGTAATCATCAGCAGCCTCTTCTGGCAAGGTTACCAGGATGCGTGCCTGTCGATTTGCTGGGTGCTTACCAAGGAGATTTTTGGCATTTTCTTTTAAAAGCTCTGCCCCTAAAGCGACACCATTGGAATCGCTGGCTACTCTCTCTTGAGTCGGTAAATGCAAGGCATGTTGGAGCATAGCAATGATGGCTTGCAAATTTGGCAACACGTGCGATTCAGCTCGCCCTAGCGAAGACAGGCCTACCGCTACCAACCTGTTTTGCAAAGGTCTAATATCTCGTCGGCGCAGACCCAAATAATGAATCAGATTGATGGCACCAGTTTGGTGACTAGCATGTACTTTTTGCCGGTATTCAGAAAATTCTATTTCCGTGGCTACTAGGTGTTTCTGCAATGCCATTAAATCACTTAGCAGTAGCGCATGGGATGCCGCTTCATCAACTGTAATTGTGGGTTTATGATTGAGGTGGGGGTTATTTTTCATAGCACAATGTATATTGAATTTTCACAATATAATTATCAAAGATCTTGATTAACTAAATATGACATCAATAAGACATTGAGTATCTTTGACAGATTGAAATTCCTGCATTAATGAATTTCTATGTCAGACTCTACATTTTTAATTTTGTACATAGCTCTTCGCCATTCCTGAAGTCTTTCTTCATCCATATGAGCTTTATCATCCGCTTCACTTAGGTGCGAATGTGTTTGCGTGCCTAAAAGCCGAGTTGGTCGCCAAGTGTATTTAATGTGTAAATTATCTAACTCTGCTTTTTGCTTGCTTCCTAAAGAGGTGACCATTTCATAATCTCCATATTTTATTTAACAAATTTTGTTTCACTAACCATAGCTGGGTCAATTAGTTTATCAGAATGAAAAGTAATTAAGTAGAATTTTAAAATTCATGTCGATGGCGAATGTCTGCAATGGGTAGGTAGCGCCGAATTTCAACAGTTGCTCTGGAGCAATATAAAGATCAGCAATTTGGTGAGTGATCTCAACAACTAGTATCAAGCTAAATGACTTGATACTCTCCTGCAATGGAGCGTTACTGTAACTACTACGAATAAGCGTAGCAATCATCACAGGAGCGCTAAATGCAAGTCTCAAAAGAGCTAATCACAAGTAAAAGTATCCTTCTTTATGAATGGCAAAAGACCTTTGGTCGCCCTGCCCCACTAGGCTGCCACTCATCATTCTTTGACAAAGCCATCTCATGGCAAAAACAAGCAAATCAGCAAGGTGGGTTATCTGCTTCAGAGCGACGCCAGTTACTTGGCGAAGCCACTCCTAACAATGCCAACATAGGCACCAGATTAATCAGGGTTTGGCATGGTGAGACGCATCAAGTCACAATCTTTGAGAACCATTATCTTTATAAAGATCAGCGGTGGAAAAGCCTATCTGCGATTGCAAGAGCCATCACCGGAACGCCTTGGTCTGGGCCAGTATTCTTTGGGGTGAAGAAATTATGAGTAAGGTGACATTACGTTGCGCAATCTATACCAGAAAATCGTCAGAAGAAGGACTAGAGCAAGGATTTAACTCACTGGATGCGCAGCGAGAAGCTTGTGAAGCTTTTATCCTTAGTCAGCAACATGAAGGCTGGAAAGCGCTTCCTGCGCTTTATGATGATGGTGGGTTCACTGGCGGGAATATGGACCGCCCTGCCCTTAAACAACTATTAGCCGATATAGATCAAAAGAAGGTGAATGTAGTAGTGGTTTATAAGGTAGATAGGCTTACACGTTCCTTAGCAGACTTTGCCAAGATCGTTGAACAGTTTGATGCCAAGGGTATTTCATTTGTATCAGTCACACAGCAATTTAACACCACTTCATCGATGGGAAGATTAACACTCAATGTATTGTTGTCATTTGCACAGTTTGAGCGAGAAGTCACAGGCGAGCGGATACGAGACAAAATTGCCGCTTCAAAGCAAAAAGGTTTGTGGATGGGCGGAACGCCACCTATTGGGTACATAGGCCATGAACGTACTTTAGTGATCCATGAAGAGCATGCGAAGCTGATTAGGCATCTCTATCAACGTTACCTTGAAGTAAGGGGAGTTAAAACACTCAAGCTAGAACTTGATCGTGCTGGCATTACAGCTCCTGAGCGAACCCGTTTATCTGGAAAGCGCTATGGTGGCGCGTCCATTAGCCGCGGTAACTTATATCAGATCCTCACTAATCCTATTTATATTGGCAAAATCCCTCACTTTGAACGACTCCATGAAGGGCAACATCCTCCAATTATTGAAATGGATGTGTGGCATGCTGTACAGGCTAAAATCAACAACCAACGGGATGATCACAAAGCTTCATATGGCACTGGATCAGATAGCTTACTCATTGGCATTCTGTTTGATAGCGAAGGCATAAAGTTATGTCCTTCTCATTCGCAAAAACAAACAAAACGTTTTAGGTACTACGTGTCACAAAAGTTAGTGAATGATTTAAAAGAAGTCGCACCTGATGGCATCAGAATTCCGGCTCAGGAATTAGAAACAGTAGTCATCAATCAACTGTGTGATTGGCTGAAAAATAATGATGGGCTCATTCTTGAGTTCAATCTTGCACCAGAACAAATACAAAACTTAATTGCCAGGGCTAATCAATTGGCTACTGACATTGAAGATAAAGTGAAGCAGCACGCGGTATTTCGTCAAATAGTAGAGCGCGTAGAAATTGGTCATGACTATGTAGCGCTCACCATTAAAGCTTCAGGGTTCTTGCCGCAAAGTAGCGACTTAATTCAAGTTAAAACAAATACCGAATTAAAACGCTGTGGTCATCAAATGCGTTTAATCATTACAGATCAAAATAAACGTCAACATCTTAAAGATCAAAACCTCATCAATTACCTATCCAAGGCCTATCAATGGTTGACTCTCATCACATCCGGCAAAGTACAAAGCATTAAAGAAATTGCTGAAGCTGAGAAAGTCGATACTACTCACGTCACTCGTACAATCAATAAGGCCTTCCTTGCACCTGACATAGTGCGTGCCATTCTAAATGGCACTCAACCTTCCCATCTCAATCTCAAATACATCAAACAATTTCGAGTGCTACCCAATGATTGGAACGAACAAAAGTCTTTGCTTGGATTCAATCAATAAAGCTTGAGGACTCTTAAATGCAACAACAGAGAAAGGATGCATATTAATGAGTAAATTATCTGGCATTAAGGAACTGAGAGGAATGATACATGCCAGAAGCCGGCACAGGGCGG
>SESD01001541.1_pt1 | contig 12643 bp, 10 predicted proteins | sample 3171411 | NCBI WGS metagenome assembly SESD01 (sample SAMN06051880, study PRJNA518727) | freshwater metagenome | biome: subpolar coniferous forest; feature: holomictic lake; material: water; isolation source: holomictic Lake 442, 16.5 m depth | place: Canada: near Kenora, Ontario | collected...
GTTGATTAAAAGTTCGGTTTGTGGCGCGTCGAAAGGGTTTTGGGTTTCGTTATAACTGAGAAGATTCCGCAATGAAATCTTGTCTCCCCCCTTTGAAGGGGGGCGGGGGGGATGTGCTTTAAGCTCAACATCAAAAGCACATCCCCCTGCCTTCGCTATCGCTACGGCTTCCCCCTTCAAAGGGGGAGAAGATTCAAAATGCGCCAGCAACGATTCGTCCACCATGTAATCGACGATTTCACGCGGCGTATAAAACGAACCTGTTTGTTTTCGTGCGGTGGTACCCGTTTCGGGGTTATAACTGGCGAGTAAATTTTCAAAAACCTGCCCCAATAATTCGGGGTCGAGCGCAATGTCTTCTTCAATCGGTGTGTTTTCGGCAATGGTAAATTTGTAGTTTTTGAGAATGTCGCACAGCCCTTTAATTTCGACAGATTTGTTTTTATTGCCCAGTTCGTCGCTTAAATCGACATTCTTTTGCGTGCCAAAAAAAATGAAATCTGGCACCGATAAAACGTTGTCGTCGCGGTCAGAAAAACCGTCGAAATAGGCAATCACATCGCCGCCTTGTTTGCCTTTTTTATCAGGAACGACCTTATCCAAACATTCAAATAAGCCGCCATTCATAAACGGCACCACGCTTTCAACCAACGTTAAAAATGCGTCGGAGTCTTGAAAATACGATTGGTAACGCATTAAATTTGTGACGTTCATGTGCTGTTTATCTTTGCGAAACTCCCGTTTCCCGCGCGTTTGATTCAGCGTAGCAAAGAATAAGTTTTGTAAAATGGCGCGGTAGAAACGGCTGTCATCGCTCGCTTTCAAAACGTCGGCGAGATAAGTTTCGTCAAAAAGTTGGGCAGGAATTAGCTCTTTTTCTTTGATAAACCAAACGAATAATAGCCGCGTTAACAGTCGAATCAGGCTTTGCGAATGATATTGTTGCGGGTCGATGTTTTCAGGATTGGGAAACGTAACGTGTTTAATCGCCCAAAAATACCATTGCGACAATTCGTTATAAAACTTTTTGTTGAGTTCTTTGGTGTTCAACACTTTTTGCCAAGCGTAATGCAATTCAACGAAATTCGTGGGTTTAGGTTTTAAATTTGAAAACGCTAAACTTTCTAAAATATCCAAATGAGCGCGATGGGTTTTTTCGAGACGAATATCTTTGAGCAGCGTGACTTTTTCTAAAACGTCGCGGCTTTCATCACGTTTATGAATGCGCCGTTTGATAACGGAAAGCGTGAGTGTGTCGCCGTGTTTGAACAAAATCAAAACCGGACGCGGAAACGCGGCGTTGAGTTCGCGGGTAATTTTGACTAAATCAGAACGCGAATAATGCGGTTTTTTGAGTTCAATGCCAAAAATCAAATACGCATCGATGACCACATTTTCAACTTGCAACGCGGCGAGCGTGGTATTTTCGGGCGTTAAGAAAAACAGTTGGTCAACATAATTCCATTCAGAAACGAGCGCGTTGGTTTCGTTTAATGGAGTGAATTCGTTTTTAAACCCGTCATAATTTTTTTGTGAAAGCGGTTGTTGATATTCGATGTTGTAGCCGAGTGTTTCAAAAAACGAGAGCGCGTTTTGCGTGAAATCTCCAGTTTTGAAAGCGTGCAATGTAGTTTTCATACTTTATTTTTAAAAAATGTGGGCGCGACAAATTCGCGCAGTGACGTGTAAAAAGCGCGAATGAATTCGCGCCCACCTTCTTTTTTAAATTTCACCCCAGTTTCGCGCCATTCAAATCATGCGCCGCTAAAAATGCTGTCGCGCTCATCCGTTTGCCGTTGGGCATTTGTAATTCATGTATCCGCACCCAACCTTCGCCCGTCGCTACGTCTAACGTTTTGGACGTGCAACGCGCCACGCCTGCTATTAAACCAGTCGATTCATTCAACACTTCGGCGTTCCAAATTTTCATCACCAAACCAGTGTAAACCGTGTGCGCGACCGGCCACGGGTTGAAACCGTGAATTTTTCGCACCAATATTTCTGCCGGTTGCGTCCAATCAATCGCCGCTTCTTCTTTGGTCAATTTCGCTGCGTAAGTGACTAAATTTTCATTTTGCAGTTCCGCAATCAACGCGCCATTTTCAATTTGCGCTAATACTTTTTCTAAACCTGTCGCGCTCAATTTCGACAATTGGTCATGAACCGTTGCCGCCGTGTCGGTGGGTTTAATCGCATAAATTTCTTTGTGCAACATATCGCCCGCATCCAACTTTTTCACAATCTGCATAATTGTCACGCCGGTTTTTTCGTCACCGGCAATAATGGCGCGTTGAATCGGTGCCGCGCCCCGCCAACGCGGCAATAATGAACCGTGTCCGTTAATACACCCCAAGCGTGGCGCGTCCAAAATCGTTTGCGTCAAAATCATTCCGTAAGCCACCACCACCATCAAATCAGCGTTGAAATTTTGAAAGGTGTGCAATGCGTCGTCCGTTTTCAACGTCAACGGTTGCAGAACCGGAATATTACGCGCCACCGCCAATACTTTCACCGGCGACGGCTGCAAATGTTGACCGCGTCCCGCCGCTCTGTCTGGCTGGGTATAAACCGCGCAAATCTCATGCCCCAAATCAATCAATTTTTGCAAACTCGGCACCGCAAATTCCGGCGTTCCCGCAAAAATAATTTTCATTCTTTGCTTTCCAAACGGTGCATTTTTTCCAATTTCGTTTTGATACGTTGGCGTTTCAGGGTCGATAAATAATCGACAAATAATTTGCCCCGCAAATGATCCATTTCATGCTGAATACAGGTCGAAAGTAAATCAATCGCTTCAATTTCAATCGTTTCGCCGTGACGGTCTAAGCCTTTAACAATAATGTTTGATGGACGAATAATTTTTTCAAACACTTCCGGCACGGAAAGACAGCCTTCTTTGTATTCAAACGCGCCTTCTTTGCTGATAATTTGCGGATTCATGAGGCACAACGGCGCATTTTTTTCTTCGCTAGTATCAATCACCAAAATTTGTAAATGGATATTCACTTGCGTCGCCGCCAAACCAATACCACCCGCGTGATACATGGTTTCAAGCATATCGTCGATAAGTTGTTGATGGCTATTATCTAAGTTTTTGACCGGTACCGCTTTTTTACGCAGTCGCTCGTCCGGAAATTCGAGAATCGTTAGAATACTCAATGCACTCTCCACTATAATGATTAAAAATGTTTAAATTAGGCTTGAATTCTATCCGAATTCGCTGCAACTTTGAAATGCACGCATGAAAAATACACGTTCCACGTTATCCACTTTTTTAATTGGTTTCTTGATTGATTTTTGCGTTTTTACCATCAGTCATGCCGATGAAATTGCACTCAATCCTGTCCATCCCGAAAAATATACCGTCGTCAAAGGCGATACGCTGTGGGATATTTCGGGTAAATTTTTACAACATCCGTGGCAATGGAAAAAACTGTGGGAAACCAATCATCAAATCAAAAATCCCAATTTAATTTACCCGAATGACACCATTTATTTCAGTCTGGTCAACGGTCAACCGCAACTCAGTTTATCGCGTCCGCAAGAATGGCAAACCGATCAACCTTGCGTGCTAAAACCGAGTGAATATGAAAAAGGGCGACAAAGTTTTCCGCTCGATAACAACGGAAAAGTGTTGCCGTGTTTGCGCGAAAGTGAACTGGAACGCCCGATTAACTTGATTCCGTACGAACGAATTGCCACTTTTTTAACGTCGCCAAAAGTGGTGAACGAAGCCGAATTAAAAAACGCCCCGTATGTTGTCGGTTTTCAAGAAGGGCATTTAATCGCCGGTGCAGGCGATAAAGTTTATGTGCGCGGTTTAGACGGCGATAATACCCCGCAAAATTACATACTTTATCGATCGGGGGAAACCTATTACAACGCCGACACCCATGAAGTTTTAGGTCACGAAGCCAAATATGTTGCTAACGCCACGCTGCAAACGCATGGTGATCCCGCCACGTTAATGATTACGAAAAGCTCGCTCGAAATTCGAGTGGGCGATCAAATCATGCCGGATGTGGAAGTCGAAAATCCGCTGCATTTTTTCCCACAGCCACCCGAACAACCCTTACACGGTCATATCATCGGCGTAATAAATGGGCGGGCATTGATTGGTTTATATAGCGTGGTGGTTATCGATAAAGGCAGCACGGACGGTTTAATCGCGGGGCATGAATTGATTATTTATCAAAAAGGCAAAATCATCATCGACACGCATCGTGAGGTTGCCGAAAAAGTGCAATTGCCCGATGAAATTGCAGGAAAAATTATGATTTTTCGCCCGTTTGAACATTTAAGTTACGCGCTGGTGATGGAATCGAAACACGATATTCACCGTTTGGACGATGTGAGAACCCAATGAAAATACTAAACTGCGAAGACGTAGATATTAAATACTGGTTGGCATTACTTCGCATTGAAGGAATTGGTTGTAAAACATTTGCCAATTTGATTGAAGACCACACGCCCGAGGAAATTTTCACCGCGAATCCATCCGAATTATCGTCGTGGGGAATAAAAAAAACGTTCGTTGAAGCCATTACGAATTTCGATTGGTTGGCGGTGGATTACGATTTGCAGTGGTTGGCACAACCGAATAATGACGTGCTAAAAATTACACACTCGCTTTATCCAGACCTACTGAAAGAAATTTATGACCCGCCGCCGTTACTGTTTGTTCGCGGCAATTCGCACGTTTTAGCGTATCCACAAATTGCGATTGTTGGCAGCCGTAATCCATCCGCGTTGGGCAACAAAACGGCGTTTGATTTTGCCTTTGCGTTAAGTCAATATGGTTTTGCGATTACTAGCGGTTTGGCGTTGGGCATTGATGCGACGGCACATCAAGGCACATTGAGCGCGAGCGGTTTTACGATTGCGGTGGCGGGAACGGGTTTGGATCGCGTTTATCCGTCCAGTAATCGCGATTTGGCTTTAGAAATTGTAAACACAGGCGTGATGATTTCAGAATTTCCACCTGGCACGATGGCGAAAGGTTCAAATTTTCCGCGTCGCAATCGGATTATCAGCGGATTGTGCCAAGGTTTATTGGTCGTTGAAGCTGCTCAAAAAAGCGGTTCGTTAATTACGGCACGCATGGCGTTGGAACAAAATCGTGAAGTTTTCGCCATTCCAGGTTCAATTTACAGCCCACTTTCACGCGGTTGCAACGCCATGATTCGGGAAGGCGCAAAACTTGTCGAATCGCCGCAAGATATTATCGATGAGTTAAGTCAATATAAACAACGCATTAGCTTTTTAAAATCCGAGCCAGAACAATCATTACTTGACCTTGAGCAACAAACATTATTGAATCTAGTCATGTTTAGCCCCACGTCTATCGATGATTTGGTCGAAAGTTCATCTCAATCCGTGGAAAGCATCGCCGCGCAACTCTTTTTGTTAGAACTGCAAGGTCACATTGAAGCAATCGCTGGTGGTTGCTACATTCGCGTAAAATAATAGCTAGGAATTATGAAAGAAAATATTTTTGATGTGTTGATGTATCTCTTTGAAAACTATATGGATGATGACAGCGAAGTCTCACCCGATAACGATATGGTGACAACGGAGTTACTCGAAGCAGGTTTTGAACACAAAGACGTGACGAAAGCCTTTGATTGGCTGGAATCGTTAGCGATTGAAGATTTGGATATTGCCGCGCAAGCCTCGTTATCATTTCGCGTTTTTAGCCCGTTTGAAAAACAGCGTTTGGATGTGGAATGCCAAGATTTAATGATGACATTAGAACGCACAGGGATTTTGAATTCAGTCAATCGTGAATTAGTTTTAGATCGCGCCATTGCGTTAAATGAAACGCTGACGCTGGAAAAATTGAAATGGATTGTGTTAATTGTACTTTTAAATCAACCCGATGAAGAATTAGCTCTGTCTCGAATGGAAGATATGATTTACGACTTGATTCCCACTTATCTACATTAAATTTTATCAAACGGAACGGATTAAATGAGTAAAAACCTCGTCATTGTGGAATCACCCGCCAAAGCAAAAACCATTGAAAAATATCTTGGCAAAGATTTTCACGTCCTCGCGTCTTACGGTCACGTCCGCGATTTAGTACCCAAAGAAGGCGCAGTCGATACGCAAAATGATTTCGCCATGAAATATGAGCTGATTGAACGCAATCAACGCCATGTTCAAGCGATTACCAAAGCCTTAAAAAGTGCCGACACGCTTTATTTAGCGACCGATCCAGATCGCGAAGGTGAAGCGATTTCGTGGCATTTATTAGAATTATTAAACGAAAAAAACTTATTAAAAAATAAAACTGTGCATCGTGTCGCCTTTCACGAAATTACCAAAAAAGCCGTCACCGAAGCGATTGCTGCGCCATCAGAATTGAATTACAACTTGGTTTACGCGCAACAAGCCCGTCGTGCGTTGGATTATTTAGTAGGATTTAAATTATCGCCGTTGTTGTGGAAAAAAATTCGACGTGGTTTATCGGCGGGTCGCGTGCAAAGTCCCGCGTTGCGCTTGATTGTGGAGCGCGAATTAGAAATTGAAGCGTTTAAAAGTCGTGAATACTGGTCGGTGGATGCGGCAGTTTTTGCACTGGAACAAGCATTTAAAGCGAAACTGACTTATTTTTCTGGCGAAAAAATGACGCAGTTCAGCATTCATAACGAGGATTTAGCCACGCTCACGCGACAAGTTTTGCTCGAAGCCGCGAACGGGGAATTAACCGTCGCGAAACTCGAAAAGAAACAACGCAAAAGCAATCCTGCGCCGCCGTTTATTACGTCAACGCTGCAACAAGAAGCCGCGCGAAAGTTGGGTTTTACCACCAAACGCACCATGACCGTTGCCCAGCAGCTTTATGAAGGCATCGAGATTGGCGGCGAAACGGCTGGTTTGATTACTTATATGCGGACGGATTCGGTGAATTTATCGGCGGAAGCGGTGGAGGATATTCGCGCGTTAATCGGCGAAATGTACGGCGTGGATAACGTCCCGCTAGAACCACCAAAATTTAAAACCAAATCTAAAAATGCTCAAGAAGCGCATGAAGCGGTTCGTCCGACTTCGGCGCGTCATTTACCGAACAAAATTCAAACGTATTTGACCGCTGAACAATTCAAATTGTACGAATTGATTTGGAAACGCACGATTGCCTGTCAAATGATTCACGCAACATTGAACAGCGTGGCGATTGATTTGAGTTGTGACGACGGCAAAAACGTTTTCCGTGCCACAGGTTCATCGGTCGCGATTCCAGGTTTTATGGCGGTTTATTTGGAAGGCAAAGACGATTCCAAAGAGGGTGACGATAAAGAGAATTTTCTGCCAGCGTTAAAAGAAGGCGACACCGTCCAATTGAACGACGTGATAATCGCGCAACATTTCACCGAGCCGCCACCGCGTTACGGCGAAGCGAGTTTGGTTAAAGCCTTAGAAGAACACGGCATTGGTCGTCCTTCAACGTATTCGTCGATTATTTCCACGTTGCAAAATCGCGAATATGTCACGCTCGAAACGAAACGCTTTTACCCGACCGACGTGGGTCGGATTGTGAATAAGTTTTTAACCGAACATTTCACCAAATACGTTGATTACAGTTTTACCGCGAATTTAGAAGACGAATTAGACGAAGTGGCGCGAGGCGAAAAAGAATGGATTCCGTTGCTGCACAGTTTTTGGCAACCGTTTGGCGCGTTAATTATTGAAAAAGAAGCCTCGGTGCAACGTAAAGATGTGACACAGGAAGCGATTGATGAATTGTGTCCGCTGTGCAACAAAGGTTTGTCGATTCGATTGGGACGAAATGGGCGTTTTATTGGTTGTACCGATTACCCAGAATGTTCGTACACGCGCAATTTAAATGATTCAGCATCGAATGAACCCGAACTGGTTGAAGGACGTGAATGCCCTGAATGTACGTCGCCGTTGGTGTATAAAAGCAGCAAATACGGGAAATTTATTGGTTGCACCGGTTATCCAGATTGCCGTTACATTGAACCGATTGAAAAGCCGATTGATACCGGCGTGCGTTGTCCACAATGTCAAAAAGGACAAATTTTTAAACGCAAAGCACGAAGCGGGAAGATATTCTATTCGTGTGAAAACTATCCAACGTGCGATTACGCGCTGTGGAATGCACCGCTTAACGAACCTTGTCCAACGTGTAATGGGGCGTTATTAACGCTGAAAGAAAGTAAAAAGCACGGCACACAAAAAGTGTGTCCGCAAAAGAGTTGTCATTATGTAGAGACAATAGAAGAGTCGCACGAAGCGGAGTAAAGCGTTTGGGACGTAATCACGGCACATTGCCGTGATTACGTTGTTGAGAATTAACCGGCTTTTAGCTTGGCAACAATCTGCGAAATCAAATTATCAGGTTTAAACGGCTTAACAATGTAAGACGTAATGCCCACTGAAATGGCTTCTTTTACTTTGTTGCCTTCCGAAGACGAGGTCAACATAATCCAAGGTGGCGTAACTAATTTATGGTCGGCTTTCACGGCTTGATACAATTCAATACCGCTCATTAACGGCATATTCCAATCACAAATTACCACGTTGAATTTGAGTTTTGCCATCATTAGTAACGCTTCACGTCCCCCCGGAACGTCAGCAACATGAGCAAAACCCGCTTCGCGTAAAATAGCTTTCGTCAACGTCCGCATTGATGCCGCATCATCAACAATAAGAATCTTTTTTTGTAATAATTCTGGGGATATATCCATTTTATTTTCCGGTGATTGATTGTTTTTTAATTTATAAGCATCGCACCAGCGACTTGGTCGCTATTTTACAATATCCCTAATCAACCGACAAAATAAATAATGTGTACTCTCCTTTTAACCAATCCGACTCTTTAAAAACCCATGTTAAGAATTACTGAACTCAAACTCCCGCTCGACCATTCTGCCGATGATTTGCAAACCATCGTACTTAATAGATTACAAATTCATTTAAATGAATTTGTCAGTTACCATATTTTTCGCCAAGGTCACGATGCACGGAAACGCGATGGCATTTTTCTGGTTTACACTCTTGATGTTGACGTGAAAAATGAAGCTGAAATTTTAGCGCGTTTTGCCAATGATAATCAGATTCGCCTTACGCCAAATACCGAATATTCTTTAATTACGCAGGCTATTACACCACCAAAAAACCGTCCAATTATTATCGGTTCTGGGCCGTGCGGATTATTAGCGACGTTAATTTTGGCGCAAATGGGTTTCAAACCAATTATGTTAGAACGCGGAAAATCGGTGCGCGAACGCACGAAAGATACCTTTGCATTGTGGCGTAAAAGTAAATTTAACGCCGAATCCAACGTGCAATTTGGTGAAGGTGGCGCGGGAACTTTTTCAGATGGAAAACTGTACACGCAAATCAAAGATCCGAATTTTTACGGACGGAAAGTGCTGCAAGAATTCGTCAAAGCAGGCGCACCACCTGAAATTTTATATTTGAGCAAACCGCACATCGGCACGTTTCGGTTGGTGACGATGTTGGAAAAAATTCGCGCCACGATTGAATCGTTGGGCGGCGAAATTCGTTTTGAAAGTCGCGTCGATGAAGTGTTGATTAAAAATGGTTGCGTTCAAGGCGTGCAATTATCGAATGGCGAAACGCTTGAAAGTTCGCACGTTGTGTTGGCGATTGGTCACAGCGCACGCGACACGTTTTCGATGTTGCAGCGGAACGGCGTTTATATGGAAGCGAAGCCATTTTCGATGGGTTTTCGGATTGAACATCCGCAATCGTTGATTGATCAATGCCGTTTTGGCAACGATGCGGGTCATCCGTTATTGGGCGCGGCGGATTATAAAGTGGTGCATCATTGCAAAAATGGACGGTCAGTTTACAGTTTTTGTATGTGTCCAGGTGGAACGGTAGTGGCTGCGACTTCGGAAGCGGGTCACGTTGTCACCAACGGCATGAGCCAGTATTCGCGCAATGAACGCAATGCAAACAGCGCAATCGTGGTCGGCATTACGCCTGAAGTCGATTATCCCGAACACGTTTTAGCGGGTGTCGATTTACAACGGCATTGGGAACGGCAGGCATTTTTGTTGGGCGGTGAGAATTACGCGGCACCCGCGCAATTGGTTGGTGATTTCTTGGCGAAACGTCCTTCGACCACGTTTGGCAGTGTGCAACCGTCTTACACGCCATCAGTAAAATTAGGCGATTTAAGCGCGGCTTTGCCTGATTACGCGATTGCCGCCATTCGGGAAGCATTGCCAGAATTCGATAAAAAAATAAAAGGCTTTGCCATGCACGATGCACTGTTGACTGGCGTGGAAACGCGCACTTCATCACCCGTTCGGATTAAACGAAATGACCAATTTCAAAGTTTAAATACGGTTGGATTGTATCCGGCAGGTGAAGGTGCAGGTTATGCGGGGGGGATTTTATCAGCGGCAATCGATGGCATTAAAGTCGCCGAAGCCGTTGCTAAAGTTCTGCAAACGTAAGATTCAGAAAACGAAAATGCTACTGTATTTCATGCTTTACTGAAAATCGCACTTTTTCGCGCTTTTTCTTTTTGCGAAAAAGTGCGATTCCCCGCGATAGCGGGTGCTTTTTTCAATCAATTATTCAATCAATTAGCGGGTTACAGCGTGTTTTCGAGGTCTTTTTTGGTGCTAAATTCGGTCAAATTTCAAGCATAATAACAGAGACAGAAAGGAAGGGCTGGAGACCGCGCCGTTCTTAGCCTAAAAAATGGAAAAGTAATGTGTTGGCATTACCAAGTAATGTGATAGCATTACTTTTTTAAGATTTTTTTCGAGATTTTTTTGAAATTTTAAGATTTTGAGATTTTTTTGTATTTTGAAGCGAACTATTTGACATGACAATTGATATTCAGACACAAGAAGCTCCACCAACAACGCGGTACAAAGATAAATTAAACGATGGCTTTTATGTTTATGTGCCGAAAAAACAAAAGATAAAGGATTCGTTCATCATGATGTTTCAAGAAAGATTGAGTGAAATAGCTGCAAACAAAGATTTAACAATAGAAAGCTATAGGGTTTTATTGGCGGTAATTGCCAAGACAGATTTTGAGAATTTTATTCATGTTAAACAGGTGCAGCTTGCCGCCGATTTAGGTATGCAAAAGCAAAATGTTAATAAAGCCTTCAAGCGTTTAGTTGACTTAGGAATCATCGAAAAAATCACCCAAGACAACATCAATGGTTATCGCTTAAATTATGAAATGGGTTGGAAAGGCAAAGCCTCCAATTTGAAATCGCACATTAAAGATAAAACAAGAGAAAAAATTGTCGAAATGGCAAAACACGCCCGTGAAGCTAAAAAAGCGACTGACACAAATGACGCGAAAGGCGAAAATCCGGTTCCACCGGCAAAGTCCGACGAAGAAGACTTGCCGCAAAATCCCGCCTAATTTTGCGTTTTGGTTTTGTGGGTGGAATTTTGAATTTAGATTTTAGGATTACATAATGCGCTGTCCCTTTTGTAACGAACACGAAACCCGTGTGTTAGATTCCCGCCTCGCCGACGAAGGCGATCAAGTTCGTCGCCGCCGCGAATGTGGCGTGTGCAAAGCGCGTTTCACGACGTACGAAGTCGCCGAATTACGTTTGCCCGACGTGGTCAAACACAATGGCACACGGGAACTTTTTAACGACGACAAATTACGCTCTGGTTTTATCAAAGCCCTTGAAAAACGTCCGGTAAATCGTGACACAATTGAACAAGCGATTAGCCGAATCAAACGCGGTTTAATTTGCAAAACCGAAAGCGAAATTGCCAGCCAATTTTTGGGTGAAAAAGTGATGAATGAATTACGAAATATTGACCACGTTGCCTATGTGCGTTTTGCGTCGGTGTATCGCAGCTTTGAAGATGTCAGCCAATTTAACGACGTGATTGCGAATTTGAACGATGAAAACTGATTTAGAATTTATGGCGCGAGCGTTGCAATTAGCGGAACGGGGACGTTTTACCACTGACCCAAATCCGCGTGTCGGCTGTGTGCTGGTGAAAAATGGGCGAATTATTGGCGAAGGTTTTCACGAAATGGCAGGGCAGGCGCACGCTGAAATTAACGCCTTAAAAAATGCCACCGAAGACGCAACGGGCGCGACGGCTTACGTCACGTTAGAACCTTGTAGTCATCATGGCAAAACGCCGCCGTGTTGTGACGCGCTAATTTCTGCGGGAATTAAACGGCTAGTTGTGGCAATGCGTGACCCGAATCCGTTGGTTTCTGGGCGAGGTTTGGAACGTTGTAAAGCCGTTGGAATTGAAATTGTTTGTGACGTGTTACGCGCCGATGCTGAAAAATTAAATCGTGGTTTTATTTCGCGCATGACTAAAAATCGCCCGTTTGTGATCAGCAAAATTGCGATGAGTTTGGACGGTAAAACGGCGTTGGCAAATGGCGAAAGTCAATGGATTACGTCGCCCGAAGCGCGTGCCGATGTGCATCGTTTTCGGGCGGAAAGTTCAGCGATTCTCACGGGAATTGGCACTGTTTTGGCTGATAATCCGTCGTTGAATGCGCGGGTGGATTTTCCGATTGTGCAACCGATTCGGGTGGTGTTAGATTCAAAACTACAAATGCCGCCAGATTCGCAAATGGCAAAGTTAGACGGACGAACGTTAATTTTGACTTGTTCGGCTGACGAACAAAAAC
>SESD01001542.1_pt1 | contig 12641 bp, 11 predicted proteins | sample 3171411 | NCBI WGS metagenome assembly SESD01 (sample SAMN06051880, study PRJNA518727) | freshwater metagenome | biome: subpolar coniferous forest; feature: holomictic lake; material: water; isolation source: holomictic Lake 442, 16.5 m depth | place: Canada: near Kenora, Ontario | collected...
TAGCCGTTCTATTTTTTTACATTCACTGATTAATAGTTATGGACAGTCGTACAAAATGCGCGTTATTCTGCTTTTTTAAAATATTATTTTAGAGGTCGTCATGACACTTACACCAACCTTGTTACCCGGTATTATCGAAGCCATAGCCGATGTGATCGAAAAAAATGCTGAAGAAATAACAACATTGGATCAAGCGATTGGTGACGGCGATCATGTGATTAATTTACAACGCGGTATTCAAGCGCTAATGACGCAACGCGACGAATTAAGCCAACTGGATTGGGTTGCTGCCTGGCAAAAAATCGGCATGACCTTAATGACAGCGGTTGGGGGGGCGTCAGGTTCTTTATATGGCACTTTATTTATGGCGTTAAGCAAAGCCGCGCATGAACAACCTTTAAACCTGCAAAGCTTTGCCGATGTTTTTACCAAAGGCGTAGAGGCCGTTAAACAACGAGGCAAAGCGGTTGCCGGAGAAAAAACCATGCTGGATGTTTATATTCCCGTGGCGGAATACTTGCAAACAGCCGCCGCCAATTCCATTGCCTTACCTGACGTATTGGCCAATGTTTCGCGTGTTGCCATTGCGGGCATGGAATCGACCCGCGATATGCTGGCCACCAAAGGCCGCGCATCTTTTTTGCAAGAGCGCAGCTTGGGCCATATTGATGCCGGTGCTAAAACAGGTCAATTAATGATTTGTGCCATTAATAAGGTATTGACCCGGCAGTTGTCATCCCCAGCGCCATTGCGAGACGAAGCTTTGCCGCAGTCATTTTGAATGGTCGCCCACCTACTCTACCGCGAGCACGAGCCGAAGCCAATCCAGCAACAGTTCGCTCTGAAATTAGTTCGCGTTCAAATTCGGCCAGTGCCGCAAAAATGCCAAAGACCAGCTTGCCGGCAGAAGTTGAAGTGTCAATGGCTGCGCCGTGGCCTGTCAATACCTTGAGACCTACACCTCGACCAGTCAAGTCATGCACCGTATTGATCAGATGACGTAGATCACGGCCCAACCGATCCAATTTCCACACGAGGAGCGTATCCCCTTCGCGTAATGCCTTAAGACAAGCCGTTAGGCCTGGACGATCTTCTTTTTTTCCTGAAGCCTTATCCTCATATAACTGCTTCGGGTCAACACCAGCGGCCACCAGCGCATCAAGCTGTAGGTCTATCGCCTGAGAACCATCTATCTTCGATACTCGCATGTAGCCAATTAGCATGTTCCACCTATCACTTATACGTTCGATTATGTGACATAATCGCCGTAATACATGTTCGATGTCAAAAATTGTCACTTAACCGGTCACTTATAGTAAGACATGCAAAGGGTTGCTATTAGATTAAATGTGACACCCCGTCGATAGAACCCAACGATACCAACAGTATTGTAGTTTGTACATTTTGGCTCGCATAATGATCTTGGTTTGTTGATCTAATATTTGGCAGCATGAACAGAATCTCGTGCAGAGGAGTTTTAAGCATAAACAAGAATAGTGCATAGGACTATTAATTAGCGTGTGGTCAGAAGTCCTATGTACATAATCGATCTACGCCAATAAAATGGTGCAGTCGTCTTCTGAAAATGACACCAAAAATGGTAGTTTTTAGGGTGATCATCAAACCTCCATTTGTTGGACACCATTTATAACAAGTGTAATGGTCAACAAAAAACGGAAATTATTCTTAGACGGCTTTCATATATAATTCCCTCACCAATTCCAATGGCGATTGGTAGCTCTTCAGAGCTCAAACCATGTCTAATACCTCATCCTATTTTACATGCAACACTTCTCTAGCAAATGACTTGTGTGTGATAATATCTTCGAATCTGCTGATAAAAAATTCTAGACTGTGACACGAAAAATGACCATAGGGGGTACACCTAATGAATAATCAACTCATTATCGACAAAGTGCTACATGATACCTTTCCTGACGAGTACTCCACCCTAGGGAATGAAACTATAGCCAAATTAATCGAGGGTAAAATTAAATTCGAGCCGCCGGAGAAAGGGCGTCTTATGCCAATAACGGAGATATTTCAGAATTTGATGGAAGGAATTGCTTTTATTAATACAGTGCTGGAAGTCTATGATTATTTAGAAAAAAAGTTAGAAAAAGAACCCACAGAGACGGATACAGAGAAAGAGATTAACTCACGAGGTGTCTTGCCTTGTAAATTGGATCAGAACAAGTCAAAAAAAGTAATTCAGTCTGTAGTTAATCAAAGAAAGCAAAGAAAGCAAAGAAAGAGAAAGTGATGTCATTTGCTGGATTACAACAAGTATTTTATTTTGTTGAATCAAAGTCGAGACTGTTTCCAGCCCTCTTATATTCCTGCGCATTGTTTTTTCTTGTGGATAGTGATATCTGGCTCAAGGCTGTATCGATTGTTTTAGCATATCTATCTGCTGGTATATTTTTGGAATGTATTGTCGCGTATTTTGACAGCCAAACACTGGTGCAAATTTTAGCTTATATTAACAAGTATTCTGCCTGTTTTTTTGAAAACAAAAAGCTTGAACAAGTCGTGGGGGAAAAACTTGCCTCGCGAATCATCAATCGGGCGATCGGAGGCGATCGTCGAACAATAAGCAGAACCATGATTCGGCTGCTAAAAGGGAAAGACATCAAAAGTATCGCTCAGGATAGCATACATGTTTGGGTCGTGCATTTCGGAAACAGTGAAATCTATCCTGACTCTCCGGTAGTATTTGTCAACACCATTGGTGGTCATATTTTTTTGACGAAATGGGCAACCACCACCACGGCGATAGGGAAATTCTGGCTCCTACATGAGCTTGGTCACATCTCCCAAAGAGCCAATTATACCTATATGATAAGTCGCATTGGCACGCTTCCTTTTTTATTTGCCGCAGTGTGGGCTGTTGGCCATATCGACCACGCCAGGATCAGCAATATTACTGAGTTCTCCATACTCATATTTCTTATTTTCATCGTATTACTGGGACAGTTCTGGTCTGCGCTGAAGGAGATTGGTGACGTCGAGCACGAGATGGTCGCTGATGATTTCGCGTTTACAGCTCTTGAACAGGAAGAATTAAATAAAGTTGCCGCTTATTATGAAAATGGAAAACTTCCATTAGATGAAAAGCTAAATGCGATTATTGAGCCAAAGCGACGAGAGCATCTAGCTCACAACTTGGAAATGATCCGCGAAGGGAAATTATCAGAAATGTTATACAAAAGAACATTGCATCCTATCGACGTACCGTCAGTATACTCGATATTTATAGCGTGCATATGTGCCACGTTAGGCCTTGCGTCTCTACCTCAACTTAATTTGGAAATATCGATTAGGTTTGAACTAGCATGCTTACTTTGTGTTTACCTTGCCGGAAAAGCACTGAGTTTAAGGAAAAATGGATTGAATAATCAAGTTGATAGAGAAATTACTCAACGTTACCGCAGTCCTTCGAAACGGCGGAGATAGCCTAAACGTTTTGTTTGAGATCGTAATAGACATTCTGAAAAAAACGTCGCCAAGGATAGCGGAACTAAATCCGGTTTTCGTCAACAGCTTTGTAACACATGCACTGGCGATATCTGCCAGCTGTGCTTAGTATCCCCGAAAACAGTACGGAGGGACTAAACCGACTGTAGCACTTCAGCGGTTGTTACCGCCCCCTGAAAACGATTTAACATAATGAAGGTCATTTTATCCGAAGTGTCTTTGTTAGTGCAATATAGTAATGTCCTGTTTTAGCAAAGTAGAAATGTCCTGCATTGGCTCACATTTGACTGGCGGCTCCCGACCCCTATTTATAGTACTCAACTATATATAGTATAGATGATTGCATGCTGCGAAGCGCTATTTCATTGGTTTACAGCAAAATTTAAGCCTATTAGCTTTACATAGTTTCGCTGGTGTTCTGAAGTGGGAAATCCACCAGACTCAGGAAATTGTATAAATTCTTCTCACTTTCATTTAGTCGTTGGCCAACTTCGCGATGAAGGGAAAGGAAATGGGGTAGTTCCATAAATCCGACACAAAAATGTACCGCTAAATCCCCCAGATGATGGTTGATCAGGCACTGTAACTATGTATAGAGCGCTACCAGCAATGTCAAGTAGCGCAAAGGGGTACAAGTCGAAATGAAACATATCTATACATAGTGGCCGTGAATTGACTGTCAGCTCCAACTAAAAATCAACACACTCCGAGATGGGCTTGATGCACAACCTGTTTTCGTTGATTAATGGCCGAACAGCCCGAAAATGGCTCAATTCTATGGCCATTGACAGGATGTGAAAAATAGCCAGAAAAGTGTAGCATTACACCAGTAAAGTGTAATAATCGTACGCAAGAGCATTCATGGGAAATAACCACAAATCACAAAGTGACCCAAGCGAGATAGTCGTATTTTCTATCATTAACCCATTAGTTTGCTCGGAATTAGGATTGGTAATGAGAGGTTGCGGTAACCTCATGGTAAAATCGTTATATCCATATAATCCACTGACCACAACCGTTACAATTTCTCAAATAAAGGCACAAAGGGTCCACAAAGTTGTGCGCTATTTGGCGCTTTTCGAGAAACTATCCTGAGCGTTGATGATTGTCAATTCACTGATACCCCGCCAACTCAACATAACCCTGACCAGAAATAAGCGTGCCGTTTTTAGTGCCTTTAATGCTGACAGCGCCTTCCCAATACCGATAACTGACATTGAGTTCCTGATCATTGAGTAATGGAACAATTTCAATCTCAAGATTCTGATTCGGAATGCTCAAATGCCAACGCGATGGATAAGTGATTTTTGAATGGGGACTTTTCCAGTTATCGAGAATTTTAATGGCGACATCCCTCTCTTTCAAGGCTATTTTTGCGTTGTCCGCATGCACAAAAGAACCTGAACTGTTGCTATCCGGTTGGCCGTCTTTACGCCGCAATTGATAAAACATTAACTCGGTGTTATCCGACAATTGCAAGGCAAACCAGTCCCAGCCGCTTTGCTCCTCTGACAAGGCGCTGGTGCTCCATTCCCTGTCCATCCAACTGGCACCAGTTACTGAAAATTGTTCATTGGCAATTGTAACTGCACCTTTGGTTTCCAGACGCGGGTAGGAATAATAATACGAGGCATTACCTGGCTTCAAACTTTTCTGGCTTAAGCCTTGGTCGCCTTGTAAAACGTAACTTTTTTGTGACGTTAATAATAAATCAATACCAAAGTCATCTGTTTTGGCGTGTAGCCGCAACGGAAAATCTGCGTCACCTTCTGTTTTTGCCGACCAATCATACAACCAAACCTGATATTTTTTAGTTAATGCACCGGCAAGATCATTGCCTGCCCGGCTAAATCGCTCATCCGTATAAAATCGGCTCTTCTCTACATCAGTCAAGGTTAAGTGCGCCATGTACAGTTGATTGCTTCGCCAGGCAGATTTTGACTCCGGTGTTTCGGGGTTAAGCGCAAAACGAAAAAATGTCAGCTCGTAACCAAATTGTCGGCCTTGGGTGTTTTTTAAATTACCGGTAAAATACCACCACTCAGTCCGGTAGGGATTGTGTGGGCCGTGGTCGATTGGGAAGGTAAACTTTTTCGGCGTTAACGCCCGCGCAAAACCTGGATCATCTTTGGCTAAAACATGACTAAAAGCAGCATCTTTTTTAGCAAGTGTGGTACTAAAAAAACGCTCAGTAATCCGTTTTATATCAGAAGGCGCTATAAAAAACTGCCAGCCCACAATCACCAGTAAAAGCATCAACCCTAAGGCAACCCATCCTTTCCTTTTCATTCGATACGCAACGCTTCGGCGGGTTTGGTTCGTGCCATTTTTATAGCCGGAAAAACACCGGCAAGCAACGCAGCAACAAACGCCAAGCCCACACCTTGATACAGAACGCCTGCCTCAACATAAAAGGCCATCGTCCAGCCGAATGAGCGCTGATAAACCACAAAAATCAACACATAAGCCACGATAAAACCGACCGGAACAGCCAACAATCCGGCAACCAACCCCATCAATCCGGTTTCACTGATAATCAGCACAGTTAACTGGCGGGAGGTTATCCCGATGGCCCGTAAAATACCCAACTGGCGTGTCCGCTCAAACTGCAAGGCCATTAAAGCACTGAACACCCCCACAAAAGCAATGCCGGCAGACAGCCAGCGCAAGGTTTCGGTAATGGTAAAGGTTTGCTCAAATATTGCCATGGAGGCTTTATAAATAGCCTGATCAGATTTCACGGTTTGCTGTGCCGTCAGTAGTTGACTGACCTCACTCTCCAGTTGCTTTAAATCAGCTCCTTGATTGGCATAAATCCCAATACCGGAATAACCCAAATCGGGCCAATAGTGCTGGTAATTCTGCCGACTTATCGCCAGATGACCTTGATCACCGCTGTAATCTGCATAAATGGCGATAACTTCAAACGCCTGTTCGCCTTGACCGGTTCGTAATAAAATCTTTTGACCTGGCTTGACTGCGTGATGATAAGCATAAGGTTCGGTTACCATGACGGTCTGTTGGTTTTCAAACCGGTGCCAAAGGTCGTTGTTCACTTTATGTTTAAAGATAAAGCCTTCTTTGGATTTTTCATTGATCTCAAATACCGATAGTTTGGTCAGTTGATCATCAACAATTAACTGGGTGTGCAAGGCACTACTGAGCATTTTTACCCCGTCAATATTATCTATTTTTTGCTTCAACTGATGATCTGCCAAGGCCTTATCGGCAGTCATTTTATCGCCGGGCAAGGACACATAAAGATCGGCTGGCAAACTGGAATGGACCCACTGCGCAACCGTTTGGCGAAAGCTGCCTATCATTAAATCCATCCCGATGGTAGCCGATACGGCAATCATCAATGCTGCTATGGCAACACCTGTCCTACTGATTTCAGCGGAGACCATGCGTGCCGGTAACCGCCCCAAAACGCCTAAAAACCCTGCAAATAACCGCTCAATGAGTGTCATCAATACCAACGTAAGCACGGGCGTCAATAAGCCAAAGCCAAACAATATCAAAAAAATACTGGCCAAGCCCAGGGTGATGCTTTTACCGGAAAAAAACCCTAACCCCAAGCCCCCAACTATCAAGACGGCACTGATTAAACCCACTTTTTTGATTAACTGACGACTGCCCGATTCCAGTTGCGATCGTGCCAAAACCTTAACCGGTGACAAGCGTGTCGCTTCAAATGCAGGCGGCAATACCGCCAGCAAGGTGGCACTGATGCCCAGCACCATACCCTTGCCGATTTGTAACGGGGTAATCATTAAAGAAGCGGCATCGATACGAAAATAAATGGCGTTAATGGTTCCCGAGATTAAATACAGCAACCCTTGACCCAAAACAATGCCAAGCGCGATACCCAGTAAAGTGCCGATTATCGCCAACACCAACGCTTCACCAATAATGAGTTTAAAAATCTGCTGCCGGGTGACACCCAATAAACGCAAACTGCCGATTAAGCGCCGCCGTTGGATAACCAGAAAGGTCATCGTGTTATAGATTAAAAACATGCCCACCAACAAAGACAGCAAGCCCAATGCCTTTAAGTTGATAGAAAAGGCCCGCGTCATTTCCCGCATGGATTCGGCCTGACTATCGATAGACACCACCACGGCATTACCGGGCAACATCTTTTTTATCGCCGCCAACGTTGCCGGTGCATCTTTCTCAAGCCGCACTTCAATAGAACTCAATTGACCAAAATACCCCAATACCTCTTGGGCTGTGGCAATGTCGGTAATAATCAACGTAGCCAATACCTGTTCTGAAACGGCCTCATCAAACGTAAGCAAACCTATTATTTTAAGTGCTTGCAGGCCTTGGTCAGTAATAACCGTTAGCTGATCATTGACTTGCAAATGCAGACGTTGTGCGGTTTCTTCACTCAGTAGCGCAGTATTGGGTTCGGTAAGCAAGCGGGTTAAAAAATCCGGGGCAGACTTGTCTTGTTGCTGACTTTGCCAGCCCGAATGTAAGGCTTTTTCAATAAACGGATCGATACCGATTAATTTAAAATTCTCTTTATTGGCTTGCGCCAGCTTTACATAACCGGTGACCACCGGTGATAAATGGGCGATGCCCTGCCCTACCCTTAATTGGGAATACAAGCTCTCATCAAGCCCGCCATCACTGGCAATAATACGGTGTGTTGCCGAGCCGGAAAAAGCCTTGCCCGCCTGATTAAAGGATTTAAGTGAGCTTTCCATTGCCAAATCAATAGCAATAACGACGGCCACGCCCAACGCAATGCCCACGATAGCCAGCACCAATTGCCACGGATGCTGCCATAAAAAATTGCGACTGGCGCGTTTAAGAAGGGAATTCATGCGTTAGCAATAACTTGTTGCGGATGGATAAAACCCGGTCAGCCTGACCGATAACTTCCTGACTATGGGTTGCCATAATCATGGTTTTACCTGATTTCCTGACTAAAATATCCAGCAACGCCAAGACCTGTTCGGCGGTATCCAAATCCAGATTTCCGGTGGGTTCATCCGCAAGAATCACATCCGGATCATGAATTAAAGCACGGGCTATCGCAACCCGTTGTTGTTCACCACCGGATAAACGATCCGGATAACTGTCAAGCCGATCCGATAACAATAATTTTTCCAACAATTCGGCGACCTTGTCACGATCGGCGCGAGTCACCCGTTTGATTAATTCCAATGGCAACAGCAGATTTTCCGCAACCGTCAAGGTAGGGATTAAATTATAAGACTGGAATACAAAACCAATATGATGACGTCGAAACAGCGTGCGGTCATGCTCGGAAAGTCCGGTAATATCGGTGCCATTTATAAAAATTTTGCCGCTATTCGGTGGATCAATACCACTGACCAGATTTAAAAAAGTAGACTTGCCTGAACCGCTACGGCCCAGCAAAACAATAAATTCGCCACGACTCACCTGCAATTGCAAGTCACTAAAAATCTCATGCTGCTGCCCCGATTCTTGATAACTTTTACTTAATTGTTGAATTAATATTGCGGGTTCTGTAGTCATCCAGGTGTCATCATACCAGTTTCTAATAGAAGGATAGTCTTTGCGTCTTGTTGTGGCTTTACTTTGGTATCACCCGTGTTGCCAGGTTTTGCACGACGTTTCCAAACAAGCGTTGTAATAAATTTTTCAGCACCCCATTTCCCATTACTGGGTCGCCATGTTTTTTTGTACTGTAGTTTTGCATAGCGTAAATATACAGTACTTTAATTGCTTTAACTATTCCTTGGCGTTGTTGGCATTTCCGCTTTTAATAGGGCAATTACACTTAAGGGTAATAAGTAAAGTTCTACCGTACGCAAAATTTCATTTTATGAGTACCACCTGCATAATGTAATTCTCATCAAGCAGTGCTGCCCGACCATTTTAGACAATCTAACCAACCACCAGAAGCACCATCAATTTATCGTGAAGTTTTAGCAGGGTTGAATGCAGAAGGTTTGGCAGCTTTGCTCGAAGGTTATAAAACGAAGGTGTTGAGATAATTCTAGATCTTAGAGGATGAGATCTACTTTGCACTGCCGATAATGTTAATCATATTTTCATGGGAAATTCTGGAAACAATTGAATTGTTATCCATATAACCACACAAGCTATAACCAATAGTGTAGTTATGATGTTTTTTTTTGCTTCTTTATCATTTGTATTAAACATAATTCTCACCTTTCTATTTCAGCATCCCAAATTAGTTGGTATAGGCGTTAATTTTAGTGCTTATTGAACTCTCATTTAAAACCATTCGTAGGTAAAAACCAGAGTTGATCAGATTGGCACTATTAAAAACAATCTGATCAATTTTCTTGCTTGTAAAACTATTCTCCGTCTAAAGATATAACCGAGTATAGAATAAAAGCAAATAATGTTGCTTGAAAAATTCACCAGACTTTTTATCCCATTTGACAATCAGTTTAATTCAGATATTTTAAATAAATAGATGCATCCTTCGTTCCTCGATTTTATACTTTTTGCAATTACAGCCGCGTAGGTCAGGTTAGCGACAGCGTAACCCGACAAATCGAAGTGTCTGTGCCGGGTTACGTATAGAATTTAACCCGAAAGAGATTATCATCATTTTTTGTGAAAAAAGTGTGAACTACTTTTGGGCTTCTATGAAGGATGTCAAACAATAACAATACAATGGAATTTGAAAATGACACGATATCATGGTTTGGGGATGGTTATTTTAATGTTGGTAGCAAGTCATGCAGAGGCTTACGGTGTGGGGGACAATAGTCGTAGTGGCAGTGTAAATACGTGTACTAAACCTCGATTTACGGATTTTGTTCCAGCAGATAAAGCAGTCGTTGCGCCAGGTTCCAGTTTCTCTTTTAGGGTTTCTGGAAATACCCATCCGGAGACGATTAAAGTCACGGTTAAAGGCGTACCCGCTACTATTGACGTTGGGCCAAAAACTCCCGGCACCAGTGTGACTGTTCATGGAACGCTACCCGCTGAATTAAAAAATACTTATGCCAAAATTCTTATTGATGCTCAAAGTAATTGTAAGGGTAGTGGGAGTTGGTTAGTAAAAATAACAGAATAGCTTAATAATTTGGTTGGCTTAGGCGCTTGAATGATTTGGCTACCCACTAAACAAGGACAATAGGCGAGGATTATCCGTTCGCCCTGAGGTAGCAAATGATTTAACTAAAACTTTGTTTATACTTATGTAACTTGTTTTCGATGTGTATAAAAAAGCTATTTGAAAGCAGTGCGGGATACAGTGACAGCATAATCACCGGAAACCAGCGTAAATGCATGCTCAGTAATAGACTTAAATGAAATAAAACGCCTATTACAATGCTCAATCTGCGGGTATGGGGATTGAGCAGTAATATGGGAAACAATAATTCCCAGTTTCTGATAAACCATGCAAGTCCTGCTAATACTAGCTTTATTAAGGGATAATCAATAAGCAACCAACCATCCCAGCGTGAATATTCGGGATGAATTAAAACATATTGAATAATTGTGCCGTCTTCCCATTCAATACTATGAAATTTAACCCAGCCCGAGACAAAATAAACTAAGGCAATTTGAAACTGTATCAAACGTAATGGCCAAACTATAACTTGTTGAGATGTTTTCTGTAAACAGGCGTCAACGGACCAGCAATTTCCGCAGGCTGACAGCATTAAATAAAAACACATCATTTTAAGTATCGCATCATCTCCATCCATCATTAATGGATTTCGATTCCACAAAGATACCCATACCAGCCAAGTTATAAAGGCGGTGCAGCGACTTTGCCAACCTATCATCATAAAAAAAGCGGCTAATATCCCTATGCTAATAATGGCATAAGCTAATAGAGTGAGATGCCAATCTGTATGAATAAAAAAAATAGACCAACTGCCACCATTTTGGCTAGCGATTTGTTGAATATCGCCCAACCAACCTAAACGACTAAACTGGCTGTCCACATAAGGCAAAAATCCTAAGAAATAACCGCATGATAAACCGCCAAATAAAATCCTTAAGGCCGCATATTGTCTGGCGTCAATTAACTTAAACCATAGCTTGTTCCATCCGGTCTGCATTAATTATTCTCCCAAAGTATTTTATCTGTTCGGTAACCTGATTTAGGCATATCTTTAAGGTCGGGATAGAGTTCAAATTGATGAACCAGTAATTGAGCAGAATCATTATTAGAAAAATCGTTAGGTTGACGAGTTTGGTAATATTGCGTAAAAGCCTGTAACAATTCGGGGTCGTTTAAATTGATCAAGGTTTCCGTTAAGCGATAGTAACGACTGCTATGGCTAAAAATCGCAAAATGCTCAACTTTATCCTTTAAATTACTAAATAAAATTGGGCCTTTACAGCTTGTTTCTCCAGACTTGTTATCCGTGTAAAGGTTATTACAAACTGATAAATATTGATGAAGCTTTGGACTCTGTGGCGCAAAAAAACCCCAGTATTGTTGGGAACCGGTTATATCAATATAATGAGTTAATAAAAGTGCTGCCCAACTGCTTTCAGAAAATGTTAGCCATTTAAAAAGTTTAGTTTCTATAGTCGCTTGATTACTATCTTCTGCGACCATGCCAGCAAAATTGTGTGGCAAAGTCCACCAGAAAATGGCTGTCATGTGTACCAGGCAAAGAATAGGAATAGCTATTTTTTTAATATTAGCCAGGCTCTGTTGATGTTTCATCTCAGCCACAGAAGAACCGATGAAAAATTAGATAAAAATGACAGCATCCCCATGTAATTAATGGGTTTTTTCTCATATCGAGTGGTAAATCTGCGGTAGGGCTTGAGTTTGCCAAACAGGCATCGACTCCATGCCGTTCCTTATAATGCTTAGTTTCAACAGGTAATTCCATGCTGCATGAACAGCATCAGATGCTGCCAGTAAGGTTTACAAAGTAAGGTTCGTTAGTCATCTTAGCCTATGCCTTATATGTACGTTATCCATTTCATTAGCCACTACACTCATAAAATACTTTTTTCTGTTTAGCCTCGCATAATTTTTGTCCTGCTATCTGCGCTTTCATCTCGGTATCGAACCAATCCTTAAGGACAGTTCCGGGCGAACCTGCCCTGCCCCACTCCTTAACCAGCGACCAATTACCCAATATGCCGGGCGTTATAAACAACTGATAAAATCGGTGTAGATTTTTGTCCGGCTCATGCCTTTCCAAGTAAAT
>SESD01001545.1_pt1 | contig 12613 bp, 14 predicted proteins | sample 3171411 | NCBI WGS metagenome assembly SESD01 (sample SAMN06051880, study PRJNA518727) | freshwater metagenome | biome: subpolar coniferous forest; feature: holomictic lake; material: water; isolation source: holomictic Lake 442, 16.5 m depth | place: Canada: near Kenora, Ontario | collected...
GAAGCGGTAAATTTCGACGAGGTTTTAAAAGAAACGTTGCGTTTAGGTGAACAACTTAAACCAATGATGACCGATGTGAGTGAGTTACTTTATGACGCACAAAAACGTGGTGAAAATTTACTTTTTGAAGGCGCACAAGGTGCATTGCTCGACATTGACCATGGAACGTTCCCTTATGTTACATCGTCAAGCACTACTGCAGGTGGTGCGGCAACAGGTAGCGGTATTGGTTTGTTGAATTTCGATTACGTTTTAGGCATCACAAAAGCCTATTCAACCCGCGTTGGAAATGGACCTTTTCCGTCAGAATTGTTTGATGCAAATGGCGACCATTTAGGCGTAAAAGGTCACGAATTCGGAGCAACCACAGGGCGTAAACGTCGCACAGGTTGGTTCGATGCCGTGGCAATGCGTAAATCGGCGCAACTCAATAGTTTAAGTGGCATTTGCTTAACTAAATTAGATGTTTTAGACGGTTTAGAAAAAATCGGCATTTGCACTGCTTACAACATTGACGGCAAAATTGTTGAAGTTGCCCCACTCGGCGCAGATTCTTACGAAAAATGCGTGCCGATTTTTGAAGAAATGGCGGGGTGGTCAGAAAAATCTGAAGGCGTAAGGAATTACGACGATTTGCCTGAAAATGCTAAAAAATACATTCGTCGTTTGGAAGAATTGGTTGGCGTGAAAATTACGATTATTTCAACAGGCGCAGAACGCGATGAAACTATCGTGTTAGAACATCCTTTCGCTTAGAAACTGGAGTAAAAAAATGACTGAAAATTCAACCGTAGACGAATTAACCATTAACTACGAAGACAACGGTATCGAAACCGTCAAAGAGCTTGATAAAAAAGTTTTAACCAAAGGCGCGTGGGCAACGTTGATGTTCCGTTACAAAGAATGGAACGCCACAAAAGGCGAATATGGTGACGATAAATTCACCATTCGCCGCTACCAAAAACGTGAAGGCAAATATCAGCAAAAATCGAAATTCAACATTTCGAGTGTTGATCAAGCGAAAACGATGATTGAAATTTTGCAAGGTTGGACAAAAGAATAACGCGATTTTTTGCAGCGTTATTAATGAAAAAAGGCGGCGTGAAATTATTTCACACCGCCTTTTTTACGCGTCGTAAAAACGATTTATTTTACGTTACGTCTCGCTGCAATTCGTAACCGCAACGCGTTTAATTTGATAAAACCAGCGGCATCTTTTTGGTCATAAGCCCCTTCATCGTCTTCAAACGTCGCAATACTTTCGTCGAATAAACTGTCACTTTCTGATTCACGACCAACAACAATCACGTTACCTTTGTAAAGTTTCAAACGGACTTTGCCGTTCACGTTAAGTTGCGATTTATCAATCATCGTTTGCAACATTTCACGCTCTGGACTCCACCAATAACCGTTGTAAATCAACGTCGCATAACGCGGCATCAATTCATCTTTCAAATGTGCGACTTCGCGGTCAAGTGTCAACGATTCAATCGCACGATGCGCTTTCATCATAATTGTTCCCGCAGGCGTTTCATAACAACCGCGTGATTTCATGCCGACATAACGGTTTTCAACAATATCCAAACGCCCAATACCATTTTCACCACCGATTTTGTTCAAACGTTCCAAAACCGTTGCTGGCGAAACTGCTTCGTCGTTAATGGCTACGATGTCACCTTTCGCATAAGTCAATTCAATGTAAGTTGCTTGGTCTGGCGCATTTTCAGGTGAAACCGTCCAACGCCACATGGTTTCTTCGGGTTCCGTCCAAGGATTTTCTAAAACTCTGCCTTCATACGAAATATGCAACAAATTCGCATCCATTGAATACGGCGACGAACCGCCTTGTTTTTGTTCAACGGAAATACCGTGTTTTTCCGCGTAATCAAGCAACGATTGACGTGAATTCAAATCCCATTCGCGCCAAGGCGCAATCACATGAATATCAGGACGTAACGCATACGCACCTAATTCAAAACGTACTTGGTCATTACCTTTACCCGTCGCGCCGTGTGAAATGGCATCTGCGCCCGTTTCGTTGGCAATTTCAATCAAACGTTTCGCAATTAATGGACGCGCAATCGACGTTCCTAAAAGATATTCGCCTTCATAAATTGTGTTGGCGCGGAACATCGGAAAGACGAAATCACGCGCAAATTCTTCGCGCAAATCATCAATATAAATTTCTTTAATACCTAAAGATTGTGCTTTTGCGCGAGCAGGTTCGACTTCTTCGCCTTGACCTAAATCCGCCGTAAATGTGACGACTTCACATTGATAAACATCTTGTAACCATTTCAAAATTACCGATGTATCCAACCCACCTGAATACGCTAAAACCACTTTTTTTGTGTTTGACATAGTTTTTAAATTCCAATTTTTAGTGTGTAAATCAGCTGATATTCTATCTTATTTTAGCCCGCTCTTGAATTTGGATAGCTCTAAACTTTCAGTGTAAAAGTCACAGGACCATCGTTAATTAAAGCGATTTTCATATCTGCACCAAATTCCCCGAATTGCACATTGTTATAACTTTGCAGCGCGTGATTTTGTAAATATACAAACATTTCACGTCCAAATTCAGGTGGCGCAGCAGAGGCAAAGCTCGGACGATTACCTTTATCGGTATTTGCCGCCAGCGTGAATTGCGGCACAAGTAATAAACCGCCCTGAATATCTCGTAAACTTAAATTCATTTTATCGTCGCTATCCGCGAAAATACGGTAATTCAAAATACGTTCAAGCAATCGTTCTACAATCGTAAATGTATCGGCTTTTTCGACGGCGATTAATGCCAAAATTCCTTGTTGAATTTCGCCAATTATTTCGCCATTAACGGTAACACTTGCTTCGGTGACGCGCTGAATAATCGTAATCATAAAAATAAACTCGGTAAAAAAAATTCACTCACTAACATCGGTTGCTCACAAATACTGTATTGCGTGCGTCGTCCACACAATGGTGCGGTAATTTGAAAATCACTTGCCCATTGATTCGGTTCAATCCGCGTAATGCCTGCGGATTCACGCTGCAAGCTCGGTGCAGAAAATAAAACTTCACCCAATGGACGAGTGCCTAAACGCGCCAAATTCCCTTGAGTAATTTTCAAAGTTTTCGCGGGAATTACGGTTCTTGCCAAAATCAATGGTGTTTGATTCGACAACAAAACGACTTCGCGCACCAAGCAATAACGCTGTTCTGGTTGTTTTAAAATTCGCCATTCTGTTAAAAATGGCGTTTGTTGTTTCTCAAATAAAACCTGAACGTGGATATTTTCAAACTGATTACGAAGGCGTTGCGTGAGTGATTCGGATTCGTTTAGCCACGATTGCAAACTTATTGGCAATGATTTACGCAGGTTGTGATTCGCTGACAGCCAGCGCGGTTCATGTTTAAATAATCGACTGTAAGACATTATGAATACGAGAAAGTTAATAGGCGTACAAATCCTAGCAAAGAAAAGCCCTGTCAGCTACGAACTGTTACAATGTTGCGAACATTTTTACTTCAATCCAATCAAAAATACTTATGGCAAAAAGAACCCGCAGTCGCAAAAAAACCTTTTCAGATATTCCAACACTCGCCACAATCGAATCGTTAGCGCATGACGGACGCGGTGTGACGCACATTGATGGCAAAGTTGTTTTCATTGACGAAGCCTTGCCGACTGAACAAGTCGAATTCATTTATACCGACAGCCGCAAAGATTACGCAGAAGGTAAAGTTGTTAATTTATTAACTCGCGCAGACGTTCGTGTCGATGCACCCTGTCCACATTATGGCGTATGCGGCGGTTGCAGTTTTCAACACGTCGAAGTCACCGCGCAAATTCAAATCAAACAAGAATTGTTGTCCGAACAATTTAAGCGCATTGGCAAAGTCGAAACACCCGAATTATGGTCGCCAATGGTGGGTGAACATTGGGGTTATCGCCGCAAAGCGCGAATGGGCGTGAAATACGTTGCGAAAAAGAATCGTGTTTTAGTTGGTTTTCGTGAACGTCGTAATCCTTATTTAGCCGAAATCGACAGTTGTGCGGTCATGCACCCGATGGTTGGAACACGCCTAATTGAATTGGGCGAAATGATTGAAAGTCTCACAATTCGAGAAAAAATCCCGCAAATTGAAGTGGCGATTGGTGATGAAAAATGCGTGTTAGCGTTCCGTGTGCTTGAACCACCAACATTAGAAGACAAAGAAAAAATGCGAGCGTTCGCGCATAAACACGACCTCAGTATTTGTTTGCAATCCAAAGGTCCTGATACGATTGTGCCACTCGATGGTGAACCAGAAATGATGCTAACTTACGCGCTGCCTGACCACGGTATCGAGTTTAAATTTCGTCCTGCGATGTTCACACAGGTGAATTACGGCATCAATCGTCAGATGATTAACCGTGTATTAGAAATTATGACGTTGACCAAAGACGATAACGTGTTGGATTTATTTTGTGGACTGGGGAATTTCACGTTGCCATTGGCGAAATATGCGGGCAGCGTCGTCGGTGTTGAAGGTGATCAACCGCTCGTCAATCATGCGAAAGAAAATGCCCGTCATAACAATATCGAAAACGTCGAATTTTACGCCGCCGATTTAACGAAAGACATTAGCGAAATGCCGTGGGCGAATCGTCGTTACAACAAAATTATGCTCGATCCGTCGCGGGCGGGAGCTTCAGAAATTTTGCATCATTTGAAACGTTGGCAGCCAGACCAAATTGTTTATGTGTCGTGCAATCCGTCAACATTGGCGCGTGATGCAGGAATTTTGGTGAATGAATTGGGTTATAAACTTGTTAAAGCAGGTGTGATGGATATGTTCCCGCACACGGGTCACGTCGAATCAATGGCGTTGTTCGTCAAAGGCTAAATCATGCAAAATTCAGACATTACGATTATCGGCGGCGGCGTGATGGGATTGATGACGGCGCGTGAATTTTTAAACGCTGGCGCGTCGGTCACACTTTTAGAAAAAAATGTCTGTGGACAAGAGGCTTCGTGGGCGGGCGGCGGCATTTTGTCGCCGCTTTATCCGTGGCGACAAGCGCAATCGATTACGGATTTGGTGTTGCCAAGTTTGAAACGTTATCCTGAAATCGCGGCTGATTTGTTTGAAAAAACGGGCATTGATCCCGAATGGACGCAAAGTGGCTTGTTGATTACGCAAAATCCCGATGACATTTTGGCGCGTAAATGGTGTGTAAATTCACAAATTAAAATCGAAACGCCTGATAGTGATATTTTTGAACAATTGAATGCAGACACGTTAAATCCGATTTTCCTGCCAGAAATTGCTCAAATTCGCAATCCACGTTTTCTGCAAGCCTTGAAACAAGATGTGTTGAACAAAGGTGGTCGGCTGATTGAAAATTGCGATATCACAAATTTCACACTCGAACACAATCGCCTTCATGACGTACATTCAAATCACGGTAGATTTGCAGTGAATGAAATCGTGCTGACGACAGGCGCGTGGACGCAATCCATTTTTCAGCAACTATTGATTGGGTTGCTCGATATTCCAGAAATTTATCCCGCAAAGGGACAAATGCTGTTGTTCGACGCGCCACTCGGAACCCTGTCGCACATTATTTTAGACGGCGACCGTTATTTGATTCCGCGTCGTGACGGTAAAATTATTGTCGGCAGCACGGTTGAACATGACGTTTTTCACAAAACACTTACCATTGACGCACACGACCAACTCACAAAATTTGCGACGAAATTATTACCTGCATTGAAAACTGCGCCGATGATTAAACATTGGGCGGGATTGCGTCCCGCGACTGAAAATGGCGTACCTTACATTGGGCGACATCCTGAAATTCATAATCTCAGTTTAAACGCGGGACATTTTCGCAATGGCTTAACCATGTCGCCAGCTTCGGCGCAATTATTGGTTGATTTAATTTTGAATCGTCAGCCCGTTGTGAATCCAGAACCGTATCAATTTTTCAAACATTTACCCAAAAAATCACTATGAATCCTTATTCGTTATTACGTCCGTTTGTTTTTGCAGTTGACCCTGAAACCGCGCATGAATTGAGTTTGAAAGTTTTGATGGCTACGAAAAATGCCGCTGGTTTGCTTTATCCGAAAGTTCCCGATAAACCAGTGACCGTGATGGGATTGACATTTAAAAATCCTGTTGGATTAGCCGCTGGTGCAGATAAAAATGGCGATTGTTTAGAAGGTTTTGCCGCGTTGGGATTTGGTTTTTTAGAAGTTGGAACCGTTACACCACGTCCCCAAGCGGGAAATCCTAAACCGCGTTTATTTCGTTTGCCTGAACATGAAGCGATTATTAACCGCATGGGTTTTAACAATAAAGGCATCGATTATTTGTTGACACAAGTTGAACGGAGTTCGTATTCGGGCGTTCTCGGTATTAACATCGGTAAAAATGCCGATACACCAATTGAAAATGCGCTCGATGATTATTTGATTGGTTTGCGTAAAGCCTATTCGGTGGCGAGTTACGTCACAATGAACATTTCTTCACCGAACACGAAAAATTTGCGTCAATTACAGCAAGGCGATGAACTAAAAAAACTAATTTCAACCATGAAAGAAGAACAGCTGAAATTGCAACACGAACATGGGCGTTATGTACCGTTAGTGTTGAAAATCGCGCCTGATTTAACGCCCGAAGAAGTGCGAAACATTGCGGATTTATTGATGGAATTTTCTATCGACGGCGTGATTGCGACAAATACAACAATTTCACGCGATAAAATTTTGGGGCATTCTTTGGCGAATGAAATGGGTGGTTTAAGCGGTGCGCCAGTGAAAGAAATGGCAACAGAAACGGTACGTTTATTAGCGGCTGAATTGAATGGAAAATTGCCGATTATTGCAGCGGGTGGCATTATGAGTGGAAGCGATGCACAAGAAAAATTAGACGCTGGTGCGAGTTTGGTTCAAATTTATACAGGCTTAATTTACCACGGTGCATCGTTGATTAGCGATTGTGTAAATACGTTGTCATCAGCAAAATAAACTCAATCCAACTAAGAATTTGGGTAGTATTTCAATTGTATTGACGCTCTCAATAAAAACAAGATACTACCCATTTTGATACTCAAACTATAATTTTAAATGTTAAAAACGCACGTTCTTAAATAGCAATTTGAGCAATTGCTGTTTTAGCTAATGGCGACAGACCTTCACCATCGTGACTGTTTAAATGTTCAACAATCGCCTGACGCATTCGCAATTCCCACGAGCGCGAAATGTGATTTTTTACACCATCTGCCGCAATGATTTTATCGGGGTCGGCATCAAAAAAATTGCTGATGTCATTTGCCATTCTGACTAATTTTTCAATTTTCATACTCATTTTTTTATTCCATAAATCGTTGTGAATGACTGTAAATCACGCAAGTTTCATCTCGCGCAAAACCTATTAACGTTAAACCTGATTCTTGAGCCAACCGAATTGCTAACGCCGTCGGTGCAGAAATTGCCACCAAAATCGTTGCGCCAACTGCTGTGGCTTTTTGCACCATTTCATAACTTGCACGACTGGTTGTAATCATAAAACCTGCACCAAAATCCGTACCGCGTTTGAGTAACGCACCAATCAATTTATCCAGCGCATTATGTCGCCCAACATCTTCACGCAATTCGACAATGCCTTTTTCAGGTTCAACCCACGCGACGGCATGAATTGCGCCCGTGATTTGATTGAGTTTTTGATGCTGCGACAACAATGCAACGCTTTTTAAATGTTCGGACGAAATTTTCAAATTTCCTGATACGGAACGAGTCGGTTTAATCGCTTGTTTCAACGTCGTCGCACCACACAAACCACAACCTGTGCGACCTGTTAAATTACGCCCTTTTTCAGCTAAACATTGAAAACGCGTTTCGGGAATTTTGATTTGAACTTCGATGCCGTTTGAACGCTGATAAACTTTCACCGATTCCAATTCAGCCGCATTCGCAATAATGCCTTCGGTCAAACTAAAACCGAGCGCAAAATCTTCTAAATTCGTTGGTGTTGCCAGCATAACAACGTGTGAAACGCCGTTATACATAAGAACAACAGGCACTTCTTCCGCGACAAAATCATCAACAGTTGAAAGCTCACCATTTTTGAAGCGTTCAACTGAAACGGGCTGATAACTTGACCAGCCCAATTCCATGATTGATGCTAAAAATTCATCGTTAGACATTCGCCGCTTGCGCTAATAAATCAAGTTGCGTGTCCGTGAAAGTACGATAACCGTCTTGCCATTCTGAACTTTTCGTTACTTTCGTGATTTGCACGGCGGTGACTTTATATTCAGGGCAGTTTGTCGCCCAATCGCTGTTGTCCGTCGTAATCACGTTCGCGCCCGATTCAGGGAAATGGAACGTGGTATAAACCACACCAGGTTGCACACGGTCAGTCACAATCGCATTCAAAACGGTTTCGCCTACACGACTTTTAATACTGACAGCATCGCCATCGTTAATGCCACGGTCTTGCGCGTCGTGCGAATGAATTTCTAAAATATCTTCCGAATGCCATGCTGTATTTTCCGTACGGCGTGTTTGTGCGCCTACGTTGTAATGCGCCAAAATTCGACCAGTCGTCAAAATCAATGGGAACATCGGTGTGACTTTTTCAATTGTTGGCACATATTCAGTCAACATAAACAAGCCTTTACCGTCATCACGCAAAAATTCTTTCGTGTGCATCACAGGCGTACCATCAGGCGTTTCATCATTGCAAGGCCATTGAACACTACCGAGTTCGTCAATTTTCGCATAGCTCACACCTGAAAAACTTGGAATTAAACTCGCAATTTCGTCCATGATTTCAGAAGCATCTGAATAATTCATCGGATAACCGAGCGCGTTTGATAATAATTGTGTGATTTCCCAATCTGCATAACCTGCAAGCGGACGCATGACTTTACGAACTGGAGAAATACGGCGTTCTGCGTTGGTGAACGTACCTGTTTTTTCGAGGAATGATGCACCAGGTAAGAAAACGTGCGCGAATTTTGCGGTTTCATTTAAGAAAATATCTTGCACAATCACGCATTCCATTTTTTGTAATGCGGCGTGAACGTGCGTAATATCTGGATCAGATTGCGCGATGTCTTCACCTTCGCAATATAAACCCATGAAAGTGCCATCTAATGCCGCATCGAACATATTTGGAATTCGCAAACCTGGGTTTGTGCTTAATTCTGCCCCCCATGTTTTTTCAAATAAATCGTGTGTCGCAGGGTCTGCAACGTGACGATAACCAGGTAATTCATGCGGGAATGAACCCATATCGCACGAACCTTGTACGTTGTTTTGACCACGCAATGGATTTACACCCACACCGTCACGTCCAATGTTGCCTGTTGCCATCGCTAAATTTGCAATACCGATAACGGTGGTTGAACCTTGTGAATGTTCGGTTACGCCTAAACCGTAATGGAATGCCGCATTGCCGCCTGTGGCATATAAACGCGCTGCCGCTCTAATATCGGCGGCTGGAACGCCTGTGATTTCTTCGGTTGCCTCTGGCGCGTGACGAATGTCAGCCACAAAAGTGCGCCATTTGTTAAATGAAGCCACGTCACAACGCGCTTTTACAAATTCTTCATCCACCAAATTTTCAGAAACAATAACGTGTGCCAACGCATTCACGATTGCCACGTTGGTGCTTGGGCGCAATTTCAAATGATAATCCGCTTGAACGTGCGGCGTTTTCACCAAATCAATTTCGCGTGGATCGATAACGATGAGTTTCGCACCTTCACGCAAGCGTTTTTTCATCATTGAACCAAAAACAGGATGTCCGTCTGTCGGGTTCACACCCATGACCACAATCACGTCGGCTTTCATAATTGAATCGAAATTTTGCGTTCCCGATGATTCGCCGAGCGTTTGTTTCAATCCGTAGCCTGTTGGGGAATGGCAAACTCGCGCACAAGTATCGACGTTATTATTACCGAAACCTGCACGAATCAATTTTTGCACTAAATAGGCTTCTTCGTTAGTGCAACGTGATGACGTTAAGCCGCCGACAGAATCTTTGCCGTATTTCGCTTGGATACGCTTCATTTCTGATGCCGCGTAAGCAATCGCTTCTTCCCACGAAACTTCTTTCCAAGCGTCTTGAATGCTGGCGCGAATCATCGGTTTTGTGATGCGGTCTTTGTGAGTTGCATAACCGAAGGCAAAACGCCCTTTTACGCATGAATGACCATGATTGGCTTGACCGTTTTTGTCTGGCACCATGCGAATTACTTGCTCGCCTTTCATTTCAGCGCGGAATGAACAACCTACGCCGCAATACGCGCAAGTCGTCACAATAGCGTGTTCGGGTTGACCATTTTCAATAATGTTATTTTCCATTAACGTTGCAGTCGGACACGCTTGAACGCACGCGCCACAAGATACGCATTCAGAGCTTAAAAAATCTTCGTTTTGACCTGGTGAAACTTTTGAATCAAAACCACGTCCGTCAATAGTTAAAGCGAATGTGCCTTGAGTTTCTTCACAGGCGCGAACGCAACGTGAACAAACGATACATTTGCTGGGGTCGAAAGTGAAATAAGGATTTGAGGTGTCTTTTTCTGCGCCTAAATGGGTTGTTACAGGTTTATAACGCACTTCACGCAAACCGACTGCGCCCGCCATGTCTTGTAATTCACAATCACCGTTTGCCGCGCAAGTTAGGCAATCAAGCGGATGGTCAGAAATATAAAGTTCCATCACACCGCGACGCACATCGGCGAGTTTTTGGTTTTGCGTAACGGCTTTCATGCCTTCGAAAACAGGAGTCGTACACGAAGCAGGCAAACCGCGTCCGCCTTCGATTTGCACCACACACAAACGGCATGAGCCAAAGGGTTCAATGCTATCAGTCGCACACAATTTTGGAATATCAATGCCAATGCTTGCCGCTGCACGCATCACTGACGTTCCCGCAGGAACGGTAACTTTAAATCCGTCAATTTCTAAATTAACTAATTCAGTTGAGGCACTTGCTGGCGTGCCGTAATCTTTGTCTTTATCAATGCTCATTTTTTATTCTCGTTTTTCGATGACTTTGTGTTTAGCTCAAATTCAATCCAGATTGTTTTTCTATGGCTTTCAACGTCCCAATTGGCAAAACTTTGTTTTGATGAAGAGGAACAACCACCGTTTTTCGCGTTAACAGATTGAAAAATTTAATATGCGAGCCTGTTTGTGAAACTTCTTGAAAATCATGTTGCAATAAAATTTTGATAACTTCTTTTCCCGTTAATCTTCTCGCTTTTGGTGACATCAAATTGCCAATTCTGCGAATTCATACGTTTTAGCCGAAAACGCACTTACTAAAAACTTTTCTGGTATCGGTTCAAGCATCAAAAGAATAGCTTCTTGCAAACCATTAACGGCTTCATCTTTCGTTGCGCCACACGAGGAAACAAAATTTAATTCAGGACACGTCGCAGAAAATGCTTGTGCTTGCGCGTCAAATTCAACAATTGCTCTTATTTTCACTTCATTTCTCCGTTAATTATTTCGCAAGTGCAACTGGCACAAAAGGACTTTCTGGATTCACGCGCAATGTTTGCGAAGCGGGATGCAATACCAAATCCATCATTTCCATTGGCACTGCGCCAAACAGTGGCTCATCGCCCATTACTAACGCCGACAAATCACAATAACGTTCAGCAAAATACACCCGCAAAGGTCCAATCATGGGAACGGCTTTGCGTGAACCGTCCGCAAGTATAATTTCTCGCACGCTCACTTCTTCGGTATCAAAGCCCAATTGCAACGCTAAATGTTCAGGTACCGTCAAAAAAACTGAACCCGAATCGACTAATGCTTTAGTGCTGATGCGTCGCTTTTGAAAAAGGTTTTCAACCTCAATGTCGGCGTAAGTAGTAATGCCCATAAAATTATGCTTATCAGTGTTAAAAACTAGTTTTTACTTAATCGTTACGCCCAACTTTTTAGCGGTATTTTGAATTATGTTAGTCGGAGCTTTGATACATCTAACAGTAGCTTTTATCACCACATCTTTCGTTGTGTAACCCTTCACAGCTGGATATTGATAGGGGATCTGAACGTTACATGTTTGGGTGCCTTTGATAAAATCTGTTTCACTGATCTCTTGTTCATGCGACATATACATCATTGGTTTCGTACCATCTTCGTAAGTTACGCTACAATCGGACGGAAGGGCAATTTTCCCCTTCTCACATCGTGCAATAACGGGCGCGCAAGAATCACCATCAGCTACAAACTCAGTTCGAGTATAAGGATGCCCATTGTTATCAACCCGTACTTCCTGCATTTCACCATTTGCGTCACAATTTCCTGTTTGTTCTACAAAACTCACATTTTTAGGAATATCGTTTAACAAATTAGACAACGTATCGGCGTTACTGATACTTGAAACTGCTAGTAAAGCTGTTGCAAATAAAATTTTAGTTTTCATTTTTTATGCCTTCACACCAAAATCTTCGGGGAAATGATTGAGCGCACTCAACACAGGATAGGGAGTCATGCCACCCATTGCACAGAGTGAACCGTTTAACATCGTGTCGCACAATGAACGTAGTAACGGAATGTTTTTATCCAAATCGCGTTTATTGACGATTTCGTCCATTACTTCATAACCGCGCGTT
>SESD01001546.1_pt1 | contig 12602 bp, 6 predicted proteins | sample 3171411 | NCBI WGS metagenome assembly SESD01 (sample SAMN06051880, study PRJNA518727) | freshwater metagenome | biome: subpolar coniferous forest; feature: holomictic lake; material: water; isolation source: holomictic Lake 442, 16.5 m depth | place: Canada: near Kenora, Ontario | collected...
GTCAGATACATTAAGGCAAGACCATAACACACAGGAACTCCATGATAGTCGACACCCTCATTCATGCTCGCTGGATTATACCCGTTGAACCGGAATCCGTAACCTATGAACACCATACTTTGGTGATTGATAGTGGCAAAATCATTGATTTACTGCCTACTGATCAAGCCAAACTAAAATATCAGGGAAAGACCACAGAAAACCTGGAAAATCACGCCTTACTCCCGGGCTTAATCAACTGCCATACGCATGCCGCTATGACTCTCATGCGTGGCATTGCCGATGACTTACCACTAATGGCTTGGTTACAAAACCATATCTGGCCGCTAGAACAAAAATGGATGAGCGAAGCCTTTGTCAAAGATGGTACTGATTTAGCAATAGCCGAAATGATTCTGGGCGGCACCACCTGCTTTAATGACATGTACTTTTTTCCAGACATCACTGCGGGGCAAGTTATTCATCATGGCATACGTGCAACAGTCGGAATGATTGTTATTGACTTTCCATCGGTCTGGGCACAAAACGCTGATGACTATATTGAAAAGGGGTTGTCTCTGCATGAACAACTACGTCATTCCGACCTTTGCACAACCGCTTTTGCACCGCATGCCCCCTACACAGTATCTGATGAACCCTTGCAAAAGATCAGAACCCTGGCTGATGAACTGGAGTTACCCATACATATCCATGTTCACGAAACCTTACACGAAGTTGAAGAGGCCACAGCCCAATCCGGACAACGACCGTTAAAACGATTGCACGAATTAGGCTTGGTTAATCCCTCCTTAATAGCCGTTCACATGACCCAACTAACCGATGAGGAAATTAGCCTTTTTGCAGAATCGGGTGCTCATATCGTGCATTGCCCGGAATCCAACTTAAAACTCGCCAGTGGCTTTTGTCAAGTTGCCAAATGCCTTGCCGCGGGTATCAATGTAGCCTTAGGCACCGATGGCGCAGCCAGCAACAATGATCTGGACATGTTTGGTGAGATGCGCACTGCAGCCTTGCTAGGCAAAGCTATTGCCGCTGATGCCAGCGCCATTCCCGCTATGACAGCCTTACGCATGGCGACTATTAATGGTGCCAAAGCACTGGGGCTAGAAAACAAGTGTGGCTCACTTAGCATAGGCAAAGCGGCGGATGTAATAGCTATTGATTTAAATCATCTGGAAACTCAGCCATTATATTGCCCGGTATCTCAAATCGTTTATGCCGCGAGTCGACAACAAGTAACTGACGTTTGGGTAGCCGGCAAACGCTTATTAAAACAACGCCAACTAACCACCATTAATGTTGATCATTTAAGAGCAAAAATCACTGAATGGCAAAAACGCTTATCAAATTGATCTTGGCAACTAAAGTCATCATTACTCAATAATGTGCCACTTAACTACATTCGAACAATTCTTTTGAAATAACGAATTCACTGAACTAAATTGTATGCCCAATCCCGATGAGTCAAAAGTTAACGGGATTTTATAGCACTGGCTGTCGCCAACTTAAGTCACAAGTGTTATAGTTAAGTAATAAAAAGCTATTGGGTAACTTATACCTACTTTGAATGGTCAATTTGGTTTTCGCGGCTCAAGTGACTCCCGTTTTAATCGTTCGAAGTATATATCTCCCAATTAAGCGCTTTTAAAATAATAAAGGTTATGCTTGCTACCTTAGAAGCAATAACTCAGCGTGCAGTCTCTTTTTACAAACAGGAAGGAAGAATATTATGATTGAACTTTTAATTGCAGCCATCGCCGCCGTCGCTTTTTTTCTTTACCTTTCCAAGGTTAAAAAAGAAAAAAAACAAGCTACAAATCCTGCAACTCCAGCTGAAGACATTAAACCTGCTACCCATACCGAAATTAAAAAAGAACCTATAACCCAATCCAAAACAGTCAACCCCGGTAGCCAAATTCAAAAAGCCTGCACTGACAACGCCCCCCAAGATTCAACACTAAGAAGACACTCACTCGCTCACTTACACATAATGATTGAAGCCATTAATGGTTCACGTCCTGCTGACTCCTCTTTAAGTCGTCATTATGACTCACTAGTTAATGCACAATTGGATAATTGCCTAAGCGATAAAACAGCAATGGACCAATTAGTTTGTACCTATGAGGGTTTGAACAAGACTGTCGTCCAAGCTAAACCTGTAGCACCCGCTGCCAAACCAGCCGCAAAAGCAAAAGCAAAAGCCAGCCCTAAAGCTAAAGCAGTTAAATCAGAAAACTTACCCACTGATGCTACTTTACGTCGCCATTACGAATCGATGCTTAGCAACAAATAAAACCCTTTTAGTACTTGATCATAAACAGGATCAAGTTTGTTATATGGGCTGTACTTTCAGCCCATATAACTTTAGCAGTTATTCAATAAACTAATTGCTATTTGCAAGTCGCTATCACTGCTTGTTTAAAAACATCTACATTACTTTCCAATAGCGTAAAATTTTCTTTCGCACGAGTAATCGCCGTATAAACCAATTCTCTGGCCACCACCGAACTTTTGGTTTCCGGCAAGATCAATGCCACATGATTAAACTCGGAACCTTGAGACTTATGAACGGTAATAGCAAAAGCCGTTTCAACATCCGGCAAACGCATCGGTGATATCCATAAGATCTTAAGCTCATCCAACGAAGCTTCACTTGGAAAAGCCACACGCAACTTACCCGTTTTATCTTTAAGAGTGATACCGACATCACCATTCATCAAGCCCAAACTATAATCATTACGTGTAATCATAACCGGCCGGCCTTCGTACCATAGCGTTGGCTTTTGTTTGGGAAACAACCATTGTTCTATCCGCTGGTTCAAACCTTCAACACCCCAAACACCAAGGCGCAAGGCACATATAACCTTAAAGGTATCAAAAGCATCCAGCACTTCCTTCGCCCATTGGCTGTATTGACCAGAATCCGTTGGACGATTTTTGTCGATAACATGAAGATAATAGCCATAACCTTGATGCTCGTTAGGCTTGCCATTTTTCGACATACCGGCATTAGCTGCTACCAACTGCTTTAAATGGCTATCAGCGGGATGATTTAACACGATTCGTTTCAAATCAGGGTAGGTAGCGCTATCCTTAAAGACAGCTTGAGCCTGCTCAAAGTCACCCTGATTAACCGCCTTGGCAAGTTGCCCAATACCGCTATGTTCACCAAAACGATGACTATAGCGAAGCATCACCGTTTGCTGATTAATAGCCGAACCCGCCATCAAAGGCTCAGCCAGTGTTTCATTCGCATACCAATCAATCCATTCAAGTGTTTGCTTATCATAAGCAACGTGTTCTGCCCCCCGACATAAATCACCCATCACCGAACCCGCTTCCACGGAAGCTAATTGATCCTTATCACCCAACAAAATTAATTGGGCAGACTCAGGTAAAGCATCCAACAGCGATGCCATCATTTCCAAGTCAATCATGGAAGCTTCATCAACGATAACAATGTCGGCAACCAAGGGATTATTTTTATGATGAACATAATGCCGAGAGTCATGAACACTTCCCAATAGCCGATGTAAGGTACTCGCTTTTTTAGGAATGTACTGTTTAATCTCTTCAGGAATATCCAACTTTACTAGCGCCTTGCTGATAGACTCACTAACCCGAGCTGCAGCCTTACCTGTAGGTGCGGCCAACAAAATATTCAATTTCTTGGTGTTGTTCGATTCATCATTAGCCAACTTAATCAACAAGGCCAATAGCTTGGTTAAGGTCGTTGTTTTGCCTGTTCCAGGGCCTCCGGTAATAATGGCGAAACGTGCGCGCAATGCCAACACACAAGCAATTTTTTGCCAATCAGTACTTTCTTGGGATTTAGATGCAAACAAATTTTGTAACTGAGACTGTAACTCTTTGGGCAGTTCAGTCCTGATAGGCTTTAGTCGCTGCTGAATGGCTAGATTCAGTGTTTGTTGATACTGCCAATATCGTCTTAAATATAAACGCTTGCCCTCCAAAACGAGTGGCGTATTACCCTGCCCCAAACCAACCAGTATTGAATCACTTAAAGCGGCTTGCCATTGTTCAAAGTTATAAACTTTAAGTTCAGATAAAGCCTTAGCAACTTCGTCAATCTCATATTGAGGCTTTTCTTCATTTAAGATAGCCAGTGTCAAACTCGAGTTTTCACAAAGTGCTTTCAAATCAAGATACACCTCGCCTCGTCCTAATTGATGACTAACTAATGCGCCAGCCCAAAGTACGATAGCACTTGCCTCAGCATCTTGATCCAACAGAAATCGTACAAATGCCCTGTCCAAATAACTCAAGCAACCTAATTTGATCCATTGATCAACACTTTCAAGAACAGCTAAATGCGTCTTCATAAGACAACCTGCTTATTGATCGAATTACAAAACAGCTGATCTAAACCCTCAATCAAAACCTTGGGCGGCTTATCAAACATTCGACCACCCAATGAACTGTTTGAGCCTCGTAAAAACAAATAAAGCGCTCCGCCCACATGAGTATCGTAATCGTAACCTTCCCCCAATCTTACTTTCAACAACCGATGCAACGCTAACAAATACAGGGCATATTGCAAATCATAGCGTTTAGCCAGCATGGCTGTTTCCATTACTTCGTTTGTATAAACATCATCATGACTGCCAAGACCGTTAAATTTATAATCGACAAGGTAATATTGCTGCTTATAAACAAAAACCAAATCAATAAATCCTTTCAACAAACCATTCAGCTGAGCCGGCAACAAACCTGGTCGAGATTTACCGGCAAACGTAAATTGGGAGATCAGTTGATCAACATCCGAAACATTAACATCTTCTGCTCCCAGTAAAAACTCAAGTTCCGTTTGATAATCGTCAACCTCAAGAGAGGCTAAACTGGCATCTTCACCAATCAACAACGGCATAGTTAGCCATTGACTTAATGCCGTAGCAATAAGGTCACGTTTGTCCGCCCAAAGCTTATGAATAAAGAGTTTATCGATTAATTGCACACACAAATCCGGAGCGGCCTGCATTGCTTTAAAACCTTGCTGCCCACATTGATCGAGTAATTCATGGATTAAAATCCCGGGGCCGGCACCCCGTGGCAAACCATGAATACCTGTTAAAGGTGTCGTTACGTTATTAAACGACACATCGGCCTCATCACTTTGTTTGTCATCACTGGCCGTTTCATACACAAGAGATGATCGTAACTGTTCCGACTGAATCAACTGATCATTTTCAATTTTCAACGCACTGTAACTGGCTATCCACCAGTTATCAGCAATCTTGGCGACTGATAAACGAGGCACATCAAGCACTTCCTGTTGTTGCTTGGGCAAATAACAAACTTCATCCGCTTCTGGTAACTCTGTAATGGCAATAGACTCACAATCGCCTTTAAACTGCTCTAACTTGGCTGCCAAAGTATTAACTGCTGTTTTTGGTTCCCAGCCAAGCAAATAACCTATCGCACTTTTATCTAACTGACTGTCTTTGCCACTACCGCTTTTGATGGGCGCAATACCTAACCAACACGCATACTGTGCTCGCGTAATAGCCACATAAAGTAGTCTTAAATCTTCCTGTAGCCTCTCTTTGTCGCTTATTTTTTTTATAGTATCGTCTTTGCTTAAATCAATGCTTAAGTTTTGGTTTTCATCATGGTAACGATAAAAATTGCTATACCGACCATTCACTTCCCTAAAACTACAAATAAACGGCAAGAATACCAAAGGATACTCAAGACCTTTGGATTTATGGATAGTGATAATCTTGATTAAATTGGCATCACTTTCCAACCGAATCACATTTTCTTCTGCCGCTTTCTCACTCGCCGCAATCTCTTCAGCCAAATACCTAATCAAGGCTTGCTCACCTTCCAGTTGGCTACTGGCTTGTTGTAGCAATTCAGCCAAATGCAAAAGATTGGTTAAACATCGTTCACCGTTAATTTCAGTTGTTAAGCGAACAGGTAAGTCATAATCATTCATTAGCTGTCGTAAGGTTGGCAAAATTCCATCTTGTTGCCAACGTTGCTGATAACCCAAAAAGCGCTCTACCTGCTCCTCCCATCCCCACTCATCCAAAGTCAGTTGCTGTAATCTCTGATAAGACCAGCCTAAAGTTGACGTACTCAACGCCGCACGCACCTTGCGCTCATTGCGTGGCGCTGCCAAGGCTTTCAGCCAAACCAACAAATCAGAGGCTTCACCGGTTGCATAAATAGAATCTCGTTCAGAAAGATAAACGCTGCGTAGCCTTCGGCTTGCCAACGCATTACGAATCACTTTAGCCTCGGTTCCGCTGCGCACTAAAATTGCAATATCAGAAGGTTGTAAAGATTTAAGTGCCCCCGTTAGCGATTTTAAACCGGCCTGCCCCTGACTCGCCAAATTTAACAAACGCACAATTTCGCTGGCAGTTACATCGGCCATATTTACCCTGTACTCCGGCATTCCGACAGACTCCGCAGAGGGCCAATGCCATACCGTTAAAGCTGCGGCCGACTCATCATTAATCACCCACTCGTCATCACGACCTTTAGCATCGACACTGATAAACGGTAAAGGATTTTGCTTGGCAGTTTTAAAAAGAAACGCACCTTCTGCTTGCTTGTCTCCGGCCAGAAAAATCTGATTAACCGCACTCACCAACGCTTTAGTGGAGCGAAAATTAGTCCCAAGGGTATAGTGATTACTCGCCGTCATTTGATGTGCTTTAAGATAAGTATAGATATCAGCACCCCGAAACGAATAGATCGCCTGTTTGGGATCGCCAATCATAAAACAACCTAAACCGTTATCTGTTTCTACAGGATACAAGCTGGCAAAAATTCGGTACTGTATCGGATCGGTGTCTTGAAACTCATCAATCAAGGCAATCGGATATTGCTGACGAATCACGCTCGCCAATTGCTCACCGTTATCACCTTGCAAGGCTTTATCCAAGCGCGTTAGCATATCGTCAAAAGTCATTCGCGCTGCTTGCTGCTTTTTTGTCTCGTAACGATGCCTAATCCAATGAAGCGCATGCAGCATGATACTTTCACTCACCTCAAGCTCTTGCAGGTCATGACTTACCAACCCGTCAATCGCCATAAACGCGGCATGCGTCAATTGATCGGCTTTATCTTGATGGGCTTTGATGAAGCCTAATTGTAACTTTTCCTGTCCAAACCTTGCCAGATCATCTATTTTTAAATAACGTCCAAACTGTGCCCATTCACCTAAAGCGGCCAGTTTTTTATGGAACGTCGCCGGCGCATATTTATTGCCGTTTAACCATTTATCAGCCGAAGCTTTATTAAGTAAAGCTTCAATCTCTGCCTGATGAGCCAGCCATAAACGCCGCGCCTCTCTTTCCAAGTGACGCCGTTTTTGCTCCCAGTCTTCCCAGTTTTTAAATACCGTTGCTATATCCTCATTAACACACTCAAGCCCCAAAGCTTCTGTTTCAAATAACAAAGGTTTAAGCAACAGCGTCAGTTCTTCCGGCGAACTCGCCAGTTTAAGGGCAGCCTGACAAGCAATGTCTGTTAAGGGATAAAAGAACGTTCGCCAATAATCTCGCACAACTTCATTTAAAAGCTCGGTATCATCGGTATTCACTTCCTGACGGAACAAACTGCCACTATCAAAAGCATGTTGCTGCAACATACGATTACACCAGCCATGAATGGTATAAACAGCAGACTCATCCATCCAATTGGCCGCTAACTCTAATTTACGCGCACAAACAGCCCAATCACTAGGATCATCATAACTTGCTCTCAGCGCCGTCAGAAAATCGTCATGCTCAACCGGCTGACCTCGAAAATAATTAACCGCTTGAGTCAAACGAGCACGAATACGTTCACGTAATTCTTTAGTTGCCGCATCCGTAAACGTCACCACCAAAATATCGGGCGGTAATAAAACTCTGGTGGCTACAGTAGCCTCTTGACCATGACCAAGAATCAGCCGCACATACAATGCCGCAATGGTATAGGTTTTACCGGTACCGGCACTGGCTTCAATTAATCGTGTGCCTGATAACGGAAAATCCAGCGGATTTAAATGCTTAACCGTCATCATGATTGCACATCCTGTGGCTCGTGCCGTTTAATATGATTTAAAGCTGACTGATATAAGGTCTGCGCCCAAGCTTCAAAATCACCTTGAGCCCTTAAATGAGCAAAGCTTGGAAAAAAACGAGCCAAATAAGCGTCATAAGCAAGTTCGCCCCGCGTCCAATCATCACCTTCATATTGAAAACATGCGGCTTCCTCGGCTTTATCAGGTGTTGCACTTAACCAGGCAAAGGCCGTTTTACAGGCAACCGGCAAGGGCGCTTGTAACCCTAAATACCAAGCCTCAACCAGCGCTTTAAGTTGCTCGACTGCTTCTTCCTGAAGCAATGGCTGTATTTCAAGCACGCAATCAGCCGCCATCACCAGCGTTTGTACATTCAACCCCACCGCGCAAGCAGCAAGATGCTGTACCCACTGTAACAACAAATTAGGGTATTTTATTTTGCCCTGCTGGGTGAGCAAAGCTTGTGAAATCACATGAATTAACGCGGTACTTGAACCCTCTTTACTTTGTCGCAAGTTAATTAATTCACCGGTTAATTGCACCGTAATACCGCCACTTAAAACAACGTTCAAATCAATAAACTGTGCCTCCATTTTTACAGACCATAACTGAAGCAATATTTGATATTGCTGCCAGGTATGTTGGACAGGTTCTGCAATACGGGCATAAGTCGCGGCAGCAAAACCACCCAAAGGAAGCAAACCCCGACGCGCCATAGTCATTTGCTGCTGTTCTAAAAAATCTGGTGTGTTATCCGGCACTTCATTTTGCAAGGCCGCCAGCAAAGCAGCACCCAACCCATAATTTTTCAGTGCATTAAACGCAAAGGGTTCATTATCTTCACTGGTAATGGTTTCTTGATCAAACCCAAACTTTAGCGTGGTATGACAGAAGGCTTTTACCGGCGTTTTTAAAAAACGCCCCAACGATTCAAGGCTTAAGGTAAAAGCTTTTTCATAGCCACTCATCGCCAAAGGCAAAGATAAATTAACCGCATCTGACGGTGCAAACCATTCCCGAGCATAAGTAAACAAATGGGGAGCACGCTCTTTTGCCAGATACGTTACGCTAAACGGTTGCAACGGATGGTCAACGGTTAAGACTTGTAATAGAGATGATTGGTTATCGGCAAGCTGCCACCCCAAAGCAATGCTATCGCGCAATTGGCTAATCAGTACCGAAGGAGGGCGTTCACTGTTATCACGAATATTACGACCGACCCAACTGATATAAAGTTGTTGTCGTGCCGAAAGCAACGCTTCCAAAAATAGATAATGATCATCTTGCCTGCGTGATCGATCACCCGGACGATAATGACCACGCTGACTCATAAGATCAAAACTTTGTGCGGGCTGGCTACGAGGATAATCGCCATCGTTCATCCCCAATAAACAGATCAACCGAAATGGAATCGCACGCATCGGCATTAAGGTGCAAAAATTAACCCGTCCACTTAAAAACCGCTGTTGAAGATTAGGCTCGTCCACGGCCGTCAACCACACTTCTTTAACCACACACAAGGGTAAAGCATCAGTCTCTGTTAACCCGGCTTGTTCGCAGACTTGTCCCCAAGATGCCAAAGATCGCATCAAGGTCTCCAGTGTTTTTCTATCTCGTTCACCACTGTCCAACTCAAAAAAATCTTCGATAAGCAATAACAAGGTTTGTTGCCAAGCAACCGAGTTTAGCGCTTGCTTTAGCAGATTGGCATGCTTTTCGAGTGCTTCCAGTAAATGCGCAAGACCACCGATCCATTGCGCTTCCAGTCCGCCAATTTCATCATAAGGTTCAATCGCGTTAAATGCCTCACCACTCCCAACAGCATAACCCAATAACATCCTGCGTAGCCCAAACTGCCAAGTATTGGTTTCCAAATGCGCCGGCATGTCCACCGTTTGCGCGCGTTGCTTGGCATTTAAACCCCAGCGGATACCCGCTTCTTCAACCCATTGATGTAATTTTGGAATAGCCGCTTCTTCAATACCAAATCGTTGTCTTAAGGCAGGTACCTCAAGCAAGCCTAAAAGCTCACTCACGGCAAAACGTGAATCCGGTAAATTAAGCAAGGTTTCAACAGCAAGCAATAAAGGATTTTGGCCTCGCTGTTGTTGATCAGCCAAACTATAAGGAATATAACGCTCATCACCCGACTTGATATTACCAAACACGGCACGGATATGCGGGGCGTATTTATTAATATCCGGCACCATCACAATCACATCCCGAGGCTGTAAATCCTTCGTGGCATTAAATCGATCCAATAACTGATCATGTAAAATTTCAACTTCACGTTGCGGGCTATGGGCAATATGAAAAGCCAACGACTCATCAGCAACCTTCAACTTAAACGGCTGCGCAGGCATCGGTTCTAAATCTAGAATCGATTGTTGCAACCGTTCCAATAAACTACCTTGATCGGGTTCGCAATAATCCTTAAACAAATCAATTTTACTGTCCGGCCAATGCCAATTTGCATAGGCTTGGGTTTCGTCAAAATGATCCAGTAAACGAATATAATCACGCCCTTGCTTACCCCAAGCAGCTAATAACGGTTGCGCATGGAGATGAAGCTCTGCATCCGTCAAAGTAGCCGCCATACCTGATTTATAGGCTTGGCGATGTCGTTCTGCTTTTAACAGTTCTTTATCTTCAATAATGTCTGCCCAGTAATGTTGACAAGGATTATGGACAAACAACACAATCTGACAAAACTTTCCCAATTTAGCCAGCACTTCAAGCGCTTGTTGCGGTAAAGAAGACAATCCAAACACAATGATACGGCGAGGAATACCGGCAGGTCGCCGCTCCCATTGCTCAATACGGTTCATAAACAAAGTATGCACCGACGCCCGACTTGCAAAGGGTGTCGCTGCCTCACCTAAATCCGCTAAAATGGCTCGCCATAAAGCCGCCTGCCAATACTGCTGTTCAGGCATCGACTGTATTTGTCCATGCGCATCACGAAGGCAATCCCGTCCTTCAGCCCAATCAAAAAGCCAATCTGAACGATAAACCTGATATTGATCAAAAAGATCAGCCAATTGCTCGGCTAACTGATAACGTTTACGATCCTGCTTATCATCCACCAAAAACCGGGACAGAATTTCAAAACCTGCTTGGCTCATCAAGGTTGGCAACAAGCGATACAAACGCCAAGTTAACGGTGCTTTTGCCAATAACTGTTCTTTGGGAATCTGTGCACCCAATACCGCACGATAAACAGTCCAGATAAAGGAAGAAGGCAATTGTACTTTAATCGCTGAAGCAATACCCAAGGCACTATTTTGCGCCAAGCTTTGTTGCAACCACTGCCCCATGCCGTTACTTTGCACCAGAAACACTTCATTTTCCAAAGGCGCCAATGGATGCTCTTTTAACCAATAAACTACCACATCACTCAGCTCCTCCAACTTATTAGAATGAATAACTGCAATACCGCTATCAAGCGGGGAGTCGGTGCTTATTTGTGTCATGATTGCTTGATGTAGTTGGGGGAATGTTTTGAGAAAAAATCGAATTGATAACTCATTAAGAAAGTATATCTTTCATTGCCGTAACGTGCATAAAAAACACGATCACTTCCAACACATTTAATTACTATTTCGCTCTTTTGGGTAATTACATTGCTTGTTAAAGTGCAGTATGCAGTAGAATATATTTTTTGATAAAATATATTTCAATTTACTTATCCCTTTCAAGCTCAGGAAAAATGCAATGCGTAACACTAGACTAAACCGAATTATGCTTGGCCTCCTGTTAACCGCTAGCAGTTCGGTAATGGCTACCGAACAAACCACTTATGATTGGACAGGCGCTTACGTGGGTGTCAACTTGGGATCCGTGTGGACTGGTTCAAAACTAACCGCCAACCACAGTAACTTTCTATCTGAGACAAGCACATATAGTGAACAGTTAAACAGTACCGCTGTTAATCCAGGGATGCAACTGGGCTATCTTAAACAATTGCCAGGCAATTGGGTCGTCGGCGGCGAAGGTGACTTTAGCTATCCGGCGACCGATAGCCAATATCGTCTTTCTGATGGTGGGAACTTTGACCAATTTACCGTTCATAACAATGTGCAAGGTTCTTTAAGAATGCGTGCGGGTTATGCCATAGACCGCTTTTTGCCCTTTATCACCACCGGTGTTAGTTTTGCCAGCTTGGGCTTTAACTACGGTAGCGAAGCCGATAAAGACTACAAAGCCACGACACAAACCGGCTGGGTACTGGGTGGCGGACTAGAATATGGTGTGCTGGATAATCTGTCAGTACGTACCGAATATTTGTACACCGACTACGGCAACGCCCTTAACCAAAACACCCCTACCGTTGTGGGTGAACAAGATAGCGCCGGTGGCGCACACGCCACGTTGTATACCAACGTCCTAAGAGCTGCTGTTAATTACCGTTTTTAAGTTGAAAAGGCATAACCAACCTCTATTCGTCTAAAAGCCTTTGCCTAAAACAATTATTGGTTCCAACGACCTTCGTGGGAACACAGAGCTTTAGAGTGGATTCGCTGATAGGCAATGCATCCTCTTTGGACATCCCAATTGCGGT
>SESD01001547.1_pt1 | contig 12594 bp, 11 predicted proteins | sample 3171411 | NCBI WGS metagenome assembly SESD01 (sample SAMN06051880, study PRJNA518727) | freshwater metagenome | biome: subpolar coniferous forest; feature: holomictic lake; material: water; isolation source: holomictic Lake 442, 16.5 m depth | place: Canada: near Kenora, Ontario | collected...
TGGCACAAACCGATCTGCCACCTTTCAGAACCAAATCATCACTTACCGCAATCTGTAACGAAGCATATAAACATTCCACACAAAAAAGCCAAGTGATCACTCACCTGGCTTTAATCCCCTCGCTAAAATCTGGCGTTGCTTAAATAACCGTTATATGTAGTTGATCACTCCATAGCCAACTCAATAGACAATCCCCCACAATCAGCAGCGCCAGCCCACATTATATGAGCAGCTCGACGGCAAGATTCAGTAATGTCAGTACCAGGCTTCCCACCAATGCAGAGCCAAAACCCTGAACGCGAATGCCCGATACAAGCGCTGCCATCAACCATAGCATAAGCCCGTTGATTACCAAAAGAAAAAGCCCAAAGGTAACAACCGTAAAAGGCAAGGTCAGGAGTATCATCAATGGTTTTACAACGGCATTCACGAAACCGAGCACTAGCGCACCGACAAGCGCAGTCCCGAAATCCCGCACATAAAAGCCGCTGACGAGGTTGGACACAAGCAGCAATAAGATGGCAGTTAAAATGAGATGTTCAAGAAAGACAAGCATAAATAGGCCTATTCAGTGGATAGTATTGATTCGCTTACACAGATGCTTAAGTGGTCTGGATTAATTATATTTTACGCTGTCGGTTGATTTTGTACTGTGAAATTCTTCGAGAAACTTAGCTGTCTTTAAATTGTGCGGCATACAGTCCTGCATAGTCGCCGTTTAGCGCCAGTAATTCTTCGTGTCGGCCCGCTTCAACCAGGGTGCTGTGCTTTAAAACAATAATACGGTCAGCATCGCGGATGGTTTGCAAGCGGTGGGCAATGATAAGTGTGGTACGCTGCGCGGTGATTTGCATCAGCGCCTTTTGGATGGCGGCTTCGGTGTTGGTGTCTATGCTTGCGGTGGCTTCATCTAAAATCAGAATTTCGGGATCTTGCGCAATCACCCGTGCAAAAACCAGTAGTTGGCGTTGACCTTGTGAAATGTTAATGCCCTGAGCCTGAATCCGGGTGTCAAAGCCTTGCGGCAATGCGTTGATAAAGTCCAGCGCCTGGACGCGGGTGGCGACCGCGGTTGCCATGTCACGGGTAATGGCCGGATTGCCTAAAGTAATGTTGTCCAGTACTGTGCCGGGGAATAAATGAAAGTCTTGCAAGATGATACCAACACGTTGCCTGATGTCTTTAGGTGCTATTTGCATGATATCGATGTTGTCGATAAACAGGCTATTCGGCGCTACGTCATAAAAACGGCAAATCAAACGGGTGAGGGTGGTTTTACCGGATCCTGTCGCACCGACAATGGCAAGGGTTTCTCCCGGTTCAATCAGCAGATTAAAGTTTTTGATTACTGGCTCGCCGCTGGCGTAACGGAAATTAAGGTTCTTAAACTCAATGCGCCCATGTAAATCAGCGGGCAACGTTGCCGGTTGCAGCGGTACGGCAAGGGCTTCCTGCCAATCCAGCAGTCGAAAAATGCGTTCACAAGCGACGGCGGCGCGGAAAATGACACTCGCCTGATAACCGACCATCATCACCGGGCGAAACAGCATGTCATTAAATTGCAGAAACAACACGATAGAACCCAGGGTGGTTTTTTGTTGTAATACATGTTGTCCTCCGAACCATAACACAGTGGCAACGGCCAGATAGGCAATGTTTTCTATAACAGGGTAATAGGCAGTTTCAATACGGATCGCACGGTTTTCTTCGCTGCGATTATTGCTCACCAAACCGGCGAAGCGATGTTGATTAAGCGTTTCACGTTGCGCTAGCTGAACGCTTTCAATTCCGGACAGGTTTTCGTGTAGGTGTTCGTTCAGGCGTGAATGCGTTTCCCTGATGCGTTGATAAATCGATCCGGTTAAGTGTCTAAATAGCCAGGTACACAGCACAACCACCAGCAACAACGGGCTAAGCTCTGCAAGCAATGTTGCATCCAGCGACCACATGACGCTTATGGCGACCGCGAACGGAATGATTTCTGCCACCATACCGCCGACGCTGAGCAACAGTTCTGACAGGCTTTCAATATCACTGGTGATGCGGGTTAGCACTTGCCCCACCCGAACCCGGTCATAAAAGGCTGGGGGTAGATGCTCCACATGGGCAAACAGGTCCTGGCGTAAATCATTAAGGCCAGCCAGCATGGCACGCGGAAAACGGGTTTCAAATCCGTAACTAAACAGTGAACGTAATAGCATCCATAGCAGATATATCGCACCGGCAGCCCATAGCGGCTGAGTCTGCAAGGTGTTAGTTAACCAGGCCGTCAAGGCGCGCTGCCCTAAATCAGGAACATGGCTTAGCGTGTTTTGGGTCAAGATATCATCAATAATCACCCGGCTAAACACAATGGGCATTAATATACTGGCACTGGCGGCAAGCAGCGTAAACAGTATGGCGGTCAACAGTTGCCAGCGATAGGGTTTTAACCAATGCCGCAATCGCCAGACATTAGCTGCAAATCCACTATTGCTGGCAGCCTGGGGATCAAACGGATCATTCACAGGTGTTTTCATGCAACGACCGCCTCTTTTTCCTGGGATCGAACCAGCTCTGCATAGTGACCCTTTTTTGCCATCAGGCTCTGATGGGTTCCGCTTTCAATCATTCGTCCTTGCGCCATGACCAGAATTTTATCCGCATTAAAGGCATGGGCGACCCGATGTGTAACCATAACCGTGGTTTGGGTTGCACGTCGTTCGTTGATGGCATCCAAAATCAGGGAGCTGGTTTCTGTGTCCAGGGCAGAAAAACAGTCGTCCAGCAATAAAACCGGCGGTTGTCGAATTAAACCCCTGGCCAGGGCGGTACGCTGTTTTTGTCCGCCGGATAGGGTAATACCTCGCTCACCGAGGAGAGTCTCTAACCCAGTGCTAAAATGCTGAATCGTCGTACCCAGCTGGGCGTGGTTTGCTGCATCCCAAATGGGTTCCTCTGGCCGCTCGGGTTTGTCGAAAGATATATTTTCCCGTAGGCTAGTCGCAAACAAAAAACTTTCTTGCGTCACAAAGCCGATATTGTGACGGAGTTGCTTGAGTGGTATTGAATTTAGCGCCCGCCCATCCAGCGTTATTTGCCCCACTGTTGGTTCTATTTGCCGCGATAGCAAGCGCAACAAGGTTGATTTACCCGCACCGACAGCACCAATAATCACCACCTTTTCACCGGGTTGAATGGTGATAGAGATATCTTCAACAGCAGTGTTGGCTGGGTTTGACTCAGAAAGGTAGCAGTAGGTTACTCCGCTTAAAATCAATTCTCCCCTTATCGGTAGGACCTCCAGGGTATCGGTAACATCAGCGATTTCAGGCGTCTCATCCATGAGCTGAAACACCCGTTGTGCTGCTGAACTGGCGGTGAGTAAATAAAAAATCGGTGTGGCACAGTTTTTTATCACGTTCAAAATCATCGTTAAATACAGTACAAAAGCGGTTAACGTGCCGATACTGATTACCCCCTGTTGCACCTGGCTGCCGCCTACGCCAGCTACTACCAAGGTCATTAAGCCGCTGCCAAGTAACATACAGCCATTCAGCAGGGCATCCCAGCGAATCTGCTGCTGCATGGCATTGACATACGTTTTTGAGGTGGTTTTAAAATGCTTGATTTCTCGCGCTTCCTGCGCATGCGCCTGGATCGTACGGATACCTTGCAGATTTTGTTGCACAACTTCTGTCAGTGTCGCATATTCGCTTTGTTGGCGAGCCGAGGAGATACGGATACGAGAGGCCAGGAACCAGCCCACCACGCCGATGCCCAGCATTAAGGGGATGAGCAATAATGTTAAGGTTTGCGACTGTTGCCACATAAACACCGGCGCGATCAGGATGATACTGGTTAAACTTAAAAAGTGATGCACCGACATCCGGAAAAATCGCTGAATGGTGGCGATATCCTGAGTAGCGCGTGCCATCAAATCACCCAAGGAATAACGCGCATAAAAGTTACGCCCCAGTGTTAATAGATGTGCATACACTGCTTGCCGCAAAGCCCCGGCTAGACCTGTCGAAACCAGGGCATTACGCCGCCGACCGTAATTTAACAGCAGGTAGCGGAGCAGGGTTAAGAACAGGATTATCTGAATCGGAGTCGCGATATTGGCTTGCTGCCGGGTAATTAAATCAATGCCCTGTTTTAGATACAATGGAATTGCCGCTTCGACAAGATGCGTAGCAAACAGCGCCACTAAAGCCAGCAGGCATTGGGTCCGATAAGGTTTAAAGTAAGGGTAGACACGGATGAGCATATTAAAAATTAAATAGTTTGCTTAATGTCTAAAGATTTTTTCAAATGAAAAACAGTCCGAACATCGGCTCCAGATAATCCCGAGTCTTGGGCTTCTCTATAAAAACACTTTGTTAAGTTTCGGCATTTATACCTGAATTCGTCTCTGTAGTTACTTGATGGATATTGATTTGAGCAATAGCTAAACGCACTGATTTTCGAACATCTGGATCACTATCATGACTTGCTGCTTCAAGATCAGCCAAGACCATAGGATCACCGATTTCGCCTAATGCCAGTGCCGCTTCTTTTCGAACATTGCTAATAATGTGCTGTAAGGCTTTCAATAAAACAGGGATAGCAGCAGATTGTTTTAGCCGTCCCAATGCCCGTGCGGCTCGGATTTGGACTTGCCAGTAATCATCGTACATGGCATCTACCAAGGCACTAAGCGTAGGCAATAGCTTTAACTTACCTAAGGTTGTTGCCGCTTCTTCACGAACTAGCCAGGAGTCGTCAACCAAGCCTTGTAATAAGGCCGGAATAATTTTTGCGTCATCAGAAAAACCCAAGCTGCCAACAGCGGATCGGCGCACCTCTGTATCTGGATCGGTTAACACTAATTGAATCAATTCGGGTAGTGCATCTGGATTTTTTAGATAGCCTAATACGCCTATTGCTTCTTTGCGTACGTTAGCATTCTGATGACTGAGTGCGGTCAGAGCAGGGGTAAAGCTTTCTGGTAGTCGCAATTCACGTAACGCACTGAATAAGGCTGCTACGACAGATGGATTATGATGGTCGAGTTTTGCTAATAATAAATATCCTGAACGGCTTAGCTTAAGATTTTGCAAACTTTGTGCGGCAGCATGGATGACCTGACTGTCATCGTCACTTAGAAGTTCGATCAATCGAGCAATACTCGCTTCGGTTTCAAATACCTCCAAGGCACGGGCAGCTTCTGCACGTACTTGCGGGATATTATCGTGCGATAAGGTTATCAGTAATGGAATATGACTCTCGTCCGCAAAGTCACTTAACTCCAATACGGCAATACGGCGCACTTCGCTATCTTGGTTCAGTAAGCGATATTGTAGTTCGTCTAATTCTAGATCGTTAAAATCAATATTCATGGAGACCTATACTTTGCAAAAATTATCTAACGTAATCATTTATAAATGATTCTGTGACTGCAACACAGTCAGACAATGCTGTTTCAACTGCACAAATCGAGGTGTCGCTAAAAGCTCTGTGGTGCGTGGTCGAGCAAAATCCAACGGTATTTCTTCTATAAATCGCCCCGGTCTTTGACTCATGATTAAAAGGCGGTCAGCCAAAAATAAAGCTTCTTCAATATCATGAGTAATAAATATCACAGACGTTTTAATGCCTTCCCACACGCTTAACAAAAACTGTTGCATAGCTAAGCGAGTTTGAGCATCTAAAGCACCAAAAGGCTCATCCATCAAAATAACTTTAGGCGTGTTAATCAAGACTCTGGCAATTTCAACACGTTGCTGCATGCCACCCGATAATTGTGCGGGGTAATGTTGTTCAAAGCCGGATAACCCCACTAATTCAAGCATCTCTCGCGCTTGACGATGACGTTCGCTTTTATTAATCCCTCGCATCTTTAGACCGAAAGCCACATTATCAATAACCCGTTGCCATGGAAATAAACTATGCTGCTGAAATACTAAACCTATATCAGCATTGGGTTTGGTAATTAATTGACCATCTAGTTTTATAGCGCCCTGACTACTAGCAACATGCCCCGCCATGGTACTTAAGAGCGTTGATTTACCACACCCGGACGGGCCTAAAATACAAATAAACTCACCCGGCTGATTTGAAAGCGATACATTTTCAACAGCCGTAAAAGCGTGCTTCCCCAAACCTAAACGGATACTCAACCGGGAAATTTCAAAACACCCTTGATCAACCATTAGGTTTAACACCCAAAGTTTGCCAAGGCATCACTAAACGCGCCACATATCTGATCAGTAAACTACTCGCCATTCCCAATAAACCAATCAGCAACATACCGACCACAATAGCAGGATAATTTTGAATGGTATATGATGACCACGTGTAATAACCCAATCCAAACTGACCGGCGATCATTTCTGCACTGACCAAACAAAACCAGGCGGTTCCCATACCTATCGCTAAACCGGTAAAAATATTACTGGCAGCAGCTGGAATGATAATCTCATAAAACAGCGTTCCTCTTTTACACCCCAGGCTCCTTGCCGCCGCAATCAAACGCTGATCTATCGCTTCGACCCCATGAATAGTATTTAATAGAATAGGAAACAGGGCGCCAGTAAAGGTAATAAAGATCATGGAGACTTCTGATGAAGGAAACATCAAAATAGCCAACGGTATCCAGGCAACCGCTGGAATAGGACGTAACATTTCTAAAGGGGGCAGCAAAAAATTACTTGCCCAAGCAAAGCGACCAATGCTTAAACCAAGACTAATACCCACCACGGTCGCCAAACAAAAACCACTGAGTACTCTCAGGATACTGGCATTAAGATGAGCCAAGAATTTCTTAGAGTGTATCAGGTCTAAAGCTTCTGAACTGACTTGCTCAGGCGAGGGTAATTGTTTGAAGGACACAAAACCCAAATCGACTTGGTTACTTGAGGCCAAATGCCACAATAACAGACAAATCAACAACGACAAAAACCGTAGCGCTATTCGTTTCACTTAATAAACCTGTTATATACAGCTATGCAAGGATCTACCAACTCAAGATGCCAACGTCTGTTGTGTCGCCGAAAAATCCAATACCGTACCACCTTGTTTTTTAGCATAGGCTTCGGCCTGGCTTTTAACCAGAAAGCTGGTGGCCGATTTATTACGCACTACAAACCAGGCGTTCTCAGCCAATAATTTAATACCCAACGTGTAGTCCTGAGTATAGGCGGCACGGATTGTTTTACCTTCTTTTAGTAACTGCTGGCGAGCAATAAAAGCGGATTCTGCTGACGCATAATGTCGGACTAAAGGCTCCCCAGCGACCCAAAGCTGAGACAATTGTTTAAAGTCTTTAATTGCAACACCGGTACGGGCATCATTTGCAATTAAGGCAGTAGGAGCATAATTATTTAATTCTGCCGAGTAATCTAACCCTGCTGCTTTAAATGCGGCTTGGAGATAACTTTCATCAATAAATCGCTTAACATCCAACTCAGTTGAGGTGCGCTTTAATAATTTTAAAGTTTCAAAAGACGTTTTTACCGCTTGTTTGTATTCCGGCTTCCAAGTGAAATCTCGTGTTTGTATCCCTAAGGGGCCATGAAATAGATACACAACCTCTGCATCAACGCCGGTTAATTTAGCAATCAATTCACTGTATTTTTCGGGTTCTGCCTTGAGTAATTGATTGGCTTCGAGTGCGGCTTGTAAGAAAGCTTGCACGACTTCAGGATACTTTCGTGCATATTCAGCTGATACCACCGTACCATGCAAAGTTGGCGCATTTGCTTGGGCGCCGTCATATATTTTTCGGGCAAAGCCACGGTAAGGGAATAATTCAGCAAAGGGTACAAAGTCTGCGTGTGCATCGATTTTGTTGGTTTGTAAGGCTGAACCGGCTACCTCAGGCGCTTGAGTAATCAGGTTAACATCATTTTCCGGGTCTAAACCTTGCTGTTGAAGGGCACGCAGCAACATACCATGAGCCGTTGAAGCAAAAGGAACTGAGATAGTTTTACCTTTTAAATCGGCTAAAGATTGTACCGTTGAGGCCTTGGGCACCACAATACCATTACCACTACCAGCAATACTGGCTGATAACACGTTAATAAACAAACTTTGCTTACCTGCCTTTTGAAAAGCATCACCATTAAACGCAGCAGGAAAATCAGCCATAGAACCTATATCAATTTTCCCCGCTACCATTTCATTCGTTAAGGGTGCGCCCGAGGTAAAATTACTCCATTGAATATCGTAATGAGCGTCTTGGTAGGGGCCCGTCTTGGGTAAATATTTTTCCAATAGGTTTAATTCACGAATCAATAAACCTCCTGCTGCACAATTGATTGTTGTGTCCTGAGTGCCGATTGATACCCGGATATCTTGAGCAAACACGGGTTGGCTTAATAGCAAAACTAGTAGCACACTTAATCGGGTTTTTATTGTCATAGCTTTTACCGTCATGTTAACGAAGCAAATAAGGAATAGCGACATGCACAGCGCCAGTTGGACAATCTTTTTCACAGGGCAGACAATACCAACATTCATCAAATTTCATATAGGCTTTACCTGTTTCTGGATCAATGGCCAGTACATCAAGCGGACATACTTCCACACAAATATTGCAACCTTTGTTAGCAATACATTTTTCAGGATCAATTGTGACTGGCAAACTGCTAAAGTTATTGGGATTACTCATAGTATTGATACCTAAACCAGTATTGTAGAGTCAGGACTACTTGGGGCTGAATTGATACGTATTTTTTGGTAGGCCGATTTTTCCTGCTCGCTAAGCTCAATAAGATAATCATCAACAGGTTTGGTAAAGCAATGGATTTGGCCGTTGGTTTTTTTCAATTGTACGTGCACAAACCAGTCTTCATTATTGATTTCTGGGTAATCCACCCGGTAATGATATAAACCCCAACGGCTTTCTTTACGAAATAACGAAGCTTCAGCCGCCATTTCAGCACAATCAAGAATGGCATGAACTTCCATAGCCCGCATCAGTTCATGAGGATTCTTTGCTGCAATGTGTTTAAGGTCGGCACGTATTTCTGCAAAGCGCGCCAGACCAATTTCCATCTTGCGGGTCACTTTGGGTGGCTGTAAATAATCGTTAACCAAACGGCGTAATTTATATTCGACCTGTAAGGGGGGTAAACCTTGAACACGAGTTAGGGGTGCCCAGACGCGTGCTTGTTCAGCCTTAATTTGTTGTTCATCAAGGGCTAAAAAATCAGTGCTGGCGCAATAGTGAACCGCACTCTCTCCAGCAATTTTACCGTATACAAAGGCACCCAACATATAGTTATGTGGGACACACGCCAAATCCCCGGCCGCATATAAACCTTTCACAGTAGTTTCTGCGTGTTCGTTAACCCAAACGCCAGAAGCCGAATGTCCACTGCATAAACCAATTTCAGAAATATGCATCTCAACCATCTGTTCACGATAGTCAGTTCCACGACCTTCATGAAAACGACCGCGACTAGGGCGTTCGTTACTATGCAATATCTCTTCAATAGTATTGATAGTTTCTTCTGCCAGATGATTTAATTTAAGGAATACCGGGCCATTACCACTTTCTAATTCCCGATAAAACTCCAACATCATTTGGCCGCTCCAATAATCACATTCGATGAAGCGTTCGCCTTTGTTATTAGCGGTATAGCCGCCCATAGGGCCAGTCACATAAGCACAAGCGGGGCCGTTATAATCTTTTATCAGTGGATTGATTTGAAAACATTCAAGACCACTTAATTCTGCACCCGCGTGATAAGCCATACTGTAACCATCGCCGGCATTGGTGGGGTTTTCATAAGTTCCAAATAAATAACCGGACGCGGGTAACCCTAAGCGACCTGCGGCTCCCGTTGCTAGAATAACGGCCTTGGCGCAAATCACATGAAAGTCCGCAGTACGACAATCAAATGCCATAGCCCCGGCAATTTGCCCGGTCTCGGTCGTTAATAGTCGGGTTGCCACCAACCGATTGGTGATTTCTACCCGCTCACGTCGTAAGCGTCGATACAATATTTTTTTAATATCATGTCCTTCCGGCATCGGTAAGACATAAGTACCCATGTGATGTACTTTACGTACCGCATAATCCCCGGTTGCATCCTTTTCGAATTTAACACCCCAGCTATTAAGTTCTTCTATCATGGCAAAACTGTTTTGCGCGTAGGTCATGACCGTTTTTTGATTCACAATGCCATCGTTTGCAATGGTGATTTCTTTCACATATTGTTCGGGTGTCGCATGGCCTGGAACCACCGCGTTATTAAGGCCGTCCATGCCCATGGATATAGCGCCACTGCGTTTGACATTGGCTTTTTCCAGCAGTAGCACTTTTAATTCGGGGTTGGCTTGTTTGGCTTTAATAGCGGCCATGGGGCCGGCAGTGCCGCCACCAATAACCAATATGTCAACGTTACGAAAATGAGTTTCCATTCCTGTTTATGCCAAGTCCCAGTTAGGTGATTGCTCGCGTAAAGCGCTCAGGTGTAATAGTGGAAATGGTTGCTGATGCTCTAAGGCACGAGCGACTTGCAAAACCAGGCTATCATTATATTGGGCAGCAACCAGATGCAGACCCACAGGTAAGCCGTTGCTATCAGTTCCAACGGGCAGAGATGCAGCAGGTTGTTGCGTCAGATTAAAGGGTGATAAAAATGGAGCCTCTGGCGCAGTGCCCAATTTAGGAACCGGCTGAGAAGTCACGGGGGTAACCAATAAGTCATAACGTTGATGAAAACGTCGCATAACCACAGCCAATTCACCTCGCAGACGATTAGCTTCAACAACTTCAGGTACTGTATATTTTTCTGCTTTTAACAAGGATTGTTTGATACTGGGGTCCAGTAATTCTATACCTGCTGCGCCAATATCTCGTCTTAAACGGGCGGCGCGTTCTGCCGCTAAAACTTCTGATATAGGCCCAGGATTACTAAAACCAGGATCTACTTCTTCGACAATAGCACCCAGTTCACGGAGTCTATTAACCGCTTTATCTATAATAGCCGCAATCTCAGGATTCACATTGATATATCCCAACGTGCGACTATAAGCAATGCGCAAGTCCTTTATGCTGGCGTTTATATTTTGCGTCCAATCTTTATTTTCTTTAGGCAGGCTAGTCCAGTCCCGAACATCAGGAGCAGCAATCACATTTAACAATAACGCTGCATCATGAACAGAACGTGTTAATGGGCCGATATGAAATAAAGTGCCATTATGAGCGGCTGGATAACCCGCAACTCTCCCGTAGGTCGGTTTAAAGCCAAACACACCATTGACTGAGGCAGGTTGTCTAATTGAACCACCGCCATCGGTACCAATTTGTAAAGGCCCCAAGCCTAATGCGGCAGCAACCGCTGCACCACCGCTACTTCCACCGCTGGCATATTCACGATCCCAGGCATTAGGGGTAACACCGGCTAACTTGGTTTCGGTTAGTCCTTTCCAGCCAAATTCTGCGGTTTGGGTTTTGCCCAAAATAACAGCACCCGATTCACGTAAGCGAGCAGCCACCGGTGAATCTTCTATTTGTATCGTATCAGGTGTCGCTAAGCTGCCTTTACGGGTAGGAAAACCTTGCACATTCAATAAATCCTTAAAGCCAACCGGTACGCCATCAAGCAAACCCAATGGTGCGCCTTTTTGCCAACGAGTTTCCGAGTCTTTGGCTTGTTGTAAAGCGGCTTGGTGATTGACTTCTCTATAAACATTGTAACTGGGTTGTAAAGTATCTATCCTGGCTAAGATGGCTTTGGTGACTTCAACAGGGGAAGCAGATTTGCTTTTATAGTGTGAGAGTAATTCAGTTGCGCTAAATTGTGAGAAATCGTCTGCCATGAAAATAGTGTCCTATAACGGTTGCTTAATGCCTCTGAAAAGCAAAAAATAGACCAGATAATAGATTGCGCTAATTATTCGGGGTTTGGTTATGTTTTTAATGAAAATTAAAATATAAAGGGAGTCAGGATTGGATAGCATAAAGCCCAATAATTGGTGATGTACAAACAGTTTATCCACACTTGCTGCTGGATAAGTAACATATTTTGTTAATGGTATACGGAAATCTGAAATGTGGAACGAGGCGAGTCTGGACAACGTGTTGCCATCAGCTTTAATAAGTATGGCCATGACGGAGTCTGGATCGAGGTGCGTATTAATGGCGGGGATTGGGTTTTTCTTGCTATTAATACGCTTAAGATCTATTACGACGAGCGCCCGCTTGCGGAAGGTAATACCCATGAAACGCGAGAATACCGTTTACGCTGGTGGGATAAAAGTGTCGCTCATGGAGAATGGAGTAATATTCTGTCAGTCATGGTAGGGGTATAGGTAGCGTTTGACTCGGATGAAACGTCTCATCATTTGATCGGTTGGGTGAGATAAATTGTACTGAAGCAAAACTAAAATATGTTAGATTAACAACTAAAATGCTTGGTATCCGATATCTGACCTTTTAGCCCTGATCTATGAGTAAAGCGCCGCGTTCACTCCAACCCATCATAGTTGCCCTGTTATTATTTTTAGCGGCATTCGGCTGGTCATTGTCGCAGTTAAATGATCGGCCAGTGAATGCTGACGGTTGGTCTAGTGATTGGTTAGATCCTAAGGTATGGTTGAGGCCCTTAGCGAATCACCCGT
>SESD01001549.1_pt1 | contig 12582 bp, 9 predicted proteins | sample 3171411 | NCBI WGS metagenome assembly SESD01 (sample SAMN06051880, study PRJNA518727) | freshwater metagenome | biome: subpolar coniferous forest; feature: holomictic lake; material: water; isolation source: holomictic Lake 442, 16.5 m depth | place: Canada: near Kenora, Ontario | collected...
CAGCCTGGTCGGCAGACAGTTTGTACCTCCACAAGGCTAAGTCCGACAGGCTGCTAGGGCAAAGCCAAAGTAGCGCACGGCATTGTGGTAACAGATGTCCTGGACCAGGCTGCCGATCCACGGGAGGTCGTTGGGGATCTGGCCGGTGGCGATGTCGTCGCCGAGCAGATTGCAGAGGATGCGGCGGAAGTATTCGTGGCGTGGATAGCTGAGGAATGAGCGGCTGTCCGTGAGCATGCCCGCGAAGCGGCTCAGAAGCCCGAGCTGCGAGAGCGCCTCGAGTTGACGCCGCATGCCGTCCTTCTGGTCGTTGAACCACCAGCCGCTGCCGAGCTGCATCTTGCCGGCCATGGGGCCGCGCTGGAAGTTGCCGAGCATGGTGGCAACGACCTCGTTGTCGCGGGGGTTGAGCGTATAGACAAGGGTGCGCGGCAGGGCGTCGAGCTGATCGAGCCGGTCGAAGAGGCGCCCCATGGCCTGCGCCACGGGCCAGTCGCCCATGGAGTCGACCCCGGCGTCCGGTCCGAGCTGGCGGAACAGACGCGTGTTGTTGTTGCGCAGCGCATTGTAGTGCAGCTGCCAGGTCCAGTCAGCCGCCGCATCCATGCGGCCGCATTCGAAGAGCAGGGCGGAGCGGAATTGCGCCACCTCATCCGGCGTGGCCGTGCCGCCGCCGCGCACCCTGGCAAACACCTGCCGCACCTGGGCGTCGGTATACGGTTCGGCATAGAGGGTTTCCAGACCGTAGTCGGACAGGCGGCAGCCGAGCGAGGCGAAGAAATCGTGGCGCTTCTGCAAGGCCTGTAGGAGGTCGTCCAGCGTACGCACGTCCTGTTTTGCGGCCACAGCCAGTCGGTCTAGCCAGGCATTCCAGAACTCTGGGCGGTCCATGGCGAGCGCCTTGTCCGGCCGCCAGGTGGGGAGCAGTTGCACGCCAAAAGGTGCGGCCCGCACGGCCGCGTGGTGTTCCAGCGTATCGGTCGGGTCGTCCGTGGTGCAGACGAGGCGGACGTTGCTGCGCAGCATGAAGCCGCGCGCCGAGCAGCCGGGGGCGGCCAGCTGCGCGTTGACGCGTGTCCAGACGGACTCGGCCGTGGCAGGTGTGAGCAGCTCCGTAATGCCGAAGTAGCGGGCGAGCTCCAGGTGCGACCAGTCGTACAGCGGATTGCGCAGCAGGTACGGCATGGTTTCGCTGAATTTTTGGAACTTTTCGCGTGCGGGGGCATCGCCGGTGATGAAGCGCTCGTCCACGCCATTGGCGCGCAGGGCGCGCCACTTATAGTGATCGCCGCCCAGCCAGAGCTCCGCCAGGTTCGGCCAGCGCGCATCCTGTGCGATCTGCGCGGGCGGCAGGTGGCAGTGATAGTCCACGATCGGCATGGCCGCGGCGTAGCGATGATAGAGCTCCCGCGCGGGCTTGGACTGCAGCAGGAAGTCGTCATGGATAAAGGACTTCGGTTGGCGACGGGGCATGGCGCATTCCTTTCGCAACGAATACCGCATGATAGCGAGAGCCGCGCGGGTTGGCGAGCCCTCAGCAGCAGTTCTCATTATGGTGCCAAAACGCCTTACGGCGTCACTACAAACAGTTTAGAAACGGCAATAAGCCGTTCGTAGTGTGCCCGTAAGGGCATCCGTGTCGCCTTTTGTGTTGAGATATGGCTGGCCGAGAGCAGTCTCGACAAAGGTCACGGTAGGGACGGCTTTACGCCGTCCATTGTCTGGCATTTGCGGGTAGACGGCGTAAAGCCAAATACAGCGGCAAGTCAATAAAGCGCAGATGCGCCCCCCGGCCCGCAACCCAATCGGGTTTGAACAGGAGGCACGGATCGGTTGACGACTACGGCGACGACGCCGGTGGACGAATTCGGAACTCTCCTCGTTAACCGTAGTCGTCGCCGTAGTCGTCCACCGGGGTAAATGCCAATTCGGAACTCAGCTGGAAGTTTGAACTGCGCCGAAGAACTTGTTTTTGCCGCCAAAGAACGCAAAGAAACACAAAGATCACCGCCTATTTCCAGCCAGCTACTTTGCGATCTTTGTGTTCTTTTGCGGCAAAACAAGCAGCGCCATGCTCCACCGGGGAAGCGCCTGCTGGCGCCACTACGAACGGTGCGGGTATCTTGCTCTGTTGTCTCTGTGGCCTCCTGTTCAAGAAAACTTGGTAACGGCTCAGGTAGCACGGGCCGGTTGACGACTACGGCGACGACTACGGTGGACGAATTCGGAACTCCGCTCGTACTCGCTCCCCGCCTTATCGAAATGAAAAACACCTGCTCCTTCCCGCGTCCGATAGGGAATGTCGACGGAAGTGCAATGCGTCCTCGACTGGATGCATTCGGTAAATTCGTAGCCAAAAAACGGCAACCGCGCTATTCTGGATGGCATGTCGGTTCATCTGGAATCTCCTTACGAGCAGGCCGGTGAGCTCTGGTTGCGCGGCAATCTCCACACGCACACCAAGCGCTCGGATGGCTCCGTCTCGCCGCAGGCCATGGTCATGGTCTACGCGGCACATGGGTATGACTTTCTGGCCGTGAGCGACCATGACCATGCGCCGGTGCCTCAGGAGGAGGTGGATGACTGCGGCATGATCCTGCTGCCGGCCGCCGAAGTCACTGCGGATGCCCGGCATGTGCTGAACATCGGCGCAAAGGAGCTGCTGCCGGCGAAGAAAGGCCTTCAGCCGCTGCTCGATGAGATCCTGACGAGCGGCGGGTTTTCGGTGCTCTGCCATCCGAGCTGGGGGGAGAACTTCAACCACTACTCGTGGGAGCAGCTCGCCACGCTGAAAAACTATGCGGGGATCGAAATTTACAACGGGCTCTCGATTGACCATCCGGGATCGCATCTGGCGGTCGACAAATGGGACCGCCTGCTCTCGCTGGGCCGCCGGGTGCTCGGGTTTGCCCATGACGATGCGCACACGCCGGAAGACGTGGCGCGCGGCTGGATCATGGCGCTGGTCGTGGAGCGTACGCCGGCTGCCTTGCTGGCTGCCTTGCGGCGCGGGAGTTTCTACGCCTCCAGCGGCTTGACCATCGAGCGGATCATCTGCGAGGGGCAGAAGTTGATTGTAAACGCGCCGGATGCAACCGCACTCGCGGTTTTTGGTCGCCATGGGACGCGTATCTGTCAGGTGCCAGGTCCGGAATTGAGGCTCGATGCCACTCATTTTACCGGACCGTACCTGCGCGTGGAATGCTATGGCGCCGGCAATGCCATGGCCTGGACCCAACCGATCTACGTGCATGGGCACAAACCGGAAAAACAAATCTGCCGCATTTGACCATGATGCCTTTATCCACCATGCGCCGGTTCGATACCTGGGTTGGATGGCCGGCGGCCGTCCTGCTCGGGTTAGTGCCGCAACGGCGGCGCACGTTGCCGGTGGCGCCGCGCCAGATCGTGATCGTCAAGCTTTCCGGTCTCGGGAGCCTGCTGACCTGTGCGGGTGTGTTTCGCGCCCTGCGCAGCAGCCAGCCGCAGGCGCGGCTGGTGGTGGTGTCGCTCGAAGGCACGGCGGCAGCCGCGCGGTTGATTCCGGAGGTGGATGAAGTGCTGGCGATCTCGGTGGCGGGCGCGGGGAGGCTGCTGCGCGACGGCTGGCGCGTGCTGCGCGAACTGCGTCGCCGCCGGGTGGATGTCATGGCGGACATCGAATGCTTTTCCAAGCTTAGCACGGTCTTTTGTGCGCTTGCGGGCGCGCGATATCGGCTGGGCTTTCGTCTGCCGGCGCGCTGGCGGCGGCGCTTGATTGATGGGGGTTGCACCTTCCGCGAGGACATCCATTTCAGCGCCTGCGTGGCACGCCTGTTGCAGCCGCTGGGCGTGGACTATGGGCGGCTGCCGGCGGCGATCCTGAGCCCTTCGCCGGCCGCGGAAGAGGCGGCCACCGCGCTGCTGGCAGAGGCACCCGGGGCCCGCTCGGACACAGGCTGGATGGTGGTCAACCCCCACGCCTCGGACCTCTGTGTGCAGCGACGCTGGCCTATGGAACGGTTTACACAGGTGGTGTCCGCGTTACTGCAGCAACAGCCGGCACTACGGATCGCCATCCCCGGGACCGCGGGCGAACGCGCCCGGGCCGAAGCCTTGCGCGCCAGCCTTCCCGCAGAACAGCGGGAGCGGGTTAGTGTGCTGGCCGGACGCACGGACCTTGGCACGCTGGCCGCGATTTTGCGACGGAGCCGGCTGGTGTTGACTGGCGATACGGGCGTGATGCATCTGTCAGCGGCCGTCGGCGCGCCGACGGTGGCGTTGTTCGGACCCGAATCGCCGGTGCGCTATGGCCCTGTCGGCGGTTTGCACGCGGGCCGGACCGGCCCTATTTATCGGGTTTTGACCGGCGACGTGCCGTGTGGACCCTGTCTCAGCTACATGAATCACAAGCGTGCGCCTTGCCAGGTCGAACCGGCTGCGTGTATGCTAGCGATTTCAGCCGATGATGTGCAGCGCGCATGTGAGGACGTGTTGAAGGGTGCAGGCTAATGTTCGTCAGATTATCCAGTGTAGTGGCAGGGAGCGTGTTTGCTCTCTGCCTGGCGCTCCCGGTGATGGCCGATGCGCCGGCTGTTACGGAAGAGGTGTCTAAAAACAAGGCCGCCTACCAGCAGAAGTTGCAGGAATTCAAACAGGAGTGCGCCGCGACCAAGGCCGAATGGTCTGCCCGCTATTTGAAAACGCTGGCCGCGCTTCGTCAAGACGCACAGCAGAAGGGCGATCTGGAGGGGGTGCAGGCGGCGGACGAGGCGATCAAACAGTATGAGAAGCAGGGGGTTCTGGCGCTGAGCGTGCCGCCGAGCGCCATGCCCGAACTTGCCAGGGCCGGCAAGCTTTGCCGTGAAGCGCAGGGTAATGCCGACGTAGAGGCCGCTCGCAAGGTCCTGGCGTGCACGGACCGGTACCTGCAGTTTCTGGAGCAGCGCGTCAAGCAGGCGACGCGCGAGGATCAGCTGGAATTGGCCAAGGCTTTTGACGCGGAAGAAAAGGTTGCCCGGGAGACGCCCGATTATCAGGCGGCCAGGTTTTTGCTGGCCGACGAGAGCGACGCGGCGATGCCAAAGGACGCGGCCACGAGGGCTGACCCCAAAACGACTGCGACCGCCGCGACCAATGCTGCGCCTTTTGTGCTGGCAGAGCCCCGCGTCGGACGCCATGGCGAGTTGTTGCAGGCGCGTCGCGATCCCACGGGAATGTATGACGCGGAACGCATGACGGAGGGCTTCAGTCCGGCTGCAGCCGGAACCGCAACTTCCTTCCGGCAGCTGGTGGCAATGGAAACCGGCAAGGCGCCGTTTTCCGGGGGGGTGGGGATTATAACCGAATGTGTTCAGGATACGGAAGATGTCCAATACCAGTTGCGCATTAAATTGCGGTCTAAAACCGCCAGCACGAATCTCACGAATCTGAAGGTGCTGGTGCAGTATTTCGTCAAAAACCCCAACAGCGGGAGCCTTCAGGAGACGCGCACGCTGCAGTTTACTCTGATTCCATTGCTCGGAGCCAAGAGCATGAGTTGTGAATTCAAAGCCATCGATTTGCCCTCTGCGGCTTTGTCCCGTCGCCGGGGCAAAGCGGAAGACCGTGAGAGCGCCTTTGTGGCCGTGGTGGTCAGCGTATTTTCTTCGGATGACCGGCTGATCGGGCAGGTCGCCAGCACGCCTGCGCTCAAAGACAAGGGCAAAACGGTCTTTGAGTTGCCCGCGCGCTGGATGGAGGCGCATCCGCGCGTCCGGCCGAAAGAGCGCCCCGCCCCGCCCGCGCACAAGGCCGCACCCTGAAAGGCGAAAGCCCGCCGAAGAGAACGGTACCCGCAAATGCCAGACAATGGACGGCGTAAAGCCGTCCCTACCGTGAAGGACAATGAACCGCAACCCGCCGTAAACGGTTGGCGAATGGCACCAAAACAAGAAATTTGGCTGTTTTGCCGGGTCTTTGGCTGCCACTTGCGCGTAGATTTTGCTTATGGCGGCGGGTTTCCGGGAACTAGCAGCCTGGTCGGCAGTTGGCTTGTACCTTTAGAAGGCTAAGCCCGACAGGCTGCTAGCGGATCTTGTTCTCTTTGCGCCGCTTCTCCATGATGGACTCGGCCAGTTCAAACGGTACAGCTTCGTAGTGTTCGAAGTGCATGGAGAACGACCCGCGTCCCTGCGTGGCGGTACGGATGGCGCTGGAATAGCCGAACATTTCGCCGAGCGGCACAAAGCCGCGCACCAGCTTGACGCCACCCTTGTCTTCCATCCCTTCGACGCGGCCACGACGCTGGCAGATAGAGCCGGTGGCGGCGCCCATGTAGTCTTCCGGCACCGTCACCTCCACGTCCATGATCGGCTCCAGCAGCTGCGGGTTCCCCTTCAGGAACAGGTTGCGGAAGCAGACGCGCGCGGCTTCGATGAACGCAAATTCGTTCGAGTCCACCTCGTGATAGGAGCCGTCGTAGACGGTGACCTTCACGTCCACCACCGGGTAGCCGCCGCACGGACCATGCGCCATGGCCTTGATGACGCCCTTTTCGATGGCCGGGATGTATTCGGACGGGATGTTGCCGCCCTTGACTTCGTTTTCGAAGACGAATCCGAGGCCCGGGTTCTGGGGCTCGATGCGCAGGCAAACGTGTGCGAACTGCCCGCGTCCACCCGATTGCTTGACGTGCTTGTAGGCGCCTTCCATGGCCATGGTGATGGTTTCGCGATAGGCGACTTCCGGACGGCCAACCTCGCAGCCGACGAGAAATTCGCGGCGCAGGCGGTCCACGATGATTTCCAGGTGCAGCTCGCCCATGCCGGAGATAATGGTCTCGCCGGTCTCCTGATCATAGGCGACAAAAAAGGTCGGATCCTCGCCAGCCAGCGTATGCAGGGAAACGCCGAGCTTCTCGTTGTCGCCGCGGGTGGCAGGCCGGATGGAGATCGAAATGACGGGCGCAGGGAACTCGATCGATTCCAGCAGAATGGGATGGTCGGGGTCACAGAGCGTGTCGCCGGTGCGGGTCTTGGCCAGCCCGACCACGGCTACAATATCGCCCGCGTGGGCCATTTCGATCGCCTCCTGTCGGCTGGCATGCATGCGGAACAACCGGCCGATCCGTGCGTCCGCACCGAGCGTTGTGTTGCGGACAGTGGCTCCGACTTGCAGCGTGCCGGAATAGACGCGCACGAACGTGATCTTGCCCATGTGCTTGTCGGACAGGATCTTGAACGCCAGGCCGGAGAACGGCTCCTTGTCGTCCGGATTACGTACGATCGTTGGATCGTCAGCCTGGTGGACGGAGCCGACGTCAAGCGGGGAGGGGAGGAACTTGACGACGCCGTCCAGCAGCGGCTGCACGCCCTTATTCTTGAAGGCTGTGCCGCAGTAAACGGGTACCAGCGCGCGACTGATGCATCCCTTGCGCAGGCAGGCCACGATCTCGTCCTCGGTCAACGTGTTGCCGGCGAGGTATTTTTCGAGCGTTGCATCGTCCTGTTCGGCGGCTTTTTCCACCAGGTAATGCCGCCACTTTTCGCATTCCTCGAGCATGGACTCGGGTATGTCTGAAAGGATCAGTTGCACGCCCTTGGTGGCTTCGTCAAAGTGGATGGCTTTCATGGTCAGCAGGTCAACCACGCCTTCGAAATGCTCCGCCTGGCCGATGGGCAGCACCATGGGGACGGGATTGCCAAGCAGGTCGGCGCGAATTTCCTCGATGACGCCGAGAAAATCGGCGCCCACGCGGTCCATCTTGTTGATGAAGCAGAGCTTGGGAACCTCGTACTTTTCGCTCTGCCGCCACACCTGCTCGGTCTGGGGCTGCACGCCGCCGACGGCGCAAAAGAGCGCGATGGCGCCATCGAGCACCCGCAGGCTGCGCTCCACCTCAGCCGTGAAGTCCACGTGGCCGGGGGTGTCGATCAGACTGATCTGGTGGTCCTTCCACAGCACCACGGTGGCGGCGGAGGTGATGGTGATGCCGCGCTCCTGCTCCTGGATCATGTAATCCATGGTGGCGGCGCCATCATGGACTTCTCCGATCTTGTAGCTCTTACCGGAATAATAGAGGATGCGTTCGCTGCAAGTCGTTTTGCCGGCGTCAATATGGGCCATGATGCCGATGTTGCGTACTTGATTCAGGGGGACCGTGGGTGGCATGGTTCAACTCCTTGTGCTCCGTCCGGACGCAGCATGCCAGGCCGCAAAAAAGCAGCAGTCGACGAGGACAGGATGAGCTTCGTACAGGTTCGCACAAGGGCGAAACGGCCGGGGAGCGGAACGAGCCGACCAAGGCCACCACGAAAAGCAATCCAGGTCCGCGCGGCTGTGCGGGCGCGGCGAAGCAACCCTGGGTCCGAAACGGAAAAGCGAATAGTATGCCAGTGCGGGCCAACCAAAACAATGGTTTTCTTTTTTGCCCGGTTTCATTCCAGGTCGCGCGCCAGGAGGCCGTCTTCGTCCAGGCCGAGGTAGTGGCCGATCTCATGGAGCAGCGTGGTGCGAATTTCCTGGCGGTAGCTGGCGGGCTCATCCCGGGCTTGTGCGCGCAGATTTTCAAGAAATAGCGTGATGGTTGGCGGCTGCGTGGAAACATCCTGGGTGGAGCGCTCCCCGTGGCAAGGCCCTTCGAACAGCCCCAGAAGGTCATCGGGCCAACCGTCGTTTTGAAGTTGCGGGCCGGGACGGCTCTCGAATAAGACCGGCACATCGCGCAGCCGGTCGCGCAACACCGCCGGCAGCGCCTGCAGGGTGCTGTGCACCTCGGCTTCGGCCAGCCGCGCCCAGGCTTCCTGCGGCAAGTGGCTTTTGCGGCTCATGCGGCTGCATTTCCCTTGGACGTTGGAAGTTGGACTGATGTTGGGCGTTGAACAGGCTCGATTGCTCTTAGCTTAACACCTATGGGGTGGGCGGCGGCCGGCCTACCGGGTCGCGATTTCCAATGCCTGCTCCATGTCTGCCAGGATGTCCTCTACGTCCTCCAGGCCGATGGACAGGCGGATGTAGTCTGCCGTTACGCCTGTGGCGAGCTGCTGCTCGGGTGTGAGTTGCTGGTGTGTGGTGGACGCCGGATGGATCACTAGCGTCTTGGCATCGCCAATGTTGGCAAGGTGCGACAGCAACTTGACCGAATCGATGAAACGGCTGCCGGCGGTCAAGCCGCCCTGAATGCCGAACCCGACCAGGCCGCCAAAGCCGTTCTTCAAGTACTTGGAGGCTATGGCGTGGTTGGGATCGTCCTTGAGACCAGGGTAGGTCACCCATTTGACGCGCGGGTTCTTCTGGAGTGCACGGGCCACGGCCAGGGCGTTTTCCGAGTGTCGTTTTTGCCGCAGCGGCAGTGTTTCCAGTCCGAGCAGGAACTGGTGGGCGTTGAACGGGCTCAGGGCTGCGCCCATGTCGCGCAGCAGCGTGAGACGGATCTTGAGGATAAACGCCACGTTCCCCATGCCCGGCACGTTCGAAAGGGCGTCCCAGTACTGCAGGCCGTGATAACTCGGGTCCGGCTCGGTGAATTCCGGGAACTTGCCGTTGTTCCATTGAAATTTGCCGGAGTCCACAATCACGCCGCCCACGGAGGTGCCGTGTCCGCCGATGTACTTGGTGGCTGAACTGGCAATGATGTCGGCGCCATGCTCGAACGGCCGCACCAACCCCACGCCGACTGTGTTGTCCACGACCAGCGGAATGCCGGCCTCATGCGCGATCTTCGCGATCACCTCGAAGTCCGGCACGTCCAGCTTGGGGTTGCCGATGGTTTCCACATAGATGGCGCGGGTCTTGGGTGTGATCGCGCGACGGAACGCCTCTGGCGAGCGCGAATCCACAAACACCGTGGTGCGCCCCAGCTTGGGGAACGTATGGTGGAGCAGCTGGTAGGTGCCGCCGTAGAGGTTGTTGCCCGCCACAATTTCATCGCCCAGGCGCGTGATGGCCAGCAGGGCATAGGATATGGCGGCCTGCCCCGAGGCCACGCCGAGCGCGCCGGTGCCGCCTTCGATGGCAGCCATGCGCTGCTCAAAGACATCGGTGGTGGGGTTCATGAGGCGGGTGTAGATGTTGCCGAACTCCTTGAGGGCAAAGAGGTTGGCGGCATGCTCCGAATTCTTGAAGACATAGGAGGTGGTCTGGTAGATCGGTACGGCGCGCGCCCCGGTGGTGGGGTCCGGCTTTTGCCCGGCGTGCAGGGCCAGTGTGTTGAGGTGCAGGTTGCTCACGGATCTGTTCTCCTTGCGTGGATCGTTGGGTAAAAGTGACTGCGGATCAGTATACCTCTGTCGGCAGGTCCTTGTCGCGGGCAAATTGTGAACCCCTGTCAACCGGGCGCGTCTAGGCGCGTCTGCGCTGCGTTGCCGCCGCTGGGTGCGCGGGCGTTCCGCCCGCGGCTGTGGCGCACGGGAGCGGTTTTCGGTCGCAGCGTATGCCCCGGTCCTGTGGCCATGCGCCGGCCGAGGCCCGCGATGCGGCCGCGCACACAGCCGACGCAGGCTGCGCCATCCTCATCCACGCACGGCTTGTTCGGATAGAGCTGGTACAGGCGCCGGTATTTGCCGGGCGTGACGTTTGGCATGAACACGTTGGCGCCAAGCTGCAGCACGCGGTTGCGACCGTCCGGCGCCAGCGCATCAAAAGCCGTGGTCGCTGGAATGTGCGCCCATGGGTTGAGCAGACGCAGGATGGCCATGGTCTTGAAGTAGATCTCCCGGTCAGCCAGCAGCGGCTTGCCGCCGAGCGGCGTGCCGGGATGGGCCAGGAACGGGCCGCAGCCGATCATGTCCAGGTCCAGTCGCGTGCAATAAAGGATGTCGCGTGCGAGCGTCGCCAGCGGCGTGCCCGGCAGGCCGATCATGAACCCGCTGCCGACCTGTATGCCGGCCGTACGCAGATTGCGCAGGCAGAGCTGCCGCTGCACAAAGGTTTCGTCCGGATGGATCCGGCGGAACAAGGCCCGGTTCGAGGTTTCGAAGCGCAGCAGGTAGCGGTCGCACCCCGCCGCCGCAAACTGCCGCAACTCCTCCAGCGGCCGTACGCCCACGGAGAGCGTGACCGCCGGGATGCCTGCCTGCCGTACGGCCCGCACGATTTTGCACAGTCGCCCGGCCGTAAACCACGGATCCGCGCCGGATTGCAGGACAACGGTGTTGCACCCCCAGCCGCGGGCCTGCCGGGCCTGCGCGACGATCTCCGCGGGGGTCATGCGGTAGCGCACAAGGTTGCTGCCTCGCCGGATGCCGCAATAGCCGCATGCGTGGGTGCAGTAGTTCGAGAACTCGATGATCCCCCGCACGTGCACGTCGTCTCCGACCGTCCGGCGCCGCAGGTTGTCAGCTGCCGCAAAGAGCGCGGCACAATCCTCCCCCTGCGCACGCAGCAGCGTCAGCACTTCCGCGATAGACGGTGTAGGCGCGCGCCGGGAAGGATCCCGGAACCGGTGCAGGATGGAGAGGATCGTTGGCATGCTAAAATGGCGCCGCATTCGACTCATAGGCCGCGACGGATCAGGTTAAACGCCTTGCGCCTGCTCCTTTGCCAGTACGGCATTCAGGCTGCCGGTGCGGTAGCCGTCGAGGTCCAGCGCTACATATGTGTAGCCGACCGCGCGGATTTTTGCGGCCAGGGCTGGGCCCATGGCTGCCAGGCGCGGGATCTCGGCCGGCGGCACTTCAATTCGCGCCACGGGGCCATGGTGCCGCACACGAAAACCATTGAATCCGGCCGCTTGCAGCACCTGCTCGGCCGCGGCGATCCGCGCCAGCAGCTCCGCCGTGATTGCCGTGCCGTAGGGCACGCGCGAGGCCAGGCAGGCCTCCGCCGGGCGGTCTGCGCCCGGGATGCCGAATTGCTGTGATAACGCGCGGACATCCGACTTGGTGAACTCGGCGTCGGCCAGCGGCGAACGCACACCCGCCTCACGCGCCGCGCGCCGTCCCGGCCGGAAGTCGCCTGCGTCATCCGCCTGATTGCCGTCGGCCAGCATGGGGAGGCGGCCAAAGAACGCTTCGGCTTCCCGCTGCAAGGCTCCGCAGAGTTCGCGCTTGCAGTGGTAGCAGCGGTCCGGCGGGTTCTGTACAAACTGCGGATTCTCCATCTCGGCCGTATGCACCACGCGGACCACCACCCCCCAGTTGCGGGCGGCTGTCACGGCCGCCTCCAGGCTCGATTGCGTGAGGGACTCCGACTCGCCAATCACGGCCAGCACATTCCCGCTGCCCAGCACCTCGTGAGCCAGCCGCACCAGCAGCGAGCTGTCTACGCCGCCCGAGTAGGCGATGGCCACCTGCCGCGCGTCACGCAGGATGTTCTCAAGAGCACGGGTTTTTTCTTCGAGTGTATGCATGTTGAACGCGCAGTTGAATAGGCGGGTTTGAATTTGGAAATCAGAAAATCATGATAGGAGAGTCGGGCTGAAAGGACAAGCTTGGCGATGGCGGGACGCAACGGGCACGGGGGAGACCCGTCAACGCTGACTTGCGCCCGAGACACTGGGGGGGCGCGCAGGGCAACGTGCGTTTTGCGGCCAAAGAACGGAAAGATTACCTAATGGTTATAAATCTGCTGCTTTGAGGTCCTTGTACTACTACTACTACTCGTCAAAACCGTGTTTGCCTGCGA
>SESD01001551.1_pt1 | contig 12572 bp, 12 predicted proteins | sample 3171411 | NCBI WGS metagenome assembly SESD01 (sample SAMN06051880, study PRJNA518727) | freshwater metagenome | biome: subpolar coniferous forest; feature: holomictic lake; material: water; isolation source: holomictic Lake 442, 16.5 m depth | place: Canada: near Kenora, Ontario | collected...
TCTGACCCAAGATCGTGAGCCTAGGGCTCACCCTGCGGAAGAGAGGAACCTGTGAGTTCGACCGTTCTACCCATTTCTTTTGGAGACGCGGTGGCACGGACAGCGGTAGCGTCGTCAAATCTTCCCGCGGAAGATGTGGGTGAGAAGCTGGTTCTAAACATCGGACCCTCCCACCCAAGTACCCACGGAGTGTTGCGACTGGTGCTGGAGTTGGATGGGGAAGTGATTACGAAGACGGATACAGAAATTGGCTATCTCCATCGTGGCGACGAAAAAATTGCAGAGAATATGACTTGGAATCAGTTCGTCCCCTATACGGACCGCCTGGATTACATGGCTCCGCTGGCGAATAACGTGGCCTACGCCTGTGCAGTGGAGAAGTTGATGGGCTTTGAGTTACCGCCTCGGGCCAAGGTCACTCGAGTCATCTGTTGCGAGTTGGCGAGGATCTCGGCTCACTTGCTCGGGCTGGGTGCCTTTGCCATGGATGTGGGTGCGATGACGATGTTTCTCTACACGTTCACCGAGCGGGAGAAAATTTATAACTTAATTGAGTTCCTGACGGGGGCACGCTTCACCACAAGTTTCACGCGGGTGGGGGGTCAGATTCGTGATATCCCCCCAGGATTCCTCGAAGGAGTCTCTGAGTTTTGCGCCCAATTTCCAGCGCAGCTGGATGATTTTGGGTCAATGTTGAATCGCAATCGAATCTTTGTCGATCGAACGAAAGATATTGGAATTATTCCTGCGGATGTTGCTCTCGACTTTGGATTGACCGGCCCAAATCTCCGCGGATCGGGCAACGACTATGATGTGCGTAAAGTTTTTCCTTATCTTGATTATCAGTCTTACGACTTCGAAGTGCCTGTGGGTCAGACGGGGGATTGTTATGATCGTTTTGCCGTACGGATGGAGGAGATGAGGCAGAGTATAAATATTCTGCGGCAAGCGGTGGCTAAGATGCCTGGTGGGGCTTGGCAGATTGATGACCCCAAGAACGTGCTTCCAGCAAAGGATAAGGTGCTGACGAAGATGGAGGAGTTGATTCACCAGTTTATTGTCGTGACCCAGGGGCCCGATGCGCCTGTCGGTGAAATTTATTTCGGAGCAGAAAATCCCAAAGGAGAGCTGGGTTTTTATATCCATAGTCATGGGGGTGGGGTGCCTCATCGGCTTAAAATTCGAGCTCCTTCTTTTTGTAACCTAAGCATCCTCAGTAATCTCTTGCCTGGCCACACGGTGAGTGATGTTCCGGCGATTTTGGGGAGCTTTGATTTTGTTATGGGGGAGTGTGATCGATGAGCACGGCTTTAGAGGTGGGTACAGAGAACTGCGCTGGTCCTGAGACAGGGGAGATCACTCCCGCGCTTGAGAAGCAGGCGACGGAGTTGATTTCGCGTTACCCGGTTTCCGCACGCAGTGCAGTTATGCCTTTACTCCACCTTTGGCAGGAAACCTTTGGGTATATTGGCCCACGCGGGGTGGAGTGGATCGCGAAAAAACTTTCTCTGCAGGAGATTCAAGTTCTTGAGTTAGTTACCTTCTATCCCTGGTTTAGGCAAAAGCCTTATGGGAAATTTCATTTCCGGGTTTGTCGGACATTGCCTTGTGCTTTGGGGGGAGCGGGAAAGACCTTCGCGGCCTTGCAGAAGTTAATGGGACTAAAGCCTGGGACGCACGAGGGGGCGATGGTCAGTGCAGACGGCAGATTCTCTTTGGAATACTCAGAATGTCTGGCTTCCTGTGGAACGGCGCCGGTGGTTCTCTGTAATGATAATTTCCATGAAAAGGTAGATGAGAAAAAAGCCGCCGAACTGGTTGGAGGGTGCTCCTAATGGCCTCTCGTGAGCATCGATTAGTCTTTAAGAATATCGATGTCCGAGGGTACACCCGCGACATTGCCTGCTACCAAAAGCATGGCGGTTACGAGGTTCTCAAAAAAGGATTGGCCATGGGGGGTGGAGCGATTCGGGATGAGGTGAAAAAGAGCCAACTGCGCGGACGGGGTGGGGCAGGTTTTCCGACAGGAACGAAGTGGAGTTTTATCGATCCAGCCAAGGCGACCAAGCCAATCTATCTGATCTGCAATGCAGATGAGTCGGAGCCAGGCACATTTAAGGATCGTCAAATCATTCACAAAGATCCCCATCAGCTTTTGGAAGGGATGATCCTGAGCTGTTTCGCCAATGGAGTGAAGCTGGCCTATCTCTACATCCGCTGTGAGTTTACCGAGGGATGGAAGATTATGGAGAAGGCCTTGGAGGAGGCGAGGGCGGCGGGTTTTCTTGGGAAAAACATATTAAAGACGGGATATGATTTAGAGATCTACGTCCACCGTGGGGCGGGAGCTTACATTTGCGGTGAAGAGACGGGATTGATTGAGTCGCTCGAAGGGAAACGGGCCTATCCCAGAATTAAGCCGCCTTATTTTCCTGCAGTTCTGGGGCTCTATATGTGCCCGACGATCGTGAACAACGTCGAGACTCTCTGTAACGTAAAACATATCGTGGAAATGGGTGGGGAAGCCTACGCCAAGATCGGACGACCGAATAATACGGGAACTCGGCTACTTTGTGTCAGCGGGGATGTGGTCAAACCAGGATATTACGAATTTCCTGTGGGGGCTTTAACATTGGGGCAATTAATCAACGACGTTTGCGGGGGAATCCGTAATGGCAATCGACTGAAGGCGGTTATTCCTGGTGGATCCTCTGCCAAGGTTTTGAAGGCGGGGGAAGTCTATAAGATTAAAGAAAAGGGTTCGGATGGAAAGATGCTGGAAAAAGAGGTTGGCCTAGAGGATTTGCGTTTGGATTTTGATACACTGGCGGCTGCCGGAAGCATGGCGGGATCGGGTGGTGTCATCGTGATGGATCACACTCGAGATATGGTGGAGTGCTTAGCCAATATCTCCGCCTTTTATGCTCACGAATCGTGCGGTCAGTGTACCCCATGTCGGGAAGGAGTCCTGTGGCTTAAGAAAATTCTTGGTCGGATAGCAGAGGGTCATGGGCGAGAGGACGACCCCGCGCTTCTGAAAGAGGTCGCAGACAAGATTGCGGGCCGAACGATTTGTGCTTTCGGGGAAGCGGCCGCATGGCCCGTGCAAAGTTTTATTGCGAAGTTTAAGGCGGAGTTTTCCGCACGAATTGCTAGAAACGGATCAGCGTCTAGGCACGATACGATTTCCTTACTCCATTGAGAAAAATATGAGCTGTTGCCAAACCCACTCGATGAATCCCTGGAATCATGATGTGGCCAAGGATGAGCTTGATTTAGTCGACGTGCAGGTCGATGGAGTTTGGTTGAAGATGCCGAAGGGTTTGAATGTGGTGGAGGTGGCCCATCGATCCAAAAAGTTTATTCCGCACTACTGCTACCATCCGAAGTTGTCGGTGGTGGGTAATTGCCGGATGTGTCTCTTTGAAATGGGTACCCCGAAGATGAACGCGGATCGTTCGCCCGTATTGGGGCAAGACGGAAAGCCGGAGATCGCCTGGATGCCGAGACCACAGATTGGTTGTGCTACTGGGGTTACTCAGGGAATGGGAATTCGGACTGATTCTCCCCTAGTCAAAGATTGTCGGAATGGGGTGATGGAGTTTCTTTTGATCAATCATCCGCTTGATTGTCCAATCTGCGATCAGGCGGGGGAGTGTAAGTTGCAGGAGTACTCGGTGGAGTATGGTACGGGGACGAGTCGGTTCGTGGAGGAGAAGGTAAAGAAGCCTAAGAATGTGGATTTGGGTGAGCGCATCGTGCTGGATGATGAGCGCTGTATTCTTTGTTCCCGATGTGTGCGTTTTTCTAGTGAGGTAATGAAGGATGATGTTTTGGGATTTGTGAATCGAGGAAGCCATAGCACCTTAACCGCCTATCCAGGGAAGCGTTTTGATAACGCCTATTCACTGAACACCGTCGATCTTTGTCCAGTAGGCGCGCTGACCAGTAAGGATTTCCGGTTTCAAATGAGGGTATGGTTCCTCAAAGAAACAAAAAGTATCTGCACGAGTTGTGGAACAGGTTGCAGTACGACTATCGGATCGAGAGAAGGTAAAGTTCATCGATTGACCCCTCGTGAAAATGAGGCGGTGAACTCTGCCTGGATGTGTGATTACGGAAGGCTGAATTTCCATTATCTCGACTCAAAAGACAGGCTCCATCGCCCTTTGCTTAAGGCGGTTGGGGAGCAGTTCCCTGGAACCTGGGCGGATGCGATTCATCGGGCAGCGGAGGGACTGGGGAAAGTTAAGCCTGAGGAGATTGCGGTGGTGGCTTCGGGTCGTCTGACGAATGAGGAGCTTTTTGTCTTAAAAAGGCTGGTGGGTGAGCTTGGGGTGACTCGGGTGGATATGGTTCCACATTCTGGGCAAGCGGATAACTTTCTTCGAAGTGGGGATGGAAATCCCAATGGGCGTGGGGCGGAACTTTTAGGGCTTTCCTCGGGTGGGAGAAAGTTTAGCTCCTGGGGGGCGGAGATTGTTTCAGGTAAGATTCGCGCGCTGCTGGTTTTGGGAGGTGAGGATGTGGTAGCGGCGGGGATCCCTGCAAGTGCTCTACAAAAACTGGATGTCCTTCTGTTCTCCGGAATTCTTGGGAATGAAACCTCTCGATTGGCCCATGTGGTTTTGCCTTCGGCGGCGACGGCAGAGAAGACCGGCTCGATGGTCAATGTTCACGGAAGACTCCAGCGTATGACCAGGGCGATTGCGGCTCCTGGGGAAGCGAGAGAAGATTGGTTGATTTTGCGAGATCTGCGGGAGGCCTGTACGGGTGGGAACTCGCTGCACTCAGTGGAGGATGTGTGGAAGGCGATGGCGGGGGAGGTGCCCCAGTTTGCTGGTTTGAGCTGGGCTAAGATTGGAGATTTAGGAATTCAGCTTGAGGAAGGTTCGAAAGCGATGGCCACGGTTGCCACTTAACTCATGCGGTTCTTTGCTCTTCTCTGCCTCTCGCTGGTATCTCTGGGAATGAGCGACGAAGGAGGGAAAACTCACGAGGAGCTCAAGCCGATCCGAGAATGGAAGGGGGAGGCCGGGGCTGGCGTGGAAAAAGGGCCCATTCGGTCCGTTATTTTGAGTTCCGAAGAGTACGAGAAGTTGTGGAAAGAGTTAGGTTTGGATCGATCCCCTGGGGCAATTGAATTTTCGACAGAGTTTGCGGTGGTGGTTACGAGTCGAGGGAGTGGGATCGCGTTTCGGTTGCGAGATGAGGGGGAAGGCAAGCTCAAGGTGATGTCGATTGCGACTCGAGATATTCGTCCAGGATTGCGTTATGCGATCGCAGTGATCTCCAGGCAGGGATGGCAAGAGGTGAACGACACCAAGCTTTGAGGCCGGGCCTAGGCCCTGCCTGTCAGCATGACGAGGGCTTCGCGAGGGGAGTGAACTCGGACCTGACCTCGGCACGAGGCGGGGAAATGCTTTAAATTTCCAGTGATGAGGGTTTTTTCTGAAGTCGAGTGAGCGACTTCGAGAAACATCGTGTCGGAAGAGTCGGGCGGAAGAGGACGTGGCCAAGGGGCAGCGGAGACCATGCTTTGAAAACTCAGTATACAAAAAAATGCATCGACCCGAACCGGATCAAAATGAAATTTGGGCCGAGCAAAAACTCTCCGATACTCATCCTCGATGCGGTCATCCATAGCGATCCGGAGTCGGCGATCGAGAAGAGCATCGACCAGGCGTGCGGGTGGAGAGTCGACAGAAAGAAAACCGGAGACAAGAACGTTGGTGTCGAGCACCCAAAGGGGAATTTCAGCCATACGAACGGGTCGCTTTGATTTCGCGGTCAACCTCAGTCTGAGAGATGGAAGGGCGAAGAGCGGCGTCACGACGGAGAGCTGAGACGGCTCTTCGAGATCGGGCAAAAATCAGATCCTGCATATCCTCAAGGAGGGTTTGATCGCTGGTGGGAGTAATGATCCCGCGAGGTTTTCCGTCCTTGGTGATAACGAGTGCGCCTTCTTGAGCGAGATCTTTCCAGACTTTCCCTGGCCGAGCTGCAAGTTCTCTTGAGGCAAGCATTCTCATGCACTACATCTAGCTAGCAAGATGTAGGGTGTCAAATTATGGAGTGAGAGGATAGAGGCCGGGCCTAGGCCCGGCCTCGAGTGGGGTGGGGTAAACTTGTGCGAACCAGAATATTGGCTAAGCTTTTTAGATGCCGTTAACCCTGTCCACGCCGCGCAACTTTACTCCGGGCGATACCAAGGAGGAGTTGATCAAAGTAGCCAAAGATGGTCTGGATGTAATCCAAGACCTGCCCCGCTATGCGAGAGACGGCGTGCAATCCATTGAAGCGGATGACTTTACACGTTTTAAATGGTACGGAGTTTATCAACAGAAACCTAAAGAAGACGGCTACTTCATGCTCCGAATGAGGATACCTGGGGGTCAGATGAACCCCGCTCAATTGCGAGAAATCGCCGCACTGACCGATCAGTTCGCTCATGGTTTTGGCGATGTAACCACCCGCCAGACTGTTCAACTCCACTGGCTGCGAATCGAGCAGTTCCCCGAGATTTTTAGAAGGCTGGAATCAGTAGGAGTTACCTGTAGCGGTGCTTGTGGCGACATCGCGAGAAACGTGGTGGGTTGTCCGGTTGCGGGTTATGACCCCGATGCGATTTCGGACGCTACGGCTGAGCTTCATGCGGTGGATGCCCACCTGACGAACAATAGTGAATTTTCCAATCTGCCACGGAAGTACAAGATCTCTATTTCGGGTTGTCGGATTATGTGCACCCAACCTGACATCAACTGTGTCGGGGTCTTTGGCTTGGAGCGAGGGAAGGAGAAGGGATATGGGATCAAGGTTGGGGGAGGACTTTCCTCCGCCCCGCACTTAGCGCAAACCCTGCCAGTATTTTTAAAACCTGAGGATATTTTTCCTATGGTGCACTACACCTCGGTGATTTATCGGGACCACGGCTTTCGTGATAAGCGGGCACGAGCACGACTGAAGTTTCTCATGGCGGATTGGGGTCCAGAGAAGTTTATTACAGAGGTGGAGAGGGTGGCGGGGCGGACTTTTCAACGGCATTCCGAATTTGTCTTCCCGGAGAACCCTGAATCGGACCATATGGGAACCCACGCCCAGATTCAGAAAGGACTGTATTGGGTAGGCGTTTGCTTGTCAGGAGGACGACTGACTGGAGCTCAGATGAGGAGTATCGCGGATATTTCCGAAAAGCACGGGGAGAAGGGGAAGGTGGGGTTTCGCGGAACGAACAAACAGAATCTAGTCATCGTCAATATTCCCGAGAAAAACGTGGAGGCACTGAAGAAAGAGTTAGAGGCTTCTGGGTTGGTGGTGAATCCAAGTAATTTCCGCAAGGGCTGTGTTTCCTGCACAGGAATCGAGTTTTGTAATCTGGCGGTGGGCGAAACGAAGAATCGAATGATTCGGATGGTGGGCGAGCTCGACCAACTTTGTTCGTATTATAAAGATCAGGTTCGGATCCATTTTAGCGGATGTCCCAGCTCATGCGGTCAGCATCAGATTGCGGATATTGGTTTTCGGGGTGCGACCCGAACTGTTGATGGGGTGAAGAAGGAGTGCTTCGATATGTTTCTAGGCGGAAAAACGGGCGCAGATGCGCGGTTTAATGTCCTGATTCAACCCAAAGTGCCTTATGAAGAGGTTCACCACTATATCGACAAGGTTCTTAAGGCCTACCAAGCGAAGAAGAGTGGAACCGAGACATTGACGCGTTGGCTGGGACGGAGTTCGAAGGACGATTTGAAGTCGATTTTTGCTGATCCGAACGTCACGACAACGGTTTGACCAAACCCGCGTTTGGCGGGAAACTACTCCTCCCCTTGAAAAAGGGTCTATGAGTTCCTCTTTAGCTGTATCCACGAAACTTAATTTGCAGGCACACCCTGTCGATGAGGTGGGAATTCGCGAACGAGTAGCGCGGTTGGCCACGCGGAGTATTAAAAAAGCATCGAAAGTGGAGGGATTGAAATTAGCCCTATCGATGGTTGATCTGACCACTTTGGAAGGGGCAGATACCCCAGGAAAAGTCCGGCAACTTTGCACCAAGGCGATTCATCTACACTCAGGTCGCAAGGATCTGCCCATGGTGGCTGCGGTCTGTGTTTATCCGACAATGGTTCGGATTGCGCGGGAGGCTTTACAGGGCACCCCGATCCAAGTGGCGGCGGTAGCGACCGCCTTTCCCAGTGGAATGAACCCTTTAGCGGTGAAGTTGGAAGATACGCGGTATGCGGTGGCGGAAGGAGCGCACGAGATCGACATGGTCATTTCCCGCGGGGATTTTCTGCGTGGAGATTATGGGCGGGTGGCAAATGAGATTGAGCAGGTGAAAGAGGCGTGCGGCAAAGCCCATTTAAAAGTGATATTGGAGACAGGGGAACTGGGGACGCTGGATCGGGTGCGATTGGCTAGCGATATCGCAATGCAGTCAGGGGCTGACTTTATTAAAACCAGTACGGGTAAAATTCAGCCTGCGGCTACTCCCGAGGTGGTTTTGGTGATGTTACAGGCGATTAGCGACTTTTATCGTAAGACAGGGAAGAGGATTGGAATGAAGCCTGCGGGAGGTATCGCCAATGCCAAAGCCGCCCTCAACTTGCTCATTATGGTCCGCGAGGTTCTTGGGCCTGCTTGGTTAACACCTTCCTTGTTTCGAATTGGGGCGAGTAAGCTTCCCAACGACATGTTGATGCAACTGGAAAAAGAGCGAACAGGGGTGTATCAAGGATTGGACTATTTTTCTAATGACTGAAACCAGTATCTCCACAAAAGGGTCCAACTGGGGTTATGCCCCCGCTCCAGAAAGCGCGGACCACTTTAAGCTGAAAGAGCAGTATGGCCTTTTTATAGGCGGGAAATTTGTTCCAGCTGGATCGGGAAAGCGATTTGCCACAATCAATCCAGCGAACGAGAAGACGCTGGCTCAAATCGCGGACGCAGGAGAAAAAGATGTTGATAAGGCGGTCAAGGCGGCGCGGACCGCCTACGATAAAGTCTGGCGTAAGATGTCCGGTCGGGAGCGGGGGAAGTATCTCTATCGGATTGCACGGATTATTCAGGAGAAGGCCCGGGAACTGGCGGTTGTCGAATCGATGGACGGAGGAAAGCCGATTCGTGAGTCTCGGGACGTAGATATCCCTTTGGCAGCAGCCCACTTTTTTTATCATGCGGGCTGGGCGGATAAGTTGGGTTATGCCTTTCCTGGTAAATCGGCAAACCCGATCGGGGTGGCAGGTCAGATCATTCCATGGAACTTTCCTCTTTTGATGGTGGCTTGGAAAGTGGCTCCTGCTTTGGCCTGTGGAAACACCGTGGTGCTCAAGCCGGCAGAGACAACTCCGCTGACGGCACTGCTTTTTGCGGAAATTTGCCAAGAGGCAGGTCTTCCCGACGGAGTGTTTAACTGTATTACGGGTGCAGGTTCGACGGGTGCGGCGTTGGTCAAGCATCCGGGATTGGATAAAGTGGCGTTTACGGGATCGACCGATGTAGGGAAGGCGATTCAGAAGTCGCTGGCAGGGCGCTCGACCAAGTTGACCCTCGAGCTTGGTGGGAAAGCGGCCAATATTATTTTCGAGGACGCAGCGATTGATCAGGCGGTTGAGGGGATTATTAACGGGATATTTTTCAATCAAGGCCACGTCTGTTGTGCGGGCTCGAGGTTACTGGTGCAGGAAAGCGTGGAGCAAGAGGTGGTAGAAAAGCTGAAAGCGCGGATGGAGCATCTGATTGTGGGCGATCCGCTGGATAAAAATACCGACATTGGGGCGATCAACTCGAAAGCCCAGTGCGAGCGGATTCACGATTATCTTAAGGTAGGACAAGATGAGGGGGCAGAGCTTTTCCAGACAAAATGCTTAGTTCCGGAGAAGGGCTACTGGATTCGGCCCAGTTTCTTTACCAAAGTGGCTCAATCCCACCGGATCGTGCAGGAAGAGATTTTTGGACCTGTGCTCGCGATTCAGAGTTTCCGGACGTTGGATGAAGCCTTGGAGAAGGCGAATAATACTCCCTATGGTCTTTCGGGTGGAGTGTGGACTGATAAGGGTGCGAAAATCTTTAAGGTTACCCGTGGAATTAAGGCAGGGGTGATCTGGGCGAACACTTTTAATAAGTTTGATCCGAGTTCACCCTTCGGAGGGTACAAAGAGAGTGGATATGGACGTGAGGGCGGACGACATGGATTGAGACCCTACGTGGAGTTATCATGAGTGGTAGCGGAGTGAATGGGAAGAGCGGTAGGCTGGATGTGCGGAAGACGTACAAGATGCTGATTGGTGGTGCTTTTGTTCGATCGGAATCTGGTCGAGCGCTGGATGTGGATGCACCAGGAGGAAAGTGGCTGGGGCATGTTTGCCGGGCCTCGCGAAAAGATTTTCGAAATGCGGTGGTAGCGGCACGAAAGGCAGCATCGGGATGGGCGAACACCACACCCTACCTGAAAGGGCAGATCCTTTATCGTGCGGCGGAGATGCTCGAGGGAAGGGCTAGTAGTTTTCGTGAGGTTCTGCAGTCGATTGGGCTTTCGCCTGCAGCCGCTAAGACAGAAGTGGCGCAAGCGATCGATCTGCTGGTGTACTATGCCGGATGGACGGACAAGTATCTGCAGGTTTTTGGATCGGTGAATCCCGTCTCCTCTCCTTATTTTAACTTCTCCGTAACCGAACCGATGGGTGTAGTGGCTTATGTCGCGGGGGAGAAGAGACCTCTGCTTGATCTGGTTTCTGGAATCGCTCCGATTGTCGCTGGAGGTAACACCGTGATTACGCTTTCGACGGGTCGGGCGGCAGTGGCGGCAATGGAATTGGGAGAAGTGTTAGCGACGTCGGATTTTCCGCATGGAGTGATTAATCTGTTGTGCGGGTTGAGGGAGGAGTTGGTGGGACAGATGGCGACGCATATGGATGTGAATGCCTTGGTCACCCAAGGAGCGGATGCGAAGGAGAGTGCGGCGAGTCGCGAGGCCTGTGCGCTGAACTTAAAACGATTCTTCCCTCGGGAAGCGAATGGCAAAGGGGATGAGGACCCTTATCGAATTTTGGATACGGTCGAGATTAAGACCACCTGGCATCCCGTAGGGGGTTGAGGCGGTTAGGCGCTGAGGTTTGTCTGGCAACGTCGGCCAGTCCGCACAGGGAAATTAGTTATTCGTGGGAGGGGAGACTGCTCAGCAGAGCATGGGAGGGCGGAAATCGGCAAATCGAATCGAGGTGGAGGTAGGAAAGTAGTTATGGTCTTCGATGGTGTTGTATCCAGTCGGTCAGACGCTTTTCCACGATTGTGCGACGCTGAGGAAATGGAATACGCTGGACGAATTTTCGTATTTGTTTCCAAGAAAACTTCCTTGGCAATTCCACCTCGGGAAGGGCTTTAAAGAGGCGTGAGCGAGCGGTACTTAGGTAGAAGACATCAAGTAAGGCCTTTTCCGGTGTGGCCATGAGTATTCCCTTGGAAGCTGTGGGCTCAAACCCGAAAAAAAACTCGGGTTTCATGCGATGCAGTGAAACTATCCCTACGGGCGTGCGGATACGTTTTGGTTTTGCAAGGGTAACGGAATAAGTGACCTCGGGGATTTGGGAAATCATGCCATGATGAAACAAGGCGGTTTGCAGAGAAACATAGGCTGGGTAGGGCGCGGCTAACTGCTCGGGAAGTGTCAGAGGATCAACTGTCTGGCCGATGGCCCAATGCCCTCTGGAAAGGTGAAGCAGAAATTTGCAATCCGCTAGACGGGCCAAGACTTTGTTTGCGCTTGAGGGGGAGATGCCAAGGGCGGCGGCGGCATCTTTTGTGGTCAGAAGTTTCTGACCTAGGGCCTGCAAAATTCTTAAGGACTCGGTCTGTTTCATTTTGTAAGCCGGTGTAAGGTTTCTGCCACCACTTTTTGCAAGGCATCCCAAGCCCGGCGGTCGGAATAGTAGTCCTGCCAGTCTGGAGGTAGGTAGGCGACGACCTGAGAATTGAAATCAGTATGCCGCAGTGCGAGCGCCCGCTGGCAAGCGGCCGTAAATAATGGTTCTTGGGTGGGCTGCAAATCTGCTGGCGTGGCACCCGCATCGATTAGAAGCTTGAGATCAAAGATATCACGGGTCTGGGTTTCGCCGCGTTTTGCAAGGGCGGTGACTTTTTGTAGAAAGGCGGTTTCCTTAGTGTAGTGAGTGGCCAGCATGGGGGAGAGGCGGTAGCGGTGTAGAAGTTCCCCATCGACTGGTTCGAAAACAATTCCCTTGTCTACTCCCCGACGGGAAAATTCGATCTTAGTTGGGACCTCTTGATCTGAAACCAGCATGCGCAGGCGAATTTTCCATCGCTGGGTGGTACCCGTTTGTTTCGGTTCAGAATATTGGACGATGGCCAATTGAAAGGACTTGAGGATGCTAGCGAAGGATGACGACTTAAGAATCGTGTTCACATTACGGCGTAAGGTTGTGGGGCTCATGGTGTGTACATCGATGTCCATATCTTCCGAGTATCGGACGCTCTTAAGAAAAAAGCGCAAATTACACCCACCTTTCAAAACCCAGAGATTTTTGTCCACACGACTGCCCAACTGCTTCAGAAAAAGCAGA
>SESD01001552.1_pt1 | contig 12567 bp, 11 predicted proteins | sample 3171411 | NCBI WGS metagenome assembly SESD01 (sample SAMN06051880, study PRJNA518727) | freshwater metagenome | biome: subpolar coniferous forest; feature: holomictic lake; material: water; isolation source: holomictic Lake 442, 16.5 m depth | place: Canada: near Kenora, Ontario | collected...
GTGCATCGACATGAATCTCTATCGTGTCACTTCCATACTCAAGCAGGTATTCCTGCGATACAACGTCAGCAGGCAGTTTTCCTGGTTTTCTGACAGGAACGAACCCCTTGCCGAGCGTGTAAGCCAACGCTCCTCCAATAATAAATCCTCGCGCCTCAATACCAACAATAACGTCAAAATCCATGCCATCTTGCAGGTAGTGCTGCGTCAAACTATCAATGGCCAGCCTGAACCCTACCGGATCCTTGATGAGAGTGGTAATATCACGAAAAAGGATCCCTTTTTTCGGATAGTCGGGAATCGAACGAATGCGAGATTTGATAGGCATGAATGACAATGATTTTAATTAAGAGCACAGGAGAAGAGAATACGAAAAATCAAGATAGTACTCTCCCTTTTAAATTCAAATCATCGTCCAGAGAGTCGATTAAAACATGCAATTCATTTCCCGTCATTGTTTGTTTCAGCTCGCTGTCGGCTCTCTCAACCACAACCCTGAGATAGTTCCTTGTATAGCCGCTGCATTGCCGCATACCCTTTCGTAGCGGCCCGGATCCCTCAAAAAGAACCACGCACTCTTTTTCCGTGTAGCGCGACTTAAACCTGGCCTCTTTTTGGCGACCAAGTTCGACCAGCTCGCTGTAGCGCCGAGCGACCTCTTGCGGTGCAACAGACTTGCGCTCATGGTTGTCGATCTGCAGGGCAAGAGTCGTTCCAGGGCGAACGGAACAACTGAACACATGAAGATATGCAAGAGGAAGCTCTTCAATAAACCTGTACATCTGGCTGAAATCTTCCTCAGTTTCACCAGGGTAGCCAACCATCACATCGGCTCCGATAGCGCACTCGGCAATGCGCTCAACCAACTGCTGCACTCTGTCGCGGTAGAGTGATGTGTCATAACGACGGCGCATGGCCCTGAGAATAGTATCCGAACCGCTTTGAAGAGGAATATGAAAATGGGGAACAATTTTTTTCGATGCCGCTACTAAAGAAATCAGCTCGCTATCGATAACATCAAGCTCTATCGAGCTGATACGGATGCGGCTGACATTAACCTCTTCAAGCAGGCGCAAAAGATCGCACAGTTCCAGGCCCCCAAAACGGTAATCACCTATATTGACTCCGGTAAGCACAATTTCACGGTATCCGGATGATGCCAGGAGATGAGCACGCTCAACAAGCTGCTCTGCAGGTAGCGATCGCGACTTTCCCCTGACCATCGGAATTACACAATACGAGCACCCGTAATCACAACCATCCTGTATTTTTAAAAATGCACGAGTTCTATCCGTACCCAAAGCAGCAGGTAATGAATATCCAGGATAAATATCCTTAAAAGTATGAGATGAAGCAACTTTAACAAAAGGCGATGGTATTGTTCCTGCAATGATATTGTTATACCATTTTATATCAAATTTATCGTTGCTGCCAAGAATGACATCTATTCCGTTTATTTCGGAAAGTACTTGTGGATTTAACTGAGAATAACACCCGATAACAGCTATACGACTGGATGGATTTTTTTTTATAATCCCTCTTATTTTCTGACGACATTTTTTTTCAGCCTGTTTCGTTACGGCACAGGTATGAATAATAATAAGATCAGCCCCGGCATCAATCGTTGATAATTGCCATCCCTGTTTGTATAAATCATCAAGTATCGTTGAAGTTTCAGCATAGTTCAGTTTACATCCAAGGGTCACAGCAGCAACTCGTTTTTTTATATGATCGTTCATATCGCTATTTCTCCTGCATTGTCATACTTTGAAAACACTTTTTAATATATCTGATAGTGAGTGGATATTACCGAAAACATCGAACGAATATCGCCTTGCAGAGATAAATATATTGTTATATATTCAAAACAAGAGGTTGTGTTTATAATAAATTCAAATATAACAGACTATGAGTGCTATAAGAAGAGATAGTGGATCGCCTGACAAATATGACATCTTCATTCAGAAGATTGATTATTTCCAATCACTTGTTGAAGAAAAAAGGGACCTGCAGGCAAAAATCAGCCAGATCAGAAATGAGTTCAACGAAAAAATCAAGCCGTTGGAAGATGAACTGTCAACCATCATAAGAAAGCTTGAAACAAACCTTTCAAAACTTGAGGGCTCTGCGCCTGTAGAATCCAGCAGCCATAAATTTGGGCGTGGTGAGCTTGGTGCGTCAATCAAAGATTTACTCCGTTCAAATCCTGAAAAAACTTTCAAGCCAAGAGATATCGCTGAGGTGCTGAATACAAAAGGGACAGCAGTCAGTCTCTGGTTCAACAAATACGGCTTGGCTGACTCTGAAATCGAACGCATTCCGGCAGGTAAAGAGGGAAAGCGCTTTGTTTACAGAATAAAGTAATCCATCGCACCAACATCAAGGAAACACAGACGTGAAAGCGCATCAAGGTGCGCTTTTGTTTCTTGAAACCAATCTTCCGTGATACCCAAGACTTCTTTTGTTGCTACTAAAATTAAGTGCCAGTCCAACCATAATCATGTTCCCGACCAGAGAGGAACCACCATAAGAAACGAATGGGAGAGGAACACCAATGACTGGAATAAGACCGATGGTCATCCCGATATTGATCACAACATGAATAAAGAGCAGAGATACGAATCCACCAAGTGTCAGCTCAACAAATTTATTTTCGATTGAAAAGATTGTCCAGATTAATCGTAGAATCAACACAAAATAGAGCGCAAGCAAAAGTGATGCGCCAATAAAGCCAAGTTCTTCGGCTATAACACAAAAAATGAAATCCGTCCACTGAGCAGGAATAAAACGCAGTTGCGTCTGCGTCCCATGAAGAAATCCTTTGCCGAAAAACCCGCCAGAACTTATTGCTATTTTAGCTTGAAGAGCATTGTATCCCGCACCTTGTGGATCGGACATGGGATCGATGAATGTCTGTATCCTTTTTATCTGATGAGGCTTAAGTATTTCATTAGCAAAACGATGCACAAACAAGCTGGCAGCAAGACCAGAGCCCATAATAAACAACTGATGAAACTTAAACTTCTTTTGCTGAACAATCAGTATACCCGTCAAAAGCAATGCTATGCCAATAATTAAATAAATATTGAAAAATCCCGAAATCATGAGAAGCAAAGGAAACGACATCAGCATAAGGATATAAATATCAAACCCTGCCATAATAAGCATAGTAGCCACAAATGGCAGAAAGGTAAGCATTGTCCCCATATCCGGTTGCAGCATGATCAGCAAAACAGGAATAAATGCAATTGCAAGGGCAATAAACAGATGCTGTATTGAGCGAATATCAGTTTCATCATCAGAAAGAAATCTTGCAAGCGCAAGAATGGTCGCCATTTTGACTATTTCAGAAGGTTGAAAGCTGAAAAAGCCTATTTTCATCCAGCTTGTCTGGCCTGCAATTTTTTTTCCAAAAATCAGAACCGCGACGAGCAGCAGTATTCCTGCAGCATAGAAGATATAGGCATTATCTCTTAGAATGCGGGCATCATTGAAATAAACTAACGCAATAGCCGCGAGACCAATCAGACACCATAAAAGCTGCCGGTAAAACATCGAGGGGTCACCGGTTCCATTGGTTGCACTGTAAACGGCCATAAGCCCCAAAACAATAAGCCCTGCCGTCGAAACCAGAAGCCACTGATCAAGTTTGCTTTGATTTTCCATTTCAATATTTGATTTATCCCTTTTTCTTTATCATGGTTGATTATAATTTAGTATAGTATCGTGTAAACCGGTTAAACCTTTCATAAAAAAATTTCATGGCATTATCTCCTTTTTCCTGCGGTTTCGCAATTATTATAGGCCCTCCCAATGCAGGCAAGTCAACTCTGCTCAACGAACTTCTCGACTTCAAGCTCTCCATTGTGACGCCTAAACCGCAAACCACGAGAAAAAAAATCACAGGAATATACCACGACAAAAACTGCCAGATTATTTTTCTTGATACACCAGGCATCATGAAGCCACAGCAAAAGCTTCATGAATCTATGCTCGGGGTTATTCGCGATACTCTGAAAGATGCCGATATAGTCATTGCCCTGCTTCCATACTCAGGTAAAAAAGATTTTGTAGACCGTGAGTTTGCAAACGAACTCTTCAGCGACTGGCTGAAACCTGCAGGAAAACCGATTATTGCCGTGCTCAATAAATCCGACCTAGTGAGTGAAGAACGTCAACAACAGGCTGAAGAGTTCGTCAAGAACACCTGGAATCCCGCTACGGTACTTTCTGTTTCTGCATTGAAAGGCAAGAATCTTCCGCAACTTATTGAAGCTATTCAGCCATTTCTTCCCCTCCACGAGCCACTCTATCCTGAAGATACGCTCAGTACGGCGCCTGAACGATTTTTTGTCAGTGAAATTATCCGTGAAAAGATATTTCTGCTTTACGGTCGTGAAGTGCCGTACTCCACCGAAGTAGTTATTGATGAGTTCAAGGAGCAGCACGAAAATGACCCGACTCGCAAAGATCTTATTCGTTGCTCGGTGATTGTTGAGCGTGAAACCCAGAAACAGATTCTGATCGGAAGCAAGGGAGCTGCCCTGAAAAAATTGGGTCAGACAGCTCGAAAAGATATTGAGGAGATGCTTGGACGACCGGTATTCCTGGAGCTCTTCATCAAGGTGCGGCCTGACTGGCGAAAGAAAAACAACCTGCTGAAAAGTTACGGGTATTAATGAAAAAAGCCTTCCCTTATAAAGAGAAGGCTTTTTTCATTACCGTACAACTGCAGAGAGAAACTTATCTCATGCTCTCTGTTCGCCGCTTTTTTTCTCACCAGACTTGACTGGAGGTTCGAGTTCAGCAGTCGCCGCCTCAATCTCCTTTTTCTCATTAGGATGAGCTGTCAGGTATGCTTCAATCTCTTCCTTGTTCTTGTCCTTGAAATATTCAAGAGCAGAAAGAATAATGCGTTTGTTTTCCTTGTCAAACTCAATGACACGCAAAGGAAGTTCATCACCGATCTTGAATGATGAATGGATATCCTTTACCCCACCCTGAAGCAGGTGCGATACCGGAACAAAACCGTCCACGTCACCCGGAAGAATCACAATAACACCTTTTTCGATGATCTGTGAAATCTGGCCAGGAGTCTCTGCGCCTACTGCATACTTCTGCTCAAACTCGCCCCAGGGATCCGGATTGATCTGCTTGTGACCAAGCGCAATACGGCGTGCATGCACATCAAACTTGAGCACCTTGACTTCAAGTTCCTGATTCTTTTTGACCAGTTCACTTGGGTGACGGATTTTCTTGGTCCAGGAAAGATCGGAAATATGGACCAGTCCATCGACACCAGGCTCAAGCTCAACAAAAACACCAAAATCGGTGATATTGCTGACTGTCCCTTTATGCAAAGAGTTTTCAATATATTTTTCAGAGAGCGCAATCCACGGATCTTCGTTCACCCTTTTCATGGAAAGTGAGAGCTTGGTATGCTCCTTGTCAATATTAAGGATGACACATTCAACCTCCTGTCCAAGAGTGACAAACTGACCTGGATGCTTGATATGCTGTGTCCAGCTCATTTCGGAAATATGGACCAGCCCCTCGATACCCTTCTCGATTTCGACAAAAGCGCCGTAATCGGTAATGGAGACAACACGTCCCTGTGCTTTCGAACTAACAGGATATTTGACCTCAATATTTTCCCATGGATGAGACTCAAGCTGCTTCATGCCAAGCGAAACTCTCTTGCTGTTCTCGTCAAAGCCGACAACAACAACCTTGATTGGCTGGTCAAGATCAACAACCTCTGAAGGATGGTTGATTCTGCCCCAGGTAATATCGGTGATGTGCACCAGACCGTCCAGACCGCCAAGATCGACAAAGATACCGAAGTCGGTAATATTCTTGACTGTACCTTCGAGAACCATGCCCACCTTGATATTGGCAAGCATCTCTTCGCGACGGGCGGCATACGCCTCTTCAAGGATAACTTTATGGCTGACAACAATATTCTGTGTAACCGGGTTGATTTTGACCACTCTGAAGTCCATGGTCTGGCCAACAAGCGCATCGAAATCACGAACCGGCTTGACATCGATCTGCGAACCGGGAAGGAAGGCTTCGACACCGGAAAGAGAGACCGTCATACCACCCTTGACACGATTGATAATCTTGCCATTGATGATGGTATCGTTTTCAATTGAATCATAGATTTTGTCCCAGATTCTCAGAACATCAGCTTTCTTCTTTGAAAGAATGAGCTGCCCCATCTTGTCTTCGATGTTCTCAAGATAGACTTCAACATCATCGCCTACCTGCACCTCATCTTCAGCCCTGAATTCAAGCAGGGAAACAATACCCTCCGACTTGAAGCCAACATCGATGGTGACATCCTTGTTGGATATTGAGACAATCCTGCCTTTGATAATCTCGTCTTCGGTAATTTCATTGAGGGTGCTCGAATAAAGCTTCTCCATCAATGCAAGTTCTTCGGGCTCGTAATGCGCAAAAAATTTGAGTTTTTTTCTTGCTGGCCGTTCCTTGACCTTTTTTTCCTGTGCCTGTGTAAATGCTTCTGCCATTAAGTTTTTTCCTTCCTCTCGTGTAAGTTAGCCTGCCTGCCGCGAGAGATATCGGCCTGCGGTTTTAGGGTTAATGAAAAAAAAAATTCTATACCATGCCGAAATTTCTTTACCGGCAATCCTTATCTCTCTGCAACGCAAGATTGCATACTCTATCTACCTGCTGCTCGATCGTCAAATCCGAAGTATCAATTTCATGAGCTTCGGGATGTTTTTTTAATGGTGCATGTTCCCGTTCAGCATCATCGCGATCTCTTCTCTTGATCTCCTCTTCAAGAGCTTCAAGATCCGGCATATTGCTATTCTCGGGAGACTTTGCAATCAGTTCGGCATACCTGCGTTTTGCTCTTTCGCGGGCATCAGCCACAAGAAAGATTTTCAGCTCGGCATCAGGAAAGACGACGGTGCCGATATCTCGCCCATCCATGACAACGCAGCCTAACTTTCCAAGCTCCTGCTGCATCTCCTTGAGCCTGTCGCGAACTGGTTTGAGTGAACTGATAAAACTTACCTCCCGGCTCACCCGGTTATCCCTGATCTCAGCGGTAACATCGGTGCCATCAAGAATAACGCGATCACTGTCGAAACCTATGGTAAGACCTTCAAGTAAACTGGAAACGCTCTCAGAAGAGCGTCGCAAGCGCTCAAGAGCCCCCTGCTGCAGGGCCTTGAGCGTCACAGACCGGTACATGGCACCGGTATCAATATAGGTGTACCCAAGCCGCTGAGCCACGTTTCTGGCTGTCGTACTTTTTCCGGATGCAGCAGGCCCGTCAATAGCAATAATAATAGGCTTTTTCCCGATTTCCTGTTTTAAATGTATTCACCTCAATCAGGCTGTCATTTTATAAAAAATATTTGCTTTTTCCAAACATATTGGTTACATGTTAAAACCGTTGTTTTTTAGAGGCCAACCCATTACAACAAACATTTTTTTATGTCACTTCGCTGCGGCATTGTCGGATTGCCAAACGTCGGAAAGTCAACGCTTTTCAATGCCATCACGGCAAAACAGGCTGAAGCAGCCAATTACCCGTTCTGTACCATAGAACCAAATGTCGGAACTGTCCTGGTGCCTGACGACAGGATGCAGCAAATTGCAAATGTTGTAAAAACTCCGACACTTGTACCGGCAACCCTTGAAATTGTCGATATCGCCGGACTGGTCAAAGGTGCAAGCAAAGGCGAAGGTCTCGGCAACCAGTTTCTCTCCCATATCCGGGAAGTCGACGCCATTGTCCATGTCGTACGGTGTTTTGATGACGACAATATTATTCACGTTGAAGGAAGAATTGATCCTGCGGACGACATTGTCACCATTGAAACCGAGCTGATGCTTGCCGATCTTGACAGTATGGAACGCCGAATTGAGAGACTCAGAAAAAACGCCAGAAAAGAAAAGGAGCTTTTGCTGCAGCTCGATGTGGCAGAAAAAATAATCAGCGGCCTCAGCGAAGGCATTCCTGTCCGAAAAATTCTTTCAACTCCCGAAGAGCAGATTATTGCTCGTCCGTTTTTTCTTCTCTCATCCAAACCTATTCTCTTTGCTGCCAATGTCGCAGAGTCTGACCTACCGGATGGAAATGGCTATACAAAAAAAGTAGCTGAAATAGCTGCGGCATCCGGCGCAAAAATGCTTATCATCAGCGCAAAAACAGAGTCTGAGATCGCTGAACTGCCTGAAGAGGAGCGCCCGGAGTTTCTTGAAAGCCTCGGGCTTCATACCTCTGGCCTCGACCGATTGATTAAAACAGCTTATGACCTGCTTGGACTCCAGACCTATTTTACTGCAGGAGAAAAAGAGGTTCATGCCTGGACTATCCGCAAGGGCGCTGCCGCTCCAGAAGCGGCAGGAGCTATTCATTCTGATTTTGAAAGAGGGTTTATTCGCGCAGAAGTCATGTTCTACCGTGACCTGATTGAGCTCGGCTCTGAACATAAGGTCAAGGAAGCAGGAAAGCTCCGCTCGGAAGGCAAAGAGTACATTGTCAAGGATGGCGATGTGATTGTCTTCCGCTTTAATGTATAGTTTTCAGTAATGTGACAATCGGCAATGGGATAATAGACAGCGAATACTTGTAACCTGTCAGTTGTCAGTTGTCAGTTGTCAGTCGTCAGTTGTGAATTGAACAAAAGCCTGATTGGTATATTTGACTCCGGTATTGGAGGACTCACGGTTGTCAAGGCGATACAGGCGGCCCTTCCGTTTGAGCGGATTATCTATTTTGGTGATACAGCGAGGGTGCCTTATGGCCCGAAGTCTGAGGTAACAATAAGAAAGTATGCGGCTGACGATACCGCCATTCTCATGCGATATCAGCCTAAAATAATTATTGTTGCCTGTAATACTGTTTCGGCGCTTGCCCTTGATATTGTTGAAAAAGCTTGTGGTGACGTTCCGGTCATTGGAGTTCTCAAAGCTGGCGCTGAACTGGCTGTGCAGGTCACAAAAAACAACCGGATCGGCGTTATAGGCACACAGGCAACCGTCGGTTCAAATGCTTATGCCCGAGCTATTAACGAGCTCAACCCCGACATAGAGGTCATCTCAAAGGCCTGTCCTCTTTTTGTTCCATTGGCCGAGGAGGGTTTTATCAACCATCTCGCCACAAAACTTGTTGCCGAACATTATCTTGCAGAGATTCGCACAGAAGAGATTGATACACTGGTACTTGGCTGCACCCACTATCCGATTCTTCGCGAAATCATCGAAGCGACCATTGGGAGTGGCATTCGTATTATTGATTCAGCAGAAGCGGTCGCACTGAGAACCCGTGAGCTGCTGCTACAGTCCGGCCAGCTCAATCAGTCTCAGAACACCTCTGTTCCCCATCTTTTAGTCAGCGATCTGCCTCAAAAATTCAGCATGCTCTACCAACTCTTTATGGGCTCAGAACTGCCCGATGTCCATTTGGTGGAGGTATAACGCTAACGTGTACAGCATGAAAGTAAATCTCGACAGAACTTCATCCGGCTTCTGCATTGGAGTACAGGGAACCATCAATGCTGCTGAAGAACAGCTCCAGGAGCCGGGAGGCTTGTACTCGTTTGGCGATATTGTCCATAATGAGGTCGAGGTGAAGCGCCTTGAACAGCTTGGCCTGGTGACTGTTGATGAAACTGCCTTTAAAGAGCTGAATAATACCAAAGTACTGATCAGGGCACACGGTGAGCCTCCTTCCACCTACAAAATTGCAAAAGAGAACAATCTGACTGTTACTGACACCACCTGCCCTGTCGTTTCCAGGTTGCAGCGCACAACAAGATTACTCTTTGAGCTTGGCTACCAGATCATTATTTACGGAAAACATACCCACCCGGAGGTAATCGGTATCAACGGTCAATGCAACAACCTCGCCGTTATTATCAAACATGCTGACCTCAGTGACACGGAGGAGATCAAAAATCTTGACCCTACAAAAAAAACAGCGTTTATCTCCCAGACCACGATGGACGTTCCGGGCTTTTACGAGCTGAAGGCTCATCTGGAAACGCATTTTGCCCGTGCGCTCTCTGCGGAAGCTGCGCCATGGATGGCAATCCGCGATATTGACATTACGGCAGAGATGACCGGGGTGCGTTCCATGCCCGAGCATGTTTTCAAGGATACGATTTGTCGCCAGGTATCAAGCCGGAACCAGAAACTGCACGACTTTTCACTTGCCAACGATGTTATTATTTTTGTCGCGGGGAAAAAGAGTTCAAACGGCCAGGTGTTGTATAATATTTGCAAAGCCGCAAATCCCCGAAGTTTTTTTATCGAAGATATTGATGAAATTCAGGATGCATGGTTTAACGACAGTAATGGCAAGTCGATTGACAATGTCGGTGTATGCGGTGCTACCTCCACACCCATGTGGCATCTTGAAAAAGTAGCTCTCTCTCTTGAACAGAACTTCGCTCCGACACACCCTTCACAACAAAGCGAATGAAGCAACTCTTACTGACCATCAACCAGCAGGCGGTTACGGCAGCGCCCGGAACATCAATTCTTGAAGCTGCAACTGCTGCGGGCATCGTTATTCCTACTCTCTGCTTTCACAAATCCCTTGAAGAGACAGGTTCATGCTGGATGTGCATAGTCGAGATCAAGGGCAAGAACCGCTTTGTTCCGGCATGTGATACACCGGTATCGGATGGAATGGTCCTCGAAACCGAGAACGAGACACTCAACGCCATGAGGCGTCAAAGTCTTGAAAGCATTATCTCGGAGCATGATGGTGACTGCATGGGCCCCTGTGAAATAACTTGTCCGGCAGGCTGCAATATTCCAGATTTTGTTGCAGCAATTGCCAGACATAACGATGCGCGTGCTATAGAGATCATCAAGCAAACCATTCCTCTTCCCGGAATTCTCGGCAGAATCTGCCCGGCCCCCTGTGAAGATGAGTGCAGACGGCATGGCATTGATCAGCCCGTCTCTATCTGTGCCCTGAAGCGCTATGCCGCTGACAAGGATTCTGAGCAAGCCAATCGTTTTATCCCTGCACTTGCTCCGAACACAGGCAAAAAGGTCGCCATTGTCGGTTCGGGGCCAGCCGGTCTCACTGCCGCATGGTTCCTGCTTTGTCATGGACATGAGGTGACCATACTTGATGCAAACGCACAAGCGGGAGGGATGATGCGCTACGGTATTCCCCGCTTCAGGCTGCCGGATGCGGTTATTGAAAGTGACCTGGCAACCCTCCTCGACATGGGTCTGGAGTTTCAGTTCAATACCACTTTCGGTAAAAATGTTACCCTTGAGACGCTTCATGGTAACTATGACGCAGTGTTTCTGGCCGTCGGCGCACAGCAGGCTGCAACGATGAATATTGCGGGCGAAGGTTCACCCGGTGTGACCAGTGGTATTGAGTTTTTGCGGAAAGCGGCATCAGGCGAACAGCCTCATCCCGGAAAACTGGTGGTGGTAACCGGTGGTGGCAACACAGCCATCGATGCCGCACGGACAGCGCTTCGACTTGGCGCTTTAACCGTCACCATTCTCTATCGCCGTTCCAGAGAAGAGATGCCCGCCAACGCCTCTGAAATTCAGGAGGCTTTGGCAGAAGGAATTATCCTCATTGAGTGGGCGGCGCCAACCGAAATCAGGAGCGTGAATGGCGCACTGGAAATCACCGCCATAACCATGAGCCCAGGAGCGGTCGATTCATCCGGGCGTCGAAGACCGATACCAGTTGAAGGGTCGGAGTTCACCATAACAGCCGACACCATTATCTCGGCTATCGGCCAGCAGATTGACCACTTGATAGCTGATACTGCGGGCATTGGCACCGGACAGTACGGCGAACTGATGGTCAACCCGGAAACCCTGCAATCAGAAACAGCATGGCTTTTTGCCGGAGGGGATTGTGTCACAGGCACCGATACCGCCATTCGTGCCGTTGAACAGGGAAAACGGGCAGCTCACGCCATCAATCTCTTTTTACATGGAGAGATGGTTGTAGCTACGAAAGTTCCGTTTAATTCATCTTATGGCGCAAGAGACGAAGCACCGCAAGCGTTCTATCAGCGAAAACAACCCGCCGACAGAGTTGCTGTACCAGAGTTGCCGCCATCAGAACGCAAGGCGAGTTTCAGCGAAGTGGTAACAGGCTATACTGAAGCTCTTGCCCGCGAAGAGGCGGCGCGATGCCTTCAGTGCAAATGCAATGCCATCAACGACTGCCGTCTTCGAGAACTTGCCTCACGTTATTTGCCCATTCATGCCACACAAAAGCATGAGCATCCCGGATTTTACAAAGCTGAAAATGCCGACATCTCAATGGAGCGCGAAAAGTGCGTTGATTGCGGTATTTGCGTTCGTATGATCGAAGAATACGATGGCAAGCTTGACATTGCGGTTATGACGGAAAGCTGCCCGACCGGGGCACTGTCGGCGCCGGGTGGGGAATAAAAAGGTGGAGCCAAAATTCAGATCAGTCATGATGACCTTTTTTTCCAATAATAGCTGGTGGATAACGATGGCGGTGGCGATGGCGGTGGCCACACTTCCCGCTTTGCTGAAATCACTGCGGCTGCTTCCCATGCTCCT
>SESD01001553.1_pt1 | contig 12562 bp, 8 predicted proteins | sample 3171411 | NCBI WGS metagenome assembly SESD01 (sample SAMN06051880, study PRJNA518727) | freshwater metagenome | biome: subpolar coniferous forest; feature: holomictic lake; material: water; isolation source: holomictic Lake 442, 16.5 m depth | place: Canada: near Kenora, Ontario | collected...
CTTCAATCGGTGGACGATAACGGCGACGATAGCGGATGACGATTCGTTATGCGTTCTCTCCTCGTGCACCGTTCTCGTCAACCGGTCGCCGCAAGCGGCGCCCCTACATCCACCGGTGGACGATTGGGCGACGCTATCAGTGGACGATTACGGGCGACAACCCGCAGTGCAACATCTACCTCTCAATCTGCGTTAATCTGCGGAATCTGCGGACAAAAACAAAGCCGCACCATTTCTGTCCGCAGATTGACGCAGTGTAATACGCAACCAAAAGAGCATCCGGGACTGTTGTCCGGCGCTTGGTGGTTGCGTCCCTCAAACTAGCAGCTTGGTCGGCACAAAGTTTGTGAAGGTACAGTGCTAAGTCCGACAAGCTGCTAGGCCGGTCCCCGGCGTCCGTGTTGATGCGGCCGAGGGCCGCCGTGGGGCGCGGGGCGGTGCTTCCGGCTGTCGTCGCGCGGTGCGCCGCCGGCGGGCGCCGCGGCGTCACGCACGCGCACGGGGCGCCCGTCGAAGAGTGCGGCGTGAAGCCCCTCCAGCACCTGTTCAGCGACTTGCTCCTGCACTTCGAAGCTGGAGACGTTGTGGTCCACGGTGATGCGCCCGATCATGGCCGACGGGATGTTGGCGCTTTCGCAGACCACCCGGACGATGGCGCCGGCATTGGCGCGGTCGCGCAGGCCGATGTCGACCTCGAAGCGGCGCATGGGGCCGTCCTCATGCGGGCGGGCGCCGGGAGCGCGCGGACTGCGGGCGCCGGGGCGGGCCGCCGGGTGAGCGGCCTGGGAGGCCGACGCATTCACGTCGGTGTTCGTGCCGTGCGTGGCGTGGTAGTGCTTGATCTCGGAAGCCACCAGGCGCGCCACCAGGTCGTCCTTGCTCAGCGATTCAAACGCCGCGGCCACGGGCGGCAGGAAGTCGGCCAGCGCCGACGGATGCACCTCGGTTGCCGCCAGCTTTACAGCCATGTCGAGCAGCTTGCGGCGGCAGGCTTCGCGGCCATCGGGCACCTTGCCGAGCGTGAATTCGATCTTCAGGTTCCGCTCCAGCAGCCGCAGGCGGTAGCGCTCGGCCGGGCTGGCAAACACCCAGGACACCCCCGACTTGCCGGCGCGCGCCGTGCGCCCGCTGCGGTGGGTGTAAACGTCGAGGTCGGCGGGCAGGTCATAGTGGATGACGTGCGTGATGTCGTCGACATCCAGCCCGCGCGCCGCCACGTCGGTCGCCACGAGCAGGCTCATCTGCTTGCGCCGGAAGCTGCGCATGACGCTGTCGCGCTGGGCCTGCGACAGGTCGCCGTGGAGCGACTCGGCCGGGTAGCCGTCGCGCGTGAGCGCCTCAGCCAGCTCCTGCGTCTCGTGGCGGGTGCGCCGGAAGACCAGCGCAAACATGGCGGCCTCGGAGTCCAGCAGCCGCTTCAGGGCCACATAGCGGTGCGCGTGCGCCAGCAGGTAGACCACGTGGACCAGGTTGGCGGCAGCCTCATTGCGCTTGCCGATCGTGATTTCCACCGGCTTGTTGAGGTACTTGCGCGAGATGGTGGCCACGCCCTGCGGCATGGTGGCGGAGAAGAGCCAGGTGCAGGCGGCGTCCGGCAGGGCGTCGAGGATGGTGTCGAGGTCCTCCTGGAACCCCATGTTGAGCATCTCGTCGGCCTCGTCCAGCACGGCGACGCTCACGCCCGTGAAGTCCAGCGCCTTGCGGCGCATCAGGTCGCAGAGGCGCCCCGGCGTGGCCACCACGACCTGCACGCCGTGGCGGATCTCGGCGATCTGGCTCGTGATGCTGGCGCCGCCATAGACGGCCACGACATGAAACCCCTTGAGGTAGCGGCCGAACTGGCGCAGCTCGTTGGTGATCTGAAGGCAGAGCTCGCGCGTCGGGCAGAGCAGCAGCACCTGCGGCTTGCGCCGCGCGGCATCGATGCGCTGCAGCAGCGACAGCCCGTAGGCGCCGGTCTTGCCGGTGCCGGTCTGGGCCAGGCCGATAAAGTCGGTGTCGCCCGCCAGGAGCACCGGAATGGCCTGCTCCTGAATCGGCATCGGCGTTTCGAAGCCCATTTCGGCTACGGCCTGAATAAGCTCCGGCTTCAACCCCAGTGACTGAAAATTCAATGCTTGCTCCCGGCGCGCTCGCGCCTTGTTCCGGCTGCTCTTTTGGTTGCGTATTACACTGTTTTCCGGCGCGTGGCGGTTGCGTCCCCCAAACTAGCAGCTTAGTCGGCACAAAGTTTGTGAAGAACTGAGGCTAAGTCCGACAAGCTGATAGTATACCACACGAGTAACCCGGCGCATGAATGTCATGTTACACTATTTGCGCTGGTGGTGAAAGGCAGCGCGTAAGGGGTTACGCGTTGGCTGGCGTCAATAAGTGGCAGCGGCGTCTCGCCGCTGCCAGCTGGATGCAGCGGCGAGACGCCGCTGCCACCTTGCTGCCAATGCGTAACCCCTTACGGGCGCGCCCCCTTGCCCGTTCTCCTGTAGTGCGCCGCTGTGCGGCGCAGCAGCGCAAGCCCCGCGGCAGGCCGCGCCGCACAGCGGCGCGCTACAGTTGAGCCCCGGGCTTGCCCGTCAACTCTGCTGCGCCGCCGGCTCTGGCAGCGCCCTCACCCGCGCCCCTGCCGGAACTGCTGCGGCGGGTGCCCCGTGTGGCGGCGGATCAGGCGCGAGAAGTAGTTGGGGTCGCTGTAGCCGCACTGCCGGGCAATCTCCGCGATTGAGCGCGTGGACTGCTTCAGCAGCGCCAGGGCGTTCTGCACGCGCAGGCGCGTCAGGTATTCGAGCGGCGACACGCCCACCGCACACATGAACCCGCGGGAGAGCGTGGAGCGGTGCGTCCGCAGCATCTGCGCCAAACGCGCCACGCCGAACAAGGGGTCCGCGGCATGGCGGTGGATGATGCGCAGGGCCTCGGCGATGACCGGCGGATCGCCCCCCGCCCGCCCGCTCACCGCCGCACGCGCCAGCAGCTGGTAGGCCACGGCGCTGGCGTTGCGCTCGCCGTGGGGGGAAAGGTCCAGCAGCAGCCGGGCCAGCTTTTCGAACAGCTCCACAGGCGCCGGCCCCACGCGGTAGATGTCGGCCGCAAGGCCAAACCCCGCCACGATCACCGGCGCCAGGGGACCGTCCAGCGTCCACCAGCGATATTCCCAGGTGTCGTCCAGCGGCCGCAGCCGGTGCTCCATGCCGGGGAGGTAGACGGCGATCTCCCCCGGGTGGAGCGTCCGCGTCTCCGCGTCGAACCCGAAGGCGCCGCGCCCTTCAATCCCCCAGAAGATCTGGACAAAATGCTTCACCTGCGGCTTCTCGGCGTCCGCCGGGCCGACCCGGTAGTGCCCCACGCTGCGCGCGCCCAGCGGAATGTTCGGCGACGGCGCCGCATGCGGCCGGAAGACCAGGCTCCTGACGGATTTCTTCATCGTCACAAAAATCCAGAAACTGCGACATCCTGACAATTGAAACGCCGTTATTTATCGGCGATAGTGGTTGTCAACACAAGCACGTAAATCCAGTCAGCGGGCGCACGGGCGCATGGCAGAGTTGACGGAAAAACCTGCAGGCTCAACTGTAGCGCGCCGCTGTGCGGCGCGGCCTGCCGCGGAACTCGCTCTGCCGCGGCGCCCAGCGCCGCGCTACAGTGGGTTTTGTGCGAGTTCAGTGGCAGGTGTGGCCGAAGAAGGATGAGACCGTCAACCCGGACATGCGCCCCGTGCGCAACCCAACAGGAGCCAGAACATGAAGCGCAGCCGGACGCAGCATCCCAAGGTGGTGGTCATCGGGGCGGGCAGCCTTTTCTTCGGGCGCCAGGCCATCTGGCAAATGGTGCATTCGCCGCACCTTAACGGCGGCACGCTGGGGCTGGTGGACACAGACCCCGTGCGCCTGCGCAAGATGGCGAAGCTGGCGCGGCTGGTGGCAGAGGCCAGCGGCGTGCCGCTGCGCATCGAGGCTTCCACAGACCGGCGCCAGGTGCTGGCAGGCGCGGACTTCGTGGTGCTGAGCTTTGCGGACCGGTCGGTCAAGTTCCGCGGCATCGACTGCGCCGTCTCGGAGAAGCACGGCATCCGCATGTGCTCCGGCGACACGATCGGGCCGGGCGGCATCTTCCGCACGCTGCGGGAGTTTCCCAGGATCCTCGATTGCGTGCGCGACATTGACCGCCTTTGCCCGGACGCCTGGGTCATCAACTACATCAACCCCACGGCCGCCAACGGCATCGGGCTGCGCCGCTATGCGCCGCACCTGAAGAGCTTCGCGCTCTGCGACGGCCTGCACATGCCGCACGTGAAGCGGGGGTATGCGCTGCGCGCCGGCATCATCCGGAAGGACGCGGCATTCACGCCGGAGGTGGACCGCGCGTTCGACCTGCGGATCGCCGGCGTCAATCACTTCACCTGGATGCTCAAGGCCGACTATCGCGGCCGCGACGTGATGCCGGCGATCGCCGGGCAGCTGCGACAGGATGCCGCCCGGGAGACCGACGGCGGCGATGCCGGGGCCAAGGCGAAGTTCAACAGCTCCGTCGGCTACGCGCTCTTCCAGGCCTTCGGTCGCATTCCAACCTGCGTGGGGCACACCAAGGAGTACGTGCGCTTCTGGCAGGGGCTGGGGAAGACCCCCGAGCCCATTCCGGTGCTGGACATCTGGGAAACGGAGGCGCGCTACCAGCGCCACGCCGAGATGTGGGCGCAGGTGGACGGGTTCCTGAGCGGCAGGACGCCGATCGCGCAGTACATGACCACCCTGGGCCCGGACCACGCCACGGACATCATCGAGAGCATGGTCGGCGGCCTGAAGAAGCCGTTCTACGTCAACACCTCCAACAACGGCGCCGTCTCCAACATGGCCGACGACGCCTTCCTGGAACTGCTCTGCGACGTCGACCTGAAGAAGGGCCCCGTGCCCCGCCCCGTGGGCGAGATGCCGCGCGGCCTCCGCGCGATGGAGGAACAGGTGCTGGACACGCACGAGCTCACGGCCGAAGCCGCCGTGACGTGCGACCGGCAGATCCTGCGGCGCGCCATGCTGACCGACCCGATGGTATCGTCGCTCGCCGACACGGACCGCATCATCGCGAAGCTGCTCCAGGCCGAGAAGAGCGCCCTGCCGGAGACGTGGTTCAAATAAAGGAGTTACATTGTTCCATCCTAACATGCGGTGCATTTTGCGTCGCATCTAGCAGTTGCAAGTGGAAGGACACGGAGGCCGCAGAGAAATAAGAGAGCACCGAGCGAATTTCATGCTGCGGCCGGCTCGCCGGCCGAGGACAGGCCTTTCTCTGTGGTCTCTGTTGCTCTCGGTGCTCTCGGTGCTCTCGGTGTCCTTGCTGTGTACATACGTTAGGTTGCGGGCTGACGCCCGCCCGCCTTGCGGTTATCGTTATCGTTTACAACTTGCGTCGCGACGCCGCGAGGAGCAGAATGCGTCACGGTTTTCGGACCCGCTGCACCCGCGCGGCATTTTGCTCCGCCGCCAGCTCAACCGTGAAGGCAACATACGCATGTCCAGGCACGCGATCGACAAGATTCTGGTCATCAATTCCGGCAGTTCATCCCTGAAGTTCATGCTCTTCGGCATGTCCACGGAGAAGATGCTCGCCAAGGGGCTGGTGGAGCGCATCGGCAAGCCGAGCGCCAACCTCACCTACCAGCGCGACGGCGAGGCCCGGATCAACCTGCCGATCTCGGCGGACAACCACGGCCAGGCGCTCGGGGAGGCCTGCAAGATCCTGTGCGATGCCGGGAAGGGCGTGATCCAGTCGCTCCGCGAGGTGCAGGCCATCGGCCACCGCGTGGTGCACGGCGGCGAGCACTTCAGCGCGCCGAGCGTGGTGAACGACAGCGTCAAGCAGGCGATCACCGAGTGCGCCGCGCTGGCGCCGCTCCACAACCCGCCCAACCTGGGCGGCATCGTGGCCTGCGAGCATGTCTTCCCCGGCGTCCCGAACGTGGCGGTCTTTGACACGGCCTTCCACCAGACCATGCACGCGCACGCCTTCCTGTACGCGATCCCGAGCAAGTACTACGACCAGTACCACATCCGCAAGTACGGCTTCCACGGCACCTCGCACAAGTATGTCATGCAGGCCACGGCCGAGTTCCTGAAGCGCCCGGTCGAAGGGCTCAAGCTCATCACCTGCCACATGGGCAACGGCTGCAGCATCGCCGCGATCGACGGCGGCCGCGTGATCGACACCTCCATGGGGATGACCCCCCTGCCCGGCCTGGTCATGGGGTCGCGCTGCGGCGACATTGACCCGGCCATCGTCCTCTTCCTCATGCGCCAGGGGATGACCCCGGACGGCATCGACGACCTGCTGAACAAGCGCTGCGGGCTCCTGGGCGTGGGCGGCATCGACAGCGGCGACATGCGCGATCTGGTGGACGCCGCCGCCACGGGCAACGCCTCCGCCGCCATGGCGCTGAACATGTTCGGTCACCGCGCCGCCTTCTACGTGGGCGGCTACCACGCGCTGCTCGGCGGCGCAGACGCCATCGTGCTCACCGGCGGCATCGGCGAGAACTGCGCCCCGGCCCGCAAAAAGATTCTGGAACGCCTGACCGCCATCGGCTGCACGCTCGACGAAGCCCGCAACGAGCAGGTCCGCGGCCACGCCGGCATCATCACCACCGACAGCAGCCGCACGCCCGTCATCATCATGCCGACCAACGAGGAGCTCATGATCGCGCGGGAGACGTACACGCTGCTCGCCACGTAGTCTGCCTACGCCCCGGAGAAGCCGGCATGCGGATGGATCGAACCGCAGCTTGACGATTAAAGAGGTTTGAATCATGAAGGAATCGTTCCGCAAATGCGTCGCATCTTGCAGCATCAAGTAGACGGACACAGAGGCCACCGAGAAAGCAAGAGAGCGCAGAGAGAAATTCATGCTGCTGCGGCCGGCTCGCCGGCCGCAGGCAGGCTTTTCTCTGTGGCCTCTGTTCCTCTCTGTGCTCTCGGTGTCCTTGATTTGTTCACCCGCCACCTTCCACCCGCCACCATCCACCCGCCACCTTCCACTTTCCACTTTCCACCAGGAACCCCGCCCATGAACCTGCTCAACCGCCTCCTCCCCCGCGCCCAGGCCGCCAACCAGCGCATCGTGCTCCCCGAAGGGCACGATCCGCGCGTGATCCTGGCCGCCATCCAGGCCAAGCGCGACCGCATGGCCACGCCGACGGTCCTGGCCACGCCCGACGAACTCGCCATGGCGGAGAAGGCCGCAGGGGCCTCCCTGGCCGCCGCCGGCGTCCCGTGCATCGACTACACCACCTCGGACCTTCTCCCGCAGCTGGCAGCCGCGCTGTATGAACGACGCAAGGCCAAAGGGATGACACCCGACGAGGCCACGAAAACCCTGCGCGAACACCGCCTCTTTTTCGGCAACACCATGCTCGCGCTCGGCAGGGTCGACGGCCTCGTCGCCGGCAGCATCGCCTCCACGCCGGACATGCTCCGCGCCGCGTTCACGTGCGTGGGCACAGCCAAGGGGATCAAGCTCGGCTCATCCTGCTTCCTGATGGACCTCCGGCAGCCGACACCGTCCGGCGACGACGTGCTGCTCTATGCCGACTGCGGCGTCAACCCCTGCCCCACAGCCGAGCAGCTCGTGGACATCGCGCATGCCACCGCCCTCTCGTACCGCGCCCTGCTGGGCCAGCAGCCGAAGCTGGCGTTCCTGAGCTTCTCGACCAAGGGGAGCGCCTCGCACGAACTCGTGGACAAGATGCGCCTCGCCACGGAGCTGACGCGGAAACGCTTTGCGGAGATCAAGCTCGACGCGGTCGTGGATGGCGAAGTGCAGGCCGATGCCGCCATCATTCCCAAGGTCGCCGCGGCCAAGAATCCGAAGGGGACGATCCATGGCGACGCCAATGTGCTGATCTTCCCGGACCTGCAGGCCGGCAACATCTGCTACAAGCTCACCGAGCGCCTCGCCGGAGCCATCGCCTACGGCCCGATCCTGCAGGGGCTCGCCAAGCCGGTCAATGACCTCTCGCGCGGGTGCAGCGTCGAGGATATCGTCGGCGTGATCTGCATCACGGTCTGCCAGAGCCTCTGAATTGCGGCCGAAGCGCCGCAATTCAGTTCGGGCCGCGGTCGCGGCCGCGGCTTGATGGTTCATGTGAAAAACGCGGCTGCCGCACCCGCCGCAAAGTGGCAGCGGCGTCCCGCCGCTGCACACCAGAGAGCAGAGCCGGGACGGCTCTGCCACCATCTTCCCGTCAGGGTCATCTTCCCGTCAGGGTCAGACCTTTACAATAGATTCTCATTCCCGTCAGGGTCAGACCTTTACAATAGACTTTGCCTCCATCAGGGGGCGCATTGCACTTCCTTCGACATTCCCTTTGGCGGCAATCCGGGCCGCCGGGATCGCGCGTGATACCGCCGGCCCGTCTGCTGCGTTTTCGCCTCGGGGCGGACAAGAGACCCGTCCATCAGATTTCCTTGCGCCCCGTACACGAATCGCGGATGCTGGGCGCGCCATGGAAAAGAAAACCTCGTTCACCTTCAAGCTCACGCCGAAACAGCAGGAGGCGCTGCAGAACATGCTGGCGCATGGGAACTACCGCCCGGCCACAGTCCCCCACACCATTGTGGCGGCCAAGGCGGAGGACTGCTGCGTCAACCTCTACACCAGCGGCAAGTGCCTGGTGCAGGGAAAGGGCGCGGAGGATTTCGTGGTTTTCTACCTCGAGCCCAATGTGCTCGGCGGTGCCCGGGTTGGCTACGAGAAGATTCTCAACCCCGCGTCGGTCGAATCCCACATGGGCATTGACGAGAGCGGCAAGGGCGACTTCTTCGGCCCGCTGGTCATCTCTGCGGCCTATGTGGACCCGGACCTCGCCCGCGTGATGGAAGCCATGGGCGTCAAGGACTGCAAGCTGCTGAGCGACAAGATGGTCTTTGTCATCGGCGGCAAGCTGCGCGCGCTCCTCGGCCCCACGCGCTACGCGCTGATCAGCATCGGCCCCGAGGCCTACAACCGGCTCTACGCCAAGATCCGCAACGTCAACCGGCTGCTGGCCTGGGGGCATGGCCGCGCCATCGAAAACCTGCTCGAAAGCGTGCCCGGCTGCCCGCGCGCGGTCGCGGACCAGTTCGGCGCCGAGCACCTGATCAAGCGCGCGCTGCAGAAGAAGGGGCGCGAGATCAAGCTGGAGCAGCACCACAAGGCGGAGTCGGACATTGCCGTGGCCGCCGCCTCGATCCTGGCGCGCGAAGGGTTCCTGCGCGCGCTGCAGCGCATGTCCGAGACGCTCGGCGTGCCCGTGCCCAAGGGCGCCTCCGAGCAGGTCCGCACCGCGGCCGAGGCGCTCGTGCGCAAGGAGGGCCCCGGGGTCCTGCTGCGCACCTGCAAGTGCCACTTCCGCACCACGGACCAGGTGCTCGCGGCCTGCGGCAGCGCGCGCGCCGCGCTCGGCCCCGAGGGACAGGTCATCTCGCGGGCGGCGGAGAAGGAGAAGACAGAAGCAAAGGGAAAAGCCGGCGGGGGTGTCGACCGGTCGGACAATGCGCCGGTCGAACCGTAAGACGGTAGTCCGGCCGGGCAGACGCTGCCAAACAAGATGTCGCGATCATCGGGTCAAGGTCGGGCTGCCTTGCGATCGACAGCCGGCAAAGCGGTTCGACGCAATACATCGTCGGGCCTATTTTCGGCCAGCCGTATCTCGACATAAAAAGACCTTCGCCAGTCCCTGCCGGATGGACATCCTTCCGCTTACGCTCGCACGAAACCACCGCCCCCTGTCGCTAACCGACTACGCGTCGCGGAACTCCGCACTTGCACTTGCCCCCTCTGGCCACGTACCCTTCCCTCTCCCATGGAAACCTTCCTGATCATCACGGATTTTCTCCTGCTCCTGTTCTGGGTGCGGCTGTGGTCACTGCCGGACCGGGAGCTCTACTTCAACCCGCTCCTCTCCGCGCCCACGCGCCTGACGGACAGCGTGCTGGACTTCCTGCGCCCGGTGCTGCCCATCCCCGGGCGCCTGACCGCCCTGCTCCTGCTGGCCTTCCTGCTGGTTTTCCGCGCCGTGGCGCTGAACCACTTCCTGGCCGAGGAACCCTGGGTGATCACGGTCGGCTCGTATTTCCGCTTCTCGCCGCACGCCCCGGGGCTGCACGGCGCGCTGACGTTCAGCGCGCTGCACTTCCTCTTCTTCATCGCCCGCTACTGGGGCGTGTATGTGCTGGTTCAGATCCTGACGCCGGTGCTGCGGCGCGACCGCACCTCCGAGGCCTTTCACTTTGCCGCCCTGCCGCTGGCGGCGCTGCAGCGCTGGGCGCAGATTCTCCTGCTGCTGACCGTGCACGGCGTGCTGGTTTACGAGCTGAGCGTCGTCGGCGCGCTCAACACCCACCTGCCCGCCGGAGTCGACATGCGACCGCTCGCGCTCCCCGCGGCAGACGCCGCCGGGCGCCTGCCCTACCTCATCTGCCTCATCCTCTTCTCCGTGGCGGACCTGCTGCTGATGGCCTGGCAGCTCATGTTCGCCCTGCTGGTCGGGTCGTTCGCCGCGGTCATGCTGCAGAACGCTGCGCTGAACGCCCTCTGCAACGAGGGCGTGGCCACCCTGCTCGGCGGCATACGCAAGCGGCTGCTGATCGGGTTTATCGACCTGACGCCGCTGCTCTACATGGCCGGCGTGTACATCCTCTACCACATCGTCGTGGTCTCCGTGCTGCTCGCCGCGATGGCGAAGATCCACTAGGAGACTGTCGGACTTAGGCCCCGGATCGGTCCAGTGCCTTCTGCCGACAGTCTCCTAGCAGCTTGTCGGATTTAGCGCCGCACCTTCACAAGTTTTGTGCCGACCAAGCTGCTAGTTTGGGGGACGCAACCGCCAAGCGCCGGAAAACAGTGTAATACGCAACCAAAAGAGCCGCCGGAACAATCTTTCTGTCTGTAATTGAGTTTTCGCAACCCGCCGGCAGCGGGTTGCGAAGACTCTAGAGAAAGAACGAGCACGTGCCTCATGCCTGCACCCACCACATGGATCGCTGACGCGAACGGCGGCTGCTTGCTGACGATCAAGGCCACGCCGCGCGCTTCGCGCACGGAAATTGCAGGCGCGGACGCGGCCTGGCTGCGCATCCGCCTCCAGGCCCCGCCGGTTGACGGGCGCGCCAATGAGGCGCTGGTGGCATTTCTGGCCAGCACACTGAAACTGCCCAAACGTGCGATCGCTGTGATCGCCGGCGAGACCGGCCGCATCAAAAAGGTGCGGGTCGCAGGGATGGGCGTAGCTGCTGTGCGCGCGCGGCTCTGCTTCGAATCGCCCGGAAACGAGTAGTCGTGCCTAGCAGCTTGTCGGATTTAGCGCTGTACCTTCACAAACGTTGTGCCGACCAAGCTGCTAGTTTGGGGAAGCCCGCTGACGGGCGATCGTCGAATGTCGGTTCGAGGACGATTACGAGCATACGTTGGTGGACTTATGAAATCATGGAAGCACATGTAGTTCGTGTAGGGTTCGTTTGGTGGGCAAACCTGCATGATCTACAAGCCTACCTGGCGCCAGCCATCCCCGGCCCCCAAAAATCCGCGAAAATCCGCGGTATCCGTAGCAAAAAAAGTCCCCAACCTCTGTGTCCTTCCTCTCCCCTTTCTCCCCTTCGTGTCCGCTTCACCTGTGGCCATACTGTTTCTTACTTTTCCCTGCACGAGGGGCAACCGGGAACGGTCTTACACCGGCCACGGCCCAAACAGCCGCTCGGCATTCTGGTTGGTCAGGTCCGCGAGCGTTTCCAGCGGCACGCCGCGCAGCGTGGCCAGCTGCTCGGCCACGTGCACCACAAAGGCCGGCTCGTTGCGCTCCCCGCGCCGCGGCACAGGCGCGAGAAAGGGCGAGTCGGTCTCGATCAGCAGGCGGTCGGCGGGCACGAGGCGCGCCACGCCGCGCAGCATGTCCGCATTGCGGAACGTGAGAATGCCGCTGAAGCTCAGGTAGAGGCCGCGGTCCAGCAGGGCGCGGGCGAAGTCCGGCCCGCCGGTATAGCAGTGCACCACGCCCAACGCGCCGCTGCCGCGGCGCGTTTTGGAGCTGGCTGTGTCCAGCACGTGCAGGGTGTCGTCGTCGGCTTCGCGCGAGTGAATGATGACGGGGAGGTCGCGAGCATCCGCCAGGCGCAGCATCGCCGCGAAGAGCGCGCACTGCGCCGTCCGGGTGTCCGGGTGGTAGTGGAAGTCCAGCCCGATCTCGCCGATGGCCGCCAGGGCAAGGTCTCGGGGAAGTGCGTCAGTGAGCCGGTGCGTCAGTGCGTCAGTGAGCCGGTGCGTCCGTGCGTCAGTAGAATCGCAAGAGGGCGCAGCGGTGTGCACGGACGCACTGACACACTGACGCACTGATGCGCTTTCCCACTGTCCCGCCTGATCCCGATCCCACCCCAGCGCGAGGCGCACCTGTTGCGGAAAGGCACGGGCGGCGGCAAGGGCCGCGGCGTTGAGTTCGGCGCTGCCGCCCACGGCCAGGAGGCGGGTGACGTTCGCCGCCAGCGCGCGCTGCACGCTGGCCGCGGTGGCGGCGGACGAGGCGTCGAAGTGGACGTGGGTGTCGGTGAAA